>Ga0265313_10004781_pt1 | contig 10206 bp, 7 predicted proteins | sample 4123metaG_FD_203122 | JGI IMG/M metagenome (GOLD analysis project Ga0265313, IMG submission 203122) | Rhizosphere microbial communities from Carex aquatilis grown in University of Washington, Seatle, WA, United States - 4-1-23 metaG | ecosystem: Host-associated > Plants > Roots > Rhizosphere >...
CGCTTACGTCGTCAGTACCGAGCAGAAGGCCGTGTTCCGCGTCGTGTTCAATCTCGCGGGCTTCAATGGATTGGTGACGCTCGGCATCCTGCTCTACGTCTACGAGATCGGCATGCCGCTGTCGGAGGCGATTTCGCTGGCCCTGATCTCAGTGCTTGCGTCGGTGCCCGTCGCATTGCCGGCGACATTCACGCTGGCAACAGCCATCGGCGCACAGGCGCTGACCAAAGTCGGCGTGCTGCCGACGCGGCTCTCTGCCGTCGATGAGGCGGCGAGCATGGACGTGTTGTGCATGGACAAGACCGGCACGTTGACGCGCAACGAACTCGCCGTCGCCGCCGTGCGCGCGCTGCCCGGGTTCGACGAAGCGCATGTGCTTGCCCTTGCGGCGCTGGCCAGCGCCGATGGCGGTCAGGATCCGGTCGATGCCGCGGTTCGTGCCGCGGCGTCGAAGTCCACCGTCGCCGACCTGCCGAAGCTTGCCAAATTTGTGCCGTTCGATCCGGCGACCAAGATGTCGGAAGCCCGTGCGGTGGGCGGCGACGGCGTCGCGCTGCGCATCGTCAAGGGCGCCTTCGACGTCGTGCATGACCTGTCGCAGCACGCCGCCGACGCGGAAAGTGAGGCACAAGCGCTGCAGAAGCTTGGACACAGGGTCCTCGGCGTCGCCGTCGGACATGACGGCGCCATGCGTCTCGCCGGCATCGTGGCGCTGAGCGATCCGCCGCGCGCCGATTCAAAGCCGTTGATTGATGATCTGCGCAAACTCGGCGTTCACACCGTCATGGTCACGGGCGACTCGGCGACGACAGCCGCATTTGTCGCCAATGCCGTGGGGCTGGACGGTGCTGTATGTCCTGTCGGAAAAATTCCAGACAAGGTGAAGGCCGAGGACTTTGCGGTTTTCGCCGCTGTGTTGCCGGAAGACAAATTCCGCCTGGTCAGGGCGTTTCAGGCCGGCGGCCACACCGTCGGCATGTGCGGCGACGGCGCCAACGATGCGCCCGCCTTGCGGCAGGCGCAGATCGGCATCGCGGTGTCCACGGCGACCGACGTCGCCAAGTCGGCGGCGGGCATCGTTTTGACCGAGCCGGGGCTCGCGGGGATCGTGGCTTCGGTGCGGGAAGGGCGCATCACCTTCCAGCGCATCCTCACTTACGCGTTGCGATCGATCGTGCACAAATCGCGTCAGGTGCTTTTTCTCGGCGTCGGTCTGTTGCTGACCCAGCACGCGATCCTGACGCCGATGCTCATGGTCATTTCCATGGTGACCGGCGATTTCCTGGCGATGTCGTCGACCACCGACAATGTGCGGCCGTCGGCGACGCCCAATTCCTGGCGGATCGACAACCTGACGATTGTCGGCATCATTATCGGCCTTTTCGACCTCGGCTTCTGCGCGGCGGTGCTGAGCGTCGGTGCCTTTGTGCTCGAGCTGGACATCGACACGTTGCGCACGTTGACGGTGGTGACGCTGACCTGCAACGGCCAGGCGGTGTTCTACGTCGTGCGTGAGCGCGAACGCATATGGTCGTCGCGGCCGAGCGTGATCGTGATGCTCTCCACCGCCGTGGATTTCCTGATCATCGGCACGTTGGCGATCGGCGGAATTCTGATGGCGCCGCTGCCGATCTCGATCGCCGCGGCGATTCTCGCCGGCTCCGTCGTGCTGGCGCTGGTGATGGACCAGATCAAGACCTGGCTTTTTCAGTACTTCAAAATGACCTGAAGGCGCGGCGTTTGACCTTCATAATTTGACCGGCGCGGGACCGCGGGCTACCAACTGCGCGCGAGAGAGCAGCCATGTCCTTCAACACCTTCGGCCATATGTTTCGCTTCACCAGCTTCGGCGAAAGCCACGGGGCGGCGATCGGCTGTGTGGTCGATGGCTGCCCGCCGCGCATCCCGCTGAGCGTCGAGGACATCCAGCGGGAGCTCGATAAGCGCCGGCCCGGCCAGTCGCGCTTCACCACGCAGCGCCAGGAGCCGGACGCGGTCAAGATCATGTCTGGGGTGTTCACCGGCGACGATGGCGTTCAGGTCACAACCGGCACGCCGATCATGCTGCTGATCGAGAACGTCGACCAGCGCTCGAAGGATTACTCTGAGATCAAGGCCAAGTACCGCCCCGGCCACGCCGGCTACACCTACGACGTCAAATACGGCATCACCGATTATCGCGGCGGCGGCAGAGCAAGCGCGCGCGAGACCGCGGCGCGTGTGGCTGCCGGCGCCGTTGCACGCAAGGTCGTGCCCGGCCTCTCTGTCCGCGCCGCGCTCATCCAGATGGGCCCGCACAAGATCGACCGCGCTCGCTGGGACTGGAACGAGGTCGGCAACAATCCGTTCTTCTGCCCAGACGCCAAGCAGGCGAAATTCTTCGAGGAGTACCTCGACGGCGTGCGCAAGGCGGGCTCGTCCTGTGGCGCGGTCATCGAAGTCGTGGCGGAAGGCGTGCCGGCGGGGCTCGGCGCGCCGGTCTATGCCAAACTGGACGGCGACCTCGCGGGTGCGCTGATGGGTATCAACGCCGTCAAGGGCGTCGAAATCGGCGACGGCTTTGCCACCGCGGCGATGAGCGGCGAAGACAACGCCGACGAGATGCGCAAAGGACCGAACTTGGGCAATGACGGCAAGCCGGTGTTTCTCTCTAACCATGCCGGCGGCATCCTCGGCGGCATTTCCTCAGGCCAGGCGATCGTCGCGCGCTTCGCGGTGAAGCCGACCTCGTCGATTCTGACCCCCCGCAAGACCGTCGACCGCTATGGCCGCGACACCGAGGTCTCGACCAAGGGCCGCCACGATCCTTGCGTCGGCATCCGCGCCGTGCCGATCGGCGAGGCTATGGTGGCATGCGTGCTCGCCGATCACTATCTGATGCATCGCGGCCAAATGGGCGAGGGGACGGCGTGGCCGTTCAAGCCGCCTGCCTGACGGGAAGTAAAGTGCCGGACAGTCACACCAGGGTTGAAGCGGCGATCAAGGCTTTCGCCAAGGGCGAGATCGTGGTCGTCACCGACGACGACGACCGTGAGAACGAGGGCGACCTGTTCGTGGCCGCCTCGCTGTGCACGCCCGAGAAGATGGCGTTCATCATCCGCAACACCTCCGGCATCGTCTGCGCGCCGCTCGGCGCGGAGCACGCGCGGCGCCTGCATCTCGACCCGATGGTGGCGGAGAACGACGCGCCGCTCGGCACCGCCTTCACCGTCACTGTCGACGTCAAGCATGGGCTGACCACCGGCATCTCGGCGGAGGAGCGCTGCAACACCGTGCGCGCGCTCGCCAACGACAACAGCGGCGCCTCCGATTTTGTGCGGCCCGGCCACGTGTTTCCGCTGGTCGCGCGCGAGGGCGGTGTGCTGATGCGGTCCGGTCACACCGAAGCCTGCGTCGATCTTTGCCGTCTCGCCAGCCTGCCGCCGGTCGGCGTGCTGTCCGAGCTGATGAAGGACGACGGTACCGTAATGCGCGGGCCCGATGTCGCCGCCTTCGCGGAGAAGCACGGCCTCGCGCAGGTCTCGATCGCCGAGGTTATCGCCTACCGGCAGCGGCGCGACAAGCTGGTCGAGCGCGTCGGCGAATTTCCGGTGTCCTCAGAAGTCGGGACGCTCAAGGGCTACGCCTATGTGACGCCGTTCGACCGCGTCCACCACATGGCCTTTGTCTATGGCGACCTCGGCGACGGCAAAAACGTACCGGCGCGGCTGCATCGCGCCGACGTCATTGGTGACGTATTCGGCGGCGCCAAGCCGATCCACGTCGCTCTCGCCCGCTTCAAGAAAGAGGGACGTGGCGTCATTGTGTTCCTGCGCGATGGCACCGCCGGCGTGCCGGTCTCGGAAATCCCGCAAAAGGGCGACACCGAAACCGAGGCGGCGCGCTCGCAGCAGTGGCGCGAGGTCGGCCTCGGCGCGCAGATTTTGAAGGACCTCGGCATCAGCTCGATCCGCCTGCTGACGTCCACCAAGCGCACCTATGTCGGTCTCGGCGGCTTCGGCATCGAGATCGCGACGACCGAGCCGATCGAAGGTTAACTCACCGTCTTTTTTTTGCCGCGTCGCTGTGCAACCATAATGGCATGGGGCGTCGTGGTTATGTCTCCGGCCTTGTAAGTGTTGTGGCTCTTGCGGCCCTGGCTTTTGCCGCGTTCGCCGCGCCTTTGCCCCGCCTCGCCGACAGCAGCCCGAACGCCATCCCGGTCGATATCGAACTCGTCATTGCCGTCGACGTGTCCTATTCGATGGACCCGGACGAGCAGGCGCTGCAGCGCGAAGGCTATGTGCGCGCGCTAACGTCACGCGAATTCACGCAGGCGCTGCGTCAGGGCGCCAACGGCAAGATCGCCATCACCTATTTCGAGTGGGCAGGCGAGTTCGACCAGAAGATCCTGATGCCGTGGCGCCTGATCGAAGGCCCGGAATCGGCGGATGCGGTCGCGGCCGAGCTTGCCGCCGCGCCTTACCGTCGTGCCTCCCGCACTTCGATTTCCGGCGGGCTCAACTTCACTAAGCCGCTGTTCGAGCACAGCGGCTATCGCGGCACGCGCCGCGTCATCGACGTGTCCGGCGACGGCGCCAACAATTCCGGTCCGCTCATCGTGCCGACGCGCGACGATGTGCTCGCCTCGGGAATTACCATCAACGGGCTGCCGATCATGCTGAAGCGGCCGATGGCGGGCACGATGGATATCGAGAAACTCGACGTCTATTACGAGGACTGCGTCACCGGCGGCGCCGGCTCGTTCGTCATCCCGATCCGCGAGCGTTCGCAATTCATCGAGGCGACGCGCCAGAAGCTGGTGCTCGAGATCGCCGGGCGCACGCCCGAGCCGCGCGTCGTGCCGGCGTCGGCGCAGGCGCCGCGGATCGACTGCACCATCGGCGAGAAGATGTGGCAAGACCGCTGGGGCGGCCGCAGCTTCGATTTCCGGTAAGTCAGCGCTCGAACTTGCCGACGATCTCGACATGGAACGAGTAGCGGAACTGGTCGACCGCGGTGACGCGCGCGAGCTTGTAGCCACCTTGAACCAGGATGCGGGCGTCGCGGGCGAAGGTGGTGGCGTCGCACGACACTGCGATCACCGCCGGCACCGCGCTTTTGGCGAGCTCCCGCGCCTGCGCCTCCGCGCCCTGCCGCGGCGGATCGAACACGACCGCGTCAAAATTCTTCATCTCGATCGCCATGAACGGCCGGCGGAACAGGTCGCGCGCTTGCGCCTCGACCGCCTTTAGGCCCTGAGCGTGGGCGCCTTGCAGCGCCTTGATCGCGGCAGCGTCGCTGTCGGCGGCGGTCACCCGCGCGGTCTCGGCAAGCCGCAGCGCGAAGGTGCCGACGCCGCAGAAAAGGTCGGCGACGCGCTTGGCCTTGCCGGCATGCGGGATGACGAGACGCGCCAGCGCCGCTTCGCCTTCGGCGGTTGCCTGCAGGAAGGCGCCCGGCGGTAACGGCACGGTGGCGCGGCCGACCTTGAGCTGCGGCTGCGACTGTTGCGCCGCCAATTCGCCGTGGCGGGTGAGGCGGGCAAGCTTGTGCTGCTCGGCGACGCGCGCCAGTGCCGCGCTGCGCGACGCGCTGAGCGGCCCCGAGCCGCGCACATCGACGTCCAGGCCGGTATCGGTAGCGGTCACTTGGATATCGAGCGGCTTGTCCGCGGGCTTCAGGACCTCGGCGATTGCCCAGGCCGCCGCGACCGCGCCGTCGAGCCCCGGCGCCAGGATCGGGCAGCGGTCGATGGCGATGATGTGATGGGCGCGCGGCGCGGCAAAGCCGACCTCGAGCAGGTCATGGGCCCCGCGCCGCGCGTGCAGCGTCGCGCGGCGGCGCCCCGCGCCATGGGCATCGACGATCTGCTCGTCGACCGGGGCAACGAGGCCGGCTGCGCCAAGCGCCTCGACCACCAGCGAATGCTTCCACTGGTGATATTCGGCGAGCGACCAATGCTGGACAGCGCAGCCACCACAGATGCCGAAATGCTTGCAGATCGGCGCGACGCGCTCGTGGCTCGGCTTGTCGATGTGCAGCAGATGGCGGCGGTCGGGGTGGCCGGCGACAGCCTCGACCGTCACGGTTTCGCCCGGCAGCACGTAGGGAGTGTAGACCGGGCCGTCGGGAGTGTCGGCGATGCCGTCGCCGCGGTGCCCGAGCCGCGCGATTGTCAGTTGTTCAGTCACGAACGGCGCCGAGCAGGAACTCGGCGTTGCCGTCGCCGCCGGTGATCGGCGAGGGGATCACGCCGAGCACGCGCCAGCCGAGCGACGTGACGGTAGCGACAATCTCATCACGCACCGCCTTGTGCACGGAGGTATCGCGCACGATGCCCTTCTTAACGTAAACCGGGCCGGCCTCGAATTGCGGCTTGATGAGCGCCACCAGTTGGGTGCGGTGCGCGACCAATTTGAGCGCTGCCGGCAGCACCTGTTTCAGCGAGATGAAACTGACGTCGACCGTGATCAGGTCGGGCGTTTCGCGCATCGCGGCAGGCGACATCCGCCGGATATCGGTCTCCTCATAAGAGGCGACGTCGCTGCGTCCACGCAGGCTCGGATGCAGCTGGCCGCGCCCAACGTCGACGGCGTAGATGCGCCGGGCGCCGCGTTCGAGCAGGACTTGCGTGAAGCCGCCGGTCGAGGCGCCGACGTCGAGGCAGATGCGGCCCCTGGGATCGAAGCGGAAATAGTCGAGCGCGGCTGCGAGCTTCACGCCGCCGCGCGACACATAAGGATGCGCCGGCGACGCATCGAGCACCGCGTCATCGGCAAATTCTTGTGACGCCTTATGCACCGGCTCCTCCTCGACTGTCACCAGTCCCGCTTCGATCGCGGCCTGTGCCTTGGCGCGGCTTTCGAACAGTCCGCGCTCGACCAGAAGGCGATCGATGCGTTCCTTTTTTGACACGGGGCGGGGCCGCGCTAGGCGCGCTTCACCGTCTCGGCGGCGGCGTCCTTGCCCAGCGCCTCGAACACCCTGGCGATGATGCCTGAGGCATCGAGCCCGGCGGTCGCATACATCGCGGCCGGCGAATCCTGGTCGAGGAACACATCCGGCAGCACCATGGTGCGGACCTTGCAGCCGGCATCGAGCACACCGTTGTCGGACAGCGCCTGCAGCACGAACGAGCCGAAGCCGCCGACCGAACCTTCCTCGATGGTGACGAGAACCTCGTGCTCGCGCGCCAGCCGCAGCAGCAGATCGACATCGAGCGGCTTGGCAAAGCGGGCATCGGCCACGGTGGTCGAAAGCCCCAGCGCTGCAAGTTCATCGGCGGCCTTGAGAACCTCGGCGAGCCGCCCGCCATAGGAGAACAGCGCGACCTTGTGGCCCTCGCGCAGGATGCGGCCCTTGCCGATTTCGAGCGGCTTGCCTTCGGCCGGCATTGGCACGCCCATGCCTTCGCCGCGCGGATAGCGCACCGCCGAGGGGCGGTCGTCGATCGCGACCTGCGTCGCCACCATGTGCACGAGTTCGGCTTCATCCCCCGCCGCCATCAGCACGAATCCGGGCAGGCAGCCGAGATAGGCGACGTCGAAAGAACCGGCATGCGTCGGCCCGTCGGCGCCGACCAGCCCGGCGCGATCGAGGGCGAAGCGCACCGGTAGCCGCTGGATGGCGATGTCGTGCACCACCTGATCGTAGGCGCGCTGCAGGAAGGTCGAATAGATCGTCGCGAATGGTTTGAAGCCTTCCGTGGCAAGCCCGCCGCAGAAGGTCACGGCGTGCTGCTCGGCGATGCCGACGTCGAAGAAGCGGTCGGGGAATTCCTTCTCGAACAGGTCGAGCCCGGTGCCGGAGGGCATCGCCGCGGTCACTGCGACGATCTTGTCGTCCTTGCGCGCTTCCTTGATCAGGCTCTCGGCGAAGACCTTGGTGTATTGCGGCGCGCCCGACTTCGATTTCGCCTGAGCGCCGGTCGCGACGTCGAACTTGACGACGCCGTGATACTTGTCGGCCGAGGTCTCCGCTGGAGCGTAACCTTTGCCCTTCTGCGTCACGACGTGAACGAGGATCGGGCCGATCTCGGCATCGCGGACGTTGCGCAGAACAGGCAGCAGGTGGTCGAGATTGTGCCCGTCGATCGGGCCGACGTAATAGAAGCCGAGCTCCTCGAACAAGGTGCCGCCGGTGACGTAGCCGCGCGCGTGCTCGACGGCGCGGGTGATGGCGCGGTCGATGCGCTTGGGCAGATGCTTGGTGAGCTGCTTGCCGACGTCGCGAAGCTTGAGATACGTGCGGCCGGAGCCGAGGCGGGCGAGATAAGCCGACATGGCGCCGACAGGCGGTGCAATCGACATGTCGTTGTCGTTGAGGACGACGATCAGCCGCTCGTTGCGCGCGCCGGCGTTGTTCATCGCCTCGTAGGCCATGCCGGCCGACAGGGCGCCGTCGCCGATCACGGCGACGACGTTGTTCTTCTTGCCTTCGAGGTCGCGCGCGACAGCCATGCCGAGGCCCGCGGAGATCGAAGTGGAGGAGTGCGCGGCGCCGAACGGGTCGTACTCGCTCTCGGCGCGCTTGGTGAAGCCGGATAGCCCGCCGCCCTGGCGCAGCGTGCGGATGCGGTCGCGCCGGCCGGTCAGGATTTTGTGCGGATAAGCCTGATGCCCGACGTCCCAGATCAGGCGGTCGGCGGGGGTGTCGAATACGGCATGCAACGCGACCGTGAGCTCGACGACGCCGAGGCCCGCGCCGAGATGGCCGCCGGTCTTGGCGACCGCGTTGATGGTCTCGCTGCGCAGTTCGCCGGCCAGCTGCTTGAGCTGCTCCGCCGACAGGTTCTTGAGGTCGCGCGGGTAATGGACTCGATCGAGCAACGGGGTGGTAGATTCTTGCGACAAATGGGACTCCCGAACGTGTGCGGGCTGAAACCGGCGGGGCAGGTGAGGCTTACACCAGATAAGCCGTTGCGGGCAATTCGATGGCCATAACGGCTGCGTGACCTATGCCGCGACCGTGGCAATGGCCTCTTCGGGCTCATTTGCCCGCGTCACCAGGTCGAGGGGCCCGCAGCAGATCAGGTAATAGTCGTAGGCGGCCCCGCGCCGCTCATTGGCCATCAAGAACTGGAAATGTGCCTTGAAAAAGCGCCAGCGCCGCCGCCCGAAATCGCCCGGTATCCACAGGTCCCGGAAGCTGATGGCGACCACTTTGGGGTTGCGCCGTTCAGGGCCGAGCTTGATGCCGTGCCCCGAGACGGGGTCGAACGGCCAGAAATTCATGATGTCGTGGCGGGACTGGTAATCGACCCAATCGAGGTCGGGAGCGATCGCCAGCCGCTTGATCCGGTCGCGAAACCACTGCGCACGCGGGTTGAAGCCGACGATCGGCAGATTGGCGCCGATGGTGAGCAAGCGAAGCTTTGGGCCGTGCCGGCCGAGCGCCGGATCGCGGGCGAGCGCGCGATCGAGCACGTCGACAGCGAGAAAAGAGCCGGAGCTGTGCCCGACCACGATCGCCTCGTCGGCATCGCTGTTGCGCACCGCCTCGACCACATAGGCGGCAAATGCATCCATCCGCTCCTCCCAGTCCGGTCGGCGGCGGTTGGAGAAGCGGTTGGTCGCATCGATGTCGTCGCACATGTAGAGAAGATAGGTTTGCGACTCCGTCGCCCTGACCACGAACGCAAAGGCACCAAGCCCCGTTATCAACCCAACGAGGCTGGCGGCCGGCAGCGGCGCACCGAGTGCGCTTACCAGCTTCGCGCAGACGAAGCCGAAGCCGGCGCCGAGCGCCATCCAGAACAGCATCAGCATCATCGGGTAGATGATGAACAGCCCGAACCGCCAATGCGCCATAAAGCAGCGTGGCACGACGTCGTTGAGGATCGATCGTACCATCGCGCTGAACATGTAGATGACCTTCAACCACGCCGGCCGCGCGAAGTCCTTGCGGATGATGTCTTCCCACCGCAAAAACAGATAACGCGTCTCGACGCTCCAGCCGTTGCCCTTGGTGGTCACGTCCCACGTGGTGGCGTGCGCGTCCGGGTCGTCCTCGGGGCGGCCGAATTTGCCGGTGAGGCCGTAAAGCTCGCAGGTGCGGCGATACTCGCGGCGAAACATGCGGTAGTATTCGGCAAGCCCGCGCGGGTCATAGCCTTGTACATAGATGATCAGCCGCCGGCGAACTTGCACGGTCAATCGACGTCGAGCGGTTCGCTGCCGGTCGGCTTGCCGGACGAGTCGAGCGTGATCTTCTCGACGCGGGCTT
>Ga0265313_10004782_pt1 | contig 10206 bp, 5 predicted proteins | sample 4123metaG_FD_203122 | JGI IMG/M metagenome (GOLD analysis project Ga0265313, IMG submission 203122) | Rhizosphere microbial communities from Carex aquatilis grown in University of Washington, Seatle, WA, United States - 4-1-23 metaG | ecosystem: Host-associated > Plants > Roots > Rhizosphere >...
GTCAATTCCGGCATGACGATGTCCATCACGGTCATGTCCGGGCGGTTTTGCTCGAATTTCGTGACGCCTTCCAAGCCATTCACTGCTTCGATGATTTCCACTGTGTCGACAGCTTGTTTGATTATCGAGGTCACGTGCTGGCGAAGGGCAAGAACATCGTCAACAATGAGCACTTTGTACATTAGCGCCGGTCCCTGAATACTTACCTGAGTCAACCATTGGATATTAGCACTGTCGGCTCGGGCATCGTTCGGGTGGGAAGTTGTCGACAGATCGGGAACAACTCCCAAAGGTGCGCGTTAAATAGAGGCGTTGATGACTGTTCGTCCGAGTCCATTAATTGGCAAGTTATTGCTGTTGCTCTTGCCTGTGCTTCTTATTGCCCCTCACGCGGATTGCAAGGAGAAGAGGCTAGATCCTGATGCCCAGGCTTTTCAGGCCGAAATGCACAAAGCTATGCTGGGCGATTCCTGGCCCAGATGCATCGACATCTGCAACGCTTATCTAATTAAGCATAAAAACGATGTGCTGGCCCGGTCGCTGAGGGGATTTTCTCTCATGGAATCCAATCACGATGTCCAGAGCATACCGGATTTAAGTGCCGCCATCGCCGGCGGTATGACTGACGTGCCTGCCGACTTGATCGAGGATCATACCAACAGCCTATTGTCCATGCGGGGATTCGCTCAAATGAGAGTGGGCCGGCTGCGTGAGGGTATTGCCGACATTGAGAAATCACTGAAAAGACCACAGCGTATGGTTTCAGCGTATTTTCAGGACCAGCTCGACTACCGCAATCTTGCCACCGCCTATCAAAAACTGGGAGACGTTTCCAAAGCCGCTCAATGCCGAGAAAAGAGCGATCAGTGTGAGAGAAACGTGGCTCGGGTCTTGCAGCCTTCCATAAAAAATGCAGACAGCGCCCGCGCCTGCGCCGCGAAATTTGCAAAAGAATGCGCAGGCTCGGCAAATAACAGCATTCCCTTCACCGCATTGACGGTTTACCTAATCTATTTGAAGAACTGGTCAGATGCTCTTAAAAGCGTGGACAAGGCGATTGCTCTGGAGCCTTATATGAGCAGAACGCACTTGATGCGCATTGAAATTTTGAAAAATCTCCACCGTGAGGCTGATGCCAGAGCAGAAGGGAAGCTGATCCTGAAGTTCGTCAAGCGACCCAGCGATAGCGCCATAACGGCAGGCGATAAAATGCTAATCTGTTCCAGACTGATTGAAATCTACAAACATTTCAATGATCTGGACGGACAGATTGATGTGCTTGAAACAGCGGCAGAAAGCGGCTCTGCTGGTGAGTCAATGTATTACGATCTGGGTCAGTGTTATGAAAAAAAACGACAATGGGCTAAAGCGGTGGAAACTTATGGAGATGCGCTGGAATACGCAGTCGACAATCAACCACTTGTCTTAGATGCTCGGGCCCGGGCTCGCAGAAATCTGGGGCAAGGCAAGCAAGCCGAGCAGGATGAGGCGGAGGCGAAGCGCTTGAGGCAAAAGAGCCGCAAGATTTGATGCCGTAGCCTATTAGTATGTGATTGACCGGTGCGAGGAGCAGGCAGACGCTGCCTGGGTATAATTGAGCAATTCATCCCTTAAGTCACAAGCGCCTCAGATCAATAAGTGAGCGATTCTCAAGATACGACACAAAAGGCCAATCATGCCTCTCCGGTTGACCCTTTTATGGAGGTATTTGAACCCGGGCAGATTGTCGGTGGAAAATATAAAATTGTCTCGCTTCTGGGAGTGGGCGGCATGGGCTGCGTTTATCGTGCCGAGCAGGTTTTTTTGCAACAAGAATGTGCGCTGAAAACATTGAACAGCCGCAAAGGCTCAGACATTTCAATGAGACGCTTTCAAATCGAGGCAAGAGCAGCATCATTACTCAATCATCCTAATCTCGTCAAAGTGTCCGATTTCGGTTTGCTGGACGATCAGAGCCCTTATCTGGTCATGGACTTCGTTGATGGAATCACACTTTCCGAGCACCTGAAAAATCATGGACAATTGACTGTTGATGAAGCGGCAGTTTATTTTGCCCAAGCCTGTCTGGGTTTGTCTTATGCGCACGATCAGGGTGTTGTTCATCGGGATATAAAACCAAGCAATCTGATGATTGCTCACAATCTTCCTTTTGCCACTGAAGGTTCTGTCAAGGTTGTCGATTTTGGCATCGCCAAGCTGACTTCCGCTGAAAATAATGAGTATCAGGCTCTCACAAGCACAGGAGAAATCTTCGGCAGTCCGCTTTACATGAGCCCTGAGCAGGCTTCCGGCTCGCCGGTCGATTATCGCTCCGATATTTACTCGCTTGGTTGTGTTTTGTTTGAGGCACTCACCGGCACCGCTCCGCAGGTGGGACAAAATGCCCTGGCCACGATGATGCTTCACCAGTCGGAGCCGGCTCCTACTCTAAAAGAGGCCTCGCTCGGCAAAGAATTTCCGCCCTCTCTCGAGCAACTTGTGGCTAAGATGCTGGCTAAATCACCAGCAGACAGATATCAAAATCTTGGCGTAGTGGCCAACGATCTCGCCCTCATATCGAAAGGCGTTATGCCTCAGGTGGTGCTCAAGAGCAGTCCCTCAAAAGCGGTTAAGACTGTCACCCTGACTCAAAAAAAATTCTATCTTCTTTTGCTTTCTGCCGCTATTGTCGGCGCAGCTCTGGCAGGTATTTCAGGATATTTGATCGGGCTGACAGATCGCGCCCCTAAGTTTAAGGTCGGGCCGATTAGCAATACAGCGGCAATGCCCAGGATTGAACAGTCCGGTAGGCAAACCAGTGTGGACAAGAAGGGTTCCCCAGATGAGGGTAGAGTGCTCCCAGAAAGTTTTGAGGATCCGGCAAATCGAATTATCTTCGGAGCGATAAAGCGAAAGAATGACTCTACGTGGAAGGGAGAATACTATAACAATCAAACGCTTTTGGAAAAAACTCCATTTAGCGATCGCACTACGACCAAGAAGATCTATCTAAAGCTTGGAGAACTGCTCAAGCAATTGAAGAGCGATCCCGGTCTCGACCAGTCCTTTGTCTTTCCTTTGCAAGAACGCCTGGTTAATTGCTGTTGCCGGCTCGGCAAGTTTAGTGAAGCGCAAATTCGCCTGCAAGAGTGCCTGAGGATTGCGCGTAGCCCTGAAGACGAACAACTTGTGGCGGCTGAGTACCTGTTGATAGCGCAATTGCAGTTACCCGGTGGTTACCCAAAGGAAGCTCTAGCTGCCTGGCTGCAAGCAGCAAGCATATTGGAAAAGATTTCGGCAAAAGAAGGAGCGGCTGCCGACACGGTTTTAAAGGCTCATTTGACGGCTGCCAATTGTTATCGCACAGCCGGCGGTTTTTGCAGAAGCAGGACGCAGGATTTTGACAAAGCTGTCGAGTATGACAGGAAAGCAAAACATCTGTTCGAGGCTTGTGGCAGAGTAAATGATTATAATTACGCCAGCACGTGTATGGGGCTGGGTGCCTCACTTTGCCGGAAGCAGCGCTATGAAGAAGCAAGACCTATTTTGCTAAAGGCATTGTCTATCTTCAAACGAATCTGCCCTCAGGACCCGAAGAATTATCGATTGCTCTCCAATGTTTATTCTGAATTGGGTGCTATTGAACTCGCCTCCGGCAATCGAGATACTGCACGCAAAAATTTTCTGGCGGCCCGAGAGGCGGTCCTGATGAGCGGTGCAAAGACGGCCATTGAAAAGAAATACGATGCAATTGCGCTGGACAATCTTGAGGCACAGTTGAAAGGTCTGGGAGATTAGCGATCCCAATTCGGGCTACATCGCTCACTTTTGATCGGCAATGCGGCTTTCCTGGGTGTGATTTACACTGACGTCCAGGGCCGTATCTTTCATTTCAATTTGCGGAATAATCAAAGGCAAAGAAACAGCTGCAGCGATTGATGCAAATTGCGGCGCACTCATACCGAATGGCGCAAGCGCGCGAGCCGGCTTTAGTTGGGTGGGAATTTCCAAAGACAGGTTCGGCAAAATGGCCAGGGCCGGAACTGGAAGTTGAGACTGCAATGTGCCCAGGAATTGTTTGAACGTGGCTTGCTTGAGCTCGATGTCCAGTTGGCTTGCGGTGACGATAGTGATGATATTTTCGGCGTCTTGATGGCGTTTGCGGTTCTGGCGGAATTCTTCGATGTCGCTGGCCACGGGCAATTCGATCTTCTGGCGACTTTGAATTTCGATGACGCGTTTGCCTTCGATAATGTTGTCTGTGAATTTACCGATGTTGAGATCGGCTATTAGCCAGGCAATGGCGCCGTCGCCGAAATGATCCTCGGCAATCGATACGAATGTTTCGCCCGGCGCGATGATCCAGATTGGACGGTACAAGGTAGCCGCAGAGCTCGATCCTGCACCTTCCTGCTGATCCTGCTCCACTTTCTTGAGTTTCTCTTCCGGTGCTGTTTCCTCTTTGCTCAATACCTGCTCGTGCACCCAACCGGTCGGTGCAGACAGGGCTTCTTGGATGTCTGAAGTCGACTTGGCCGGGCGGGGAGTGGCAGTGTCGTTGAGTTCGTTGCCGGATAAATAGGTCGCTGCAAAAGAGGTATCGGCCTTCTGTTCTTCGGCTCCCTGGCTGTACTGCTGAGGCACATTGACTTCGCCTCTGGATACCAGATCGGCCGCAGTATTTCGCAGTCCCGATACAGGCATCGGCTCGCGGGCGACAAATGATTTTGCCTGTTCGACCAGAGCGCCAAGCCGGCGATCCAGGCGGAATGGTCTGTCCACCTTTTGGGCCAATTCGTTGGGATTGGCGGGGAAGCGCTCTTCGCTGCGTCTTCTCGTCACACCGCCCAGCATGAGCATTGCGGCAATGGCGATATCGGCGCCGGGAATGCAGCGTTCGCCGCGCTGTTCGGTCATCTGAGCGGGGATCTTGGTGCTGATGTGAGTGTCGGAGCTGTCTGCAAGCGGCTGTTTGCTGGTGTTGAAGTTGATGAAGTTCGCACCGGCTACAGATGTCGACTTTGTAGATGCTTCGATTTGGGGTTGGTTTTGTCCAACGTGTTTGTCACTGCGCAGCCTGGTGACGCCGCCGGCAGCCAGAAGAATTGCCAGTTCTACACCGCTGATGTAGCGGACCGAATCGTTTTGCCCTTGATTCAGGTTGGCTCGCCTGGACGCTTCCACCGCCAGAGTCTGATCGTTAGATCTTCCTGGCGTGAAGGCTTTGGAGATGGTGTCGACGATTTGATTGAAAGGAGAAACCCTGGCAGTTTGGCTGGGATTGGCTGCACCAAGGGTATTGTCTGCGCGTCTGGTCTGGGTACTTTCGCCGCTGTTATGTGATTGAATCTGATCTGCGGCTCTTTGCTCCGGCATTCGTCTTGCCGCACCGGCTGCGATGATCATGCTGGCCAGGATGAATTCTCCGCCCACATAGCGATCACCGGTGCTTTTAACCGTCCCGGAAAGGAGGTGGTCTAAAGCAGGCGCGCGAGAAATATCGCCTTTCCCTTCCTTAATGTTGTTGAGCAATGCAACCATCGGCGATGGCGCTGCAGCTGCAGTCTTCTTGTCGCCGGCCAGAACATCGCCTGTATTGGCGCCGATCTTGCTTGTCAGAACTTTGACGTCGCCGCTGATTATATGCGCAGTGCCAGTACGCGCACCACTGTCGATTGTGCGACCATTCGTATAAGGAATGCTGAGATTGTCGGCGCCAGTTCTTATTACCGAAGCGGCGTTTCTGCGGTCGTTCATAATGCTCAATTCGGTGCCGGCAAGCATAGTTGTGGCGGCAATTCTGTCTTGCGGCTTGAGAGTCTGCACGAGGTCTTGAGTAGTCTTTCCGGTCAAAGGAGAAAGGCGCTGTGGCGTCACTGCTTCCAATTGCTGACCGACTTTGATCGGTGGTTGCACATCCGCTTGTCTTATTGAGGCAGTGGCGATTTCACCTTTCAGTTTTACAGCCTGTGGCATGTCCGTTTGTGCCCGGGTTTGTCCGCCGGCAGCAATTCTCTCCGTCTGTGCTCTCAGCTGGGCATCGCTTGTCAGTTTGTCGATTTGAGTTAAGGCGGGTCCGGTTTTGTTGAATTTGGCGGGCAAGTCTCCGTTCAAATTGGCGTCGGCGACAAATTTATTGCCGCCTGCGCCATTACTGGTGGTGGCAACAATCGGTTCTACTCGGCGCCCGCCCGTCTCGGCTTGTTGCGCTGGAATTTTGTTGGTGGCGGCTTCTGAGCTTTGCAGAGAGGCAAGCCGGTTAGCACCTGCTTCTGTGCGTTGCACCGGCTGTTCGAGTTTGATTTCTGTTGATCTTGCAACAGCCTGTGTGCGCAGCGGAGCTGCGAGCTGTTCTTGTCCGGAAATCTTCGTATCTAAGACAGTTCCGCCTACTTTTTGATCAAGAGGTGCGGTCAGTTTTGCAGGCGACATGAATTTATCTTGGTTGCCCTTTTCGCCAAGATCGGGCTGCTTTTGCAAAATATTTGAATTGGAAAGGTTGGCTGCAAATTGTGCTGGACCCGTCGATGGCGTGCCCTGCTTGAGGTCAGATTTTTCCAATTGTGGCTGGACAAAAGGACCAACCTTAGACTGAACGAGCGAGCCTCCTTTGGGCTCACCTATGGTTTCGAACTGCTGTTGCAGGGCTGATCCAAGCTTGGGCTGTACGGTCGGGGTGAATTTCTGGTCGGAGCTGAGCGGTATTTGTGTTTGCACAAAGTCCGAACCCTTGGGGATCGCAGAGCCGAATTTGGGCTCGCCTCCGCCCTGAGATAGCGCTTGTGCTAGCTCGTTAGTCTTTTGACCAACCGGAAGTTCGACCGTCTTTGCCGTCAGACCTCCAGGTGAAGTGCTGAGTTTCTCTAGTAAATTACCAGAGCCGGATGCGGCGCTGTTTTGCAGAGACTTCAGTGGCGATCCTTGAGACCAATCTCTACTGCCCTGGCCGGTCGCGACCAATTGTTTTTCCGGGCCGATTGAGACCAGTTTTGCCTCGGCAGCTTTGGTCAAGGGACTGAATTGACCGTCACTGACGGCAAAATTTTGGGCAGATATACCGAAGGCTTTCTGCTTTTGTCCTTCCATCGGTACTGCTGAACCAAATTGAGGAGTATCCAGTTTCGCTTGGCTGAACGATCCGCCGCTCTGTGCTGAGAAGGCGTCGCCAATCAAGGGTAATTTCTTCTCGCCGATTAAAGGTTCTGAAATCATTTTCTTGTCTGCGGAAATACCCACTCCGCCATCGGATTTGGTCAGAGGAGAATAGACATCAGCAGGATTTTTTTGCAAAACCGGCGATCCAACTTTCGGGTTAATGGCTGTGACCACAGCGTTGCCGAGAGGTTCATCAACGTTCGTACGGGCCAGTGAGCTGCCGGAGGGGCGTTTGCTTGCCTGGAATTCGATCTTGGGTTCGCCCTGGATTGATTCCGGCTCAGCCCCTTTGACTGGATAGTAAACGGGCTCATAGCCTAAAAGCTGGTCTTTCTTCTTGTCGGAAAGAAGGTCTACCGAGTTCCACGGCGAAACCTCAGGCTCGGTGATCAGCGCCTTTTGACCGTTTTTAAGACTAGTAATTTCGGCGCCAGAATCGGCGGCCGGGTCTTCAAAGCCCATAAACGTTTTGATCTGCGGGGGAAAAAACGAGTGTTTGAGTTACTGGAATTACACTCTCGTCCAGTGTATATCCGGAATTCTTGTTTTCAAGACGTAAATACGCAAAAAAAGAGTGGCCAAAAGATTAATTCATGACATCCGATTGAAAGTCAGACCGGCGCCAGCGGATGGCGAATCTCGACGACCGTCCCCAGCCCCGATTCCGGATCAGGTGAAAGCCACGACACAGCCGCTCCAATCAGCCCGGCCCTGAGGCGCATATACCGGAGCCCACGCGACTCGGCCATGTGCTTGGGTGCGATACCCTGGCCGTCGTCCTTGATGCGAATCAAAAGCTGAGCCGGCTGATTGGAAAGAGAAATGCTCACCCGTTTTGCTTTTGAATGCTTGCACGTATTTGTAATCGCCTCTTGAATCAAGCGATAGAGCAATTGCTGCTCGACCTGGGATAGCCCTTTGAGAAGTTTGGCGTCGGCTTTGTTGTCGAATTCAATCAGGTATCCGGCCCTTTGCCCGCCGCGCTCCAGGCATTCTTCGGCAGCCGATGCCAGACCAAAATGTTCCAGGACGACCGGCGACAATGCGTCCATGATGTTTCGGATTTCCACCATGGCACTGTCCATGCCGGCAAATATCTGTTTGGGAAGCTCCCTGTCTCCCGTTTTTCCAAATTTATCTATCTTGGTCTTCAAGGCTTTTAGATCGTTTAAAACCTGGTCGTGCAGGTCGGCAGCAAGCAATCGCCGCTCTGTCTCGTCTTGTTTGACCAGTGTCATGCGTGACTCGAGGAGCTCTTTCTCCCTTAGTTTCAGTTCGATAATCTGTGCTTCTGTTTTGCGCCTGCGTTCCTCCAGGTTTTTCAGGATCCAGCCGCCGGCTGTGCCGAGAATCGCAGCACAAACAAGCATCACAGGCTGAACGGCAATGGGAAGGAAAAGGTAAATCAGGCCGGCTAAGATGACAGACAAAAGGCAGACTTGAAAGAGCACGATCATGCGCACCATGTCTTTCAATGCGTAGCTGGCTGCACAAGCGCCTAAGGCGGCAAGTGAGGAGAGGAAAAACATAAAGATCTCGGATAGTGTATCGACGCCAGCGTGCTCGGTGACGCCCACGCAAGAGGAAAACATAGATTGCAAGGCGGTGGACAATTCCAGTGAAAGCTTGCTTTCGTCCACTGAGCTTCCACCGGCAAGCAAGCGCGCCAGTCCTGCCGATATGACAGCTGCTGTCGCCATTTTCAAAAGGCGCTTTCTGGCCGGATTGGTGGTTAGGGATAGGTTTGGCGCTTGCGACATGGCTGCCCAATTCTAGCTCAATTGCAAGAGGAGGACTTTAGAGACTGGTGCGACCTCGGTAAACACTAAAGCGAACCTATATAAAGGTTGATATAGAGCCGGTCTGCGCGCTTTTGCTAACACACAAAAGTAACAAAAAAGTCTCAAAAGGCCTGCCAATTTTTTGCGTGTTAAAAAGAAAAACTGGGAACAACTCCAAGCAAGGCCTGTTCTGGGAAGAAATTGCCGTGAATATTCGACGAAATAATTGCTGGATGCCGAAGGGCTCAGCGCCGCTTTGCTGGCGGCCGATAATTGCGCCGGTGCTGGCATTCTTAATCGCCGCTGCTGGTACAACTGGGGCTCTGGCTGCCAGTGCAGAGGAGCAGAACTTTCTTCGCGATGTGCATAAAACCATGGTCGCCGACAACTGGCAGGAGTGCGATGCGCTCAGTGAGCTTTATTTGCGCAAGCACAAAACTGATGCCATGGCGCATGCGGTCAAGGCATACGCGCTCATGCAGCAAGGTCACGACAAAGAGGCATTGCCGCACTTCAATGCGGCCATCAAAGGGGGCGTCACCAGCTTGCCGGGCAGCCTGGCCGAGTCGCATGCCAACAATCTCTGGGCCTGGCGCGGGTACTCGATGATGCGGGCGGGCAAAATGGCTGAAGGCATCAAGGACCTGGAAAAATCTCTGGAGCTGAAGCCGCGCACCTGTCTGGACATTCTCAATCAGCGCATTGACTGCCGCAATATTGGCGCCGCTTACAAGAAAATGGGAGACGTTCAAAAGTCCGTCAGTTACATAAGTGCCGGCGATCTGATGACAAAGCAATACCATCATGTTTTTTATCCAATCTTAAAAACCCCTGCTGAAGCCAAATTCAATGCCGGTAAATTGCAGACTGAATTGAAATCCGATCCCAAGTCGCCAATTTTGTTGTGCAAACTTGGGGCTATGCAGGTCTATTTGAAAAACTGGGGAGAGGCCGTCAAATATCTCGATCAGGGCATTGCCGCCGAGCCCTATCTGATGCCGGCTCGGCTATTGCGCATGAAAGCTTTGAAGAAACTCAATCGTGGTGATGAAGCGAAAAAGGATCTGGCGGCAATTCAGGCAACGCGGGATAAAGCGGGGGTCAATGTTTGGGCGGTGGATCCAAAAGAGTTGGCCGAGGTAATTCATCAATAGTGCGAACTTTCCGCGAATTCTCGCCATTGATCTCATTGATCCCATTGATTTGGTGCGGATGCATGATTGTGCTGGTTTTCTGCACCGGTCAATTTGCTCAGTCGAAAAACGCTCCCCAGCCTGCGGACATGAAGACC
>Ga0265313_10004784_pt1 | contig 10205 bp, 25 predicted proteins | sample 4123metaG_FD_203122 | JGI IMG/M metagenome (GOLD analysis project Ga0265313, IMG submission 203122) | Rhizosphere microbial communities from Carex aquatilis grown in University of Washington, Seatle, WA, United States - 4-1-23 metaG | ecosystem: Host-associated > Plants > Roots > Rhizosphere >...
ATGGACGCGGTCCAGATAGGGAAGCTGCAGGCGGATGTAGCATTCCTGAGGGATGTTGCACGTGAAACCGACGCAGCGAGGACCGACCATGTTTGACCACGTGGACAGGGAAGCCCTCCACCGTATCGAGCAGAAAGTAGAGAAGATCATGGCAGCCCAGGACGACATCAACACCGCGGTCAGCACCCTGACCACTTTTCTCGGTGACCTGTCCGCGCAGGTGCAGGCAATCCAGGCGAAGCTAGCCGCGGGCGGCGGCGGCACCCCCGCCGACACCAGCGCACTCAACGCCGTCATCGCGCAGGTCCCCGCCGCGCAGGCGGCGATCGACGCGCTGGCCGGCTCCGGCCCGGCCCCCGTTCCCGCGCCGGCCGGCCCCCCGGCGGCCCCGCAGTTCCGCGCCTAGGCAAGGACCCCGTCAATGAGCACACCGCAGTTCGGTCAGCCCGGTTACGACCCGGCTCACCTCACCGCCGCGGCTGACCAGGTCCGCGGCGGCCCCGCGCCGCAGTCCGCGTGGCCCTCGGACGAGGACCTCGCCGCGCAGCTGCGCGCGCAGCAGGCAGGCGCCCCCGCCGGCCTCACCGACGTTGACGTGTCCGCGCTGCTGGCCGGCATCAAGGCGCTGCAGGACCGCGTCGACGCCCTGGAGACAGAGAAGTCGTCCGGTGCGGGGCTGCCGGTGGTGAACACCGCGCAGGCGCTGCGCGACCTGATCGCCACCCACGCCGCGCACACCCCCGGCACCGACCACGCCGACCTCCTGCGCCTGGCCGACGACGCCGTCGACGCCGCGGGCAACGCCGCCAGCTCCGGTGACGGCGGCCCGCTCACCGACATCAGCGGGAAGATCGCCCGCGCGCTGCAGCGCGCCAACCCCGGCCCGGGCACCCACCACTACTACCAGCAGGCGGTGGGCTTCGCTGAGGTGCACCTGCCCGATGCCGCCGCGCAGCTGGTGCGGAAGCCGGCGAGCTCGGGCGCGCTGGCCTCCCCGCGGGGCAGCGTGCCGGTGGTGCAGGGCAGCGTCACGGGGTGAACGAGGACAAGGCGGTTATCCTCGTCCTCCTGATCGGAGAGGCGTCCGGGGTTTTCGCCGGGTTCTGCCCGTCCTGGTTCACCGTCGCCAGCCCGTTCTTCCACGAGCAGGCGGCGAAGGACGGGAACGTCAAGCGGATACGTGCGGGCGAGGTCGCGGCGACCGCGATCGTGCTCGGTACCGGGTGGGCGGTCAGCCGCGGCCCGGTCGGCCCGTTCGCCCTCATGGCGGCGGCCGCGATCAGCCTCGTGTTCATCGCCGGGTACGAGTACCAGATCAAGAACCCGTCCAAGCCGGCCGAGGGCATCCCCGGGATGACGAAGGAAGGCTCCATGCTGGCCTGGGGGAACCCGACGTGACGGGCATCGGCATGGGCCTGGCGTTCGCCGCCTACACCCTCGGCATCTGGGGGTACATCCTGGTGCGCGGCTACAACGTGCCGTTCACCAGCATGTTCGGGCAGACCTGGCCGAAGTCGTGACGGGCCTGTTCTTCGCGTGGGCCGCCGGCGAGGGCATCATCTTCTGGCGGTGGGGCAAGGCCGGGGCACCCCCGACGCCGGGCGTGCTGGCCATGAGCTCAGCGCTGTTCCTCGGCCTGGCGGTGATCGGCGAGTACAAGCCGGCGCGGCCGGTGGTGACGGCGTTCGCGTTCGCGGTCGACCTCGCCATCCTCGTGAAGGTGCTCGGCAAGGCCCCGTCGCAGGTGACCGGCTGGCCCCCGGCCATGATCGACAACCCGGGCGTGATCCTGCCCCCCGGCAACGCCAAGGCGGCCGCCGCGGCCCCCGCGGCAGGCGGCAGCACCGCGGCCGGGACGGGCAACCAGGGCGCCCCGAGCACCGGCAGCGTCCCCGGCCTGCCCACCGGCAGCCGCGGCGCCGTCCTGAGCTGAGGTCCCTCGTGGCCGACTACACCTACGCGCAGCTCGAGGGCCTGTGGATCAACGCCGGGGGGTCGCAGTCACTGGCCCCGCTCATGGCGGCCATCGCTGAGGCCGAGTCGGGCGGGAACCCGTCCGCGGTGAACGCTGTCGACAACAACGGCACCCAGACCAGCTGGGGCCTGTGGCAGGTCAGCAACGGCACCCACTCCCCGCCGGCCGCGAACATCCTCGACCCGAACGTGAACGCGCAGCAGGCGGTGGCCAAGTACCAGTCGCAGGGCCTCGGCGCGTGGGGCACCTACACCAGCGGCGCCTACCGGGCGTTCATGAGCAACGCCACCACCCCGGCCACGACGGGCCTGCCCGCGTCGGGCGGCACGGCGGCCGCCACGACCGCGACATCGTACGCGGCGGACTGCCTGGTCGGCTTCCCGGGGGTGAGCCTGCCGCTGGTCGGGGACGTGGGCTCGTTCTGCCTGTTCTCCCGGTCGGAGGCGCGCGGCATGATCGGCGGGCTGTGCCTGGGGGTGGCGGGCATCATCGGCCTGGCCGCGATGGTGATCCTGGCCGCGTCGGCGTTCGAGCACAGCGGCGCGGCGTCGGCGGTCGGCAGCGCCGCGGAGAAGGTGGCCCCGGCCGCGATCCTGGCCCGCTCGGTCACCCCCGCGGCCCGCCAGGAACGATCGCTGAGCCAGCGGGAGACCACGGTGGGCAAGAAGGAGCGCGTTACCCGGCTGGAGAAGCGAGAGAAGAAGGCCGGCCCGTGAACTGGGGTGTGCTGGCGGTCGCGGTGCTGACGTTCCTGACGGCGGTATTCGGCTACCTGTCGACGCGGCGGAAGATCAACGAGGTGCACGTGCTGGTGGACGGCAACCTGAGCAAGGTCATGGCCAAGCTCGGGATCGAGCGGGACCGCAGCGCGCAGCTGACGGGCACGCTTCAGGATGCCGGGGTCGACGTGCCCGACCCGCCGGCCGGCGGGTGAGCGGCCGGGTTGGTGACGTGCCGGAACAGCGCGACCAGCGCTGTGACGGAGCCGATGACCCCGGCGATGCCGGTGCACAGCGCGGCGATGTTCTCAGGCGTCCACACATCAACCTCATTTATCATCCACGGGATTTATAGTCCCAGGTCACCGGCACTATCAGTCTGGTTTATGACTGGCGTTTCCCACAGGTCGCACAGGTCGTGGGCGTAGATGCACCCCTTGATGACGTGGCAGCGTCCGCACCGGCCTAGCTTGCAACCGGCCTTCATGTAGAAGAACTGCGCGCACCCCCCGCAGTTCCGCTCACTGGTACCGACCCGGAAGTGAATCACGTCCCTGCGCATCAGGAGCGCTTAGGGGCGGTCGTGACGATCATCGGGGCGCGGATCTGCTTGGGGATCGTCAGGGTGTGGAACGGCGGCAGCTCGTCGACGGCGGCGGCGATCACCTGCCAGTCGCGGCCCATCGCCTCCGCCACGTTCTTGATCATCTGCCGGTCGCGGGTGGGCCACAAAGAGGTGAAGGACGCCTGCCGTGTCGCGTGCTTCGACACCCATGCGGCGGCCTGAAAAGAAGTCACCACGCTTGTCCCAGCACGACGCGCAGTAATCAGCATCCGCTCGATATCCGGCCCGAGCCTGAACATCCGCTGCGACGAAAGCAGCTCGAACTCGTCCACATAGAGAGTCCATCCGCGGGTCCGCCTGCACCATGTCACCGCGTCCCTCATGAGCTGGTGGAGTGCCGCGTCTTCCTCGTCGGTGAGGGCTTCGAACCCGGCGATGAGGCCGACCGGCTGGCCTTTTTCTACCCGGTCCCATACCCACCGGTCGGTGCCCGGCTCCGGCCTGCCGACTGGCCGGCCGCGGGGCGGGGGCATCGACATGACCCGCTCGTACCCGGACGACTCGAGGGTTTCGTCTTCGCCTTTGGGGTCGAGGGACAGTACCCACTTGCGGCCTTCGAGGAGGCCGACGGCGAACGTGCTCTTGCCTTCGCCGGTGGGGCCGATGAGTGCCCAGTGCTGGCCGGGTTTCCAGGGCGGCGGCAACGGCAGCCGCATGCCGTCAACCGCCGCTGACCTTTTCTTACCCCGCACCCACTTGAGGAAGTCATCCCAGTCGAGGAGGACGGCGTGGTGCCCGTAGTCATCAGCACGCGGCTCAATCGTCGCGGTCGACATCGTCTACTACCAGGATGGGCGAACGGACTTCAAAAGTGATCTCACGGCGGGCGGCGTCCACCAGGATGATATCGATGATCTTTGCAATTGAGATGCCAGTCTTGTCGGACTGAGCATCGAGCCATGCCTTGGCCTCGATGCTCACCCGCGCATAGATAGTGCTGCTCATGCGCTAAGCATCCACCACGATGCCCTGCGCGCGGCGGATCGCTTCCTCCTCCGCCTGCACCGCCGCCGCGTCGGCCGGGTTGACGGGCGGTGAGAGGAGGAACGCGATCAGCTCATCCACCGACTGGCCGAACCGTTCCTCAATGTCCTTCTCCCGCTGGATGGCGATGAGGATCTTGCCTTCGGTGATCTCAGCCCACGTCATCAGGCTGGACCGCAGGGCCTCGGTCCCGACCGAGATGAACAGCGGGTGGGGTTCCTGCGGCGGGGTCATGCTGGCGCGCTGCTGCACGTGCATCATGAGGGCGGTGACGATCAGCGGCGGCCCCACCAGCGCGCTCACGACCTTCCCTTGCCCGGCGAGGCGCGCGAGGGGCTGGAGGAACGTGTCGGCGACGGTGTCTTTCACCGCGTCTTCGAGGAGCATCCCGGCGACGGGCGCCTGTATCCGGAGGGTGCGCTGCAGGGGGGGCAGGGGGGTGGCGAGCTTGGTCATGCCCCGCCACATGCTGCCGAGGAAGTCCTCGGTGGAGACCCGCGGCTTCTTCTTAGCCTTTGCGCCGCCAGAGCTTGCTGAACCCCGCTGCCAGAATCGCTTCCCAGTCGGCGCCCGTGAGGACTTTGGCCGGCCCGGTGACGCTTTTGGGCGGCGGGGCTTCTCTTCCGCCATCGCGCTCTCATCGAACGCCTCATCGCCGTCGTCCGGGGGGTCCACAAAGGCCGTCTCGAACTCGTCATCGGGGTAGTCAGGATGAGTGGTATCAGCTGACCCGTTGGGATGGGGGTGGGCGGCGTCGTAGCGCTCGCGCACGTCGTTGGGGATGTTGCCGCGTCCCGGCACGTCAAGTCCTTCCAGCCGCGCCCACGCGCGGATCTCAGGTGCGGTCGCCATCTAGCCCGTCCTCGCCTTCGCTTTGAACGTCGGCCTCACATTCGTCGCAGTCAGGAAGACCGCAGGACATCTCGTCACAACCTGGGCATACGCACACGTCAGCTCACCGGTACGAGGGTCAGGGGGCAGTTGTGGATGATGCCCTGCTGCCGGGCCAGGTCCATCATCTGCCCGGCGTCGTCAACCCGCTGCCGCAGGGTCACCGCCGCGGGTGAGTACCAGGACCGCTTGCCCGCCATGAAGTGGGCGGTGAGCTCGGCTTGCCAGCCCATGATCTCCCGGGCCAGCTCCGCGTAGGGCGGCGGGAACAGGCAGGCGGGGCAGCTGCCGGACTGTCGGCGCTGGATTTCCTCGAAGTGGCCGCGCTGCCTGACCGTGCCCGATACCCGGCGGATAGTCCCGGCCACCATCTCCCCGTGGTAGACGGTGTCGTCGTGCCAGGAGCACAGCTGCATGACCTGCCCGGTGTGCCCGTGCCCGCACACCATGCGGCAGCGGATCACGGCCGGCTGGTCACAGGCCCACTCGCCCTGCTCCACGTTCTCGGGCAGGTGCATCCCCTCGGTGCGCGCGCTGTTCGGCCCGTAGAGCCCGCCCAGCACCCGGCGGGGGCCGCCTGATTCCGCCCCATACGGATCACATCGTCCCAATTTGATGCCAGGCGCGGCCAGTGCGCTAGACATAGGGTGCCAGGAATTGCGGCCGGGTGCTGCCGGGCGGGTTGCTCATCATTCGGCCCATCCCATGATCTTGTGCCTGCGGAGGACGGGCGGCACGGGCGGCTTCTCGGGCTCGATCGCGGCGGGGGCGGCGGGCTCGGCTGGCTTGTCTTTCTTCGCCTTGGCGTCACGCTCGGCCAGCTGGCGGCGGATCTCTTCGGAGATGCTGACGGCGGGCTGCTCTGGCTCGGCCGGCTGCTCGGGGCCGGTGAGTAGCTGGTCGAGCTTGGACAGGATGGTCTGCTGCCCGGTTTCGAGGGTGCTGACCCGCTGGTCTAGACCAGTGTCGGCCGGGGGCGGTGCTGGCTCGGGCGGGGTGGTCACAACTGGGCCTGCTGCTTTTCTGCCTTGAGGTCGTTAAGCTGCCGCTGGAGGTCGCGCAGCATCGCGTGATCGTCGGCTGCCTCTGCCTCGGCTGCCTCGCGGGCGGCGGCGGTGATGGCGGGTGCCGTCTTCGTCTTGCGCTTGCTCAGCAGCCCGGCCTGCGTCGCGCACTCCCCGCACAGGTCCCGCGCCTCCTGCTGCTCATCGCCGTCTTCATCGAGGACGGTAACGCTGATCCGCTGGCGGCCGGGGTCGCGCTCACTGAACGCGTGGCCGCCCTGGTCGCACCACAGTGCTGCTGACATGTTCCCTCTTCCGTTCTGCTCTAGTAGCTCCCTGGCCTTGGCCAGGTACTCGTGCGCGCCGCCGATCATGCACCCGCGCGCCGCGCACGAGGGGTCGACGTTGACCACGTACGCGTCACGTGCCACGCGTCTTGCCCTTCCCCATCATGGTGCGGAGCTTGGCGCCGGGGTCCATGAGGGACAGGCCGCGGGCGAGGGCGGGCCGGTGCTCTTCGATGAACGCGAGAATCTGCGCGGTGTCCTGTGCAATTCCGTGCAGGATCGTATCGATGTGATCGAGGCGCTTGCGCAGGTCCGCGAAGTCGCCATCGGGTTCCGGGTACTCACCGTCACCGATCATTTCCTGCTGATTACTGTCCGATTTAATTGCGGCCATGCGATTAATCATGCCACAATCAATCCTCGCTGGCAGGGAAGGGCAACGCGCGATACGCCAAGAGAGTGCGGCCCGGGCAATGGAGCCCCGCTTAAGCGGGTACCCCGGGTGGTTGCGAGGGAGAGTCGCCCTGGTGAGCTGGACACCTTCCCTGCTGGCACCCGGGGTCTATGCTGTGGTCATGCTTGATGAGACGGTGGACGGCTACCCGCTCAGCTTCCGTGCCCTGGCCCTGCTGGGGTTGTTTTTCGTCGGGGCGCTGGCGTTCATCCTCCTTGACGTGGCCAGCGACGGGAAGCTGAGCGCCGGCTGCACCGGCTGCGGCGACAAGGCGGCCACGGATGCCTGACATCGAGGTCGACCTCGGCTTGCAGTTGTGCGCGTCGATTGAGACGCTGACCGCGACGCTTAACCGGCAGTGGCAGCACGAGATGCGCAAGGCCCAGGGCATCCGCGTTCTCCCGCTGACCTCGCCGCAGGCGACCGCGAGCCCGTGGGTCATCGACGTCCCTGACCTGCTGATGGCGAAGACGGGCTACTACTGGGACGTTCGCCGCCTAGCGCTGACCGGCTGGTCGGCCGGGTCGGTGAACGTCTACCGGAACGGGTTCGCCGGGCAGGGCGGCGACCTCGTGGCGGCGTTCGCTACCCCCGGTGTCAGCGTGTACGGGAAGGCGCACATCATGCTGCACCCGGGGGACAAGCTGGTCGTGATCGGCACCGGGATCACCGGGTTCGTGCAGCTGGCCGGCTCGGTGGTGGCCCTGGAGTCGCACCTGCTGGCCGGGTACCTGATGTTATGGTGCGCCTCCCGCGGGGATGGGTGCTGCACCCGCAGGCTGTCCGCTCGGGGAACAAGCTCGCCGACGCGCCGGGCCGGGCGGGCAGCGGGATGCAGCCGATCGCCCGCGTGCCGGTGCAGCAGTACAAGGGGCGGATCACGGCGGTGCCGCTGACCGGCGGGCAGAACCAGGGCATCGTCCCCGCGTCGGGGAAGATCACCCTGACCGCAGGGCCGCAGGGCCTGGGGAACATCTGGTACCCCGCGCAGGTGACCCTGAGCACGACGACGGGCCTGAACGGCGGCATCGACGTGAGCACCGCGCAGGTGTACCTCGGCAGCCAGGGGGTTCCGATCACGCTGGTGGGGTCGGCGTTCGGCGGCAACGGCACGGTGGCGCTGGCCATCCCGAGCATGGCGCCGGGGCAGGTGCTGATCGTGACGTGGACGGGCGCGAAGACGGGCGATACCGCGTCGCTGAACATCATCGGGACGATGGACGCGCTGACCACCGGGGGCGGCCGGTGAGTGACGGGCTGGTCGCCCCGGCGAACGCCCCGTACGGGCAGGAGATCCCGGTCGGCGTGCAGCCGGGCAGCACCGGCCGGATCGTCGCGAACCTCGTGATCGTCGCCGGTCCCAACGGCGAGATCCTCATTTACAACGGGACGCCGGCCGCGGGGAACCTGGTCGGGTCGTGGGCGGCGGCCGCGGGCGCCGACTCGTTCGGTAACACGGTCAACCAGGGCATCACGGTGGGCAGCCCTTCGGCCAGCAGCCCGCAGATTCAGCTGATCCCGGCGGCGGGCGGCCCCAATACCCCGGCGGTGCTGCAGTTCACGCTGTCGCCGCTGGCGTTCTTCGGTAACCAGCCGAATATCCAGGCGCTGAGCCCGGGCAGCACCGGGCAGCTGATCATCTCCGGCCCAGGGCTCTCGCAAACCGGGTTCAGGGACTTCGTGCAGGAGGTCTACTCCACGTTCGCCGGCGCGGTCCCGGCGGCGATGCAGGTCAACTACGTTGACATCGGCGGCGGCGTCCACACCTACGAGAACACGTCGGCCACCGGGGTCACGGTGTCGGCGGGCAGCATCAACGCCGTCGACCCGACCACGGGCACCGCCGCGGCCCCGGCCATCGCGGAGGGCTGGCACACGATCACGCTCGACGCGAACTGGTCGACGCTGGCGGGGCAGCCGGTGCCCGGTTACCGGTTCCTGGCTGACGCCGGCCGGAAGATCGTCGAGCTGATCGGGGCCGCGCAGTTCAACGTGAACATCGCGAACACCAACCTGAACGGCTCGAACCCGCTGCCGGCGGCGTACCGGCCGCTGACGAGCATCTTCCTCGCCGGGGCGCCGGGCTCAGCGGGTATCAACATCCTGACCAGCGGCGTGATCGTGGCGGCTCAGGGCGGGCTGGCCACCGTGTTCTGCAACTTCAACGGCATCTACCCGATCGACAGGTGAGGCCGGCCACCCGGGGGTGCGGGCGCCGCTGGGGGTGGCGGCACCGTTGCCCGGCGGGCGGCCGGCATGACTGCGGGCGGCTGCGGGGGCATGAGCAAGCCCATAAGTGCGGGTGGTGCGGTGCGCGGAAGCCGTCCGGAACCCTCTGGCCATAGCCGCCATAAGCGCTATAATGGTTATATGGGACAGCATGAGGCCAGCCAGCCGCGGTCCGGATCGGAGCGGACGACGACGGTCGCCATCTACCCGGCCGACCTCGAGCGGCTGAAACGGCACCAGCGGCGGATCAGCGACAGCCACGATAAGTGGCTGACGATGCCTGAGATCATCCGCGCGATGCTGAACGCGGCCGAGGCGAAAGCAGAGACGGGGGAGTAGGGCCGTGGGCGAGGTGTCCGGGCTGAATTGCCCGAGGTGCGGTCACCTGGCCGTGTTCCTGGTCGGGGACCGGCAGGCATTCTGCGGCAACGATGACTGCGTGGTCCTGACGTGGGACCCGGCCAAGACAGTGGCAGAACTCGAAGCGAACATGCATGAGATCGACCTCAGGGGGGGCAGGAATGGATGAGGAAAACGGGAAGGTTTACGTGCGGTTCGGGTCGCTCCCGACGCAGGAGATGCCCCGCGAGTGGGCTGAGAAGATGCTCGCGATGTGGCGGGAAAGCAACCCGGCCGCGTTCGGTAAGGTGCTCGCAAAAGTCGTCACCGAGGACAGGTAATGGGATACGCACTCCACTGCGTGCCAGGCAACCACGCATTCGATGAGGACGATGCCGGCAAGCGGTTCGTGACCAGGACCGACCCGCGGTACCCCGCCGAAGTACAGCAGAACATGAACGTGTACGCATGCGGGCAGCACGAAACGCTCCTGGACGTGCACTGTGCAGCCTGGAAGCCGCACGAGCCGCATGCCCCGTGCCCCGGGACACCCGATGTGGCTTAACCGCCTGCTGGCCGCTTACGCGTGGGTGCTCGGGCTGCTGGTGTGGGCGATCCTGTGCGCGGTGATCATGCTTTACGGGAGCGGGGGATAGGCCGGTGAAGTGGCTTGATGACCTGCTGTTCAATTTCCTGGT
>Ga0265313_10004786_pt1 | contig 10200 bp, 6 predicted proteins | sample 4123metaG_FD_203122 | JGI IMG/M metagenome (GOLD analysis project Ga0265313, IMG submission 203122) | Rhizosphere microbial communities from Carex aquatilis grown in University of Washington, Seatle, WA, United States - 4-1-23 metaG | ecosystem: Host-associated > Plants > Roots > Rhizosphere >...
GAGTCCCAGATCGTCGGTATTCGGGCGTCGCCCGGTCGCAACCAGCACGTGGGAGCCGCGAATTTCGGTGCTCGCGCCGGCCGCCTCCACGTTGGCGAGAATCTCTTCGCCCTGCTTGGCGAAGCTCTTGCACTTCGTGTCGAGATGCACCCGAACACCTTCGCGCTGCACAATGTCCAAAATCGCGGCGGATACGTCCTCATCTTCTCGCGGAATCAGTCGCGGCCCGGTTTCGATAATCGTCACTTCGCTGCCGAAGCGCCGGAACATCTGGCCGAATTCGAGGCCGATATAGCTGCCGCCCACAATGATCAGATGCTGGGGGAGCGAATCGAGATGCATCATTGAGCTATTGGTGAGAAACGGAACCTCATTTAGTCCCGAAATAGGCGGGATCACGGCGCGTGCGCCTACATTGATGAAGATCTTGTCGGCTGTCAGCCTCACATCGCCGACGCTGACTTCATTCGCCGATTCGAACCGGGCGTGGCCCTGGTACACCGTGCAGTTCACCATCTTTTTCAGCCCGTTTTCCACGGCGTGATTCGACTGCCCGGAAATCAGGTCTTTGCGAGCTTTGACACGCTTCATGTCGACCGTCACGGGCGCACCGGTCAAGACCCCGAACTCCGCCGCTCGGCTAGCCACATGCGCCGCATACGCGCTTGCGATCATGGTTTTGGTCGGAATGCAGCCGGTATTCACGCATGTTCCGCCAAACAGCCCGCGCTCTATGATCGCGACCTTCATTCCTACGGCAGTGAGACGCTTCGCCAAGGGCGGTCCAGCCTGCCCGGTGCCGATAATAATGGCTTGGTAAGGGACGCTCATGGCTTGCTACCCCCGGACTTGGGGCAGATTTCCATTATCATCCTTTAGTACCAGAAGGGTTGCCTCGTGGCACAGCCTACGTTAGGATTCACCTAGGGGAACAGGTGCCGAAGAGTCTGTGGATCACCGCTGCCGTGCTGGGGACCATATGTTTCGCCCAAGATCCACAGTTCGTGAAACAGTACTGCGTCACCTGCCATAGCCAGCGGCTCAAGACCGGCGGACTCGTGCTGGAAACCCTCGACCCGGCGAAAATTCCCGCCGATGCCGAGACTTGGGAGAAGGTGATCGTGAAGCTGCGCACCGGCGCGATGCCGCCTGCCGGTATGCCCCGCCCCAACGCCGCAGCGACGCATGGATTTGTCTCTTCCATCGAAACGAGGCTGGATAGCGCCTCGCAGGCTAAGCCCTACGCTGGCCGTCCCCTGCTCCATCGCATGAATCGTGCCGAGTACGCGAACGCGATCCGAGACCTGATCGACCTCGAAGTAGACTCGGCCACGCTATTGCCTCCTGACGATTCGGCCTACGGCTTCGACAATATCTCCGATGTTCTGGGATTGTCGCCATCGCTCCAGGAACGTTATCTCTCGGCCGCGGCGACCATCAGCGCCCTCGCGGTCGGCGATCCCAACGTGAAGGCGGCCAGTTCCACCTACCGCATTCGCCAGGATCTTTCGCAGAACCAGCACATCGAGGGCCTGCCGCTCGGAACCATCGGCGGGATTTTGGTGCGGCACAATTTTCCGCTGGATGGCGAATACGAGTTCCAGGCCAAGCTGTATCGGACCAACTTGAACATCATGCGCGGGCTGGAATTCGCGCACCAGGTGGAGTTCACCGTGGCCGACCAGCGGATTCATCTCGCGAGCATCGGCGGCAACACCGATCTTGCGGCGATGTTCGATAAACCCACCGAGCTGGGCGACGCCGTGGATGCCCGGCTGCGGGTGCGGGTGAAAGTCAAAGCTGGTCCGGCAAATGTTACGGCAGCGTTCCTCGAAGGGCCGGACGTCCAGCGCCCCGATCGGCTGCAGGCTTTTGAGCGCAGCTCTACAGATAATTTCGACTGGAGCGGATGGCCGCACATCCAGACGCTGACGATCACCGGTCCGTTTGATGCTATAGGTCCCGGCGATACGCCCAGCCGCCGCAGGATCTTCGTATGCCGACCCGACAAGACGATCGGCGAAGCGGCCTGTGCGCGGAAGATTCTCGCGACACTGGCTCGCAAGGCGTACCGGCAGCCGGTGAGCGATGCGGACCTGACGCGGATTCTGAATTTTTACGAAACCGGCAAGCAGGATGGCGGATTCGATGCTGGAATCGAACTGGCGCTTGAGCGCATTCTCGCGAGCCCGAAGTTTGTTTTGCGCGTGGAAAAAGATCCCGCCAACGCGACCCCCGGGTCGGTCTATCGAGTCACCGATCTGGATCTGGCTTCGCGTCTGTCGTTCTTCCTGTGGAGCAGCATTCCGGACGATGAGTTACTCACTCTGGCCGCTACCGGCAAACTACATGACCCAGCAGTGCTGCGACAGCAAACACTGCGAATGTTAGGTGATCCGAAGTCGCATGCGCTGGTAAGCAATTTTGCCGGCCAATGGCTGCAGTTACGAAATGTGCGCAACGTCCTGCCCAACTCGGACGATTTTCCGGACTTCGACGACAATCTCCGGCAGTCATTCCAGCGCGAGACCGAGCTCTTCTTTGAGAGCATCCTTAACGAGGATCGCCCGGTGCTGGACCTGCTGACGGCGGACTACACGTTCCTCAACGAACGGCTGGCACGGCATTACGGAATCGCCGGAATCTACGGGAGCCAGTTCCGCCGCGTCACTCTCAAAGACGATTTCCGCCGGGGGTTGTTGGGACAAGGCAGTATTCTGGCCCTGACCTCGAAAGCCGAGCGCACGTCGCCAGTGGTGCGCGGCAAGTGGATCCTGGAAAACCTCCTGGGGATGCCGGTGCCGCCGCCTCCGCCCGATGTTCCGCAGCTTAAGGAAAACAAGGATCGGGAAAAGCCCCTTACGATGCGCGAACAGATGGTAGAGCATCGTGCCAACGCTGTGTGCGCGAGCTGTCATAAGACCATGGATCCCATCGGGCTGGCGCTCGAGAATTTCGATGCCGTGGGAGCATGGCGGACGCGCGATGCCGGGGGGCCCATTGATGTTTCCGGGGAACTGGCCGATGGAACCAAGGTGAACGGCGTGATCGATCTGCGGAATGCCATCGTGAGCCGTCCCGAGATGTTCGCCGGCACGCTGACCGAGAAGCTTTTGATCTATGCGCTGGGGCGCGGGTTGGATTATCGCGATATGCCGGCGGTTCGCGGGATCGTCCGCGAGGCTGCCCAGCACAACTACAAGATGTCCTCCATCATCCTAGGGGTGGTCCGCAGCACGCCTTTCCAGATGCGTACGATAATAGGTGGGGACCAATGAAATCGATATCCAGACGAACAGTTCTGCGGGGCGCCGGCGCGGCTATCGCCCTGCCGTTCCTGGATGCGATGGTTCCGGCCTTCACACCCCAGGCCAAGGCGGCCGCGATCCCGTCGATGCGTTTCGGCGTGGTCTACATTCCCAACGGCGCCATCATGCAGCAGTGGATCCCGAAAACGGTCGGCTCGGGGTTCGAGTTCACTCCGATTCTGAAGCCGCTGGAGTCGTTCAAAGATTCGCTGGTGCTGGTCAACAACCTCACGCGGTCCCGCCCGGGCAGCGTGATCGGCGATCACGCCGTCAGTTGCGCCGGATTCCTCACTGGCGTTTGGCCCAAGCGAACCGAAGCCGAGGACGTGCTGGCCAACACCACCATTGACCAGGTGGTCGCGCAGAAGATCGGACAAGAAACGCCGCTCCCATCACTCGAGCTGGCCACGGAAGATTTCACTGGATACGTCGGCGCGTGTTCGCCCGGATTTAGCTGTACCTACATGAACACGATCTCGTGGAAGACGCCGACGACTCCGCTGCCGATGGAGACCAACCCGCGCACTGTGTTCGAGCGGCTCTTCGGTGGCGCTGGCAGCCCTGCCGAGCGCCGGGCAAGAATGGTCACGCAGCGTAGCATTCTGGATTCGATTGCCGAGGATGCGAACGATCTGCAACGCACGTTGGGCGGGCGCGATCGCGCACGGGTCAACGACTATCTCGACAACGTTCGCGAAATCGAGCGCAGGATTCAGCGGACGGAATCTCAGCAGAAAACCTCGGAGACCGCGCTGGAGGCTCCAGTCGGAGTGCCCGAATCGTTTGAGGAACACGTCGGGCTGATGTTCGACCTGATTGCGGCCGCATACCAGGCCAACGTGACTCGCGTGTTCACGTTCATGCTCTCGCGCGAACTAAGCCAGCGGACGTATCCGCAATTGGGCGTGAGCGAGCAGCACCACACCGTCTCGCACCACCAGAACAACGCGGAGAAGATGGCCCAGGTGGTGAAGATCAACACCTATCACATGGAGTTGTTCGCGAAGTTCCTGGAAACGCTCCGGAAAACCGAAGACGGCCCCGGATCGCTGCTCGATTCGTCACTGATCTTCTACGGCGCGGGCATGGGCGATTCGAATGGCCATGCGACCGATCCTCTTCCCGTGGCCGCCGTGAGCGGCAGTCTCAAGGGACACCGGCATATCGAACTTCCCAAGCGGACGCCGGTCGGCAATCTGTGGCGCACCGTGGCGGCGAAATACGATACACCCATCGAACACTACGGCGACAGCACGGGGCTCGTCGATGACTTGTTTTAGGTGGCTACTTGTAGGCGCGCTCGCGTTCACGCTTGCCGCTGCCGATGATCCTGACGGCACCACCCCGCTGCACTGGGCTGTTCGCGCGAACGATATTGACGCCGTGCAACGTCTGCTCCATGCCGGCGCTAATCCGGATGCGGCCAATCGCTACGGCGTGACTCCGTTATCGCTCGCCGCGGAAAACGCCAGCGCACCGCTGATCCAGGCGCTCTTGCAAGCCGGCGCGCACCCAACGAACGCGATTCTCATGGATGCCGCACGGACGGGGAACGCGGAAGTCGTGCGCATGCTGCTGGCCCATGATAATAAGACCGGCGCCGATGCGAATGCTCGCGAGAGTTCTCTCGGCGAAACCGCGCTCACGTGGGCTGCCGCAGAAAATCATCCCGAAGCAGTGCGAGCGCTGATCGAGCACGGCGCGGATCCCAACGTGCGATCCGACAAGCTGGTCTATCCGAAAGATCGATTCGGCCTGGAGGGCGTGACCACTATCCTGCCTCACGGAAGCTGGACGGCGCTGATGTACGCAGGGCGGCAAGGGTCTCTGGAAGCCGCTCGCACGCTCGCTGACATGGGCGCCGATCTGAATCTGACGGATCCGGATGGAACCACCGCCCTGGAGTTCGCAATCCTCAATGGGCACTTCGATACCGCGGCGGCGCTGGTTGAAAAAGGCGCTGATCCCAACATCGCCGATTCTACCGGTATGGCGGCGCTGTACACCGCCGTTGACATGAGCACACTGGGCGAGATCTACGGCCGCCCGGGCCGCAAGTCCACCGATAAACTTACGGCGGTGGATCTGCTGCCGATTCTGCTCGCCCATGGCGCGGATCCAAACGCGACGCTGAAAGCCGCCACGCTCACGCGAGCCCATACGCCCGGCGAACCCAGTTTAGGGGAAGGAACCACGCCGCTGATGCGCGCGGCAAAGAATGGCGACGTCGCCGCGATGCGCGTGCTGATGGCTCATGGCGCCAATGCCGGGCTCAAGCAGAAGAACGGAACTACGGCGCTGATGCTCGCGGCGGGTGTCGGGCGAGGCACCGGAGTTTTCGCCAAAGACTACGCGACGGAGGCGCAACTGCTTGAGGCCGTGAAGTTCCTGGTGGAATTAGGCACGGATGCGGGAGTCGACGTCAACGCGGTCAATAACAGCGGCCAAACCGCACTGCACATCGCCGCGCAGGCGTCCGATGGCATCGTGAAGTATCTGGCGGAGCACGGCGCCAATCTGGATGCGAAGGACAAACAAGGCCGCACGCCGCTCGATACCGCCATGGGAGTCGGCATGCGGGCGCGTATCGGCGGAGAGCCCACCATGCGAGAGAGCACCGCGGCGCTGCTGCGGCAACTGATGTCGTCGCGCTAGTCCTTATTTGCTCGCACCAAACGCCAGCAGGACGTCGCCCGAGGCGCTCCCCATGGGACTCCAGCCGTTCCAATCGGAGGCGAGCGGTCCGGCGATCTTCACCGATTTATCGGCGCAAGTTGACTGGGCGTGAACAGCCGGGATCAGCCCGGCCACGACTAGTAACGTAGCCCGCCATGGGAGCATGCTTGCTACAATAACCGGGGTTCCACGTGCTTGCAAGCCTAAAAGGAATTGTTTTGTTCGCCTTCTGCGCCGCACTCCACGGGCAGATTCTGGCCGATGGCCACGTGCACATCACTAACCGGGTCTATTGGGAGGGCATCGACCCCTGGAAGCCGCAGCCCGTGGGCCAGTTCGATTACGTCCGAGCACGCGCCGGCGGCGTCAACTTCGTCATCGAAAACGTAGCGCCCTACGGCTACAACACCTACAACACCACGGTGAAGCAGGCGGGGCGCTTGATTGAGACGTTCCACCGCACGCTCGAAGCGCATCCCGATCAGATGGAGCTCGCACTAACTTCCGCCGACGTTCGACGCATCGTCGCCAGCGGCAAGCTGGCCGTGATGCTCAGTATCGAAGCCGGATTCGATCAGGAAGGCGATATCGACATCCTGCGTCTTTGGTACCGCCTGGGCGTGCGCGTGATCCAGTTTTCGAGCCAGGTGACCAACGCCTACGCGGACTCCAGCGTGCGTGGCGGCGTCAAATGGTCCGGCATCAACGAGAAAGGCCGCCGCCTGATCGCGGAGATGAACCGGCTCGGCATGCTGATCGATATTTCGCACGCCACCGAGGCCGCTCAGCGCCAGATCATCGCGGCCAGCCGCGCCCCCGTGGTCGCCAGTCACGTGGCTTTGCGCGCGATATGTTCTAATCCAGCCAATCTTTCCGATGACGTGCTGCGCGCTTTGATCGCCAAGGGCGGCATGATCGGCATTCACAGCGCGGCGGAGCAGATCGGGCAGCGGTATTACGATTGGTCGCGCGGCAAGCCGTCGATTCCCGTAAACGGCGTCACGCGCGAACAAATTCTTTTCGGGGAGCTTTCATTGATCCGTTCACCGAATCAGGATTACGGCGAGTACATCGACGCGCTCGACGCCCAGCAAGGAGACAGGTGGCGGCGCTTCTATTCGCAGCCGTGGCACGAATCGCCAGAGGGCGAGGCCCTGGTTCCTTCCCTGGACGATTGGGTTGCCCACGTGGCGCATGCAGTTGCCATCGGAGGTCCGAAGAGCGTCGCCATTGGGTTGGACCTGACTAACGCCCGCAGCACTCTCAAGAATTTCGACGCGAGTCATTATCCCAACTTGGTGGAGGCTCTACGCAAGCACAATCTAGCGACGCCAGAAATCCTCGGTGAGAATTGGCTGCGCGTACTCGACTCCGCGAAAGTTCCTAACTAGAATGCGAAACGGGTTGCTCGTTTTTCTCGTGTTCGCGGCGGCTGCAGCCGCGCAAATCAAGATCGCCGTCAACGCCACCACCATCGAATCCGCGCCACTTTTTCTGGCGGAGCGAACCCCCGGAGTGCAGATCGTGCCGGTCCCGAACGGCCGCGAAGCTATGGCCCGGCTGTTGCGCGGCGATGTCGACGCGGCCACGGGATCGGAAACCCAGATGCTTCTCAACTCTATCGCCGAGCCGGGAATCCGCATCATCATTACATTGGCCGAGGCGCGTTACCGCATCATCGGCCGCCAGTCCGCCGACATCCACCGCATCGAGGATCTTCGCGGCAAGAAAGTAGCCGCCACAGTCAATACTTCGTCGCAATATTACTTGCGCGAGATGTTGCGTAAGGCGGGAATGCTGCTCGATACCGACGTCCGGTTCGTCAACCTGGAAGGTCCGGACATGCCCGCTGCGCTCAAACGAGGCGACGTCGACGCGGTGGCGATTTGGGAGCCGCACGCGCAGAACGCGCTGCAAGCGCTCGGTAGCGACGCCGTGGACCTTCAGAATTCGTCGGTTTATCGCGAGCGATTCAACCTGAACACGACCACCAAAGTCTTGCGCGATCCCGGCAAGCGGCGGACGCTCGTGGAGTTGCTGCGGTCGGTACAGCGTGCTTCCGATCTTGCCCGCCGCCAGCCCGTGCAAGCGCGGATATTGCTTGCACCCTTCATCGACACGCCCGCGGCCACCATCGAACACGTATGGAATCGCTTCGTCTTTTCGGCGAATCTTCCAGGCGATCTTCCGAGCGTGCTCGGCGACGTTGAGATCTTTGTGGCGGCAGTTCAGCATCGCCAACCTAGACGGCGTGCGGAGCTAGCTCGATTGATCGACGCGAGCGTGCTCGCCGAAGCCAGACGGTAGGACAGGCGATCTTGTCGCCTGTCAACCTACGGCGCCAGCGACGCCGCGTAGGCCGCGATCGCGATCATATCGTCTTCGTTCAGCTTCTCCGCGACCTTCTTCATTTGCGCGCCCGCGGTGCTGCTGTTCGCGCCGGTCTGAAAGTTGTAAAGCTGCCGGACGATGTAGATCGGATGAATCCCCGCTAGCCGGGGCACATCGCCCAGGCCTTTGAGCCCCTCGCCGTGGCAGATTTCGCAGGCGATGGTCTTGCCCGAACCACCGGTTTTCACCAGCGTCTCGCCCTTCTTGATGCTGCCCGGAGGAACGTACGCGATGAATCCCGAGTGCGGATCGCGGCTCTCGACCCTGGCAGGATCCTGCGGCACTGTGACGATGCGATTTCCGATCGGTTCGGTCCCGCCTCCCGGCAGAGCGAAACGCATGCGCCCCCCGTTGACCCACGTTTTCGGCACCGTCTGCGCTTCTTCTACCTTGTACCAGACAACCGGTTTCAGCGCCGCAAAAAACTCCACCGCCTTGCGCATATCTTCATCCGGCAGCCCCTTGGCGATCCCGTTCATCCGCGCGGCACGCTGGGATGGCTCATAGACCATGGGATCCTTTCGAGCGCCGCTCTTAAAGTCCTGCATCTGCCGCATGAGGTACGCTACCGGCAAACCCGCGAGCGTGGCCGATTCCGGATGGCCGTGCCCCGACATCAGATGGCAGGACCCGCAGGCCTGCACCTGGAACCCGTGCTCCACGATCCCCGGCAGCGGCGCGTGCTCCTGCGGATACCAATCCGGCGGGTTAAGCTGATCGTCTATCTGCGCCTGCGTGTAGGACTTCGCGCTTCCTGGTAGCCGCTTCAGTTCCTTCGCATCGCCGGCGGGCGGAGGATTCGTGTCAGGCACGGGATACGCCCATGTGAGATTTTGTGTCGCTTGTTGTGGAAATGCCTGTTGCGGCAGCGCCACGACCACAACGAAGGACAGCAGCGCGATGAGTACTAGAGTCAAATGCTTCATGAATCCTCCTGGCGATTTCGAACTATATCATTCTAGCGTCGTGGCCGCCCGGCGGCTGCTCGCGATTTCATAGAATTGAGGCAGATGTCGATCCTGCAGGACATCCGCCTCGCGTTTCGCATCTTCCGGCGCACCCCCGTCCCTACTGGAATCGCACTTTTGTCGATCGCGCTCAGCGTCGGCGCGACGGCGGTCGTCTTCGCCGCGATCAAATCGGTCCTCCTCGATCCGCTGCCGTACGCACACGCTGAAGATCTCGTGCAATTGCGCAGCGAATTTCCGGCGATGCAGCAGCAGGCTAACAGCGACTGGGTGGTATGGAATGACACCCGCGAACTGGATCGAAGGACGCGTACGCTCGAATCGACCGGTGTGTATGCCAATGCTATTTTCGACCTTGCAGGCGACTCGAATTCGACCCCGGAAGCGCTCTACGGTACGCGGATCACTGCAAACTTGTTCCCGGTGCTCGGCGTCTCGCCCATGCTCGGACGCAACGTTCTTCCGGAAGAGGATCAACGCGGCCACTCAGATGTGATGATTCTCAGCTACGGCCTATGGGCGCGCCGGTTCAACTCGGATCGTTCCGTCGTAGGCCGAAGCGTCATCGTCAATGGACACGCTTGCCTGGTGATTGGCGTCATGCCGCCCGATTTCGACTTTCCACTTTGCAGGCAAGCGGCTCATACGCCCTCTCCTTACAGGGATTTCTGGGCAGCGCCGTTCAACACGCCGGCAAATCCGAATGCGGCACTTGGCGCGGTGGCAAGACTTCGGCCAGGAGTTACGTTGACCGATGCCCGCCAGGATCTCTCTTCGATCAGCGCCGCGCTGGCTCACGAGTTTCCCGAAACCAATCGCGACCGAACTCTTCAGCTCAATCTGGTGCGCGACCGGAC
>Ga0265313_10004789_pt1 | contig 10195 bp, 7 predicted proteins | sample 4123metaG_FD_203122 | JGI IMG/M metagenome (GOLD analysis project Ga0265313, IMG submission 203122) | Rhizosphere microbial communities from Carex aquatilis grown in University of Washington, Seatle, WA, United States - 4-1-23 metaG | ecosystem: Host-associated > Plants > Roots > Rhizosphere >...
CATCGGCCTCAGCGCAAAGCTCGGGAGCGGCATCGCGCTCCTGAACAAGGCCTACACGTACGCCTACAACAACGACAGCCATGAGAAACCGGTCGATCCGGTGATTGGCGGCACGACCAAGTTCCCAGGAACGACGGCGCTCTACACGGGCCCGGCCTACGTCAACAATTCCCCCAACACGCTCCCCAATACGGGCGAGGGCAACCCTTCCTCCTCGGGAATTGCGAGCAACAACGACCCCGGCGGCCAGATCAAGGTCAACGCCTACCGGGCGATCGGCGACTACCTGGCGCTGTCGCACGGCGCAAATACGTCGCTCGAGGAGAAGGTCGGCATCTGGGCCGAGTATGAAGTGGCCGACCGCTATGACTACGCTCTCGACTACAGTCCGGCCTACCTGGCGGCAAATCCCCTCTATGCCTACAGGTTCGGGGCCTTCGACCCTTCGACAGGCGTGAAAAGCAATACGGTCATGCCCGGCTGGCAGTGGAACATGCATGTCTACAACAAGACGTTCCAGCCTTACGCGGACGTCATCTGGAAGCCCGTGCCCAACCTCACGATCGAGGCCGGCGCCAAGGACTCGAACTTCACGATCGACCTCGAGGCCCCGCTCAATCAGGGCACATTGCAGCCGGATTTCACGAACAACACCTACACCAATGTGGAGCCCCATTTCTCGGCCAATTACTCCTTCGCGTCGAATTGGTCGGCCTACGTGCAGCTGGCAAAGGGGATCGCCTACCCCATCGTTACCGACGAGGAGAACGTCCCGAACGACCCGAAGGACTTGAAGGCGACCGGCACGTCCTACAACCCGGCAAACCTGAAGGAGCAGACGACGGTCAACTACCAGATAGGCACCGTCTACAAGACGGACCGGTTCAATGCAGATGTCGACGCCTACCTGATCGACATCAACAACCTGGTCTCCTCGGTGACGGATCCCAACGACTCCGCAAACACGCTCGCCTTTCAATCCAAGGGCGCCTGGCTGAGTGGCGTTGAAGCCCAGGCCACCTGCTACCTCGGCGGCGGACTGAGCATTTATGCAAACGGGTCCCTCAACCGGGCGACCTACAAGACCAATCCCGGAGTCCCGTCATTCAATGTCGCCTCCCTGGGAGCGTACGGCGCGAACGGTGTGCCTAACTCCACGGCCAGCGTGGGCGCGGTCTTCAACCAGTCTGGCTGGTTCGCCTCCCTCGACAACAAGTACATCGGCCCGTTCGTCATCTATTCGAGCGCCCTGGTGAATCCCGATCTCGGCCTGAACGGGCAGACGACGACCGGACAGCCCGGAGGGACTCCCGTTTCGGTCCTGTCGTCCGAGGATCCGGGCTTCTGGATGACGGATCTGGCCGGCGGGTATGCGTTCAAGATGCCGGAGGGGAGTTTCATTCACTCGATAAAGGTCAAGCTCCAGATCGACAACCTGCTCAATCGCAAGGTTCAGGTTCTAAGCTCCGTCTCCGGTTCCGGCAACGGCTACAATGTGTTGCCGACGACTAGCTATTTCCTGACGGTTTCGACGGAATTCTGACCGCCCCCCATGATCACCCTTAAGCCTGCACGCAGCCATTTCCGGATCGCAGCCCTGCTTTTCACCCTGGCGGCCGCCTGGGCCCGGGCCGACGGCCCGTACCTGCACGGATTCGATGCGATCGCTCTTCTGCCGCCGCCGCCAGCGCTCCATTCGCCCGAGGACCAGGTCGACCGCGAGACGGCGTTCCGCGTCTACTCTGAGCGCACTGCTGATGAGATCGCCACCGGCAAGGCCGAGCACAAGGTTACCATCTTCGCCTTCGCCCCGGCGATCGGCCCCTTCTTCACGGCGGCTCGATTCCCGAGGACCGATGCCCTGTTCAAGGAGGTGGATGCCGAGGCCAAGCAGGTCATCGACGGGGCAAAGGGCACCTGGAAGCGGCCGCGCCCGTTCGTCGCCGATCCGGCCCGCTTCACCGAGCCCGGAGACCCGGAAAAGACTCCGGACTACCCGAGCGGACATTCCACGCGCGGCACGGTTTTCTCCATTCTGCTGGCTGAGATCTTTCCGAACCGGCGCGAGGCGATCCTGGCAAAGGGACGGGACATCGGCTGGGTGCGGGTCGAGATCGGCGTTCACACGCCCCTGGCAATCTACAGCGGACGGGTGCTCGGCCAGGCCCTCGCGGAAAAGTTTCTGCGCGATCCCGCATTCCAGGCCGACCTGGCTGCGGCCAAGGCGGAGGCGGCGGCCGCGAATCCTTAGCTCGGGGCCGGAGCCGGGCCGGTCATTTCTCCAGCCAGACGTTCTTGAAGCGCACAAAACCCAGTTTTGAAGGAGGCCAGCCACGCACCCATGGCTGGATCAGGTAGGGTTGCTCGCCGAAAAACACGGGGATCAAGGGTGCCTGGTCGAGAAGGATCGCCTCCGCCTTTTGGAACAGCGCGTAGCGGGTGCCGTTGTCCGCAGCGTTCGCCGCCCCTTCGATCAACCGGTCGTAGTCCGGGTTGCTCCAGCCCGCCCAGTTGTTTCCGCCGCCTGTCACCATCATGTTTAGAAATGTCGACGGATCCGCGTAGTCGGCTATCCACGCCGAGAACGCGATCGAATAGTTCCCGTCCTGCTGGTTCTGAAACAGCGTCTTCTGCTCCTGGGGCGTGATCGTTATGTGAACGCCGAGGTCGCGGGCCCAGCGCGACTGGATGACCTCCAGGGTCCTCACGGAAGAGTCGGACGAATACGACAAGGCCTCGAACGCGGGCAGGCCGCGGCCGCCCGGATAACCGGCCTCGGCCAGCAGGCGGCGCGCCTCGGCAACATCGTCGGGAACTTCCGCCTGTGCCGTGTAGCCCGCGCAATCGGGCGGAGTGAAGGAATGCGCCGGGCTTCGCGAACCCTCCAGGACGTCGCGCGCGATTTTCGTCCGGTCGACATCGAGGGCCAGCGCGCGGCGCAGCTTGGGATTGTCCAGCGGCGGCCTCCTGACATTGATGAACACGTAATAGGTCGCCAGGCGGGAATCGATCCGCAGCAGCTCCGGGTGTTCGCGTCTGTAGGTCTTGATCCGGGCGATCGGCAGGCTGTACGTGACCTGCAGCTGGCCGGAACGGAAGGCTGCCTCCTCGGATTCGGTGTTCTCGATCGGGAAGAACTCGATCCGGTTGAGCCGCACATGGGCCGCATCCCAATAAAGGGGATTCTTCTCGACGATAATCCGGCTGTTCGGAACCCATTCCTTCAGTGTGAACGGGCCGTTGCCGACCAGGTTGCCTGCGCGGGTCCAGCGCGTTCCCTTCTGGTCGAAGCGGCCGAACTTCTCGATCGTGGCCCGATGAACCGGAAGCCAGGTCGTGTGGGACGCGAGCCCGGGGAGGTACGGGGTGGGCCTTTCCAGCGCGATCCGCAGGGTGGTTGCGTCCACCGCGTGCGCGCCCACAAGGGAGAAATCGGTGATCCGGCCCTCGTTGTAGGCTCTGGCGTTCCTGATCGGCCACAGCATGTACGAATACGTCGCCCCGAACGACGGCGTGAGAATCCGCCGGAATGAATACACGAAGTCATCGGCGGTGACCGGGTCGCCGTTCGACCAGCGGCCCTTGGGACGCAGGTGGAATGTGTAGACAAGGCCGTCCGGCGAAACGTCCCACCCTTCGGCGGCGGCCGGCACCGGTTGCGTAGTCTTCTCGTCGATGAGGGTCAGGCCCTCGAAAAGCGCATAATCGATGTTGCTGTCCGTCCAGGCGTAGGCCGCGTCCGGGTCGAGATCGGCGGGCTCGGCCACATTTCCCAGGAGAAGGGTTTGCGTGCGCACACCGGCGACCGCCTCGGTCTCGGGCCGGCTGCAGCCGGCAGCGATGAGAAGTGGAAGGGAAACGAACAGCGGCCGAAGAAAAGGCGGAAAGAGATCCTGGGCGAAGGAACGCATGAAGGAAACAACCATGCCCAGCTTCCCCGTTTTGACCAGCGAAAGCCCGGCGGCGGGCCGGTGCCGACCGCCGCCAAGTTCAGGGATTTTCGCATGCTTTTCAGCGTTTGGCCAAATCGATGAAGGTCATCGAATCGATCCCGCCCAATCTCGACTCGCGAACTGCATGCTCATGGCTCTAGATTCGGGTATCCACATGGCGCAACCCAGTTGCCTGGGCGCCGGTGGGACCGCCAGCCATGCCAGCGAATTCCCCTCCAGCAGGCGCCAAAACTCCGGGCCGAAGTCCCTCCCGGCGGGCGGACTGGTTCGGGCTGGCCGCCGGAGCCGTGCTTGCGATGGGAGCTTTCGCGGCCTACTGCAGGACTTTCTCCGTGCCGCTCCTGCTCGACGACACCGGCTCAATCGCGGACAACCCCACCATCCGGCACCTGTGGCCGATCTGGCCCGTTCTGGCGCCCCCGTCCGGCGGCGTCACCGTCAGCGGACGGCCCGTCCTCAACCTGACTCTGGCGATCAACTACGCCCTTGGCGGGACCCGGCCATGGGGCTACCACGCGGTCAATCTCGCAATCCACGTTCTCGCCGGCCTCACCCTGTTCGGGATCGCGCGCCGGATGTTCCGTTCAGGCGCTACCGCGGCCTTTGCCATCGCGCTGATCTGGACCCTGCATCCGCTGCAGACCGAATCGGTGACCTATATCATCCAGCGGGCGGAATCGCTCATGGGCCTGTTCTACCTGCTGACCCTGTATTGCTTCATCCGGGGCGCAAAGGAACGGTCTTCATTCCCAGTCGGGGATGCAGTCCGCCAAGACTCGCTCCCAGCGGGCGGCGGCGGAGCGGGCAAAAAGGCCGCCAGGCGCCTGTCCTGGTTTTGGTTCGGGCTTTCGTGGCTGGCGTGCCTTTTCGGCATGGGCACCAAAGAGGTCATGGTTTCGGCTCCGGTTGTGGTCCTGCTGTACGATCGCACGTTTGTGGCGGGAAGCTTTCGCGAAGCCTGGCGGCGGCGGCGGTCGGTGCACCTGGGATTGGCGTCCACGTGGATTCTCCTGGGATGCCTTGTGATGGGCGAAGGCGGCAACCGCAGCGGGTCCATGGGCTTCGGCGTGGGCTCTTCATGGCGGGCCTACTGCGTGACCCAGCTGCAAGCCGTGACGCACTACCTTCGGCTGGCCGCGTGGCCCAAGCCCCTGGTGTTTGAGTACGGAAACCAGGCGGCGGGGGATGCCTGGCAGGTCCTACCGTCAGCCTGCCTCATCGCGACCCTGGCGGCGGCCACGATCGTGGCCCTGAAGCGCTGGCCGGCCTGGGGCTTCCTGGGTTTCTGGTTCTTTGCAATTCTGGCTCCGACGAGCCTGGTCTCGGGCGCGACACAGGCGATTGCCGAACATCGCATGTACCTGGCGCTGGCGCCGGTCCTGATGGCGATCATCGGCGCAGGCCGCGCCTTGATCCATCGCGGTGCCGGTGCGGGGAATGGGTTAGGCGACCAGGGTCCCGCGACCGGCCCGGCCGATGCGGCGGCCTGGGAGCGCTGGGCGGCGGCCGGGGCGGTCGTCCTCGCCATCGTCTGCGGCGGCGCAACCGTCCGGCGCAATGAGGACTACCGCAGCGATTTTGCCATCTGGAGCGACACGGTGGCGAAACGACCCGACAACAACCCGATTGCCCGCAACAACCTGGGCTCCGCCCTGGCGCAGATTCCGGGAAGATTGGACGACGCAATCGCACAATTTGAGGAGGCCCTGCGGCTGAGGCCGGACTACGTCGAGGCCCAATACAATCTCGGCAGCGCATTGTCCCAAAAACCGGGGCGCCAGAACGACGCGGTCGCCCACTTCGAAGAGGCTCTCCGCCTGAAGTCGGCCTTTGCCCAGGCGCACGGCGATTTTGACCTGGCGCGCGACGATTTTGCCGCCGCTCACAACAATCTTGGTCTGGAGTGGGCGAGCCAGCCGGGGAGGGCGAAGGAGGCAATCGCGCAGTATGAGGACGCGCTGCGCCTGAAACCGGACTATGCCGATGCGCGCAACAACCTCGGGGCGACCCTCCAATCCCTCGGCCGCCTGCCCGAGGCGATCGCCCAGTTTGAGGCCGCCGTCGGCCTCAGTCCCACCGAGGCGAAGATCCACCTCAATCTCGGGCTCGCGCTCGCCGCGAGCGGGCGAGGATCCGAGGCCATCGCGCAATATGAGACGGCACTCAGCCTGGATCCCGGTCTTGCCGAGGCCGCCTTCTTTCTCGGAGTCGCCCTTGTGGACGCCAATCGCCTTGCCGAGGGCATCGCCAGCTACGAACGGGCCATCGCCATACGGCCCGCATACGACGTCGCCCACAACAATCTGGGAATCGCCCTCTGCAATTCCGGCCGGACAGCCGAGGCGTTGCCGCACTATGAGGCGGCAATCCGAATCAACCCCGGCTATTTTGAGGCCCGCTACAACCTGGGATTGGCCCTTTCCGGCCTCGGCCGCACGCCCGAGGCGGCCAGCGCCTTCGAGGAGGCTGTCAAGCTGGCGCCGGGAAACGCCGTCGCGCACGAAAATCTGGGCCATTGCTGGGCGGCCATGAAGCAGTTCGACAAGGCGTTGGCTGAATTCAAGATAGCCGCCCAACTCAGGGTCGCAAGGTAGGCTTTGACGGATCGCCGGTTGCTGGGACGGGGGCCGCAAACTTTCTTCGGTTGTGCGGGAACGATGGGCGCCCCCCGGAAATCCAAAATGGATGCTATACTACTCTACAGAACGGAATGCTCACCAAAAAGGACCCTCATGAAAACAAATATGAAACTCGCAACGACAATCGCGGTCGCCGCCGCCTTGTTCGGCGCTGTCGGCGGAAAAGCTTCGACGAGCGACCTGACTGATGCCTTCGTGAACCAGAACACGACCCGGAATTCCCGACCGGCCGACAAGGCAATCAGCGACGCGATGTTCTCAGCCCGCAAGTCGGTTTGCTCTGAAATCGATGCCAGGGTCGAGGTGAGCGAAACGATCATAACCCGGCTGAGGGCCTATTCCGACAACCTGGGCTCCGACGCCAGGACTAGCTTCGAGGCCGCCGCCAAGGACGCCAGTGCGCGGGAGAAGGACCTGAAGAACAGCCTGGACGCAGCCGCGGATGCCGGAGCCGGCAACTGGGAGGCAGCGCGGGCGTCCGTTGCCGTGAACTACAATCTGTACGTTGCGGCGGCCACGCGCGCCGAGACCCTGGTGCTCGCGAGAATCGCGGCGTCCGCTTCGGCCACTGTCGCCAGCATCGTGAAGTGACCGGATAGACGTCTGGAGCGCTGCGATTCCGGTCGCGGCGCGAAGCGAGAATGCCCCGGGAGAGAAACACGGCTCTCCGGGGTGTTCTCATTTCCGCGTGGCGCGGGTCGAATCATCGAATCTTCTGCATTTGTGCGGGAACGACTGCCGCCCGGGGCAAATCCAAGGCGTGTTCTGAATAACCTGAAAACAAGGACACCCATGAAGACGGACATCAAACTCACGCAGATTGCCTCGATTGCCGCAGCGTTATTCGGCGCTGCCAGCCTTGCCGCCGCCCCAGCCACCCCCGTTGGAGTGAACCCGGGCGTCGGCGCGGTCGGCAACGTCGCCGGCGGAATGCATGGGCCGGCATTCGGCGGCTTTGGTTCAGCCTCCTCAACCGGCGCCGCGGCCATACCCGGCAGCACAAACGTCGGCTCGGCCGCGTCGGGCGGCGTTTCTGCGACCGGCGCACCGGGGCTCTCCGCCGGAGGCAATGCATCCGGGATTGAAACGATAGGCATGCGCCAGGCGCGTCTCAGCGCGCAGACCGCCGACAACACCTCCGTCCACGGCGTCAACGCCAATGCGGGCGGGATGGATTCGCTCAACGCGGGCCTGAACACCGGGCCGGCCATCGATGGGATCCGGGCGACGAAGTTCGCGGCCCGCGACAAGCTAAGGGCAGACGTCGACGCAAGCATCGGAGCCGGCGAGCGGACCATGAGCAGGATCGAAGCCGGGATCAAAGATGCAAAGGAAGCGTCGCAGGCGGATTTCAGACTGGCGCAAAAGGCGGTGATCGCCCGCGAAAAGGACCTCAAGGCAAGTGTGGCCGCCACGGCCGGCGCCACCGCGGATACGTGGGTGCGCTCCCGCCAGAGGGTCGCCGTCGCCTTCAGCGCATACGCGGCCGGCGTTGCCCAGGCCCGATTGAAGGCCACGGAGGCGTCGACGGGGGCGCATGCGAATGCCTCGGCCACGGCCGCTCTCGCGATGGAGTCCACCCCGGCGGAGATCAGCGAAGCGTCGCTCGATGCCAGGGATAGGATCGATACGGACCTAAGAATGAAAATGGAGACCAGCGAGAAGGCGATGGCCCAGCTTGCGGATAGGTCCGCTGACCTGGGCGCCGACGCAAAGGCAAACGTCAAGGCGGCCGTGAAGGAGGCGAATGCCAGGGAGAAGGACCTGAGGAAAAGCCTGAAGGCCTCCGCCCGGGCCGGAGCCGACACTTGGGAGGATGCCCGCTCATCGGTCGCCTTGAACTACAATCTGTACGCAGAGGCTGTCGCGCACGCCGAATCTGTTGCGATGGCGCAAGCCGCCGCTTCGGGCTCGGCCACCGTTGTCAGCACGGTCAAGTAACCGGATCTGACGGGGAAACGGCGGAGGAGCGACCCGAAGTCACCTCCGCCGCGCGGCGACCACCGAATCGTTGCCGTCGCCCCGGCGGATGAGCCTTGTTCCCGTAAACCCGGCCGACCGGAGATCCTCCTTCAGCTCCTTGAACGTGAAGGTCCCTCCCCTTGGGGTTCCCGCGAGCATGTTGACCGCAAAGAGGGCGCCGGTCACCGGCGCCGTCCGGGATTCCTCCATGACAACGTCCCTGACCGCTATCCGCCCTCCCCTCTCCAACGCCCGGAAGACCTTTCGGAAAAGCCGGCGGTTCTGCTCGCGCGAATTCTGGTGCACGATGGCGCTTATCCAGGCCAGGTCCGCACCTTTCGGCAACTCGTCCCGGTAGAAGTCTCCGCCCACGAGCCGCACCCTCCCCTCCATTCCCAATTTCCGCAAACGCCGTCTGGCCATCGGGACAACATGCGGCAGGTCGAAGATCGTCGCCCTGCCCGCCGGATTCGCCTTCAGGAAGGCGATTGTCCAGGTGCCCGAGGCCCCCCCGACATCCAGGAGGTGCTTGAACGGCAGCGGCTGGATTTCACGGACAAGCCGGGGGGAGATCCGGGAATTCAAGTCGTGCATCCCGCCGATGAATGCCTCGGCGTCCTTCCGAAGGCCTCGGACGCTCGGGACGCACGCTGCCGGCCTCCCCAGTCTGGCCACCCGCGCAAGCTGGGCCCATCGGCGCAAACAATTGGCGTGGTGCTGGCTCATGGCCAGGACACTGTCCGGCCCGCCCGCCGTCAGGATCGAAGCGACGGCCCCCGGCACAGCATAGCGTCCGCCGCCTTTCTTCAGCAGACCCAGGGCCGCAAGGGCATCGAGCAGAATCGTCACCGCCCGCAGGTCGCCCCTGGCTTTGCCGGCAACTTGCGCAGCCGTCAGGCGGCCGCCGGCCATCGCGTCAAAAAGCTCCAGGTCCACCGCCGCCGCGAGCACGCACGCCTCCCGGTAACCCTTCGCCATATCCAGCGCCTTTTCGGCAGTCCATTTCGTGGGCATGATCCACAGTGAACAAACAGAAGCCCGGCTTCAAACAGATCCGGCTCGCCGTCCCGGACGCCATTGTCGCTTGGCAGTCAAGACGCCGTTCAACCTGCAAGCCGCGATGGGGACAGCGGCCGTGCCCCGGTCCGGTCCCCAGGCTCATCGCAATGCGTGTTCAAGAATGGCGCCCGAGAAAAGCATCATCTCAGCACGAACCTGAGGACTCGCTCGACGACCCTGCCATACGGCGGGCGCAGCAGGCCGACAAAGCTGAGGCGCGACTGCAGGAACACTCCCTTGCGCTTCGAAAACGTGTTGAACCCTTCTTCGCCGTGGTAGTGCCCCATGCCGCTCGACCCGACACCTCCAAAAGGAAGGGCGTCCTGGGCGATGTGGAAGATCGTGTCGTTGATCGTGACGCCCCCGGATAGCGACTCGGCCAGGATCCGCCGGACGCGGGCAGGGTCGTTGTCGAAATAGTAGAGGGCCAGCGGCCTCGGGTGGTCGGTCACGTAGCCGAGTGCCTCCTCGACCGTGCGGTAGGTTTTCACCGGAAGCACGGGCCCCATGATCTCCTCCTGCATGATCCGCATTCCCTCGCCAACTCCCAGGATGAGAGTGGGAGCGAACTTTCGGGCGGAC
>Ga0265313_10004791_pt1 | contig 10191 bp, 8 predicted proteins | sample 4123metaG_FD_203122 | JGI IMG/M metagenome (GOLD analysis project Ga0265313, IMG submission 203122) | Rhizosphere microbial communities from Carex aquatilis grown in University of Washington, Seatle, WA, United States - 4-1-23 metaG | ecosystem: Host-associated > Plants > Roots > Rhizosphere >...
GCTCACCCACAGATTCTGCTGAGGAGGCGTACAAATGAATGACGTTCGGGTTGTGGGGGAGAAGCTGCGGGAGCTTCTCGAAGAACGCCTCGTCCGTCGCGATGATGGCTGTGACCGGCGCCTGGAGCACCTTGTCTAGATTGCCGGGCATGAGCGCTGGCCGCAGTCGCTCCTTCGCCTCACCCGTGCGTAGGAACACGAAGCGCGCGGGGGAGCAATTGTTGCTGGTCGGCCCCCACTTCAGGAGCTCGTAGAGCTCGTGCAACTGCCCCTCTTCGATTGGCCGGTCCAGAAAACCGTTCTGCGTGCGCGCAGACCGGAAGATCTGGTCCAGGGCGCTTCCTTCCAGGCTCGTTCGTCGTTCGTTGCTCATCGTGACAACACTCCTGTGCATTGACCGTTCCTCACCATGCCGCCATGGCAACAGCCGTGAACCGTGTTCCCTGTGGACGATTCTCGACCGCGAACTCCCCGTAGGCGTTCATTCCCAGCTGGAGCACGCCGATGATTATGAGAAAGCCCGACCCCAGCGCGGCGACCTGTTCCCGGGAGCCCGCCACGGAGCGACCATTCGCCTGGCTATCGGTGATCTGGCGCAGGAAGTATCCCGCCACCCCGACGCGGAGCGCGGGCACGATCGCGAACGACGCCGCGCCGTTGAAGTGGACGGCCTGCCCAGGCTGGATGCTCGTCGCTTCGTAGCCCGGCCCCGGCGAGTTGTTCGCGGAGTTCCACAGGTAGTGAAAGCGCCAGCTTGTCTCAATGCGGTCGGTCGCGAGCCAGCTGAACGCGTAGTACGGGTTCACGCTCCAGAGGTTGCTGCCAGCCGTGATGAGGGCGCTGCTGTCGTACTGCCCCGTTGGCGCAACGATGTCGAGGTCGAGGCGCTCGGAGAACGGCCGACCGAAGAGCGAGACGGTTGGCGCCTGCCAGACGAGCGGGCTGAAGGTTACGTCTCCGATCCCCGTCGCGCTCCCACTACCGGCTGGTGTCGTCACGTGCGCGTTCACGACGGGTACGAGGACTTCGACGCCCCAGTTGCCGCCGAGGACCTTGAAGGGCGGCATGTATGCCGCCAGGGTGATCGACGAGAAGGCGAAGAGGCTGTTGTTACCCGGGACCGTAGCGCCGTTGGCGTCAATGAAGCGCTGGGCATCGAATACGCCCGGTCCTTCGCGAAGCAGCAGACCCGGCCCGCCCACGCCGTCCATGAAGCTCGTCCCTCCGAGGTTCACGGGCGGGAGCGCGATGTGCTCCTGAGCGCGGGCGGAGCGGTCCGTGGTCGCCGACAGCAACGCGAACGCGATCCACGCCGCCCGGCGGACGACGGAGCCGCGTTTCACCGCCCCGGCTCCGGCGACCCCTTGACGTTCACGCTCTGCGCGCTGGAGTTGCCGGCCGCGACGCTGGCGCGGCGCGACAACGTTCGGTCTGTCAACTCGTATCCGCTGGCCATGGCGACGCCCAGGAGCGCCCCCAAGATCGCGTTCGGTCCCGGAACGGGCATCGCGAACAAACGACAGCAGACCCCGATGAGCGCACCCAGAATCAGTCCAACGAGCAGTTTCATCGCAGCAACTCCCTTCGTTCGCGTTCCCCGTTCCGACGTCACCGACGCCTACTTCCGCTCGCCGGCCTTGAGGAGCTGCATCTCCCAGAGGTAGGCGATGCCTGTCGCGCCGGAGTGGGCGACCGAGACCTCGGCAACCGCCGGGATCGTCGCCTCGCGAGCCCAGTCCCGCTGCCACTCGCTCATCACGCCGATCCAGCTGAGCGGCGTCGCCCCCGACTGAATCATTCGCAGCACGGCCATGTCGTGCGCCTCTCGCGTCGTTCCTCCCGACGCGTCGGTGACGAAGAACACGTCGTAGCCGTCGGCGAGGCTGTGGATGACCGGATAGGCCAGGCAGATCTCCGTCCACAGGGCCGCGAAGATGACCTGCCGGCGCCCGGTCTTCTTCACCGCGTCGACGACGCGCTTGTCCTCCCACGCGTTGAGCGTCGTGCGATTGATGGGCTTCTGGTCAGGGAAGACATCCTGGATGCCTTTGATGATGTAGCCACCTCGCTCCTCCGTGACGGTGGTGAGGATCGTGGGCACCTTGAAGCCCTTCGCCGCCTTGGCGAGGCCGACCACGTTGTTTACGATCATGGTCGGCTCGTGGCTGTGGAGATTCGCGAACTGGAACGGCTGGTGGTCGATGAGTACGACAACGCTGTCCTCGGGCGTCAGGAGTGCTTCGAGGCCGGACTTTTTGCTGGGCAATGCCATGATTTCTCTGCCTTTCGATGAACGTGTTCCGGTGACACCCGTGAACAAACGTCTTCCTCGCCTCGCACGGGTGACGAGACGTCGATGTCGAATGGGGTGCGGGTGCATCTGCGCACCCGGCGAGTCGTCAGGTCGTGTTGCTCAGAACATCCCGTTGGCGTTGGCGCGCGGGATGTTCGGTCCGAGCAGGGGCGCCGAGTTCTTCGGGTCTCCCACGAACTGCAGGGTGTCCCAGTGCTCGACCGCCTTGCCCTCGGCGTCCATCCGGTAGATGTCGACTCCTGCGATTCCGGTGTCGTTCGGGTCGTCGTTGAAGAGGTTCAGGAAGTTCACGTGCGCCCAGACATAGTCGCCCACGGCGATGATCTTGTGCACGACCACGCGGGCCCTGGCGCGTTCGCGAGTGATCTTGCCGAAGAACTGGCCCAGCGCCACGGACCCGTCCGGGATGAGCGGATTGTGTTGCACATAGGAGGGCCGTACGTGCTTGGCGGTGCCCTCCTCCGACCTCTTCGTGTTGATCATCAGATCGTAGAGTTCGAGGACGTTGTTCTTGTTGCGGACGGCACGACTGTCGTTGCTGTCGAGGATTTCGATCATGTGACTTACTCCGGTTTGTGTGGCTGAAATGCTCCCGCAGCCGTCACCGCGGAGTTGGATCCACGAAAACGTAGACGCGCTTGATCCTTCCGCCTTCGATATGAGCGACGTCCGTACCTGTGGTCCGTACGGGGCCATCGGGCGGGCCCGCGTGCCAAAAGAGTCGTGCCGTTCCGTGGTGACCCACCGCCTGCCCAAATGGAGTGAAGACGAAGTCGGGCGGCAAGCTGCCCAGCAGCCTGCCGACCGCTTCCGAGATTTCCTCCCTCCCTACTGCAACGGCTTCGGGGTCGTAGAGGATGGCGTCCTCGGCGTAGAGCTCGTTCAGCGCCGCGCGGCGGCGGTCCGAATCTCGCTCGCTGAAGACCCGCACGACGTTGGCTTGCATCACTGCATCGAGATCGACGACTCGTTGGCCCATCGAGATCGCCATCACGGCTTGCTCCGGTTGGTGGTCGTCGAGGCGGTTGAATCGCTCGCGCCGAGGCCGACGACCTGGAGGCGGATGGCATCCTGTTCCGTGTCGGACTTCTCGCGGACGGTTCGAAGGATGTCGACAGTATCCGGCCCCACCGGAGCGATGCTGGGAGCGGGCGCCTGCTCGGCCAGCTCGATCACGCGGCGCGCGGCGGAAACCGAATCGAGCCCGCCGCCCTGCATGTCGTTGAGCGCGGTGGTGAACGCACCGAAGGTCTTTCCGTAGAGCGCGCGCTGCTCGGGGGTCATCGACTCGCTGACGCGCGCGAGGGCCGCCGCCGTCTTCGCGGGACCGCCCGTCCTCATGTTGCCAGCCACCGCGATCACCACTTCGACGCCGAGGTGCTTCAGCTCGGCGCGGTAGACGGTGGAGAGCACCTCCATCGCCGCTTTCGACGCGCCCGACGGCCCGTTGAAAGGAAGTGGCAGGTGGGCTGTCCACGTGCTGATCTGAACGATCCGTCCGCGTGCCTTGCGGAGCGCGGGCAAGAAGGCCGTCATGACGGACAGAGCGCCGAACACGTTCACGTCGAACTCGCGCCGAATTGCGGCGAGGGGCAGCAGCTCAAGCGGTCCGGGGGTCAGGATGCCCGCGTTGCTGATCAGGACATCGAGGCCGCGGCCGTCCCCGAGGGCGGCCGACACGCTCCCGGCCCAAGCTCTCACATCCGCTTCCTTCGTGATGTCGCAGAGCGCCAGGCTCACGCGGCCGCTCGAGGTGGTCTTCAGAGCCTGGACCTCCGCCTCTGTCATGGCGGTGCCGAAGACCGCGTAACCCTTCTCCGCGAGCCCCAGCGCGATGTCTCGGCCAAGGCCGCTGCCGGCGCCCGTGATCGCGGCCGAGCGAGATGCCTGTTTCGGATTCGTGGACATGGATGGCTCCGTAGTGGTGGGTGAAAGGGTGGCGCAGCTCGATGACAAATGAGCTCCGTCCGGGCGCGTAGCGCTCCTCGCCGTGCCGGCTCTTGCCGCCTTGGTGGCCGCACTAGCTTCCGGGACGTGGTGTCCCTCGGCATCTGCGCAGAAACTACGAGCTTCGGCCGTTGACCGCCGCGAAGTCTTCGCGCTAGTGGGCGTCAAAAAGTCGTCAACGCGCCGCCGGACTGATCTGGCGAGCTCGCGCGACCAGCAAAAAGGTCAAGCGCGAAAGCGCGACTTGTCGATCTTGAGCGCGCGAATTCTCGATTCGAGCGTGGAGCGTGGGCTCCCTAGCCGGGCGGCCGCCCCGGAGGGGCCATCGACACGCCCTCGCGTTGCACGTAGGGCATCCTCGATGGCCGCCTTCTCCTGCGCGGCGAGGGCGCTAGACAGCTTCAACGGGCCCCCGATCGCGGGCCGCGTCGACAGCCAGCTCTTGTCGACCGTGAATTCGTCGGACTCACAAACGATCACCGACCGCTCGATGACGTTTTGCAGCTCACGGACGTTCCCCGGCCACGAGTACGACTGAAGGTGTTGCAAGGCCTGGCGGTTCACACGGCGAATCGACTTTCCTGCCTTCCGCGCGTACCGGTCGATGAGGTACTGGACGAGGAGCGGAATGTCCTCCGGCCGCTGTCGAAGCGGCGGAAGGTCGATAGGGAACACATTGAGCCGGTAAAACAGATCCTCGCGGAACCGTCCCTCTGCGATGGCCAGGTTTAGGTTGCGATTGGTCGCCGCGATCACGCGAACATTGACACGAACCCGGTGGCGGCCACCCAGTCGATCGAACTCTCGCTCCTGAAGCACCCTCAAGAGCGCGACCTGCATTTCGGATGGAAGCTCGCCGACTTCGTCCAAGAAGAGGCTCCCCCCATCGGCCAGCTCGAACCGCCCCGGACGCCGTTGAAAGGCCCCGGTGAAGGCGCCCCTTTCATGCCCAAAGAGCTCCGAAGCGATCAGCTCGCGCGGAATTGCGGCACAGTTCACGGTAACGAACGCCCCCGACGAGCGTCGGGAGCGCCGGTGGATCGCTCGCGCGATGAGTTCTTTACCCGTGCCCGTCTCGCCGTTGACCAGCACGGTCGAGTCGCTGTCTGCTACTTTTGCGACGCGTGAAAGAACCGCGACCAGGGCCGACGACTGGCCGATGATCTCCTCGAACATCGAGGCCTTGTCGACTTCCTCGCGAAGAGCGATGTTCTCCTGCCGCAACCGGTCTTCGGCCTTCTTGCGGTCTTCGATGTCGGTCGACGCGACGTACCAGCGACTAACGCCTCCCCGGTGGTCACGGACCGGGTTCCCGCGTGCGAGAAACCACCGGTAGCTTCCGTCGGCAGCGCGCAGGCGCGTCTCGAGCTCGAATGCGGTCCCATTCGAGAACGCATCGTCCAGCGGAGCATTCAGCCGCGGGAGGTCATCGGGGTGCACATCGGACCCGAGGGGCAGCCGCCGCCAATCCTCGAGAGTCGCGCCGAAGTACGCAAGCGCCCAGAGATTCGCGTAGACGCGCTCGCGTTTGGGGCCGTACACGATCACGATTTGCGGGGTCAGATCGATCACCTGGCGCAGTTCGTCCTCGCGCTTGCGCAGCGCGGTCGTCAACTGCTCCTGCTCCGTCACGTCGATCGTGGTTCCGATGAACCACGAGAGAGCGCCACTGGTCGGCGCGGGGCGCCCGACGTTGCGCACGTGACGAACAGCGCCTCCAGGACGCACGATCCGCGTCGTGAAGTCGAAATCGGTCGGCGTTTCCGTGATTCTCCGAATCAGGTGGGCGACGCCTTCGCGATCCTCGGGATGTACGAGCGCCAGGTACTCCTCGGTGCTCGGAGGCTTGTCTCCCGTCTGGAGGCCATGAATTCGAAACAGCTCCGAGGACCAGTGGTCGAAGCCCGTCGCCGTGAACGCCCAGCTGCCCGCGTGCGCGAGCCGCTGGGCCTCCGCCAGGAAGAACTCGGTTCGCATGAGGTCATCGATGTCGAAGTTGATTCCGACCCAGCAGCGGATCGATCCATCCGTCGCTCGAAGAGGCTCGGCGCGACTCAAGAACCAGCGGTATTCGCCTTTCAGGTCCCGGACCCGAAAGGCGACGTCACCGGCGGAGCCGGTACGCAGACACTCGGACCAGACCCTGCGCGTCTCGTCGTGATCGTCCGGGTGCAAGAACGGGATGTGGGAGTCCCAGGCGGCGCCGGTCACCCCCCCGAACCGAAGAGGATGGTCCGCGGGTAAGCCACCGTAGTCTCCGCCCCGCTGGTTCACGAACGTGAGGGCACCCGACGGGTCGGAGTACCAGGCGTTCGCCGGGATGAGGTTCAGCATGGCCTCAAGCTGGGTCTTGAACGGGTCATCCATCGGCTTCGTGCTCGCTAGGAAATCGGCGAGATTTCGCCGTCGGCGAGATCTCGCCAGGCCGGCGATATCATAAACATTAGCAATGTCGAATGCTTATAGTCAATGCCGTGGTCGGCTCGTTGCTTGCGTCATGCGCGCGCATGGAAGAGCTCTCCGCCAAGGCCCCCTATGGCCCCCCTCCGGACGTTCGCTTGTTCGGCCCCTTCCGGTTCGATGTTCGGGACCAGCGTCTCTTCAAGGGCCCGACCGAGATCATGTTGCAGCGCAAGCCGTTTGCGATCCTGCGGCACTTCACCGCGCATCCTCATCGCCTCGTGACCCGAGGGGAGCTCGTCGAGGCGGTATGGGGGAGGATCGCGATGAGCGAAAGCCTCGTCCGCACTCACGTCAGCGGCTTGCGGCACCTCCTCGGGGAGGGGGTTCTCGAGACCGTCGTGGGGCGCGGCTATCGTTTTCTTCTCGCGGTCGAGACGGAGAAGCCGGAGGCCAAGCAGTCCGGCGTCAAGCACGTCACGACGCATCGCCTGCCCCCCAATCTGGTGGGTCGAAGCACCGAAATCGACACGCTGAGGCAATTGTTCGACGCGGCGCTCGATGGAAAGCGGCAAGTGATCCTCGTCACGGGCGATCCGGGGATCGGAAAGACGACCGTCGTGGAGGCGTTCCTGTCCGAGGTCGCGGCGCCGAGGGGAGCCCTGATCGCCAGTGGCTCGTGCGTCGAACACCTGGGTACGGCGGAAGCGTATCACCCGGTCTTCGAGGCACTCGGAGCGCTCTGTCGCGGAGCCGACGGTCGACATTTCGTCGATCTACTGGCGCGCCACGCTCCGACGTGGCTCGTGCAGATGCCGGGTCTGGTGGGCGATGAGGAGCTTCAACCGCTTGCCCTTCGAGTCCAAGGTGCGAGCCAAGCTCGAATGCTTCGCGAGATCGCCGAGGTGTTCGACGTCATCGCGACCGAACATCCGCTGGTGCTGGTATTCGAAGACACGCATTGGGCCGACACCTCGACGACCGATCTCTTGGCCACGCTCGGACGGCGGCGTGAACCTGCGCGGATCCTAACCGTGGTCACTTGTCGTCCTGCTGAGCTCACGAAAGGCGACGGACTGGCCAAGGTGATCGCGGAGCTGAAGGTCCGCAAACAGGCCGCCGCGCTGAACCTCGAGAGCTGGTCGCTCGCCGCGACCTCCGACTACCTCGCGCGGCGCTTTCCGGGTGGTTGCTTCCCCGAGGATCTCGCGAGGCGCATCCAGCACATGACGGGCGGAAACCCACTCTTCGCGGTCGCCATCGTCGACGACCTGGAGAGCCGCGGCATGATTCGACCGTCGGTGAGCGGATGGGAACTGGCCGTTGGCGTTGCCGACGTCGCAAGCCACCGGCCCGACACAGTGCGTCAGCTCATCGATATCCAAATCGATCGCCTCAAGCCTAACGAGCAGCGCGTCCTCGAAGCGGCGAGCCTTGTTGGCGTGCAATTCTCTGTCGGGTCCGTCGCTCACGCACTGGAGCTTCCTGCAGACGAACTCGACACCGTTTGCGAGAGGCTCGCCGACGAAAAGCGCCTCTTGCGGTTCGTGACCTCGGAGCCGTGGCCCGACGGATCGATTCAGTCGCACTATGCGTTCGCGCACGCGCTCTACCGCGACACCGCGCTGGGACGTGTCCATCTGGCAACGAAGCGCCTCTGGCATCGTCGAATCGCGGATGGCCTCGAAGCCACCTATCGCGCCGGCGCCGAGACCATCTCGGCGGAGCTCGCGGGTCACTACGACGAAGCGCAGGTGGTCGCAAAGGCCGTTCGGTACTACGGACTCGCAGGCCGGCGCGCAATACGTCGCTTTGGGCGCGCCGAAGCACTGGCTCAGTTCAGACGCGCGTGCGCACTGATGGCGACGCTCCCCTCCTCCGACGAGTCGGATCGGACGGAGCTTGCCGTACTCAAGCAGATGGGGCCGGCGATCATTCCCTCCGCCTTTTGGGGAACCCAGTACCCGCAGCTCGAGCAGATCCTCGACCGCACCGCGCAGCTCGCACGCAAGGTCGGTGACGACGGGGGCCTCCTGAGCGCTCTTCTGGGGCTGCAGCGATGCCACTTTCTACGCGGCCAGCTCGCCGACATCGAGCGCTACGAGGGCGAAGTGGCCGAGGTCGTTGCGCGTCTGAGCGATCCGGTCGCCGCCGCCATGGCGACGGTGATCGGGGCGACGGCGAGGCTATTCCGGGGGCAGCTCGCGGCGGCTCGACAACCGCTCACGGAGGCCAGCGAGGTCCTGTACGTCGTCGAGAGTGATGTTGAGCGCGCGGCAGCCAACGCGCCCGTGGTCGGGCTGTGGGGAAGCAACTTGGTCGCGCTGGCGTGGTTGGGTGGTGCGCCGGATGCGGCGATGGTCACCGCCGCCAAGATGTGCGCGCGGGCAGAAGCTTCGCACGATCCATTCCAGCTCTGCATCGCGCTCACGATGACGGCCCTCGTGCACGTCTGGCGCCGAGAGCCCAAGCACGCTCTGGATGCGGCGCGCCGCGCCCTGGACGTCGGCCACGATGGATCCCCGGTTTGGCAAGGACGGGCGATGTCGATCCACCATTGGGCGGCCACGGTGATCGACCCACGGACAGCGCCGTCCCTCTCCGACGAGCTGGCGACCGCTCTCGCCGTGCGACTGGGCGCGGGTCCTGTTGGACGCACTCCGTTCACGCCTTGTGTCGTCGGAGTCTACGTGTCGGCCGGTCACCGGGACCGCGCTCTACAGGAGCTCGACGAAGCCCTCGCTTTCGTGGACCGGACGGACGAAAGCGCGTGGTCCTCGGAGCTGCATCGTCTGCGCGGTGAGCTCCTGAGTGCGTCGAACGAGGTCGAGGCGGAGAGCGCTTTCACAAGGGCGGTCGAGATCTCTCGAGAGCAGGGAGCGAAGTCTTTCGAGCTACGAGCCACCATGAGTCGTGTGAAGGTCGAACGCGGAGCCAAGAAGAAGCGGGCCCTCGAAGAGCTTCGCCGCATCTATGCGTCTTTCACGGAAGGGCTCGGGACTGGCGATCTCGTCGAGGCAAAAGGGCTCCTGACCCAGGTGGCTAACCTGCGTGGTGGTGCGTCTCGCGCCCTAGGAAGTAGTCAGGTGAGCTCGAGCCACGACAACGCTGCGCGTGGACAGGGCCACGACGCGGCTCACGACGCTACCGAGGGGCAATCCGATCGTCTCGCCGTTCTGGCCGGTCGAACCAACGACGATCAGCTCGGCGCCATATTGCGTCGCCACGTTGAGGATCTTCTCCCAGGGACGGCCGCGCCGCACGACCGGCTCGACGTGGACTCCCGGGCCATTTCTGCGCGAGAGGGCGATCTCCTGCGCGAGCTGGGCGAGTAGGTTCGGGGTGGGATCGTCCTCGGCGCGCGCGCCTGGTGCTTCTTCGAAGGCGTGCACCAAGGCGATTCGAGCTCCCAATCCTTCGGCCCAACGCATCGCTCCGTCCAGAGCGTCTCGCGCGCCGGGGCTGAAGTCGGTCCCCACCACGATCCATCGCTCGCGCACCACACCGACTGCATACGGCCAAAATCTTGG
>Ga0265313_10004792_pt1 | contig 10190 bp, 4 predicted proteins | sample 4123metaG_FD_203122 | JGI IMG/M metagenome (GOLD analysis project Ga0265313, IMG submission 203122) | Rhizosphere microbial communities from Carex aquatilis grown in University of Washington, Seatle, WA, United States - 4-1-23 metaG | ecosystem: Host-associated > Plants > Roots > Rhizosphere >...
CCGTCGACGCAGATGAGGTACGTCGTGCCCGCGACCGCGCTAAACGTGCAGAGGCATCCGCTCACGTCGGTCGTCGCGCCGGAGAGCGCCGTGCCCGCAGCCGAGGCGACCAGCGAGAGGTTGGCGAACGACGATCCGGTGTAGACCGCCGCCTCGGGGACGAAGTCATAGCTGTAGGCCGAGACCTGCTCCGTGCCGGACTTGGGCGCCGTCCATGAGTACCAGAGCGAGTGCCCGCCGGCGTTGCCGAGGATCTTGGGCTCGCCGCCCTGACGCGTGGCGTTCGGGTTTGCGTCGAGGATCGAATCGCTGGGACCCGCAAGCACGGTCGGCGCGGAAACCGAGTCGTTGTCGGGTGTCGTGTTGATGGCCAGGATCGTCTGTCCGCTGCTTGTGCCCTGGCCCTGCACGTTGATCTGGTACGTCGTCCCGGCCGCGGCATGGAAGCTCACCTCGCTGTACGACATCGCGCCGCCGCCCTCGAGGGACTCCATTCCGAAATTCGAGCTACTTTGCACCAGGGTCAGTGCGCCGAGGGAGTTGCCCGTGTACACCCCGAGGAGGGTCGGGTACGTGCTTCCGCCGACGATCGAACCCCCGGCGTTGCCGCTTGTGTCGATTTCCACCGTGGCGTTCTCGGTTGCCGTCCACTGCCACCAGAGCGAGTGGGATCCGGACACGCCCGCGATCACCGGCGCGCCCGGCTCGAGCGCCTCGGGTGAATCCGCATTGTTCGAGCGGGTGTAGGGATCAAGGCCCACGAGCACCGTCCGGTTCGCAAACAGCGCGTTCGGGGGCGTGCTGGGCGCCGTCGTCAACGCGGTGGCGAGATTTAGGCGCCCCCCTGTCTGCGCCTTGCCGGCAAGCGCCGCGATCCTGTCGGCTGAGTTGAGAATGCGGTTGATGGTCTCCCGGTAGGTGTCCGCGGGGTAGCGCGCTCTCAACAACGCGACGGCACCCGTCACGAAGGGCGTCGCCATCGACGTGCCGCTCAGGTACCCGTACGATGATGTGCTCGTGTTTATGGTGGAAATGACGTTTTCGCCAGGCGCGAAGATCTCGACCGAGCCCGATCCGTAGTCCGAGAAGACCGCGAGTCCGTCGCGGTTGTCCGTGGCCCCGACGCCGATGATGTTGTCGAGGGGGTAGTCCGCGGGGAAGAACCCCGAAATGTCGTTGTCCTCCGCGCTGTTTCCAGCCCCGCACACGAAGATGATGCCGGCCTTGCCGGCAGCCTGGATCGCATCCATCTCGGCCTGCGAGAAGGTCGAGTCGCCGAAGCTCGCGTTCACGGCGCTCACCTTGTGGGCGATCGCGTACTCGATGCAGGGGAGTTCTTCGGATAGCGTGCCCTGCCCCGAGCTGTCGAGGAACTTGAGTTCCATCAGCTGCACCTTCCAGGCGACCCCTGAGACCCCCAGGCCGTTGTTGCCCACGGCGCCGACGATGCCCGAAACGTGCGTCCCGTGGCCCACGCTGCTGTCGTCGGTCGGGGACCCGGTGCGCGCAACCGCGTTCAGGCCATTCACCCCGTCGGTCTCCTGGACCGTACCGAACCCGGCGGAGCTGTCATTGAACGAGGCGGTGGTCCCAGGGGACGGGTTGACCCACATGTTTGCGGCAAGGTCCTGGTGCGTGGTCAGTGCGCCGGAATCGAGGACGGCCACGATGACGCCGGGGGCGCCCGTAGCCGTTTCCCAAGCGGCCTCGGCGTTGATGTCCGCGCCCGCGCGCCCCCCGTTAGCACCCGTGTTGTTGAGCGCCCACTGGTTCGTGAACTGAGGGTCGTCTGGAACCACAGGTGAGGCCGTGGCGCGGCGGATGTAGTCGGGCTCGACGTATTCGTAACGGCCGGTCGCCTTGAGCCTTGCGATGGCCGCGGGCACCGTGTCGCCCGCCGGGAGGTCGAGGACGCCGACATTCCCGAACCGGGCATAACGCGCGCGCAGGCTGAGCCCCTCGGCACCCTCCGCCTGGTCAATGCTGGGGAGCATCTCCTGCCTCGGTTTCGCCAGGACGCGACCGTCGCGGTAACCCTGGGAAAGCTCCCCCGTGCTCGGGGAGCCCGCGCTGCGGAAGGGCTCCGCAATCGCAACGGAACATGCGACGGCCGAGGAAAGCGCGGCGACCAGGCGCAACCAGCCGGTCGCGCGGGCGAATTCTCCTCCAGAATGGCTCGATGGGGACAGCAAGGGTTGCGGTGTGACGACACTTGACGACCGCTCAGGTGCCATGGTTTCAGGAGAATGGGGGCGGCAACCTCGGATTGAAATCGGTTGACGGCGGCTCGGGGCCCCATCAGCGACCCAGGAGAAACTCAGCCACGCCGCATTCACGTCTCCTGCCTAAGGATTTCGAGCGGAGGATGATCCGTAACGCCGCGCCCCGCCAGGACGCCGGTTGCGACCGCGAGAGCGGTGACGATCACGACCGCCGCGACGATCTGTCCGGCCGGCTCCGCGGCCGGCACATGGAAAACAAACCGGGCCAGCAGCTCATTTCCGGCGACAGCAAAGAGGCCGCCGACGATCGCCGCCTGTATCCCGAGCACCGCGTATTCAAACAGCTGGATGAGGGCAAGCTGCCGCCGCGTTGCGCCGAGCGTTCGCAGGAGCACCGTCTCGCGGATCCTCTGGTGGCGGCCCGTGAGGATCGCGCCCGCGAGCACGACAAGGCCCGTGGCCACGGTGAAAAGCGCCATGAACTGGATCGCAAAAGCAACCTTTGAGAAGATCCCGTCCAGCGTCTCGACCACGAGCGCGAGGTCGATGGCGGTCACGTTAGGAAACGCGTCCACGACGGCGCGCTGCACCCTCGCCGACTCGGCCGGCGAGCCCGAGTGCACCGCGGCAAGGTAGGTCTTCGGCGCCCCCTCGAGGACGCCCTCGGGAAAGACGACGAAGAAATTGGGCTCGAGCCGGCGCCATTCCACGGCCCGAATGCTTCCGACCCGCGTTCGCACAGCCAGCCCCTGCACGTCCCAGTCGACTTCGTCCCCCAGGTGAAGCTGCATGTCGCGCGCAAGGCCCTCCTCCACCGAGATCGGCACCGCTCCTACCGCCGCGTCGTAGCGCCCGCTGAAGCGGCCCTGCACGATCTTCTCGGTGGCCGAGATCTCGCCGCGGAAGGTCGACCGGTACTCGCGCCGGAGCGCCCACGCCGCGACATGCGCCCCCTTCTCGCGCAGGACCTCCTCCACGCTCTTTCCGCGCACGGAGGTTATTTTCATGGTGACTATCGGGGCGCGCACGGCGACCGGCGAGCCCGCGGCGGCGGCGGCCTCCTCCAACGGACCGATCTGGTCGTCCTGGATGTCGAAGAAGATGAGGTTCGGCCTGCCGAGCGCGTCCGCGCTCCGGATCTCGCGCAGGAGGGTCGTGCGGGCGAGGTAGAGCGTGAGCACAAGGAACGTACCCAAGCCGAGCGAAACCAGAAGAAGGACCGTGCGGTTGTTGGGCCTGTGGAGGTTCGCGATGCCCTGGCGAAGGACATAGGGCAGCCGCTTTGGCACAAATCGGCGGGCCGCCCAGGCGACCGCGGATCCGAGGCCAGCAAGGACGAGGAACCCGAGTCCGAGCATGCCCGCAAACCCGAGGCCCACGGCCAAGGCCCCCGTCTGCCAGACCGCAAAGCCCGCCACGGACGCGGCGATCGCCGCCCCAATGGCAATGCGCCACGGATCCGGGGAGACGGCCGCGCGCTCGGCGACCGCCGAACGCAGGGCAGCGAGGGGGGGGACCCTGCGGACCGAGATCAGCGGCAGGAGCGCGAACAGCATGCAGATCACAACCCCGGCGCCCATGCCGCGAATGAGCGCGGGCCACGAGACGAAGAAATCCACGTCGACCGGAAGCACCCCCTTCACCAGGGCCGGCAGGGTCATCTGGACGGCGACACCGAGCGCGCCGCCGACGCAAGCGCCGGCAACGCCCAGGGCCAGCCCCTGGACCAGGTAGACCGCGAAGCTCTGCCTCGCGCTTGCGCCGAGGCAGCGCAGGACGGCCACCGTCGCTATCTTCTCGCGGATGTAGGCGTGGAGCGCGCTTGCGACCCCGATCCCCCCGAGCACGAGCGCCACGAAACCGACGAGGCTCAGGAACCCGTCCAGGTGCTCGATCGCCTGGCCGAGGTTGCGCTTGCGCTCGGCGACGGTCTCGAACGAGAGGCGCATCAGCGGGAACTTCTCCCTCATGTCGCGCACGACCGCGTCGGCGTTGCGGCCGGCGGGCAGGCGCACCATCGCCCGGAAGCGCGCGAGCGCCTCGGGGCCCGACAGCCCCGTCGCCGCGAGCGCCCTCATCGGGATGTAGGCGCGCGGCGCCATCATCGCGACTCCCGGGGATTCGCCGGGCACCTTCCTGAGCGAGCCGGCCACCCTGAACATCGTCCTGCCGAGCTTCACGCGGTCGCCGGTCGCGAGGTTGAATTGCGCAAGGAGCGTCGGCTCAAGGATGACGACGGGCTCCCCGGTCCCGAGGAGCGCTGCGGCGCCCGCCGGCTCGGTCTCGAACTTCCCGTAGAACGGGAAGGCGCCCTCAACCGCGTGGACCTGGACCAGCCGCAGCCGCGTTACCGCTGGGAAGGTCATCATGGACGAGAACGTCTGCTCGCGGGCGATGTCGCCCTGAAGCGAACCGAGGTAATCGATGACCGGAGCGGACAGCGGCGCAGGGGAGGTCACAAAGAGGTCCGCGCCGAGGAGGCCCTTGGCCTCCGAGTCGATCGCCTGCCTCACATTCGCGCTGAACGAGCCGATCGAGACGAGCGCCGCTATCCCGAGGACCACGGAGAGCGAATACAGGACGAGCCTGCGCCGGGAGGCGCGGGAATCGCGCCAGGCCATGTTGAGGATGAAGCGCATGGGGACCCGTCAGGAGACCGGGTGGGTCGGTTCGTCGGATGCGACCGAACCGTTCTTTAGGCGCAGGATCCGCTGGCAGCGGCCGGCCAGCTCGAAATTGTGGGTCACCAGCACGAGGGTTGTGCCGCGCTCGCGGTTGAGGCCGAAGATGAGCTCGACCATCGACTCGGCCGTGTCGCCGTCCAGGTTGCCCGTGGGCTCGTCGCAGAAAAGGATCTTCGGGCTGTTGATGAAGGCCCGGGCAAGCGCGACACGCTGCTGCTCGCCGCCGGAGAGCTGGACCGGATAGTGATCGGCGCGCGCGGTAAGCCCGACGCGCTCGAGGAGCGCCCTGCCCTGCGCCTCGCACCCGCTCTCGCCGCGGAGCTCGAGCGGCACCAGCACGTTCTCGAGGGCGGTCAAGGTCGGGATGAGCTGGAAGTTCTGGAAGACGAACCCGACCGAGGCGTTCCGGACCCTGGCCCGCGCATCCTCGTCAAGGGAATCGAGCCGCTCGCCAGCCAGCTCCACCGACCCTCCCGTCGCCCGGTCCAGGCCCGCGCAGAGCCCGAGGAGCGTCGTCTTGCCGCTTCCGCTTGGGCCCACGACGGCGATGCTGGCGCCGGCCTCCAGCTCGAAGCTCGCCTCGTGGAGCACGGTCAGGGGGCCCGCCGCCGTCGAATAGGTCTTGGTCAACCGGTCCACCCGGAGCATCTTTTGTGGTGCCATGGCGGTGACGAAACACGCAGGTCCCTGCGAGCGCAAACGGGATCATCCGGCCCGAGGGGGCGCTTCCGGCGCCCGATTACGCTGGAACGCCCGGTTGCGATCGTGCATCTGGACGGAACGGAAAATGGAAACGGGCTTCTTGAAACGGGCCGGCAGGCCACTCGCCGTGCGCGCGGCCCTCGGGTTCGCGCTCGCGCTCGGACTGCTTGCGAAGGGCTCGGCGGAGACCGCCGCGGAGAGGACCGTCGTGTTCTTCGGCGACAGCCTGACCGCAGGCTACGGGCTCCACGATCCCGACATGCAGTCCTATCCGGCCCAGATCCAGAGGAAGATCGACGCCGAGCACCTGTCCTGGCGTGTGGTCAACGCCGGCGTGAGCGGCGAGACGAGCGCCGGGGGCCTGCGCCGGATCGACTGGGTCCTCCGTCAGAGGCCGGACGTCTTCTTCCTCGAATTGGGTGCAAACGACGGTCTGCGGGGAACGGCCGCCGAGGTGACTCAGGCGAACCTCCAGGCGATCATCGACCGCGTGCGTTCAAAATACCCGGAAGCCCGGATTGTCCTGGCTGGGATGAGGATGCCGCCAAACATGGGCCAGGACTACGCGGAGGCGTTCCGGGCCCTCTACCCGGCGCTTGCCAGAAGAAACCAGATCGCGCTCATCCCCTTCCTCCTGGAAGGGGTCGCAGAGGTGGCCGATCTGAACCAGGCTGACAGGATCCACCCGAACCCTTCCGGGGCGGCGATCGTCGCCGACGTGGTCTGGAAGACACTCCGGCCAATCCTCCTGTCCATTAGTTGATCTGAACGCTCGAATCATTTTTACTCATAAGATGGCTCCGGCCGCCTTAGGCGGGGCTTCCTTCCTTGTCGATGCAAGTCAATTGAATCAGCTTCGCGGCGTGATCCGGCCCAGGTTCAACCGCACGCCGGCGCCTGACACCTCCACGCGAGTGCAGATGCTTTCGGGGCCCGGTTTAATGGATGTGCCGTTCCGCCATTGCTCCGTCGCCCCGAGAAGGCGCCTGGCATTGGCATGCGCCTTCCTGGCGGTCGGCATCCCGGCGATGGACGCCCAGGTGGTCTGGTCGGTGCTAAGCGGAAATTATTCGACTCCCGGGAATTGGGTCGGGGGCGTGGCTCCGGCAAACGACGGCACCGCAAACGTGTCCTTCCCCCAGAGCGACCGCAACAATTGGACCTACGTGGATTTGGACACAGCCGTGAATGTGCAGTCCGTGTCCTTCAACACATCGACCAATGGCATCGGCTACGGAGTGCTCATCAACAATTTCTACGACTATTCCGCGTCGCTTACGATCGGTTCCGGAGGAATCACGCTTCTTGGGACGAATGCGGTCGTTGAAATTGACGCTCCGCTAATCCTGTCCGCGAACCAGACCTGGAACCTGGGCGCCTCAACAAGCTACCTGTACGTCGAAGATAACGTATCAGGGGCGTATGGCATAACGGTGTCTGGCAACGGGTTCCTTTACATGCAAGGGCCAAAGACATTCAGCGGAAACGTCACCTTTACGGGGAGTCCATTCGTCGAGTTAAATGGATCGAATCCCCTGGGAACGGGCGCCCTTACGTTGTCGGACAACATCACACTGTGGGCAGATAGCTATGAAGGTTCTTCGGCTACCTTGGGCAACCCCACGGTGTCGTTGGGCAACAACATGACCCTAGAGGGCTCATTGGCCTTCCTGGGCAACTCAAGTTTCACGAACAACACGCCCACGGTGAACCTGAGCAACAGCGCCGCGATTTTCTTTGAGGGATCGCTCGGTACACCTTCAACGGGGGGAAGCGTCAGTTTCACTTCCGGCTACGTTTCGCTGCCGTTCCCGACCGTCTATCTCCAGGGGCCGCTAACGAACATCCAGTCCCTTTCGGCGACAAACATTGCGCTCATCTTCGATCCTACGCCGTCGGTTCTGATAGCAGGACAATTGGGGAGCCTGACTACGATCAACGGGTCGAATGCCTACGTGGGGATGGGCGCCCAGTATGCTGGCGCCGTCAGCACTGTGCTCAGTCTTGTCAATGGCCCGGACTTCAGAGGGACGATAGGATTGGACACGGTCACCAACCCGTCGAGCCCAGCCACCTTCACCGGAACAATTGACCTGAGTTCATTCACAAACTCCGGGTTCTGGGGCCTTGGATCCTCCACGAACGCGATCATCGGACCCGACGCAACGATCGTGCCGCCGTCCACCGCAAGCGGTTACGTCTTTGGCGGCGGCGGCGGGACCCTCGAGGTGCAGGCGGACCTGGGCAACCAAACAGGCGGGAGGACCCTTACCCTGAATCCGGGAATGGCGCCCCTCACCCTTATCCTATCGGGGAGAGACACGTACGCCGGGGGAACCTCGGTGACCGGGGGCGCGCTTATCTTCAATTCCTCCGGCTCGATTCCACCGACGGGACAGCTGCAGCTCGGGAGCAACTCGGATGCGCCGGGATATATCGGCTACACCACAAATGCCGTCCATTCGGATTCTCCGACCAGGAATGCTCAGGCTTTTGTCAGCCTGTTCAACACCGAATCGGCAGCGTACGGGGTGATCGGATTTGATGCCCCGCCGAACGGATCAGCACCCACGATCAGCGATCCGATTGATCTCACTGGCCTGAATTCCAACTCGTCGGTCTTTCTCGGCACCTCAACATCCGCAACCATTGCCGGAGTGGTCACGCCCCAGGAGGCCACATACCAATTCTCAGCGATCAAGGGAGGCAGCCTCACGGTCACGTCGGTCCTGTCGGACCAGTCCGGGACGACCGGCGTAGTGATCGGGCTGCAGAATCCAATCGAGTTCAACGGGAGCATCTCATCCGTGACGCTGAACCCCTCTCCCGGCCCCAATACGTACACGGGGACGACGACGCTCAACAGCGGCAATCTCTACCTGACGAGTTCAGGCTCCGTCGGCTCGGGTGCGATCGTTGTGCCCGGGTCCTATTCGACACCCTCTCTCCTGGCTCCAGCCGACAGCAGCATCACGCTTGCAAACAATATTTCAGTCTCCAGCGCGGGCCTGAATCTCGGCCCGTCGTCAGGAGGCGCAGGGAGCTTTATCCTCGACGGGATCATAAGCGACGTCCCGGAATCCTCGGGCAGTCTCAGCATTTACAGTCCGGTCACCCTCAACGGCGCTAACACGTTGTCCGGGGGGATTGACGTCTACAACACAACCTTGACCATCGGCAATGACTCGGCGCTCGGCACGGGCAGCGTGTACCTCTCCTCTTCCATGTTGGTGTGCGATGCCATCGCCCCGGCGATCGGCGGCTTGAGCCTTTATAATTCCACGGTGGAACTGAATGGCAGCGCCCCGGTGATCACCGACCTTGTGGACAATTCGTATGACACCTCCTCCACCATCGAGCTCCTCGGATCCTCGACAGCGTTGACGCTGAAGACGCCGAATTCGACCGATTATTGCTCCTACTACGGAACCATCACTGGAACCGCTGGATCGAGCGTGGTGAAGACGGGTCCGGGAACGCAATACCTCGGCGGCAATGACGCCTACGGAGGCGGGACGACCGTTGCGGCAGGCACCCTGGTCGCTGGAGCCAGCGCCGCGCTCGGCACAGGCGCGGTCACCGTGAACTCCGGGGCCGTGTTGGACCTGGTCAACAACAGCACGCTCACCAACCCCATCACTGTGCAGGACGGGGCAACGCTTGGAGGCGTTGGGACGTTTGATCCTGGATCGCTAGTTAGCATTCAGAATGGAACGCTCCTGTCTCCCGATGGCATCCAGTACCTGCACCCAGTCGCAACACTTTCATTCGGAACCGGCACCCCGGTCGATATGGGTCCGAATGGCGGCTACCAGTTTGACATCATGAACGCGACGGGTGTCGCGGGCACCGACTACGATACGGTCAATGTCGCGGGCGCCCTCTCGATCTCATCGACTCCCTCGAATCCGTTCTCGATCTATGTGCGTTCAATCGACCCGTCCACGGGGGCTCCCGGCGTGGCAAACTTCAATCCAGGTCAACCGTACACATGGACGCTCCTCTCGGCTGGATCGATATCGGGATTCAGCCCGCTTGATTTCTCGATCGATACCTCGCTTTTCCAGAACACGACGAATGGCGGTCAGTTCTTCATCACGGACAGCGGGACCGACCTGGTGCTCAACTTCACGCCCGTGCCGGAACCCTCGACCTGGGCCCTGATGGCGGGTGGGCTCTGCGCCCTCGCGGCGGCGATCCGCCTGCGCCGGCGCTGAGCGTCCTGCATCCGCGGGGCGTTCCAACTGCCTGCGGCTCCCGGGCGTTCGACCTTGCTGTCGCATGCCGTTTGGACAGAAAAGGCGGCATGGTCCGTTTAAGGATGTGCGCCATCGCGGCGACTGCCGTGGCGCTGCTGGCCGACGCGGGCTGCGCCCGGCGTGAGACGTCCGCCAAGGCCGCGGCCCGGGAACAGACGCTTCTGCTTGGCAACGGCGCGGAGCCCGAGGATCTGGATCCGCAGATTGTGACAGCCTACACGGACCAGAACATCCTGCTCGCCCTTTTCGAGGGCCTGACCGCGATCGACGAGAAGACTTCCCAGGCCATCCCTGCCGCGGCACGGGCGTGGGAGGTATCCGAC
>Ga0265313_10004794_pt1 | contig 10189 bp, 10 predicted proteins | sample 4123metaG_FD_203122 | JGI IMG/M metagenome (GOLD analysis project Ga0265313, IMG submission 203122) | Rhizosphere microbial communities from Carex aquatilis grown in University of Washington, Seatle, WA, United States - 4-1-23 metaG | ecosystem: Host-associated > Plants > Roots > Rhizosphere >...
ACCATCATGCGCAGCACCGGATCGGTGCGCAGCTTGTCCCATGCGCCCGACAGCGTCATGAGGCCGTTGATCATGCCGCCCCATGACGGCATCCACAGCATGATCGAGAACGTCATGCCGAGCGTCTGCGCCCAGTCGGGCAGCGCGGTATAGTGCAGATGATGCGGGCCGGCCCAGATGTAGAGGAAGATCAGCGCCCAGAAGTGAATGATCGACAGGCGATAGGAATAGACCGGTCGCTCGGCGCGCTTGGGCACGAAGTAGTACATGATCGCCAGGAAGCCGGCGGTGAGGAAGAAGCCGACCGCGTTGTGGCCGTACCACCACTGCACCATCGCATCCTGCACGCCTGACCACACGATGTAGGACTTCGACGAGAACAGCGAGACCGGCACGGCGGCATTGTTGCCGAGGTGCAGCACCGCGATCGTCAGGATGAAGGCGATGTAGAACCAGTTGGCGACGTAGATGTGCGGCTCCGTGCGCCGCATGATCGTGCCGAGGAAGACCAGGAAATAGGTGACCCAGACGATGGTGAGCCACAGATCCGCGTACCATTCGGGCTCGGCGTATTCCTTGCCCTGCGTGATGCCGAGAAGATAGCCGGTGCCGGCGATCACGATGAAAAGGTTGTAGCCGAGCACGACGAACCACGGCGCAAGATCGCCGACGAGTCGCGCGCGGCAGGTGCGCTGCACGACATAGAAGGACGTGCCGAGCAGGACGTTGCCGCCGAACGCGAAGATCACCGCCGAGGTGTGCAGCGGGCGAAGCCGGCCGAAGCTGATCCAAGGCAGATCGAGATTGAGAAACGGAAACGCCAGCTCGCAGGCGATATAGAGCCCGACGGCGAAACCCGCGATGCCCCAAAACATTGCCGCAACGGTCGTGAACTTGACCGGGCCCATGTTGTAATTGGGTCGCCCGTCGATGGTCAGCGGCGGGCGCTCCGCGGGGCGATCAAAATAGCGATTGAAGATCGCGAACACCGCGGCAACGCTCGCGGCCGCGAAGATATAGGCGTGGAACGCATATTCGGGCGTATAGGCTTTCGCCGCGACGACGATCGAAAGCATCGCAAGCGCCGCGAACGCGAATGCGAGCCCCCCCTCACCGAACGTCATTATTTTTCGTGTGCCCGCCGTCATGAACGACCCCGCTCGTGGCCCCTCGGTCGGCACTGCCCCGCAATGCAAACCGCGCATTCCCTGAATGAAACGGACGGACGATCCGCTCTTTGATGCAGGTCAAACCGGCCGGACTTTTTCTTCCAGCGCGTTGGGTCGTTGCCCTGACGCCGCAGCGGCTAGCAACGCTACCGCTCGAGCGTCTTGAGATAGGCGATCACGTCGCCGACCTGGTCAGGCTCAAGGCGGAACTCGGGCATGGCTGGATGCCCGACGACGATCCCCTCCGCGAGCGATTCCTGCAGGTCCTCGACCGGATATTTCAGGTGCAGCGTCCGGAACGGCGGTGCGATCGCGAGCGGGCTGGGGCTGACCTTGTCGATCGAATGGCATTTGGAGCAGTTCGTGCGCACGAAGTTCAGGCCGCGTTGCGCGCTCTGGGCCTGCGCGCTGCCGCTGGCGATCAGGTTGAGCCCCAGCATCGCGAGAACGAGGAGCGATTTCATTGTCTGGCTCCGCCCGCGATCAGGAATTGAGCCGGTGCAGCGCGCCGCGATTGCGCAGCACGATCCGGCGCGACGTCGGCAACGCGATCGTGGCCGCGTTCTCCAGCAGTGTCAGCGTGCGGGACACCGTTTCGATCGTCAGGCCGAGATAGTCGGCGATGTCCTGGCGTGACATCGTCAGTTCGACCTCGTTCCTCGCCGTAGCGCGATCGGCCATTTCGAGCAGGAAGCCCGCGACGCGCTCCTGCGCGGTCTTGATCAGCAGCATCACGTGCCCTTGCAGGCGTTCGACCTCGCGCGACGTCATGGCCAGCAACTGCTGCGCGACGGAGTTGTCTCGCGCCGCCAATGCGGTCACGGCGCTGCGCTTGATCACCAGGATCCTGGCGTCGGTGATGGCTTCGGCCGAAAACGTATGCGCGGCCCCGATTTCCAGGCCGAAGGCATCGCCCGGAAGATAAAATGCTCCGATTTGCCGGCGCCCGTCGCCAAGTACCTTGTAGGTCCGCACGGTTCCGCTGATGACCTTGTAAAGGTAGTCGGACGGCTCGCCTTCGCCATAAATTTCGGCATTACGACCGAACGACATCGGCGCCCCCATCATCTCGATCGCGTCGCCGACGTGCGGTGGAGGCGTGATGGGGACGGACCGGCGGTAGGACGGGACGGGAGTGGACTGGCGGTAGGAGGAGGTGCGGAGCACCGGCTGCGGCATCATGGTCCGTTCCCTTCATGAATTCGGGTCGGCTGATGCATACCGAGCGCCGCGGAACCGCGAAATTCAGGGAAGGACCCTAAGGGCTATTCCGTAGGTATTATGGTTTGGCCGTAGGCTGCCGGCCGTTCGCGCGCCTTTCAGGGCTCGGCCGAAGATGCTTGCTGGGCGCTCGCGGCATCGCCGGGCCCATCCGACATTGTGCGCAGCACGCGGCCGGGCCAGCGTTCGTGCGTCAGGGGTACGATCAAACGCGCTTCCATGCCGCTCGGCGTGAAGAAGCGATGCACCTCGCCGTTGAGTTGTCGTTCGATCACCATCGCGGTCAGCCGCGATCCAAATCCCGGCTTGCGTACGCGCTTCGGCAGCGGGCCGCCGCTCTCCTTCCAATCAAGGGTCAGCGTGAGACCCTTGGCGCTGCGGTTCACCGACCACGCGAGATCGAGACGACCCGCCGCTACGGACAAGCTGCCATATTTGGCGGCGTTGGTCGCGAGCTCGTGCAGCGCGGTGCTGAGCGCGAACGAGGGATCCGGCTCCAGGAACACGTCGGGACCGGTGAGGGAGATGCGGTCGAGATAGGGCCCGAGCAGCGCGCGCAACAGATCGGTCAACGAGGCCGCGTTCCAGCCGCCTTCGGTGATGAGCCGGTGGGCGCCCGCGAGCGCGAGCACGCGCGCCTCGTATTTTGTCGCCAAGTCCGGCACGCTGCGCGAGTTCTTGGCGGTCTGGGAGAACAATGCGAGCAGCTGAGAAAACAGATTCCCGGACCGATGCCGCAGCTCGCGGATCATCAGCTCGTGGCGTTGATCCAATTGCCGGCGCTGGATCGCGCCCGCGATCACATTGGCGATCGCGCTGAGGAACGACACGTCATACTCGTCGAAACGCCGCTGGCGCGCCGTGTGCGCGCCGATGACGCCGTAGGCGCGCCCGTCGCGCCCGGCGATCGGCACGCTGATGCCGCTCGTGACCCCGTGATCGTAGAGCAGCGCCGGACCGCTGAATCGCGTCTCCGACCTCAGATCGGTGACCGTGACCGGACCGCCCGAGGCGAGCGCGTAGCCGGCCTGGGAATGGCGACCGGTCGACTCATGCGCGGTCCCGATCAGCCCCGGCTTCCAGCCGACGCCGGCGCGCAGCAGCAGCTCGGCATCGCCCGGGACGAGTTCGAGGATCTTGACGAACTCGACGCCGAGGATGTCCGCCACCGTGGTGGCGATCTCGTCGAACAGTTTTTGCAGGTCGACCTCGGTCAGCGCCTTCTCGCCGAGGCGCGCAACCGCCTCCTGCTGTTTGGCGCGCGCGCGCAATTCACGCAGCAGCCGGACCCGCTCGGAGACGTCGCGGCACACCCCAAGCAATCGCTGCGGCCTGCCGTCTTCCATCACGACGGTCGCGACGGCCTCGACCCAGCGATCTTCCCTGTCCGGCCGCGGCGCCAGTCGATATTGCACGTGGTATGGCTTGCCGCTCTGCAGGCTCTCCTGAACGGCTGCCTGCAGCTCGGCCCGATCATCTGGATGAACGTCGTTCTGGACGAACGAAAATGTGCCGTCGAAACTGCCGGCGGGCAGTTCGTGTATCGCTTCCAGATTGCTCGACCAGGTCACCGCGTCGGATTGGATGTCCCACGACCATACCCCGATCTTGCCGGCTTCGAGCGCCACGCGCACCGCCTGCGGATCGGGAAACGAATCTTGAGCGGGCTCGGAATGAGACTCCCCAACGGGCTCACTCTCGCACGAACCAGGTACAGCGTCGTTTCTGTCGCGGTCTTCCATCAGCCTCATATCCGCGCGATCCCGAAAAGGGTCGCCAGTATGGGTTTACGCATTGGAACTCTCAAATTTCACGAGCGCTAAATCCGGCGCAAGATGGCAGCAGCGACCTTGACGGACAATTCCCGCGCCGCATTGACGGAACCCGAATCCCCCTCGGCCTTGACCACCTCACACCCGCGAACCTCTTGTTCGTTCGCCAACACGATAAAGGAGCAACCCCGCCGAACGTTCCGAACATGGATGGTGGCTTCCAAACCTCCTCGGGCTTGAGAGATGTTCCTTACGCAATCGACTTGATCGCGGTGTGCAGCTGGCCGATGTCGTAAGGCTTGCCGAGAACGACCGTTTGGTCGTTGCGCAGGCGTTCATCGATCCCTGAATCGCCATAGCCCGTCGCGATGATGATCGGAAGATCGCTGCGCAGCCGCCGCAACTCGACCGCCAACGTGTCACCCCGCCCATCAGGCAGGCCAACGTCTATGATCGCAAACGCGAAGCTTCCCACGTCCGAGGCGGCAAGTGCCAGCGCGGCCTTCGCGGTCCCCGCCTCGATGATCTGATAGCCGAGCTCCTCGAGGGCATCGACCGCGATTGCGGCGACCAGAACCTCGTCCTCGACCAACAAGGCTTTCAGATTGGCGGTCAATAGGCACCTCATTTGCGGCTGCCGCGATGTCGTCCGGCGTTCGCATCCGCGAAAGCCAACATCTTCGTGTGGTCGACGGAGACTAGGATTCGGCGAATGAACGCATGATCGACGCGGCAGTGCGGCGCGTGGTGCGCCGCTCAGCCGGTCATTTGACGTTCCCGCCGCTTGGCATTGCGGGCAAAGAACAGCGCTTGGCTCGCGATCGCCGACACCATCGCCGGCTGGAACGGCTTGGCGATCAGGAATGCGGGCTCCGGCCGCTCGCCGGTGAGGAACCGTTCCGGATAGGCCGTGATGAAGATCACCGGCACCTCGAACGCTTCGAGCAGATCATTGACGGCGTCGAGGCCCGAGCTGCCGTCGGCAAGCTGGATGTCCGCCAGGATGAGGCCCGGCTTCTTCTTCCTCGCCAGCGCGACCGCCTCGCTGTGCGTGCGCGCGACCCCCAGCACGCGATGGCCAAGGCTCTCGACCAGCGCTTCCAGGTCCATCGCGATGAAGGGCTCGTCTTCGATGATGAGGACATCGGTCGCGATGTCGGCCGCAAGCTCGCGGCCCGACTCTTCGACCAGCGCCCGCAGGGCCGGAACGTCGACATCAAGCACACGCGCGGCTTCTTCCTCGGAAAAACCTTCGAGCGCGACAAGCAGGAACGCTTGTCGCGGCCGGGGCGTTAGGTTCGCGAGGCGGACGTCCGCCGGCATGTTGTCGACCGAACGTGGCGTCTCGTTGTTGACGCCGATTGAATTCCAAATCTTCGTGAACAGCCGGTAGAGCCCGACGCGCGCGCCGCCGCCGTCGAGCAAGGCCGGATCATTCACCAGCGTTTCCAGCGTCGCACTGACATAGGCGTCACCCGACGCTTGGCTTCCTGTCAGCGCACGCGCATAGCGCCGAAGAAATGGAAGGTATTGAGCTACCATTTGTGATTTGAGCACGAAAACTCTCCCGTCTGTCCCGCCGACATTACCTGCAGAAAACGCCCCTCCGCAAAAAAAGTTCCGGGTGCCGGGAACAGCATGTCCGACAACGCGTTATGCCTTCCTGATCAGGGGCAGATCGGCGCGAATGTTTCACGAACGGGAGGCGGGGGAAGAGAAGTTATGAAGGACGATAAGACAGTTAGGCCCGGAAACATGCAGACCGAAATGCCCACCAAGAAGGCCCGCGGACGCCTGGGGCGCGACGCCCAGGCCAAGCTCGGCCAGCAGCTCCGGGTCATGTTCGATGAGGTCGTGAGCGAAGGGGTCCCAGACCGCTTCGATGTGTTGCTGCGCCGTCTCGATGAACCCAAAGAGGATGGAGCGACCGAATGAGTCTCACGCCATCCGTTCGTGACGCGATGCTGGGCGCCGTCCCCAGTCTGCGCGCGTTCGCGATTTCCCTGTCGGGAAATGTCGACCGCGCGGACGACCTCGTCCAGGAAACGCTGTTGCGCGCGGTGGCGAACATCGACTCGTTCCAGCCCGGCACGAACATGTCGGCGTGGCTGTTCACCATTCTGCGCAATCTGTTTCGCTCGGAATACCGCAAGCGCAGGCGCGAGGTGGAAGACACCGACGGCAGCTATGCGGAGAGCTTGAAGTCCCATCCCGAACAGGAGGGGCGCGTGGAGATGCAGGAGTTCCGCGCCGCGCTTGCCAAATTGCCGGCCGACCAGCGCGAGGCGCTCGTTCTCGTGGGTGCTGCCGGTTTCTCCTACGAGGAGGCCGCGGCGATCTGCGAATGCGCGGTCGGCACGATCAAGAGCCGCGTCAATCGCGCGCGCACGCGCCTTGCCGAGATGCTGTCGATCGACGGCGCCGAGGACTTCGGACCGGACCACGCGACGCGTGCGATCCTCGCCGCGGGCGGGCATCGCTGATCTCCCGGCTTTCTAGCGGCCCCGGTCGAACGCGACGCTCGGCGCCAGCACGATCAGCACCACCGCGCACAATGCGAGCGGCACGAAGGCTGCCGGCGCCACGCCGGTCAGGTCCCACGCGAGCCCGCTGACGATCGGCGTGAGCACCGCCGTCGAGTAGCTGATCGTGAACATCGCCGCGGTCACGCGATGCACGTCGTCGGCCGGGCTCAAGAGCGACGGCAGCGCCAGCGCCAGGATCAGCGTAGCGGCGGCCGCAAAGCCGAGGACCGCGGCTGAAACCACGATCCACGCGCCGCCGACCATGATCCCGCCGATGCCGAGCAGCGACACGAGCCCGCTCGCGACGTAGGGCCATACGCGCCGCTCCATCCGGCCCGCGACAAGCAGCAACAGCAGCGAGGCGGGAATTTGTCCGAGATTGAGCGCGATCAGCGCGGCGCTGACCAGATCCGGCCGGCCGACATAGTGCAGATAGTCGGGCAGGAACGCGTTGGCGGTGAAATACATCGCATTGGCGGCGCCGAGGATGAAGCCGAGCCGCCAGATCAGCGGATCGCTCCAGTCCGGCCACCACAGGCTCGTCGCGCTTTTCCCGCCATAGGCGACGTTCTTCGGCGCGATCGCCGCGATCACGCCGGCGATCAGCGCGACCGGAACCGCCCAGACCACGAAGCTCCAGCGCCAGCTTCCCCCGAGCAGCGGCAACAGCAGCGGAAGCGTCAGCGCGACCGGAATGATTTCACCGACCAACAGCCCATTGGTGAAGACCGCGGTGCCGAAGCCGACACGATCCGGCAACCAGGCGCGCACGAGCGGGGGCAGCGAGGGCTGCATGATCGCGACGCCGAAGCCGGTCACGATCGTCGCGGCGTAGAGCACGGCAACGTCGGGCGCGACGCCGCGCAGCGCCGAGCCGACAGCCGTCGCGAGGATCCCGGCGATGACGGTCGCCAAAGCGCCGAGCCGCGCGATGAACAGCGAGGCCAACACCGCGCTGACCGCGAACAGCACCGGCGGCAATCCGGTCAGGATGCCGACCTGCGTTTCCGACATGCCGAATTCGGTACGGATCAGCGGGATAACGGGAGGCACCGCGAGGATCGTCACGCGCAGGGCCACGCCCGCGAGCCACAGCGCGAGCACGCGGTCGAGAAGGCGGGCCGGCCGCCCGTCGGATGGGGTCGGCGCGCGCATCTGGCCTTACACCGGCTCCATGCCCTTGCGGCGGATGAGCGCGCCGCGCGCCGGGGAGGCAAGATCGGCGATCAAAGCGTTGGCGGCCTCCGCTTGCGGCGAATTTCGAAACACGCCGGCCGAGAAGATCGTGATGCTCTGCAGCTCCGCAGGCAGTGGTCCGACGATGTCGACGCCGGACGATTGCATCAGCTCGCTGATCTGCTGCACGGCGAGTTCCGCCTCGCCGCGCGCCGCGATCTCGGCGACCACGCCGTCGCGCACGATCGCCTTTGCGTTGACGGCGTCGGCGATGCCGAGGCGCTCGATCAGCGTCATGAAGTAAAGACCGCTTGCGCCGGTCTTGGAATGCGCAATGGATTTGGCTTTGAGCAACGCGTCTTTGAACGCGCCGGCCGTACCGATGTCGGGTTTGGGCGCGCCCTTGGCGACCGCGACGCCGACGCCGGAGCGGGCAAGATCGGTGCGTTTGACGACCTTGCCTTGCCGGATCAAGTCGTCAATCCCTGCGGCTGTGAACACCGCGGCATCGCCGGTCTCGCCGCCATCGATGCGCTTGAGCAGCGCGACGGATGAATCGTAGACGCGCCGCACGGTGAGGCCGCTCGTGCGCTCGAACGCAGGCACGACATCTTCAAGCACGGTGCGCATGCCGATCGTGCTCAGAACTTTGATGTCGGTCATTGATGAATTGATCCCGGGCGGTTCATTTAGCATCGGCCGGGCGCCGCCGTCGCGGCCTTTGTGGCGCCGCCGATGGCCGTCAGGGCAGCAATGTGGACGGCGCATGATCGCCCGCGTCAGACCGCACAACCTCTGCTAGGCTGCCCTCGGGAACGCTGCCGGCGCCCTCCAAGACGCAGCTCGGCCGGCCATAAGCCGCAACGCGGCTCAAGGGAGGATTGGTCATGACGGTTTCACGCCGGACTTTCGCACGTCTTGCGGCAGCGAGCACTGCCGCCGTCGCTTCGCCCGCCATCGCCCAGCAAGCGACCATCAAATGGCGGCTGGCATCGAGTTTTCCGAAGAACCTCGAAGGTCTGTGGGGCGCCTCGCCGACGGTTGCAAAATTCGTCAACGAGATGAGCGACGGCAAGTTCGAGATTCAGCCGTTTGCGGCCGGAGAGATCGTTCCCGGGCTGCAGGTGCTCGACGCCGTGCAGAACGGCACGGTCGAATGCGGCCACAGCTATGCGGGCTATTACATCGGCAAGAATCCAACCCTCATCTTCGACGGCTCGCTGCCGTTCGGCATGACGCCGCGCCAGCACAATGCCTGGTACCTGATGGGCGACGGCAAGAAGCTGATCGACGAGCTCTATGAGGGCTTCAACATCGTCAGCATCCCGATGGGGAATACCGGCGGGCAGACCTTCGGTTGGTTCCGCAAGGAGATCAAATCGCCTGCCGACTTCAACGGCGTCAAGATGCGTGTCGCGGGCTTCGGCGGACGCGTGCTCGCCAAGCTCGGCGTCGTGCCGCAGCAGATCGCCGCGGGTGACATCTTCCCGGCGCTGGAGAAGGGCACGCTCGACGCCGCCGAATGGGTCGGGCCGCACGATGACGAAAAGCTCGGCTTCTACAAGGTCGCCAAATACATGCACATTCCGGGCGTCCTCGAGCTGGAAGCCAACTCTTGTCTTTATGTCAACAAGGCCGCGTGGGCCGCGCTGCCGGCAAGCTATCAGGCGATCGTGCGCGGCGCTTGCTCCTACGCACTCATGGAGATGCTCGCCAGATATGACGCGCTGAACGCCAAGGCGATCAACCGCGTGGTCGCGCAGGGGGCCCAGATCGTCGTGCTGACGCCCGAGACCTTGCGCGCGCTGCGCAACGCGCTTGAACAGGTGCTCGACGAAGAGTCGGCGAAAAGCGAGCAGTTCAAGCGCGTGGCGGACAACTGGCGCGCGTTCCGGAGCGAGCAACACCGCTGGTTCTCGATCGCGGATGCCCGCACCGAGATGTCGGTCTATGCGCTGACGACTGCGACGCAGTAAAGCTCAATCCACCTCCGCGATGCGCGGCTGCGGCGTCAGCACGACGCAGAAATAGCGCTCCCATTCAGAGCCCAGTACCCAGTGCTGGGCTTTGAACGTGTCCATCAGGTCCTGCTCGAACAGCGGGACGACCTCCTTGTGGCAGAGGAGGAACTTCGCCGCCGCCACGATGTCCTCGCGATCGATGACGGCGAGCACGCGCCAGTCCGGATGGCGCTCGAGCCATTGGTGGACCGCGACGACGAGCAGCGGATAGCCCGGATGCAGCATGTCGTCGAGGCAGATCATTCCCTGCGGGTGCAGCGTCGCCTCGGCGAGCGCGAGATCGGCGATGAGCGCCTCTCGCGAAT
>Ga0265313_10004796_pt1 | contig 10186 bp, 7 predicted proteins | sample 4123metaG_FD_203122 | JGI IMG/M metagenome (GOLD analysis project Ga0265313, IMG submission 203122) | Rhizosphere microbial communities from Carex aquatilis grown in University of Washington, Seatle, WA, United States - 4-1-23 metaG | ecosystem: Host-associated > Plants > Roots > Rhizosphere >...
ACTCCTGCACTCAACAATATCAATATGCATGATAACTGGATCAATGATCCTAAACCGCGCACTCTCATCATCCAAGAATCTTTCATAAGTAATGTAAGGGGACGCCCGACGCGAGAGTTCGGTAAGTTCAACCACGCACATACGACTGGAGATGAACTCTATTTCAATTGCATTCATCTCCGGTGTTACCTTGTCACCGTTCGACAAGGCGAAGTACATCAGAACTCCGGGCAGGCCAGTTATTTGGACTATCATCCTCAGTGCTATTCGCTGCAAAATATGGTTCGCGTGCCACGTTGAGAAGATACTGCCCGTAACCGCTCTTCCGAAAGGGTTCGGCGAGCGCCTCCACTTGCTCGGCGGTGATGAATCCCTGCCGGTAAGCGATCTCTTCCGGGCATGCAATATCCAATCCCTGGCGCCGCTCGATCGTACGCACAAATATTGAAGCGTCCAGCAGAGATTCGTGTGTCCCCGTGTCGAGCCATGCCATGCCGCGACTCATGATCTCCACGTTCAGCTTGCCATCCTCCAGGTACAGCCGGTTCAGGTCCGTGATCTCCAACTCGCCGCGTGCCGAGGGCTTAAGCGATTGCGCCCGGGCCACCACATCCCCATCGTAAAAATACAAGCCCGTGACCGCATACCGTGACTTAGGCTGCTTGGGTTTCTCCTCCAAACTCACCGCGCGACCATCACGGTCGAACTCCACAACACCGTACCGTTCCGGATCTTCCACCGGGTAGGCGAACACCGTGGCCCCATCCTTGAGGGCTGCGGATTTTTGCAACTGTTTGGAGAATCCCTGTCCATAAAAGATGTTGTCGCCGAGAATGAGCGCACTCGTCCCACCGCAGATAAAGTCGCGCCCGATAAGAAATGCCTGAGCCAGCCCGTCTGGACTTGGCTGCACCGCGTAGTTGATGTTGATGCCCCAGCGATTTCCGTTGCCCAATAAATCCGCAAACCGGCTTGTGTCCTGCGGCGTGGAGATAATTAGGATGTCGCGCAATCCCGCCAGCATGAGCGTGCTAAGCGGGTAGTAAATCATCGGCTTGTTATAGACCGGTAGAAGCTGTTTCGAAACGACATGAGTTACCGGATAGAGCCGGGTTCCCGATCCGCCCGCTAGAATAATCCCCTTCATCAAGTTCCTCCCGAATCACAAAAGTTAAAGACATCGTCCCGATGTTTCTAGTCGCTTGCCGCCAGTCGTTCAGCGTAATTCGAATCGATCCACTCACGATATGCCCCAGTCCGCACGCTCTCAATCCAGTCCGAATGGTCGAGATACCAACTCACTGTCTTCCGCAGCCCTTCTTCAAATCTTTCCGCAGGCTTCCATCCAAGTTGGATGGCCAGTTTGCTTGCATCAATCGCATAACGCCGGTCGTGGCCAGGCCGATCTTGCACATATGTGATCAATCCCCTCCGGCCTATTCTTGTCGGTCGCATCTCATCCACCAGGTCGCAGATAGTCGTTACTACATCAATATTGGTTCGCTCGCTATTACCACCCACGTTGTATGTCTCACCGGGCTTACCCGCTTCAAGAACTGTCCGGATTGCCGCGCAATGATCCTCTACAAACAGCCAGTCGCGAACATTTTTGCCATCGCCGTAAACTGGGAGCGGCTTCCCTTCAAGCGCATTTAATATCATCAGCGGAATGAGTTTTTCCGGAAACTGAAACGGCCCGTAGTTATTTGAGCAATTAGTTGTCAGCACCGGCATGCCGAAGGTGTGATGATAAGCGCGGACCAGATGATCCGATCCTGCTTTTGATGCCGCATAAGGGCTATTGGGGGAATAAGCCGTGGTCTCGCTGAACGCAGGATCCCGCGGCCCTAGGGACCCATACACTTCATCAGTGGAGACATGCAGGAACCGGAAATCGGACTGGTCGTCAGCGCTAAGTTCCTTCCAGTAACTCCGCGCCTGCTCAAGCAGTGTAAAGGTTCCCATAACGTTAGTGCGGATAAACGCTTCAGGCGAAGTTATCGAACGGTCCACATGGCTCTCGGCAGCAAAGTGCATGATGGCCCGAGGTCGATGCTCGCGCAACAGACACCCCACGAGTTCCGCGTCGCAGATGTCTCCGCAGACGAAGGTGTACCGTGGTTCGTCCTCTACTTCAGCCAGGTTGGCGGCATTGCCAGCGTATGTCAACAGGTCGAGGTTTATCACCGCCGTGCTGGTGTGTTTCATCCAGTTCAGCACAAAGTTCGAACCGATAAACCCTGCTCCGCCAGTTACGAGAATGGTATTGCGCATATTTGTATTTGTGCCCATTTTTTCTCCTCCAGGTATGAACTAAAATGCAATCCACGCGAAGCGCGGAGTCGTCCTACGATCGGACCCTTGCAGCAACAACACGTGTCTCAGGCCTCTTCCAGCCTGGTTTGCGCTGCCGATTGCAGCCCGCTCCTACGCTTGCTTAGCCATGCAGATGGCCGCAACTTAAGAATTGGTTTTTCAAGAAACAGCCAGGACAAGGAAGAGTAGGCGATGACGACCGCAAACGCTATCGCACAATTCAGAAAGGGCGAGGTAGACGGCCTGATCAGAGCGAGCGCCCCAGCATGAATCAGGTAGCTGGTGTAACTCACCAGACCAATCCACCGCACAGGTTTCCATGTCATCAGCTTCATCCACAATCCGTGATCCGAACCCAAAGTGAAAGCAAGCAGTCCCGTGGCAATAAGGCAAATGAAGGAGTAGCCGAAAATATTGAAAAGCATTGTGTTCGCTTCGGCGTGGAAGTTGGGGAATACGCGGGTGCAGAGAACCAGCAGCGAAAAGCCAACCGCCATAAGTGATATACCCGAGAATCGCCATTTCTTTAAAGCTCCCGGTCGCAACCAAAGCACAGCCAATAGCGCGCCGGAAGCGAGCAGATCCATGCGAAACGGCATCAGGTAATAAATCACTGAATGGTCGTGCAGGAAAGGCGTGACCGCTCCGCGCAAGATCGGTGCTATTACGATAAGAGCGATGGCGCACCTTAGTACGATTCGGGGCGAAAAGCGAAGTGCAACGAAAGGCCAGAAGAGATAGAACTGTTCCTCGACCGCCAGTGACCATAAAATGCCAAGGCCCGGAACACCCAGATGGAAGACCTCTGCGAAATTCATTGCAAAGAGGGCGTACCAGAGGCCCTTGTGATCCCACTGAAGGTGAAGAAAGAAAGTGGCAAGCAACAGGAAAGCGGCATAAGGAGGAAGAATACGGAGGGCGCGCCGCTCGTAAAATCGGGCCCAAGCCCCTTCTTTCTCGCGGCTATCCATGAGGATTGAGGTGATCAGGAAGCCCGAGAGCACGAAGAAGATGTCCACGCCGGCCCACAGATGGGGGATACCAAATCCATGATGCACAAAGATGGTGAGGAAAGCGACAGCTCGCACTCCATCGAGTCGCAGGATTCGTTTCATTCATGCACCTTGGAAATTGTTTGGTTGCAGCGTGGATTGACGAGAATTGCATAGGTGTAGCGATCCGGCTGACTTCCGATTAGGTCGTGCCGGCCCGCTGGATGTCCAGACAAACTGTGTACGCTCCATAGTGCAATTCCCTAAACCTATAAGGCGCGAGTGCCGCTCGAAATGCTTGCTCGCATTTCGGTCCGTGAAGCTCCACACACATGTTCTTCACCTGATCCAGCCATTCGACGTTGCCTGAGAACAGGGCGGATTCACTTCCTTCAATGTCAATCTTGAGAAGATCTATGGTTGGCTGGGGACACATGGCGATCAGACTCGGAACATCCAAGGCATACACGTCACGCCTTTCGCCTTCACGTGCTTCCCTGACTTCAGTGGCCCACTCCCGACCATCGCCAAATGTACCGCGGGAAAGCAACATATCACCTCTGCTGTGCCAGACCGCTGCGTGAAGCAATTGAGAGCGATCCCCATAAGGGCCCAGATTCTTCACACACTGTAAATAATTGTCTGGATCAGGCTCGACGGATAGCACGAAGCAATTCTTGAATTGGCTCAAAAAGAAAGCGCTCACATAGCCAACGTTGGCGCCAAGATCGATAATCACCCGAGGGTCCTGGATATGATCAAGAAATTTGAACTCGCGGCGATGGAAAATATCATCGAAAACATCCGGGTCACTCGAAGTCTGCATTCTAATCTCGAGTGGATAGCGGATTCTTACCGGCCTTATGCGAATCGCTTGCGATTTTACCTTGCCCCGTGCGTTGAGAGTGCGAAGCACATTCCAGTAAGCCCCCGGAATCACACCCATTCCGCTCTGATCCGCCATAAACATCTTGATTCGCCCCCAGATGCCCACTAGACACTCCTTCACTTCCGCTATCTAACATCAGTTGAACGTCAATACGCGACGTGAGCTTCGCTAAGGTAATCACCGAGGTTTGAATCAACTTCCTACCCGTGACGGTTTCGTAGGGCGGATTGCTCTGTCATCGCAAGCACGCAGTCATGTTCCGATCAAGCAACCTCTCCATAAGGCGGAAGCAATGCCAGCGTTTACCTGCCGGTAAGTTGTGCAAACGACTTACTAAGTGGTAATTCCAGTCGAGTTACTAACTGAACACGCGTCTGAAATAGAATTGGGGGACCGCGGCGAGCTCTTCCGAATCGACTGTCGATTCCGATCCGGGGGCAATCGATTGACCCCAGCCTATGAGCAGGAAACCGACTTGCGGTAGTTGCGCACCCATATACACGGTCGCAAGAGCAATCCACAACATCACCATGGCGGCCGACATGCACACGGCAAATGCTCTATCTTCCAGGCTCTGCAATCGCCACGATCGAATCAGCGGGATTCTGACTGACTCAACAGCGATTAGTATAAAGAGCATAAATCCAAGTCTCCCTTGCCCAAGATCAACGTAAAGGAATTGATTGTCGACCGATTGCACGCCATTGCCGAGATTCCCCAGTCCTCGAGCGTGCGGAAATGACTTATAGCCCCACCCCAACCAGCCTCCTCGTTCAAGGATGGGTTGAAAGAGCTCTAACATGCGACGACGGTATAATGCGCTTCCCTGTTCTTCATCGTGGATAGCGTTGATATTAGCAACGGTGGTCAGTTGATTGAAGTACTGGTATGCTGACGCAGCTCCGATTGCAAGCAGAATTGCTACGACCGTAGTCGCCATTTTCATATTCTTGAATCGTGGGATCTGAAATATGAGATATCCGGCAATGAGAGCAAGTTCCGGTCCGCGCGATTGGGTCAGGTAGACATAGATGAGAAGAAGAATTTCAGCGACATGATATTTTTCGAGGATCGTAAATATCTCGCCAGGATTCAGTCTGCTTTTTGTTCTCCAGAGAAACGCCAGCCACGCATTGAGCGCTACTGCCATTGCTATTCCGGTTCCGGCCATCTCCGATTGCAGGAAAGAGGCCGCAAACCTTCCACGGCCATTGCGTAATTGGATAAACGGCGACATGTCTACGTCGAACAGTTTTCCAATTGGTGCGTAGAGGTTGCGTCCCATTCGCCATTCGTAGGCGCCGGGCACACCCAGAAACAAAACAAATAGTACAATGCGCCGGGCCACAGCTATACGATTCGAGGGTTCTATCATGGTGCGCCCTATTGCATAAGGCAGAAACATGGAGATGAAAGAAATGATCGCAATCATGATTCCATCTTTTGTCACGTGTTCATAAAGCACTTCGCTGATGGTAAGGCTGAACAGAAACGAAGCGACCAGAAAATCCATGAGAATGAGATGGCCGTTTCTAATTAAGCGAATGAATGCAGCGACCCCCAGCGGAATGACGCAGATTTCAGATATAGACAACTCCGGAAGGTGCGGCAGCCTGATTGAATAAGTTGGGGGGAGTAAGAAGGCCGTTGGCAAATAGACGGAAAGTAGCGCTGTGTCCATTCGTCCGGACACTACAAAGAAGAAACAAATCAGACCCGGAACCAGGATCAATGTGCTCATAGGCCACGGCTCCGGCATGCTCCAAAACGCTGCAAAGCTGGATCGTAGTTCGCGTAGGATGAGTGGTGTACCAGATTACGGAAAGGGCTCGCCGCAGATTTATGCAAGTATCACCGCCTAATAAATGGATTAGATCTTTAGCCGATTGAGTGCGTAACAGCTAGTTTCAGAACGCATTTTGTATTAATTGCCGTGGTACTTAAGTACCAGATTTGCACAAAATACATATATTCGAATCTTTTTCGAGGTAACCTAGTCCTGCTGAACTCCTCGTATTTGCTTTGTAAATTCAACGTCGGTCGCCCAACCGGGATCGGCGGAGTGTGTATCGGATAACTCGATATGAAGTGTCTCAAGTTTTGAGTGAGGTTGGTCACCGACGAAGGTGACTGAATGAACTAAATTGTGTAAGGGCTGATCGGACTCGAGGCGAAATAATTGTCATCTTGCAGATTTGTGAAGCAAAAATAGAGGATTGAGAAGTCCAGAAATTATTCGGTTAAAAATAGACAATCGATAGATAAGACCCTCGGTCGTCCCATTAACAAATAGCTTGAGTTATTGAATTTCTTCCCATGTGGTTGCCTTTGGTGTATCCAAAATAATTGGCCGCTATTGCGATTTGATGGCGATGAAGCGACTGAAGAATGATCACGCTCATTCTGACCGTAATTCAGTCGGATAACTCGCATCACGCGGCAATTGGAGTAGACGATGAGGGTACCTCGTTTAGGATCATTGATCCAGTTATCATGCATATTGATATTGTTGAGTGCAGGAGTGGTTCGTTCGCAGTCGACGCCGACGACGGTGACGATTTCGAACGCTGTAGCGATGGGTGGAATCGATCGTCCTGGGATCAACCTTGGCGGGCTGGGTGATTACGGCTCTCAGCAGCTTTTGAAATCACTGAACTATGTGAACGGCGGTTACTTTCCGGGCACGTACGCTGGAGCGACGTATGCCTGCAGCAGTGGCGGAAGCAACACCACGTCGAAGTGGTACAACAACATCACGAATGCGTCTGGCTACGCGGCTAACTTCTGGGCGGGTGCAAGCTTTGTAGCCATTAATGCTGCAACGGGGGCCAGTTACGGATCGGGCGTGGTTACGGCATCGACGTCGAATACGGGATCGGCGGGCATCACCTTCACGTTGTCTCCTGCTCTGAGTGCGGCGTGCAATCCCTCGCAGAACGACGTGCTGATCTTGCGTCAAACGGGGCCGAACGGCGAGTTTGTACCCAGCCAGTTTTTGAACGTCTGTGCGGGCGCGAGTTGGAATACGTCTGACACCTCGCCGTCGTCAAGCAACACGCAGCATAGTCTGGAGATGCCGACGGGCTGCGGGCTGACATTTTATATGGACGCGACGGTGTCCAACCGTACCAACACGAACGTATCGCTTGCTTCCCAGCAGGTGAACTTCATTAATCTGAACGGCTCTTATAGTGCAACGTTCAAGGCCAAGTGTTTGGTAGCCGGTTGCAGCATCAACTTCAGCCTGGGGCGTTTTGGGGGCACAACCTACGTGGCCGGCACGACGGTCAGTCCTTCATCGAGCGCAACGCCGGGGATCGGGTGGACGACCTATAACTATCCGTTCACGGCTTCTGAAACGGGCACGCAGTCTACAACACTGGGTTACAGCTTGACCTGCACGGGCAGTTGTCTTTTGCAGGATGTCGATGTAATCGAGGGAAGTACGCTTGCCGGCAACACGACCGCGTTCCGGGATGCGGTGGTTTCTGAACTTGAGCAGCTTCATCCGGGCTCGATTCGTTACATGGACGCCAGCCAGTGGTGTTCCGACGTGGCCGATGAGATTGCATCGACGGGTAACCGGCGCTGGTGCGGCGGCAGTTCGTGGCAGCCGGGTGTAGGTCAGTCGATGGGTTACAACGACGTGCTGAGTCTGGGCAATATGCTCGGTACGGATGTGCTGATCTCGGTGGGTCAGTTGAATCAGCCTTCGGACTGGTCGATGTTGATCAACTGGTTGAGCAGTTCGGGGTGGATCTCGACGTATGCCTCGTCGGGTCACAAGATCTATCTGGAGGACGGCAATGAGGCGTGGAATTCGGGGGTAAGCGCGGCGCTCTACAACGGCAACGGCATGGTGTACGGGTCCACGGTGGGTCCGAACATGGCGGCTGCGAAATCGGCCAGCGGGTATAACCCGGCGGTGATCAAACTGGTGGCCAACAGCTGGGTTGCGCCCAACCAGGGGTATGGACCGTTCGGTTGGGTGCACAATGTTCTCACGGTTGCGCAGGGGACGCCCAACGGGTTGCCGGATTTCGTTGATGTTGCGCCTTACACGCTGAACTACCTGGGCAATTTCGATACGTATGGCAGCAATGTAGCCACCACCGGGGCTCCTTTTCTTGACGAATGGGCTGAGGATGCAAACCTCGATTCAGTTACCACGCCTGTGTCCAACAGCGAGTCGATGTATCTGAACCAGCAGTATGTCAAGGCCAACTTCGGCGTGGACACGCTGGTTTACGAGGTGAACCAAAGCACGCTTTCCGGAGTTGCGGCAACCCAGTTACAGCTCGATCAGGTTGGCGCTTCGGTGGGCAGTGCGCTGGCGGTTGCCGAGCATATTCTGCTGATGCAGCGGGACGCCCATGTGAGCGGCCCGATTCACGCCTTCACCCTGGCCGAGCCCTACACCGGCTACAGCTGTAACGGCACCGGCTGCGTGAACGGAGTGGTGATGCCGTTGTGGGGCGCCAATCTGTTTATGGCCACGGGACCGGGGCAAACGCCGAACAGCGCTAATATCGACCGGCCGCTGGCCATCACACTGGGAGTCATCAACAGGGCCATCGGGGCAAACAACAATCTGATGTCGGTAACGCAGTCGGGGACGCCTACGTTCAAATATCCAGGCGGCCAGAGTTACAGCAACGGCTCGCCGACCATCCTGCCCAATGCGGCAGTGCCTTATGTAAACTGCTTCGCCTACAGCAACGGACTGGCAAACTGGACCACCATCTGCTTCAATAACAATCTCACAACCCCAGAGTCAGTAACTCTGGCCGGCCCCGGTGCGCCAAATGGATCCGTAAGTGAGACCATCTTCCCAAGCCGCGCCAACGTAATTACAAATAACAATGAAAACACATTCCTCGGTGCAGCAAGCAGCGCGCCTGTGGTTACTGTGCCCGCGGCATCTTCAGCCAGCGGTGCAACCTATTCCATTCCTCCGGCCTCCTTCATCACTCTGACTTATACCGCTAGCAGTGCGTCTATCGCCGTTCGAAATCGAAATCGGCGAAAGTAAACGCTCTTTGAAAGACCAGAAAATTCTCTTAGTCGAGCTGCTTCAACGGCTTGAACGGGGTCGCAAACGCGACCCCGTTTTTGTCTTGAGCAACATCTACGGACAGAAGCCGCACTCATCGTTTGAGTATCAGACCTTGTCCCGTAGGCAAGGTCAGAATTTCGGTGCCAATCTGAATCGCAAACAATCTGAACGCACGGTTCTGCTCTTCATAGCCGGCGTAAGCGTAATCGTCCAAGAGAATCATGCCGCCTGGAACCAGTTTGTCCCAGAAAAAACCGGCGGCCTCAATTTCTGGAATGGTGCAATTCATATCAAGACCTAGGAAGCAGACACTCGGAATCTCAACATTACTCAAGCACTCCGGGACAATGCCTTGAATCAGATGGACGTTTTTGAATTCCGAAAAGTTCTCGCGGACACTCTCGTACGACAGGTCCTTGTACCAACTAAGTCGGTTGGTTTTCTTCTTTTCTTTCGGTGTCAGGTATCGTTCCTCAAGTCCGTGGAACGTGTCAAACAGGTAGTAGTCCTTTTGCCGCGAGTTCCAATCAAGAAATTGCATGATCGCTGAACTTAGAAAGCCCCTGCTCACGCCGCATTCGACAAACGCACCAGGAAGGTGAATCACCTGCGAAGCAACCCATAGCGCAACGTGAACCCGCCAATGGATGTGATGATCGACGCCACTCGCCTTGATTCCGCGTTGATAGGCTGCTACAAAGCGAGATTCATGCATGAAATCGTGATTATGAAAAGTAGTTAGACAGTCCTGACTGTATAGCTCAGGTCTCGAAAGGTTGTAAACCTCGTAGCCGAGGCTGCGGCACACCTTCTTAAGTATGGATGTGAGCGCCATTCCCGGGTCACCTTTCGTAATTGCCTTTCGAACTCCGCAACAACCGCAACACTTAAATTCAACATCATTAACCAGGTGCCAAAACCATTCGAATCAAT
>Ga0265313_10004798_pt1 | contig 10185 bp, 9 predicted proteins | sample 4123metaG_FD_203122 | JGI IMG/M metagenome (GOLD analysis project Ga0265313, IMG submission 203122) | Rhizosphere microbial communities from Carex aquatilis grown in University of Washington, Seatle, WA, United States - 4-1-23 metaG | ecosystem: Host-associated > Plants > Roots > Rhizosphere >...
GAAGGGCCGCATGCACCTTTCGATCGAGGACGTCGATACCATCGCCCCGGCGGTTCTGCGCCACCGCATCATTTTGAATTTCGACGCCCACGCGGAAGGGCAGACTCCGGAAACCATCCTGAGCAAGATTATCCCGAGTGTGGCCGCCGCGGTTCCCTCACGTGCCTGAGCCACTGCTTGAAACCCGCTTTCTGGAACGCCTGGAACGGCTGACCATCCAGTGGCAGAATTCGCTGCCCGGACTCGTCGGCGGACACAACACCTCGCGCTTCGCCGGATCGGGCCAGGAGTTTCTCGACCATCGCCAGTTCCATCATGGCGACGATCTGCGCGCGGTCAACTGGCGGGCTTTCCTGCGCCTAGAAAAGCTGTTTCTCAAAATGTTCCAGTTGGAGCCGCGCATTCCGGTGCGGCTGTTGATCGACATCAGCAAATCCATGGAGACGGGGGAGATCGACAAGTTCCACTACGCGCAGAGGTTGGCAGCGGCGCTCTGCTATGTAGGCTTGGTGCGGCTCGATTCGATCGCCCTGCAACCCTTCAGCAATAAACTGCACGATGCGTTCACGGCGAGCGGCGGGCGGCACCGGTTCACGCCGGCCATGAATTTTCTCGCCGGTTTGCAGCCCTCGGGGCAGACGAATTTCCTGGAGTGCTCGCGTCAGTTTTGCTCGAAATATCCGCAGCGCGGTCTGACGCTGGTGATCTCGGATTTTCTCGACGACCGGGACTGCGAAAAACCGCTGCAGTACCTGGCCGATTTTGGGCATGAGCTGATTCTGCTGCAAATCTGGGCGGACGAAGATCGCCAACCGCCTTGGGAGGGCGAGCTGGAAATCGAAGACGCCGAGACCGGCCAGAAGGTGGAGTTGTCCTTCGATAGCGACGCGCGCGCGCAGTACACTGCGGCCTTCGATGCCCATGCCGACCTGATTCGTAACGTGGCCGAGCGTAATAATGGCCGGTACCTGGGTGTGCCGACTTCCGTTCCCATCGAACAGGCGATCTTTGGTCCGCTGGTGAAGAGTGGTGCGGTAGCGTAATGAATTTTCTCAACCTTGGCCTTGGTGAGCTGCTCGGTTTGGTGGGCGCGATCTCAGCCGGGGTGGTGGCACTGTACCTGCTCGATCGCTCCAAGCGCCGCCAATTGGTCGCGACGCTGCGGTTCTGGTCGGCCGCGGACGTGCGCACCGAGCTGAAACATCGCCGCCGCATCCAGCAACCCTGGAGCCTGCTCCTGCAACTGATCAGCCTGGCGTTGCTGCTGACCGCTATCGCCGGGCCGCAATTGGGAATCTTCGACGCAGCCGGCCGCGATCACGTGATTGTGCTCGATACCTCCGCGTGGATGGGCTCGCGCGTCTCATTGCAAGGAGCCCGAGGCATTTTGATGGACCAGGCCAAAGCCGATGCGCGCGCTTACCTGCGCAGCATTCCTCGTCGCGATCGCGTGATGCTGGTCCGCGCCGACGCCCTGGCGACTCCGGCCACCGCATTTGAATCCAGCCGCACGGTCCTGGAAAGCGCCATCCAGGAATCGCAACCCGGAGCTTCGGCTTTGAACCTGGCGCGGGCGCTGGAATTCGCGGATCGAGCGCAGAAGCTGCAATCGCAGAAACCGGGAGAAATCGTCTTCGTAGGCGCAGGCCGCGTGTCCGAAGAAGAGGCGGGTTTGTCTGTACTGCCGTCGAACCTCCGCGTTGTAACAACGAGTTCCGCTCTCGAGAACGTCGGGCTGCGGAAGATAGGGCTGCGGCGGTCGCCTTCGGCGCCTGATAGTTGGGATATTTTCGTGGTGGTTCGCAACGATGGCGTGCGCACGCAGAGTGTGGATCTGGGTTTGCAGTTCTCCAAGTCGCCCGCGGGTTCCCGACGCCTGACGCTGCGTCCAGGAACCGACGAACAGGCGACCTTCAACTACATCGCCAAGACCGGTGGTTTTCTCGAAGCCCGCTTGAACGTTCGCGATGCCTTCCCTCAGGATGACCGCGCGGTAGTGGAGCTGCCTCCGCAAGTTTCCTCCCACGTAGTGGTCTATTCCAACGAGCCGCAGTTACTACGGCCTCTGTTTGGCGCGAATCCACAGGTGGATGCGACGTTCGAATCGCCCGAGAAGTTCGATCCGGCGGTCAAAGCAGACGTAGTAGTCCTGGATCGCTTCACGCCGCCTTCGGCTCCGCGCGCCGCATCCATCTGGATCCAGCCGCCCACTTCCGGATCCCCCGTGACTGTGCGGGCCACGAAGGCTGGCATGAGACTGGATCAGTGGCATACCGAAACAACGCTCGGCGCAGGGTTGCGCACTCGCGATGTAACACTCGAATCGGCCGAGATTTTCACGCCTGCCGCCGGAGATATCACGGTGGCCGAAACCAGCGACGGACCGGTCATTGTCGCGCGCGCGGGCTCACGTGAGACGAACCCCAAGCTGGTGGTCATCGGATTCCACCCTGGGCGCGGCTCGATGAAATACCAGTTGGCGACGCCGCTCCTGTTTGCCAATATCCTGCGCTGGATCACGCCAGGAGCGTTTCGCCAGTGGGAGGTTCAGGCGGGAACCGTCGGCACGGTAAATGTACCGGTCGAAAAAGACGCGAAGCCGGAAGACATCCGTGTGCTGGATGAACAGAACCGTTCCCTGCCCTTCACCCTCGATACGAACAACTCCGGTGACAACCTGCGATTCTTTTCCGGCGCTCCGGGCACCGTCCGTGTGCAAATGGGCGATCGTGAGATGGTGTATTCGCTCACGCTGCCGGATGTCGGCGAGGCAGTCTGGCGGGTTCCTCCCGGCGTTCATCAAGGTGTGCCGCGCGCAGTCGTAGGCGACGCCGCTCCCCGCGATCTGTGGCCATGGCTGGCTCTGCTGGGCGGTATCGGGCTGCTGGCGGACTGGCTGATGTATGGACGAAGCCGGGCGTTCCGTTTACGAGCCTCCGGCGCGATGGCTCCGCACTTAAAGAAGAAAATGGCGCAGTGGAGAAAAGCGTCATGACACTGCACCGGAGGTGCTTGTGACATTCGATCGCACATGGGTCCTGGCGATCGCATGGCTCCCTCTCGCCTGGATTCTGTTCGAATGGCGGCGCACGACACGTAAGCTAAGCCTGGTCCTCAAGGCAGCGTGTTTCACGGCAATCCTGCTGGCCCTGGCGGAGCCTCGCATGATCCTGCAGGAAACCAAAGTCGCCCTGGCCGTGCTGGTGGATACGTCCGCGAGCTCTTCAGCCGCCGATCTCGAGCGCGCCTCGCAACTCGCGCAGACCATGTCCGGAGCGCGGGGCCGTCACTGGATGCGGGTGGTGCCCTTCGCGCGCTCCACCCGCGACCTGACGCCCGGCGAGCAACAGAGCAGTCTCAAACTCACGTCGACCGCGGGCGAAGCTGGACGCGCAACCGACCTCGAGGCCGCGGTTCGTGAGGCCATCGCGTCGCTTCCCGCCGGAATGGTCCCCCGGGTGGCGCTCATCACGGACGGCAAGGAGAACAAGGGCAGCATCGCGCGAGCCGCCTGGCAAGCGCAACAACTTGGTATCCCGATCGATACCTTCGCGCTCGCCGGGCGTGCAAAACCCGCTTTGCGACTGGAGTCTGTAACGATTCCGTCCATCGCGTTCACGGGCGAACAATTTCCGATCGACCTGGTGGTCTCGTCTCCCTCGGCGGGTCCGGCGCAAGTCGAGCTTTCGGCCGAAGGCAAGCCGCTCGGCCAGACGCAGGTGAATCTGGCAAGCGGCGAAAATCCGCTGCGCCTGCACGCCAGCCTGAACACGCCGGGCGCGCTGGATATCGCTGTCGCAGTCCGCGCCGGGGCGCTGGGCGACGTTCACTTCGATCAGGCCGTGGTCTTGAGGCAGCCCAAGGTACTGTACATATCGCAGGATCCCCCCGCGCAGGATTCGCATTTCCCGGCCACGCTCGCGGCCGCTCAATTCGATGTGAATCGCGCCACGGATCTTGGGGGTGATCAAGGTGCCGTCCACTTGAACGACTACCAGTTGGTGATCTTCAACAACTGGGATCTGGAAGCGATCCCCGCCAACGGCAAGCAGGCGCTGGAACAGTACGTCCAACAGGGCGGCGGACTGCTGGTGATCGGCGGCGAGCGAAACATGTATAAGGAGGACAAGAAAGTAGAAGATCCTCTGGATCGAGCGCTGCCGGCTAAACTGGCTCCCCCGCGCTCGCCCGAAGGCACGGCCGTGGTGCTGATCATCGACAAGTCCTCGTCCATGGAAGGGCGCAAGATAGAGCTGGCGCGCGTCGCGGCCATTGGAGTGGTCGAAAACCTGCGCCCGATCGATCAGGTTGGCGTGCTGATCTTCGACAATTCCTTCGAATGGGCGGTGCCGATCCGGCGCGCGGAAGATAAAGCGATCATCAAGCGCCTGATTTCCGGAATCACTCCCGACGGCGGCACGCAGATCGCTCCCGCGCTCCAAGAAGCTTATCGGCGCATTCGTCCCATCAATGCTACTTACAAGCACATCGTCCTTTTGACCGACGGTATATCGGAGGAGGGCGACAGCCTATCGCTCGCCAAAGAAGCAGAGGCGCAGAAGGTCACCATCTCCACCGTCGGTTTGGGACAGGATGTGAATCGCAGCTATCTGGAACGGATAGCCACTTCCGCCGGTGGAAAATCATACTTCCTGACTGAGCCCCAAGGTTTGGAGCAACTGCTGCTGCGCGACGTGCTGGAGCATACCGGATCGACCACGGTGGAGCGTCCGCTCACCCCGGAGGTATTGAAGCATCCCGAGATCCTCAATGACGTCGGCATGGAGACCGCGCCGGCACTCAAGGGCTATGTACGGTTTATCGCCAAGCCGACGGCGGAGACTATCTTGCAGCTCGACCGCCACGATCCCCTGCTGACCCGCTGGCAGTACGGGCTGGGACGTTCCGCAGTGTTTGCTTCCGATGCCAAAACCCGATGGGCCGCGGACTGGGTGACATGGAAGGGCTACGACAAGTTCTGGACGAATCTGTGCCGCGATCTGCTCCCGCGCGCGCAAGGCGGCGAAGCATCGCTCGAGTACGACAGCGCCAATGGCGATCTGGTGGTGGAGTATCGCCTGGGCCGTGGCGTCCCCGAGCCTGACAAGATTCCCGATATCTACGCTTTTGGTCCCGATGGATTTCAGCAGCCGATTCCGGTGAAGAAAATCGCGGCGGGCACCTTCCGGGGCCGTCTGCCGATCGGGCAGCGGCAAGGGCTGTTCCGCGTACGCCCTGTTCAAGAGTCACGCGCGTTCCCGGAGGCCGGATTATATCGTCCCGAAGCAGAGCTGGCCGATTACGGGTCGAACGAAGCCCTGCTCAAACAGGTCGCCGAGTTCACCGGAGGCCGCTTCCAGCCCGATCCCGCGTCGGTTTATTCCGCCGGAGGGCGGTCGATTGCGTCGTCTTTGCAGTTGTGGCCGGGATTACTCGGGCTCGCCGTGCTGCTGAGCCTTCTGGAATTGGTGCTCCGCAAGTGGAAGGGCGTGATGGCCCGAGAATGAACTTTAAGCATGTAATCCGGCAGCTCCAAGAGACCCAAGAGATGATGGCGGAGATCCAGCTGCGTCAGCTCGACTCCCAGAACGTTCGGGCGGAGAACGTCGTCTACATGCAGGAGAGCATGCGGCTGCACGAACAACGCATGGCTCACATTGACATGCGTCTGGCTAGCATCAGCTATAAGCTCGGTTTGTTGGGCGGCAACTTCAAGGGACCGAACTAGATTCCGTTGTTCACTTCTTCCGCGTGAACAGCAGCCCGGTCCAAACTTCGTTCACCGAACACACTTTGTAGTCCACCAGACCCACCGACAGCGCTGCTTCCCGAATAAGATGTTGCGTTAGTCCCGATGCGTTTCGACCCTTGGGATAGATAATCCATATCCGGCTGGTAAGGGCGCGTTTGCGCACCTGACCCAGCCCGGCCAGATACCCATCCGGTTCACGAACGAACCAGAGCGTCAACGGCAGGGTTTCCTCGGGCTCTTCTTCGAGCAACGCATCTTCCGGAAGTTTGCCCAAAACGCGAGCGTAATCCGCCGGTGGATCGATCAACGCGACCCTCGCGCCCGCCTTGATGCCGAGCTTGTCAGCCGTCATCCGGTCGGTGCGATTCATCATGCGCGGAGCGACCACTGGGTCAGCCAGCGGCTTCACCCGTTTCAGCGCCGATACCAGCCGCGAGCGCGATGTGTAGACGGCGTCCGGAAGGTCTTTCCGAATACGTTCGACCTTCTCAGGATCGCCATCGACGAAAACGATGGGAATGCTCCGCATGGACTTGCTGGCGCGAATCTCGGCGGCAACGTGGCGGCCATGCGACGGAAGCCTTGTCAGATCGATGACAGCGGCACAGGGCGGATTCTCTCGCAGCGACCGCCAACTGCCGTCGGCTTTATCGCCGGGATAATCGACCGTGTAGCCGCCTGCACGCAACGCGGCGATCAGAAGCTTGGCTTCATCGGCTCTCCAATGAAACAGCCGCACGCGAGGCATGAGCAATATTCTGCCAAAACCAGATCACCGGCCGGGCAGCTGGGCCGCCCGGTCCGGGATCCAGCGGGCGACTTGCGTTGAGTCGCCCGTTCCTCCGACATTGGATAGCGCGCAGACTGGGAGGAAACGGGCTCAGGTACCGGGAAATTTCTTTTTCAGCAGCTCCAGCTTGGCAATCGCTGCCCCGGAATCGATCGAGTAGGACGCCAACTCTACTCCTCCTCGCAGATCCCCCGCCAAGCCGGCCGCAAGCAGGCCCGCCGCCGCATTCACTAGAACGATATCCCTGCAAGGGCTGAAACTGCCGTGCAGGATCTCCAGGATTATTTGCCCGTTACAGACGGAATCTCCACCTTTAAGTGAGGCGAGTTCAGTGGCCTGGACTCCGAAATCAGACGGTTTCCAGAGATGCTTCTGAACGCCTTTAGCCGTGACTTCGTACACGTCGGTCGCAGCGGTGGTGGTGATTTCGTCCAGGCCGTCCCAGCCATGGACGACGAAGGCCCGCCGGGTTCCCAAGTCGGCGAGCGCCTCGGCCATGATTTTGGCCGCTTCCGGAGAGGGCGCACCGATCAGTTGCGCGCGGGCGCGGGCCGGATTCACCAGCGGCCCAAGCAGATTGAAAACCGTGCGGGTTTTAAGCGCCCGACGCACTGCCTGGGCGTGCTTCATGGCAGGATGCATGGCGGGAGCGAACAGAAACCCGATCCCGATCTCGCGAATCGACCGCGCAGCTTCCTCCGGTGTCACATCGGTGATGCGGACGCCTAATGCCTCCAGCACGTCGGCGCTCCCGCTCGCGCTCGAAATCGACCGGTTGCCGTGCTTGGCCACGTGCGCGCCTGCTCCCGCCATCACAATCGCCGCCGCAGTCGAAATGTTGAACGTCCCCGAGCCATCGCCGCCGGTTCCGCAGGTGTCGATGACGTCAGGGCCTGCGTCCACCACGATCATGCGGTCACGCATCGCGCGCGCGAATCCCGCGAGCTCCGTAGCCGTTTCGCCCTTCATCTTCAGGGCCACCAGAAAGCCCGCGATCTCCGCCTCGCCGGCTTCACCCTCCAACAACACGTTCATAGCCTCGCGGGCTTCTTCTCCAGAAAGATCGGAGCCCGCTGCGACACGGTGCAAATAAGGCAGGAGGGACATGACGTGCGCTATAGTGAGAATTCTCCACTGTAACATCGCAATGAAAATCCATGAATATCAGGCCAAGGCGCTCTTGGCACGCTACGGAGTCCCTGTGCCGAGAGGCGAAGTCGCGCTTTCGGTGAAGGAAGCCGGAGCGGCGGCGTCACGCATCGGCGGCAGCGTGGTGGTCAAGGCGCAGATCCATGCGGGCGGACGCGGCAAGGGCGGCGGTGTCAAAGTCGCCAAGGATTCCGTGGAGGCCGCTGAAATCGCAAACAAGATCCTGGGCATGACGCTGGTGACCCATCAGACCGGTCCGGAAGGCCGCGTGGTTCATCGTGTCCTGATCGAAGAAACTTTGCCGATCGAACGCGAGCTGTACCTGGGCATCGTGCTCGACCGCGCGCGCGGCAAGAACGTATTCATGGCCTCGGCCGACGGCGGCGTGGAGATTGAAGAGGTCGCCGCCAAGACGCCTGAGCGGATTCTCAAGGAGCCGATGGAACCTGGGCTCGGCCTGACGCCGTTTCAGGCGCGCAAGCTGGCTTTCGGCATCGGAATTCCGGGCGCGTCGGCGAACCTGGCGGCGCAGGCAATGATGGCCTTGGCGCGCGCGAACGAGGCGCTCGATGCGTCACTCGCCGAAATCAATCCTTTCATCCTGACCAAGGACGGCAAGGTCTACGCGCTCGACGCCAAGATGAATCTGGACGACAACGCCTTGTTCCGGCACAAGGATCTTCTCGATCTGCGCGATCTGAACGAGGAAGATCCCCTGGAAGTGGAAGCCTCGCGCTTTGGGTTGACCTACATCAAGCTCGATGGCAACGTCGCGTGCCTGGTGAACGGCGCGGGATTGGCCATGGCGACCATGGATATCGTAAAGTTTGCGGGCGGCAGTCCGGCGAATTTTTTAGACGCAGGCGGGGGCGCCAACGTCGAACAGATCCGCAACGCCTTCCGCATCCTGCTTTCCGACAAATCCGTGAAGGCGGTGCTGATCAATGTTTTCTGCGGGATTTTGCGCGGCGATATCGTGGCACAAGGCGTGGTGGAAGCCGCCAGTGCGATGACCCAGACGATTCCGATCGTGGTCCGCATGGAAGGCACCAACGCCGAGCAGGGGCGAAAGATCCTGAGCGAATCGGGACTCAAAATAATCGTCGCCGACGGGATGCGCGACGCGGCGGAGAAAGTGGTAGCGGCAGCCAAATGAGCGTTCTAGTTAACGAGAACACGCGCCTCTTGGTGCAGGGCTTCACCGGCAAAGAAGGCACCTTCCACGCCCAGCAGGCCATCGCGTACGGCACCAAGGTCGTAGGCGGAGTCACGCCGGGCAAGGGCGGGCAAAAACATCTCGACCTGCCCGTGTTCGATACCGTAGCCACAGCGGTCCAGGCCACTGGCGCGAACGCGACCGTGATTTTCGTGCCTCCGGCTTTCGCCGCGGACGCGATCATGGAGGCCGCCGACGCCGGCCTTGCGCTTGTCGTCTGCATTACGGAAGGAATTCCGCAGTCGGATATGCTCCGGGCTTGGGCTTACCTCAAAGAACACCCGAGCACGCGATTGATCGGCCCCAACTGTCCGGGAGTTATCTCGCCGGGAAAATGCAAGATCGGCATCATGCCGGCGTATATCCACAAGCCCGGCCATGTGGGCGTCGTCTCCCGCTCGGGGACGTTGACGTACGAGGCGGTCGGCCAACTTACGGGCTTGGGGATCGGACAATCCACCTGCATCGGCATTGGCGGCGACCCGATCATCGGCACCACGTTTATCGACTCGATCAAGCTATTCAACGAAGATCCCGATACGCACGCCATCGTGATGATCGGCGAGATCGGCGGCAGCGCCGAAGAGTCGGCTGCGGATTACATCCAGAAAAACGTCAAGAAACCGGTAGTGGGATTCATCGCCGGGCAGACCGCGCCACCGGGACGCCGCATGGGGCACGCCGGCGCGATTATCTCAGGCGGCAGCGGAAAAGCTGCCGACAAGATCGCCGCCATGAAGGCCGCCGGCATCGACGTGTGCGCATCGCCCGCCGAAATCGGCGAACGCATCCAAAAACATCTTTAGGAAAATATGGAACGCACTTTTGCAATTATCAAACCCGACGCCGTAGCTGCAAACCAGGCCGGCGACATCATCGCCATCGCTCAAAAAGCCGGCTTCCGTGTCGCTGGAATGAAGATGAAACGACTGAGCCAGCTTGAAGCGGAAGGCTTTTACGCCGTTCATCGCGAGCGCCCTTTCTACGGTTCGCTGATGAAGTTCATGACCGAAGGCCCCGTAGTGGTCATGGTTTTGGAAGCGCCGGACGCCATCAAGAAGTGGCGCGACACGATGGGCGCCACCAACCCTGCGAACGCGGCTGAGGGGACCATCCGCAAGCGCTTCGCCACCAGCATCGAACGCAACTGCGTGCATGGATCAGACGCGCCGGAGACCGCAGCAGTCGAGATCCCGTTCTTCTTTAGCGCGGCGGAACTTCTCTAGGCTCTACTTTCAATTTCATTCCGTCGATCGCCACGACGCGTACTTCGGCGCC
>Ga0265313_10004800_pt1 | contig 10183 bp, 9 predicted proteins | sample 4123metaG_FD_203122 | JGI IMG/M metagenome (GOLD analysis project Ga0265313, IMG submission 203122) | Rhizosphere microbial communities from Carex aquatilis grown in University of Washington, Seatle, WA, United States - 4-1-23 metaG | ecosystem: Host-associated > Plants > Roots > Rhizosphere >...
CAAATTATTGAGCGGCAAATAAGAAAGAAGTTTCCGCACCATCCAGAAAGATTCTTCTTCATCCTCGGCCAGCAACTGGGCGACGCCGCTTTTTTCGTTGTGGACCCGGGCACCGCCCAACTCGTCGAATGTGACATCTTCACCGGTGACGGTGCGGACGATTTCCGGACCGGTAATAAACATGTAGCTGTTTTTGTCGACCATGATCGTGAAATCTGTGACGGCCGGACTATAGACGGCGCCACCAGCGCAGGGACCATAGATCACTGAGATTTGCGGAATGACGCCGGAAGAATTGACGTTGCGATAAAAAATATCTGCATATCCTGCCAGGGAGGCGACGCCTTCCTGAATGCGGGCGCCGCCGCTCTCGTTCAAACCTATAACCGGGCAGCCTGCTTGCTTGGCCAGGTCCATGACCTTGCAAACTTTGCGTGCGAAAACTTCCCCGAGTGCGCCACCGAGGAAGGTGGCATCATGAGCAAAGATGTAGACCGGCCTGCCGTCGATTTTTCCCTGACCGGTGATGACGCCGTCACCGACTACTTTCTTTTGATCGAGCCCGAAATGCTTGCAGTGGTGGACGGCATAGCGATCCAGTTCGATGAAGGAGTCTTCGTCCAGTAGGCTGAGCACGCGCTCACGCGCATGCATGGTGCCGCGTTCGTGGCGCTTTTTCAAAGTTGCTTCGCTGACGGAAACAGCCGCGGCGCGCTTCTCTGAAAGGCGCTCGTTAGGAGATTTGCTGGTTTTGCTCTTGATGTCCATTTTCCTTGCCGTCCGTTTTATTGAAGTGTGGTTATTGAACCATACCGACCCGTGTATAAAGAAGAAACTGGTGAACGATAGTCAGGTAGATTGTCATAGTGCAAACATCGAGAACGCTGGTAATAAAAGGTCCGCTGGCATGAGCAGGATCGGCGCCCAATCTTTGAAAAACCATCGGCATCAGGGTTCCGATCAGGACGCCGCAAGTCATGGTGACAAAAAGCGAGCAGCCGACAACGAATCCGAGAGTGGGATTGACGCTGTGAATCATCCAACTCATTAAGGTGGTGGCACTGCCGCAGAGGATGCCGAGCATCATGCCGACTCGAGCTTCGTGAAAAACGTGCTTTAGTATTGTCCGCCAGGCCAGTTTTTCCATGCCTGTTCCGCGCAATGTAATACAAGTGCTCTGGGTGGCGACAGAGCCTGTGACGCCGGACAGGAGCGGCATAAATGAGGCTGCGGCGACGGTTTCTTTGATCACGCTGTCGAAGTGAGTGATTACCGAAACCGATCCGGCTTCGATTCCCAGTGTGATTAAGAGCCAGGGCAAACGTGCACCGACTGCTCGTCTGACGCTCAAACTCAGCTGTTCGCCCAGGTCTCCGGCGTCGGTGCTGATACCGGATGCTTGAAATAAATCTTCGGTCGACTCCTCCCACAAAACGTCGATGACATCATCGGCGGTGATAATTCCGCGCAACTTTCCGGAATCGTCTACAACCGGCAAAGTCAATAAGTCATAACGGCTGAGCTTTTCGGCGGCTTCTTCCTGGTCTGTGGTGGTCAGTACTTTGATGACATTGTCGTCCATCAAGCTTTCCACCAGCGCCTCAGGCGGCGCCATCAGCAGTTCTTTCAGCGTGACCCGGCCGGCCAACTTTTCTTCTTCCGAGACGACATAGACGTCATAAATGTCATCTTCCAGTTCGGCATAGGTTTCTCTCAAATAAGAGATGGCCTGATCGGCAGTCAATTTTCCTTCCACCGCCAGATAGTCGGTGGACATGATGCCTCCTGCCGAATCTTCTTCGAATCCGAGCAGTTCTTGAATGTCTTCTTTTGCTTCCCTGTCGGTCATCTGGTTGATGATCGATTGAACCTTATCCTTTGGCAATTCTGCCAGCAAGTCTGCGGCGTCGTCAGGGCTCATCCTGGCAATGATTGGTACGACGCCGATGTCGCCCAAACCCTTAAGCAGATTTCCTTGTGCTTCCGGTTCTAATTCGGCCAGGACCGCCGAGGCATTATCCAGGTCCAAAAGGCGAAAGCAGGAGACTCTGTGGCTGTTGTCGAGATCGGTCAGCCATTCGGCAATGTCGGCCGGATGCTCCTCATTGAGGAGCATCCGCAGTTTTTGACGTTGCCCGTCGTCGACGAGCGCAGTCAATTCTTCCGGCGCCAGACGCGCTTTCTCGCTCATGATCTACCAGCTAGCTTCCAAATAGTTGAATCGCATCGAATCGATTCGAATTTTAATAGCCTTAACCCTATCAAGATGAGAGCTAAGGTTTAAGACAAGCCTTCTAAGCTGGAGACTTGATTATTGTTTCTCTTCACAGAAAGCGGCTTTTGCCCGTATTTTTTCTCTGAGCTTTTGTTTATCAATCTTCAAGATAGCCGGCTAACTTGGAAGACCAGGCCGGTTGCCTCAGTTTTCTGAAGGCTTTGTGCTCTATTTGACGAACCCGTTCGCGGGTGATGTTGAAGAGACGGCCTACTTCTTCAAGAGTCCGTTGCCTGCCGTCTTCCAGTCCGTAGCGCAAGTGCATGATGTCGCGTTCGCGGGGCGTCAACTGGCTGAGCATGCGGTTCAAATCCTGACGCATCAGCTCTTCTTCCGTTGTCATGTCCGGACGCGAAGTGATGTTGTCTTCAATCAGGTCGCCGAGATACGTCTCTTCGTCTCTATTGAGTGGCATCTCCATCGAGACCGGCTCGCGGTCGGCTTGAATTATTTCGGAGATTTTGTTGACGGAAAGCTCCATGGCGCTGGACAATTCGGTCTCGGTCGGCTTGCGGCCAAGTTCTTGCGAAAGTCTGGCGCTGGTTTTCTTCAACTTATTGATCGATTCGACCATATGCACAGGCACTCTTATCGTCCTGGATTTATCAGCCAGTCCACGGCTTATCGCCTGCCTGATCCACCAGGTGGCATAAGTGCTGAATTTAAAACCTTTAGTGTGATCGAATTTTTCAGCGGCCCGAATCAGACCGAGATTGCCTTCTTGAATGAGGTCCTGGAAAGGCAATCCGCGATTTACATATTTTTTAGCGATGGAAATAACCAGACGTAGATTAGCTTGAATAAGCTTCTTCTTGGCGTCCAGGTCTCCGGAAGCAATGCGCCTGGCCAGCTCGATTTCTTCGTCCGGCTTAATCATTTTCACGCGGCCGATTTCGCGAAGATACAGCCTGACGGAGTCTTCGGTAAATCCATCCGGGCCGGTCGGCTCTTTCTCGTCCGGTTCTTCATCTGCCGCTACAACTGCGGCCGGACTTTGCTGAGCTTCTTCCTCATCAAAGGCTTCCTGCCAATCGTCAGCTACTTCATCGCGAACTTTAGACGCCAATCTCGTAAACTCCTGCTGGTAAAAACTTGCCGGTGCAAATCTCGGCAACGCCACACACAGGATATTTACCCAATCAATCTACTTCTTTAGCGGTCCAGCCCAATTCTTTAGAAGTCAATAGGCAGATTAACTTTTGTAAATTTGGGCGAAGTCGGTGTTAATTTCTGCATTTTCAGAGATAGCAGCCGGAAAAGTCCTGCTTTTATCGGCTAAGCACTGCATGGGCAGCCGTTTGCGCTCGATCGCTTCTATATACAATCCACATACGAATAAGCAAGGCTGAGTCGCTCACGCAGTTTTCAAAGGTAAAGCCTGCCTTGAAATCTTCTCAATCGAGAAATCTTTGGAATTGTTTTGAAAGGATTGAGCCTCAGCCCCTCACCTATATAGTCATGCTATATTCACTTTTCGCCCATTTTTATCTGAAGTGGGCTTGAACGTTGGAGAAAAATTCATGACCAAGAAATACAACGCCCGCGAAAAGAAACAGCGCCGTCTGGCTAAAGAGCGTCGCAAAAAAGAGCGCGTCAAAGAAACGATCGCAAAGGCCGCCGAAAGGAAGCACTAAGTGACCGCCACCAAGCGCATAATGTCCGGCATGCGCCCTACAGGGCGTCTGCATCTCGGACACTATTTTGGGGCGCTACTGAATTGGGTCGATTTTCAGAGCCGCTATGAGTCGTTCTATTCAATCGTCGACTGGCACGCTCTTACCACCAAATATCAAGACAGCGCATCTATTCCCGCCAATGTCTTCGAGATTACTCTCGATTGGCTGGCTGTGGGCATCGACCCCGAGCAAGCCACTCTTTATGTGCAATCGGCCATTCCTGAAATTGCCGAGATTCATCTGCTTTTGTCGATGATTACTCCGCACAATTGGGTGGAACGCGAGCCGACCTTGAAAGATATGGTGAGGATGCTTGCTCAAGACGAATCTGAAGCAAGAGAAAAGGCCACCTATGGTCTGCTCGGTTATCCGGTTTTGATGGCCGCCGATATTCTCACATTTAAAGGAGAACTGGTGCCTGTAGGCAAAGACCAGGAGTCGCACCTGGAATTTGCCCGGGATGTGGCCCGCCGTTTCAATCATGTTTACGGTCGGGATTTCTTTCCCGAACCTAAGCCCGAGTTTACCGTGACACCGCTTTTGAAGGGCATGGACGGTATGAAAATGGGCAAGTCTTATGGCAACGATATCAAAATTGCTGATACCGCCGATGAAACCATACGCAAAGTCAAGCAAATGGTCACCGACAGAACCCGCATTGCCAAAGCCGACCCCGGGCACGTTGAACTGTGTGAAGTGCCCTGGCCGTGGTATCGCGCCATTGGCGAAAAGGAAATGATAGCGACAGTCAAGGACGAATGCGAGTCGGCGAAAATCGGTTGCGTCGACTGTAAAAAGCGCCTGGGCGGGCTGATTAACGATCGTTTTCATCAGTTTAGAGAAAAACGCCAGAGTCTGGCCAAAGAACCCGAGAAGGTTTTTGCAATTCTCGATTACGGCAACAGCAAAGCGCGCAAAGTGGCATCTCAAACACTTTCCGAGATGCGTGAGCTGATGGGAATGATCGATTGGAATAATAGCCAGAAGACTTGGTCCAGGCTAATGGAGAAGGTTTGAACAGGCATTTGTCTGACCCGATATCCGTGTCTGGAGGCTCAATACAAAGCTTGTCGCCAACACCGCCCTCTAGAAATGTTTTAACTGGATTGAAACTCTTTCAAGGCTGCTGGCTGGTCTTTTTTGCTTTCTGGATGCCCATCTCCATCACCGCTTTATGGATCGGTCTGGGCGTAGGCACTGGTCTCTGGATATTGGTAAGCGCTCTATCCATAAAAGAAAGCGTTGCTGCAGTCCCTGAAAATGAGAATCTGAGCAAATTTTACTTGGCAAAAGAGCGGTTTTTATCGATCGCCGGTCTTTCCGGGGCACCATTTCTCTTTCCGCTCCTGGTTTTTATCCTTGCCGTTTTGGCCTCCGGATTTTACATCGGCTGCAGCGATCCTTACGGCTCGGTCATGAAAGGACTTTGGGTCGGCTTTAGAGGCATCGCCACATTGCAGACCTTTATTGTTTATCCCTGGGCCTATCAGACTTTCAATCGGGCTCCTTTTGCCCGGACCTGGGCCATGGCCACCCTGCTTGCAGTTGGCTCTCTGTCTTCCTTTTATGCACCCATAGAGCCGTATGCAAAATTGTTTATGCGGCAGCTTATAGACAATCCGCCCACCGACCTTACATCGCACTGGCTGGTTGTTCTGGCTACACCTTTGATGAAATGGATTACCGGCTCTAGAGTGGATTTCTTGCAGGGCACCGGATTTCTCGAACAGCCAATGTCTTTTGCCGGACAGATGCAATTGCTGCTCATGTTGGCTCTGGCTCTTTTCCTGTGCGGAGGCTACAAAGCCCTGCCGGCAATTTTCTCAAAGCGCTGGATGGCGGTCTTAGTGCCCATCGCCATTATTTTGGGCATCGTTTTTGGGGCCGAACGCAGTGCCTGGCTGGGAACTTTTTTTGGCGTAATAATTTTGTGCGGATCAATATCTAGAAAAATTCTCCTGCGCTCGCTTCTCTGCATAGTCGTTGTCGGCGCCCTGTCCTACGCTTTCGTGCCGATCGTAAAAGATAGAATCAATCCGCTTTTCACAGGCGAGGATGCCAGTGTGACGACTCGATTTGAAATTTGGAAACGATCGTTTGAGCTATTTCAGAAAAAACCAATTTTCGGCAACGGCATCCGCAGATTCCCGCACATTTACGTAAATTCTGCCATGCCCGACAAAGGTTTTCTCGATCACGCCCACAACAACTATCTGCATATTCTTGCCACCACAGGCATAGTCGGATTCGCTGCCTATCTATATATGCTTGCTGCCATCTTCACTACGACAGCAAAGCTGTCCCGGTCCGGTGTTCTTGAGGGACTTTCCGAAAAAGAGGCGGACCAGTTGAAGTATAAGCGTTCGCTTGCGATTGGATTATTGGCTGGCACTGCCGCTCTTTGTGTGTCGGGACTGTTCGAGTACAACTTCGGAACAGGCCATGTGCGGCTCACTTATTTTTTCTTGCTAGCTTTTCTGTCCAGAAAAATTTGATAAATCCTGATCTATCCTGACCAGTCTTAGTCGATTTGCAGCCAGGAGAAGCTTGGTGCCCCCATCATGTACGAGCCGTCCAGCATGGCCACCATGGTGTATTTTAGATTGCGTTTTACTTTCACGCCGGATGCATATTCGACAAATACGATCTCGCCTTGCGCGTCCGTATTGATAGTCGTACCGTCCGGCATCACCTTTTGCGAGACCAGGGCTGCGTCCGGGCGCAATTGTTTGTACTTGGGAGCGGTAACTGAAGTAAATGAAGATACTGAATTAAGCATGCGCGACACTAGTCCTTATGATGCGTAAGGAGAGAAATGAAATATGCGGAAGGCGATTTGGATACTTTTAGATTAGGGGAAGTTTGTGACAGTACTATTACAAAATTGCTCGTAATATGAATTTTGCAGATTTATTTTGAAAAAGTTTCGAAATCTGGCTCGGAATTGAAAAATAGTTTGGCTATTTTCAAACTTTTGTCTTCAACCAGGCTTTGGACTGGTATCTGAGCGCCGTCAGAATCCCCATAACGGCCACAGACAGAGTCATAGACATCCAGGCACCGTCTGCTCCCATTTTCATGGAAATGGCAAAGAAGTAAGCGACAGGCAGTCTGATTGCCCAGTTGGTTATATAAGAGATGATCATCGGGGTTTTGGTGTCGCCGGCTCCCTGAAGCGCCGAGCTCAGCACCATGGCCAGCGCCAGAAAGGGACCGCCCATGGCGTTGTAGCGAATATAGGAGGCGGTAATCTGAGCTGTAGCGTGGTCCCTGGTCATGGCCTCTGACAGGCGGTCGGCAAATATGATCAACAGCGCGCAGTTGAAGACCATCATGGCCACACCAATCAAAGTTACATGCCAGCCCGCTTTGAAGGCACGATCCTCCTGTTTGGCGCCGAGATTTTGCCCGACAATCGATGCCACGGCAAGGCTGAGCGCCATCAGCGGCATGTATACGAGACCTTCCACCCGGATGCCGATTGTCCATGCTGCCAGCGCTTCAGTCGGTTTATCCAGACAGCGCAGAATAAAGAAGATCACAAATGTGGAAAGTCCCCAGCCCAGTCGCTGTAAGGCAGCCGGAATGCCGATTTTGATGATTCGTTTTAAAACAGAGCCGACGGCAGGAAACATATAGGCAGTGCAGCCTTTGAGCGGCGAGCGCAAAAGAAAGCTGACCGCCACAAGGGCCCCGACACTGGTTCCCACTACACCGGACCAGGCGATGCCGCCCACTCCAAGCCCGGGCACGGGCCAGCCGTTCAACACAGTCAGATAGTCTCCGGCAATGTTCAAAGTCGTCGAGACCAGCATGATGATGAGAGTCGTGCGTGAGTCTCCAATGGCTCGAAATGCGGAATTGATAATGTTGAGCAAGCTGAAAGGAATCAAGTACAAACAATATATAGATAGATAGTGAGCGCCCACATCGGCAACATCTGAGGAACGGCTGAATATGCCGACTATTTTGTGTGCTCCCAACTTCGCCATTACAAGCAGCGCCAGCCCCATCAAAACAGCAAACAACAGCGACTGACCGGTGGCACGCGCCGCTTCTTCCTTGTCTTCAGCCCCTGTGGCGCGTGAAACCAGGGCCTGAGTGCCGACGCCGGTCGACATTATAAAGATCATCAGTATGAAGAGCACTTGCTCGGAGACGCCGACAGCAGCCTGGGAGGCGCTGCCCAGATATCCGGCTACGTGCATGTCGGCGATGCCGACCAGAGAGCTCGATATGGTGGTCACCATCAAAGGCCAGGACATCGACCAAATCGCCTTCATCAGGCTGCCAGTGGCCAGATTCGCCTTGAGAGCGTCCTTGCTCTGGGGTTTTACTTCTCTCACTGGCTCGGACTTTTCTGGGTCGGGCCGGTCTAATTCTTCTAATTCTTCTAGATCTTCTTTACTAAACCGCTGATCGTCGTCTAAAGCGGTCACGGGCAATTCCTCGACGCCAAAATGCTTACCTGCTATATTCTTCCAGATTCATAGACGGGGAGAGTAGCTGATGAAACTACGCAGCAGTGTCTACGGTTGGAAGTCTGTTTGGATGGAATATGCCGACGAGCATAAAGGCACATTTGACGATGGTCAAAAACTCTTCGTAATGCGGGTGCCTGTGGAAGGTAAGCCGTGGAGTATCACCTTTCATATGCATCAAAAGGGTGTCGGCGGCGCCGTAACAGACAGCAGTTCTGCCTTTCTTCCATACAAGACTAAAGGCTCGCTCAGCTTTGATCTCTTCAATCGCAGCCTGGCTGCCGATGCCAGCAAAGTATTTGGTGCACAAGACATCGAAATCGGCGAAGACGAATTCGATCGCGAATACATAATAAAAGGATCGGACGAAAAACTTGTAAAACGAATCTTCGCCAGCGCGCGCGTTCAAGAATTGATTAAATTGCAGCCTCATCTCAAGCTGTTTATTCAAGACGAGCCCAAAGAGCTTGCTGAGCACGGTTCGGTCCCTCCTGGCATCCATGTGCTGGCTTTCAGGGACAAATCAGCAATCAACAGCTACGAGCGACTGTCACTCGTAAATGACCTGATGCTCGCCGTGCTCGATGAAATGTTGGCTGCAGATGCCGCTTCCCCGCAAGATCCCAATTTCGACATCTAGATGCAATCGAGTATATAGATATATACGCGGCCATCACCTGAAAAGGTGATGTGGACTTGTTTTCACATCAACTACGATAAATTTCACAAGATTCTCACAAGCAATGGGAAGAATAAATACAGAGCGAATTTCGCTCGAGGATCTGGAGGCCTTCCCAGAACCCGCATATTCAGGCATCACTGAGACCAAAGCGAGAACCTGAGGGTTTGAAACAGGGTGCTAATTTCGGTGACTGGGCGAAACGTTAAAGGGAGCATTGACCTATGACCGACACAAGTGAGAGCGAAAACGACTCGGTAAAACTGGCCGAGCTCTTAACAGAAGCTGGCTACATAAGTCAGAAGGACATCGATGAGGCAATGCAGATAGGCAAAGAAACCGGTATGCGCGTGGGCCGCGTGCTCATCGTCTCCGGTTGGCTATCGGAAAACCAACTGGTGGCCGCAGTTAAAGCCCAGACCCTGGTCAATAACGGCAAAATCAGCCTCGGAGCCGCAATCAGAGCCCTGAAAATCGCAGACGAAAAGGAACTTTCCTTTGACAGCGCTCTGCAAAAAATGACTGCGACCAGACTGCAGGCTCTAGTGAAAGTGGATACCGCTCGCAGTTAGCAGGAACTTTCGGCGATCAAAGGCGCTTCGTGAGGCTGGTCTTCACGAAGCGCTATTCTATTGCGGGCCATACTTCGCTCCCCCAAAAGTCGGCTGAAGAAACTTCAATAGCAAGATATATCCTGACCCGGCGCTCTTCACTGCTATGCTTTTGACGGGTACTGAGTTCAAGATCTAGGAGCGTTACACTTGTCGGTCTGGGACATACTAACCAGATACCAATCCGCACTTTCCAACGGTTTGCTCGTCACTTTCCAACTCGCTCTCATTGTCTGGGCAGCGGGTCTTTTGCTCGGCACTGTGCTGGGCGTAATGGGCGCCAAATGGACATATCTCGTCGGCATTCCCAGCCGGGTTCTCTCCTTTGGCCTGTCCGGCATACCCATTCTTGTTTTTCTTTTCTGGTTGCATTATCCATTGCAAACTATGCTCGGCATTGTTGTCGATGGCTTCATAACCGCGGCTGTCACTCTCACGATCATCAATGCCTTCGCCGTAGC
>Ga0265313_10004801_pt1 | contig 10181 bp, 8 predicted proteins | sample 4123metaG_FD_203122 | JGI IMG/M metagenome (GOLD analysis project Ga0265313, IMG submission 203122) | Rhizosphere microbial communities from Carex aquatilis grown in University of Washington, Seatle, WA, United States - 4-1-23 metaG | ecosystem: Host-associated > Plants > Roots > Rhizosphere >...
TGCCGACGAACCGCCGGAGGCGAGATCGCCCTGCTCGCAGAGGAAGACGGACAACCCGCGCCCGGCAGCGTCGCGCGCCACGGCGGCCCCGGTCAGGCCGCCGCCGATCACCGCAACGTCGAACGTGCTACCCGACAGGACGCTACGCATCTCACCGACCGCGGTCACCACTCCCCCGGCGGCGAATCTAGCCTGCGGCGGCATGGCACGCGGGCGGTAACAGCGGTCCTATCCCCACCTTCCGTGCAATTACGCGCAGCGATTTTGGTGCATCGCAGCAGGACTATGGCTATTTGGTCGCACCGGCGACCGCGGAACGCGTAAGCTCCGCGGTGCGTTGTGGCTATCCCTGAGGGCCTGCCCATGACCTATACCCAGCCAGCTTCCTTGCCGACACGGGCCTGGAATGCTCCCCGCGTCGGGGATTGGATTGTGGCCGTCGCTTCCGTCCTTGGCTTCGTCGAGGCCGTGCTCAACTACTGCTTCGACGTCGGCATCGCCTACAGTGAGGGCGCGCAGCTGGTCGTCATTTCGACGCTGCTGATACTCCTGGCGATCGCGCTGGTGGCCTGGTGGCCAGCGATGCCACGCTGGCTGAAGGTTGTCTTCGCGATTCTGATCCTGCTCGATTTCATCGGCACCGGCCTCGCCGCCTATTTCCTCGAGGCGTATCTGCTCCTCGCCCTTATGGTGGTCGCGCTCATTGCCTGGGCGTTCACTTCCCTCACCCGCCGTTCGTCGATGGAGGTCCGCCGATGAAGGCGCTAATCGCCGCGGCGGCGCTCTCCGCCGCTCTTCCGTTCGCTGCCCATGCACAGGACGCCGCTGCGCCGTCGCAGGATTGGTACACCTTCAACGGCGATCTCAAGGCGGACAAGTATTCGACGGCCGATCAGATCACGCCCGACAATGTCACCCAGCTCAAGGTCGCGTGGGAAGTCCATACCGGCGACGTTTCGGATGGCCAGAATCCCAACGGTCCGAAGGCGTCGGACTGGGGCGCGACGCCGCTCTTCGTCAACGGCACGCTTTACGTGTCGACGCCGTTCGACCGCATCTTCGCCATCGAGCCGGACACCGGCAAGGTGAAGTGGACCTTCGACACCAAGATCAAGCTCGTCGACCCCACACAGGGCGAGCTCAAGAACCGCGGCCTCTCCTACTGGGCCAATCCGCAGCCGGTGGCCGGACAGGCCTGCCAGAAGATCGTCTATCTCGGCACCATGGACGGCAAGGTGTTCGCGGTTGACGCCGACAGCGGCCAGCCTTGCACCAGCTTCGGCCAGAATGGCGTTCTCGACATCAACCAGTGGAACACCGTCAACGCCAAGTGGCCGCTGTCCATCCTGCAATCGCCCACCGTCTACAAGAACCAGGTGTTCATCGGCTGGTCCGGGCAAGACTGGACGCAGGCCGTCCAGCCGCCCGGCTCTCTCTTCGCTGTCGATGCGCAAACCGGCAAGCTCAACTGGAAGTTCGACGCCATCCCGCCCGACCTCGACCCCAAGACCGGCACGTCGAACGTCTGGTCATCGATGTCGGTCGATCCGGACAACAACCTGCTGTTCATCCCGATCAGCTCGCCGAGCCCCGACTTCTTCGGCGGCGACCGCACCGCGCCCATGCCGCTGTCGACCTCGGTGACCGCGCTCAATCCGGATACGGGCCAGGTGGTGTGGAGCTACCAGATCGTCCATCACGACATCTGGGACTACGACACCAATGCGGCGCCCGTTCTGTTCGACCTGAAGCAGGCCGATGGCACCACAGTGCCGGCGCTGATCCAATCGAGCAAGATGGGCTTCCTGTTCGTGCTCAACCGGCTGACCGGCAAGCCGATCTTCCCGATCGACGAGAAGCCGGTGCCGAAGTCGGACGTCCAGGGCGAGCAGGCGTCCCCGACGCAGCCCTGGCCGACCACGCCGGTTGCGACGACGCCCGACCAGTTTCCGGGCATCTCGACGCTGGCCGACATCGTCAGCGGCGGCTATTGCAGCCGCACCATGGCGGGGCTGCGCTACGAGGGCCGCTATACGCCGCCGAGCCTCAATGGCAGCCTGGCCTTCCCGGCCACCGCCGGCGGCATCGAATGGGGTGGCGGCGCGCTCGATCCGACCACCAACACCTACGTCGTGAATTCCTCCCAGGTCGCCCAGATCTATAAGCTGCTCACCCGGCAGGACTACGACAAGGTCAATGCTGGCGAGAGCATCGGACAGAAGAACGCCAACGGCTATTTTGCCATGCTGGGCGCGCCCTATGGCTTCATGCTGCAGACCTTCCTGAACCCGGAAGGGATGCCATGCTGGAACGGCCCCTATGGGACACTGTCGTCCTACGACCTCAACACTGGCAAGCTGAACTGGCAGGAACCCTTCGGCGTCGTCCAGAAGTGGGGCTTCTACATGCCCAACTCCTGGGGCTCGGTAACCATCGGCGCCCCGCTGATCACCAAGACCGGGCTCATCTTCATCGGCGCCTCGATGGACTCGCGGGTGCGCGCCATCGACGAAAAGACCGGCAACGTTCTGTGGAAGGCGCAGGTCGATGCCCCCGCCGTCTCGCTGCCGGCAACCTACGTCTACAAGGGCAAGCAGTACGTCGTCTTCACGGTCGGCGGCAATTCGATCCTGGAGCCGCGCGTCAGCGACCAGCTCGTGGCTTACGCGCTGCCCTAGAGAGAGACGGACAGTCGCTTTACAGGGCGGGAGTGCTTTGCTAAGCCACCGCCTCTTCTGGCCAGCCAAATTGGCGGTCCGGCGGGCGCATAGCTCAGTTGGTAGAGCAGCTGACTCTTAATCAGCGGGTCGTAGGTTCGATCCCTACTGCGCCCACCATTCCCGTCGGCGGCCTATAGCGCCGGCTGCTTCAGCACCCGGATCTGGTGACCTTCCATCGTCACCCCGCCCTCGCGTGCCAGGGCCCGCAGCTGCTTGTTGACCGCCTCGCGGCTGGCGCCCAGCATCTGGGCCAGCATACCCTGCGTGACGTCGAGATCGACCACCGCCACGTCCTTCTCGATGCGGCCATGGATGACCGCAATCTGGCGGAGCAGCACCAGCAGCCGGTAGCGGAGATCGTGGAATATCGCCTGGTCGACCTGCTTATTCGCCGCTCTCAGCCGCTCGCACAGCATCAGCATGATCTGGCGTGATAGCCGCGGCGATCCGTCGAGCAGCTCGATGAACGGCGCGTGCGGAATGAACAGCAGCCGCGTCTCGGTCAGCGCCGCGGCGCCGGCGCTGCGCGGCAGCCCGTCGAGCAGCGCGATCTCGCCGATCATCTCCCCGTCTTCGAGCAGGCTGATCGTTGCCTCGCGCCCATCGTCGGCGGTGAGGTAGATGCGGACGATCCCGGCGATGACGATGTAGAGCCCGTCGGATTCCTCGCCCTGCTCGAAGAGGATCGCGCCGGGCGCCAGCGTCACCTCCCGCGCGATGCCTGCGAGCCGACGCAGTTCGACCTTGTCGAGGCCATTGAAAACGACGCTGCGGCCCAGAATTTGGACGAGATCGACGGATGGCATGTTTGCGGTCTCCCCGGCGCTGCTCCCTAGCATCGCCGACGGCCGATGGCGAGGCCCCGCGCGGTTGTAGCCGCGGCCGAAACCGGACAGCGTTACGAAACGTTTGCCCGGGCTAGCCGGGTGCGGAAGTGGAGCGTTGGCTTGGACGCATTGCATGCACCGGCATAACTCAGCGGCGAAGCGACGCTGGTCTGGGCGTGGATGGCGGAAGCCGTCCCGCGCCTGGCTGCCGCGCTCATCATAGCCATCGTCGGTTATGTCGCCGCCTCAAGGCGGGTCTCGACGGCGCCGGCATTGTCGTCCAGCGCATGATCCTCGCCACGGGCGATATCGGCGATGCACGCTACAGGGCGCCGCCGCCCCCTACCCGCTCGCTGTTCAATCGCTGGTCACCGATGGGCTGACCAAGGCCGCGGCGCTGGTGTTCCGCGCGGCGCCCGTATGGCCACCACGCGACCACGAAGCTGCCGCCGCCACGAGGCAGGCGATTGCCGCAAAGATGAAGGCCTCCATCAGCCCGGAGTGGAACGGTGCCGAGATCAAATCCGGGAAGAAGGAGTGGCCGATAAGCGCGTTGCGGTCAGTCGCCGAAAGCTGGTTGAGGACCGTCGGGCCGACCAGCGTCTGGATCGGGTTGTAGCCCAGGAACGCCGCGAACAGGATCGACACCGGCGGCAGGTCGCCGATCTTTGCCGCCATGTCGGCCGGCACGCCATGTTGGGTGAGCCCCTGCACCAACGTGGTCGATAGCGTCGACGACAGGCCGATGATCATCAGCGTGAAGAAGATGCCGATGGACAGCACCTGCGCCGAGTTCTGGAAGGTGGCGTTCATGCCGCCGCCGGCACCGCGATCGGCCGCCGGCAGGCTGTTCATGATCGCCGCGCGGTTCGGCGCCGCGAACGCACCCATAGAGATGCCGTTGGCAAGCAGGATCAGCGCAAACATCCAGTAGCTGAAGTTGATCGGCAGGAAGAGCAGGAGCAGGAACGTCAGCGCCGCGCCGATCATGCCCCCGGTCGCGAAATAGCGCGCGCCGAAGCGATCGGACAGGAAGCCGGACAGCGGCCCCGCCAGCAGGAACCCGGCGGTGAGCGGCAGCATCAGGATGCCCGCCCAGAGCGGCGTCTCCTCGAACGAGTAACCGTGCAGCGGCAGCCAGATGCCCTGCAGCCAGATGATCAGCATGAACATCAGGCCGCCGCGGCCGACCGCCGACAGGAAGGTCGAGAGCGTGCCGAAGGTGAACGCCTTTATCTTGAACAGTGGCAGGCGGAACATCGGCGCCGGCGTGTTGAGCTCGACAAGTGCAAAGGCGACCAGCGACAGCACGCCGAGCGCCAGCAGCGATATCACCAGCGGGCTCGTCCAGCCCATGCTCTGGCCGTTCGCCGGCTGAATGCCGTAGGTGATGCCGATCATCACCAGGATCAGCCCGACGGCGAAGGTGATGTTGCCGGCCCAGTCGATGCTGGCGACGTGCCGCTGCCCTATCTCCTTCAGCTTCATGTACGACCAGATGGTTCCGAAAATGCCGAACGGCACGGAAACCAGAAAGACGAGCCGCCAGTGCACCGCGGCCAGCACGCCCCCAAGCACCAGCCCGATGAACGAGCCGCTGATGCCGGCAATATTGTTGATGCCGAGCGCAAGCCCGCGCTGGTTGGGCGGGAAGGCGTCGGTCAGGATCGCGCCGGAGTTGGCGACCAGGAACGCGGCGCCGATTCCCTGAACAATGCGGAAGCCGATCAGCCACAGCGCCCCGGCCTGCCCGACGAACGGATCGACGGTGAGGATGAGCGAGGCCACGCTGAAAACGACGAAGCCGAGGTTGTACATCCGCACGCGGCCGAACATGTCGCCGAGCCGGCCGAGGCTGACGACCAGCACGCTCGACACGATCATGAAGCCGAGGATCATCCACAAGAGGTAGAAGGTGTTGCCCGGCTCCAGTGGATCGAGGCCGATGCCGCGAAAGATCTCGGGCATGGCGATCAGCATGATCGAGGAGTCGATGGTGGCGAGCAGCACGCCGATGGTCGTGTTGCTGAGCGCGACCCACTTATAGTTCGGCGACGGGCGCGCCGCGTCTTCCGGTATTGCAGCCGCGATACTCATTTCGTGTGTGCCTTCTCAGGAATTGCGCTTGTCGAGCAGCGCGGCGATCTCGGCCGAGGTTCCGGTCTCCCCGATCCGGGGAAAGATGCGCGTGATGCTGTTTTGGTGGGCGTCGGCGTTCATGTCGGTCATCGCGTCGATGGCGAGCGTGACGTTGAAGCCTGCCTCGAATGCTTGGCGCGCGGTGGATTCGACCCCGGCGGTGGTGGCGATGCCGCAGACCACGACCTGGGTCACGCCGAGCTTCTTCAGCCGCGCATCGAGATCGGTGCTGGCGAAAGCGCCCCACGTCTTTTTGGTGACGACGATGTCCGCGGGCTGCTGTTTCAGCTCGGGCAGAAACTCCGCCCAGTCCGGCGCCGGGTTCATCTGGCGGCGCAGTGTCTCTGTGCGACCGGGCGCCCCGCCTGTGACGTTCACCAATACGACCGGGAGCCCGTGCTGCCGGAAGGCGTCGCAAAGGTTGCCGGCGGCGCGCAGCACGCCGCTCACCGCCTCCGCGGCGGCATAAGCGAGGATGCCCTTCTGCAGGTCGACGACGACGAGCGCGGTCTTGGGATCGAGGGTGGTGACGGGCATGGCGGTCGCCTTCAGGATTCGAGGAGTCGGTTGAGAAGCTGCAACGCCGCCGCGAGTTCCGCCTGCTCCGTAGCATTCAGCTTGGTCTGTATGGCCCGGTGCAGCCAGTCTTCCTTGGCGGCGCGGCTGGCCTTGATCTGTGCGCGGTAGGCGTCGGTCAGCGACAGCACCGTCTGCCGCCCGTCGGTCGGGTCCGGCGTGCCGGCAACCAGCCTGGCGTCACGGAGGACCGCGACCGTAGCCCCCATCGACTGCGGCCTGACACCTTCGGCTTGCGCCAGCGTAGTGACTGTCGCGGGCCCTTCGCGCTCAAGCCGGATCAGCACCTTCTGCTGCGACCAGGTGAGCTCGCCGGACGGCACTTCCTCGCGGAGCCGCCGGATCACCCGGCTGACAACCGCCCGCAGCTCCACAGCCAGCGCAGACGCGCGCACGGTCTTCGGATGGTCGGCTTCCTTGGTATCCATGCCTCCCGATATGGGAAGGCAATCTACAAAGGCAAGCTGCGAAGTTTGCCTTCATATATTTGTGAAGAGAAGGGCGCGATCCGTGCGACCGCGCCCTTTCATTGGGCCGGGACGGCCCGCCTACCCCGCCACGCCGGCCTGCGCGTGGATGCGGCGGCGCTTGGCGCTGAGCTTGTTGATCGCCGAGATGTACGCCTTCGCCGAGGCGACCAGCGTATCCGGGTCGGCGCCCCGCGCCGTCACGGTCTTGCCGTCCTCCTCCAGCCGGATCGAGACTTCCGCCTGCGCATCCGTGCCCTCGGTGACGGCGTGCACCTGATAGAGCGACAGCTTGGCATTGTGCGGCACGATGGCGTGGATGGCATTGAAGATCGCATCCACCGGTCCGTTACCGTTCGTCTCGCGCGTCACCTGCTGGCCGTCGACGTCCAGCGTCAGCGTCGCCTTCTGCGGTCCCTGCGTGCCGGCGATGATGGTCAGCGAGACAAGGCGGATCGATTCCGAGGCAATCGTCGCCTGGTCCTCGACCAGAGCCTCGATGTCCTCATCGTAGACGTGCTTCTTGCGGTCAGCGAGATCCTTGAAGCGCCGGAAGGCGTCGTTCAGCGCATTCTCGCCGAGCTCGAAGCCGAGCTCCTTCAGCTTCTCGCGGAAGGCATGCCGCCCGGAGTGCTTGCCCATGACCAGCGAGGTGGCTTTCACGCCGACGCTTTCCGGCGTCATGATCTCGTAGGTCTGCGCGTGCTTGAGCACGCCGTCCTGGTGGATGCCGCTCTCGTGCGCGAACGCGTTACGCCCGACGATCGCCTTGTTGTACTGGACCGGGAACGCTGAGACGGTCGAGACCAGCTTCGAGGCGCGCGTCAGCATCTCCGGATTGACGCCGGTGACGTAAGGCAGCACGTCGCCGCGGGTGCGGATCGCCATGACGATCTCCTCCAGCGCCGCGTTGCCGGCGCGCTCGCCGAGCCCGTTGATCGTGCACTCGACCTGGCGCGCACCACCGGCAACGCCGGCCAGCGAATTGGCGACGGCCAGCCCGAGGTCATCGTGGCAGTGGACGGAGAAGATTGCCTTGTCGCTGTTCGGCACGCGCTCGCGGATGGCGCGGAACATCGCGGCGTATTCCTCCGGCACGGCGTAGCCGACGGTGTCCGGCAGGTTGATCGTGGTGGCGCCTTGCTTGATCGCCATCTCGACCGTGCGGCAGAGGAATTCGAGCGGCGTGCGGGTGGCATCCATCGCCGACCACTCCACGTCCTCGACGAGATTGCGCGCCTGCGTCACCGTCGCCGCAATGATCTCCAACACCTCCTCCTCGCTCTTCTTCATCTGATGCTGGAGATGAATCGGCGAGGTCGAGACAAAGGTGTGGATGCGCGGCTTCCTGGCCTCCCGCACCGCCTCGCCCGCCCGCGCGATGTCGGCGCTGATGGCGCGCGCGAGGCCGGCGACGGTGGCGCGCTCGCAGCGCCGGGCGATCTCCTGCACCGCCTCGAAGTCGCCTTGGCTGGCGATCGGGAATCCGGCCTCGATGATGTCGACGCCCATCTCATCGAGGAGATCGGCGACCTTGAGCTTCTCCTCGGTGGTCATCGAAGCGCCGGGCGATTGCTCGCCGTCGCGCAGCGTAGTGTCGAAAATGACGACGCGGTCCTTCTCGGAGGTCGTCGCGGATGGGGCGGCGGTCATGTCGGTGTCCTTCCCGGAAATTGGTGCCCGTAGTCTAGGGGCGCGGCCTTAAATGCTCGTTGCGGTTTGGCGATCCCCTGAACATCCGCCCGCTGACGGGCAGCCGACGCTCAGGGGCGTCTAAGGAGCAGGCCGAGAAGGAGAAGCGACGCGCCAGCGGCGCCGCGGGAAGCGGCGGCAGCAGTGTTCGCACGAGGGAAGCGCGTCGTCATAAGGCGTATTTAGCCGCGGGCCACGCCAGCGGCAAGACCGAATTGGGTCAGCCTTCCTGCCCCTTTCTTAGTGGTACGGGTTAAACGCCAGCACCGCGCAGATGACGACGAGCAGGAGCAGCACCGCCATCACGATGCCGTAGATCGGCAGCTGCCTGACTAGCGCCAGGTTGCCCGCCCGGATGCGCTTCAGCGTGATGTCCGCCATGACCACGACGACCGTGACCACGATGACGAAGACGATCTTGGAGGAGAACCAGAAGGTCGACGGCACGTTCTGCGGCCCGCCGAACATGGTCCAGAGCATGATGAGGCCGGTAAGCCAGAGCAGCCCGAGGCCCGATTGGCCGACGCGCGCCAGCCGCGGCGGCACCTTCGCGAGCACCGGCCTATCGGCCGGCGACTCGGCAACCATCCTGAGGATGATGAAGTTGCCAACCGACGAGGCCACGGCCGCCCCGAACCCTAAGAGATGAAGGACGAACAGCGTGTCGTTCATCGTGCTCCCCCTTTGGAATCGATGCGCAACGGTACCAGCATTTACCGGCGCGGCGAACCGCGGCCGGGCAGGCGGTGGCTAGATGTCGAGCGTGCCCTCGGCGACCACGATGGCATCGCCGCCGATCCGCGCCGCGGCGACGGCGCCGCCGGCTACGTCGATCTCCAGCGTGATCAGGCTGGGCCGCTTCATCTCGAAGCCCTGCTCGATGACGTAGCGGTGGCTGCCCGCGGGCGGCTGGTCGAATTGCCGGATGACCGCGGCGAAAGCGGCCGCCGCCGAACCCGTCGCCGGATCCTCGGTGATGCCGAAGCGCGGCGCGAACATCCGCGCGTGGAAGTGATGCCCGGCGGCCTCCGTCTGCCGGCAGTAGAGGAACGCCGGCAGCGACGTCGCGCCGAACGCCGTCGCCATGCGCGCCGCGTCCGGGCGCGCCCGCGCGATGACCGCAAGGTCGCGCACCGGCACGAAGGCGAAGGCAAGGCCCGCCGTGTAGGCCGACGGGCGGTGATTTTCGAAGCCGAGCTCGGCGCGCGTCAGCCCGAAGGCGGCAGCGACCATCTCAAGGTCGAATGTCGCCGGCACCGGCTCGGGCAATCGCGGCACGTCGAACACGGCGTGCCCGGACGGCCCGCCGGTGACAAAGACCCCGCAGCGCACCGGGCCGACTTTCTCCTCCAGCACCAGCACGCCTTCGTGCCTGCCTTCCCCCCTGCCCGCGAACTTCGCCATGGCAAGATAGACCGCCGTGCCGACCGTCGGATGCCCGGCGAACGGCAGCTCCGACGTCGGCGTGAAGATGCGCGCCCGCGCCGAATGCAGCGGATTGTCGGAGGGCAGCACGAACACCGTTTCCGAGAGATTGAACTCGGCGGCGATGGCCTGCATCTGCGCGTCGCTCAGCCCGGCGGCCTCCGGCAGCACGGCCAGCGGATTGCCGGCGAGCGCCCGATCGGTGAATACGTCGAGAATCGCGTAGCGGTACGGCATCGTTGCCCCCCAATCGAAGGCGGCGCTTTTCGCCCGCGCGGCCGATGCGGTCAAGGCGCCGCAGCCGCCCCGCCACGATTGCGCCACAGCCTCTGTTC
>Ga0265313_10004803_pt1 | contig 10178 bp, 3 predicted proteins | sample 4123metaG_FD_203122 | JGI IMG/M metagenome (GOLD analysis project Ga0265313, IMG submission 203122) | Rhizosphere microbial communities from Carex aquatilis grown in University of Washington, Seatle, WA, United States - 4-1-23 metaG | ecosystem: Host-associated > Plants > Roots > Rhizosphere >...
AATGGCACCGGATTGTCGGGCCAATATTGGACCAACACCACCAGTACGGCCTTCACCAACGTAACGTTTAATACGTCGCCGACCCTGACCCGCACCGACGCCGTGGTGAACTTCAACTGGAACAGCGCCGGGCCGGATCCCAGGATTGGCCAAACCAATTTCACGGCGCGGTGGACCGGTTCGGTCCAGCCACAGTTCAATGAAACCTATACCTTTTATGCCACCGCCGATGACGGGGTGCGACTGTGGGTGAACGGCCAGCTCCTGGTGAACGCATGGGTGGATCAAGCGCCGACCACTTATCAAGGCTCGATTACCTTAAAAGCCCAGCAGTACTACAATATCAGAATGGACTATTACCAGAATGGCGGCGGGGCCGAAGCCATCCTGGCCTGGAGCAGTCCCTCCACGCCGCAAGCCGTCATCCCGCAATCGCAGTTGTATCCGTTCACCAATCCCGCGCCAACCGTGGTCCTGTCGAGTCCGACGACCAACAACGCCACCTACACCGCCGCGGCGAGCGTGACCATCGGGGCCATGGCCGACGCGCCCCACAATCCGATCAACCAGGTGGCGTTTTACGCCAACGGCAGCTTGGTCGGCACCATCACCAACAGCCCCAACGCGCCACTTTACACGCTCACGGGGACCGGCTTGACCGCCGGCGGTTATGCGCTGACGGCCGTCGCCACCGATGGCAGCGGTCTGATCAGCACTTCCGCGCCGGTCAACATCACCGTCAACACCGGCAGCGGATTGCCCTATGGGCTGACGTCAAACGGCACGGTTTCGCCGTTCTTTAACATGCCAACCACTTATGTGCCTGGCTCGATTCCACTGTTGCTGTCACAAACCGGCGTGTTCAGCAATACGCCCAGCATGACGCCCACCAACGGCTTGATTCCTTATCAGCCCAATGTGGCCCTCTGGTCTGATGGCGCGCTGAAAATCCGCTACCTGGCCGTGCCCAGGAATGGTGGGGCCATCACCCCGGATCAACAAATTGCTTTTGCCCCAACCGGTACCTGGACGTTCCCGTCCGGAACGGTTTTCGTTAAAACGTTTGAGCTGCAAACCAACCAAAGTGATCCGAATTCCATCCTTCGCCTGGAAACCCGGCTGCTGGTGCGCGACATCAACAACGCGGTCTATGGCGTCACCTACAAATGGCGCCCGGACAACAGCGATGCCGACCTTCTGACTACGTCCAGCAACCAAAACATCGCCATCACCACGCCCAGCGGGGTGGTGACGCAGACGTGGTATTACCCGAGTCCGGCGGACTGCCTGTCGTGTCATACGCTGGTGGCCAATTACGTTCTGGGGGTCAACTCGCGTCAGTTGAACGGCAACCTTACCTATCCTTCAACGGGCAACACGGACAACCAGTTGCGGACATTGAATCGTCTCGGGCTGTTTAACCCCGGCTTTGACGAGGCCACCATCACCAATTTCGAAAAACTCTCCGCGCTCACCAACCTGACCGCCTCGCTTCAGGAACGCGCCCGTTCCTATCTGGACGCCAATTGTGCCCAGTGCCACCAGCCGAATGGCCCCGTTACCCATGCCAATTTTAATGCGCAGTACGAAACGCCGCTGGCCAGCCAGAACATCATCAATGTCCCCGTCTCGGGACCTGCCCTGGGCATATCCGACAACGCCTGTGTCATCAAAGCGAAGGATATCTGGCGCTCCGTTCTCTATGACCGGATGAATACGGTGGACGGGACCATCAAAATGCCGCCGCTGGCGCGCAACTTGATTGATACCAATGCCGTGGCGGTCATGGCGGCTTGGATCAACAGTCTGCCCGGCACGCCGGCTTTGGCGCCACCGACCATCGTTCCCAATGGCGGCTCCTTCATTGGCTCGGTCCAGGTCACCGTCCAGCCGCCCGATTTGACCTCGACGGTTTACTACACGTTGGATGGCTCTCTGCCCACCACCAACTCCTTCCTTTATTCGGGAACCGTCAGCCTGAATGGCAGCGCGACCTTCTCCGCCAACGCCGTTGAAACCGGCTACAATAACAGTGTTGCCGCCAGTGCCTTGTTCATCGTTCAGCCGCTGGGTTTCACTTCGGTCGGCTTCACGAACCAGATGTTCCAACTGGGATTCTTCGGCGCGGCGGGCAGCAATTACGTATTGCAGGCCAGCACCAATCTCGTCAACTGGGTTCCCATCAGCACCAACGTTGCGCCGACGAACCTGTTTAATTTGGTGGATCCGGGCGCGACGAACTTCCCGTACCGCTTTTACCGGGTGCTGCAGCAATAATCGTCCGCCGGCCGGCTTTTTTGCGGCTGAAAAGCGCCCAGCCGGAAAAGCCGGTTGCGGGGCGATGACACGAAACCAGCCGCGCTGAATTCGAGGCGGCAGAAGGCGGCTGTCCCGGTCCCACACGTTCAAGGATTCAACACCACCCGGTAGAATCGGTTGGTAGAGGTGAAGCCTCCCGGATCAATCACTGTCATCACCGGCGTGGCCACGGTAAAGTTGGTGAGGGTCAGCCAGTTCGTGGTGGTCAGATCGCCGTTGTACTGAACGGTGTAATTGCGGTTCAACAAGGTGGTCCAGCTCAACGCAAAGCCATTGGTGCCGGGAACGGCATTGAAAAATTGCGGAGCGAGTCCCGCGTTGGGTGTGAGCGCCACGCCGCGGAATATCTGGTTCACGCCGGCGGTCGCGAGCGTGGTCGCCGGCGACGCCGCGCCGGTGTCGGTGAGGGAGACGAGACGGTTGGCCGCGGACTCGGCGGTGGTTGCGTAAATGACCGGGTGCGCGCCGCTGAAGTCCACGGCCACACCCCGCGCGCCGACATTGGTCAGGCTGCTGAACGCATAGGTCATCGCCCAGGCGCCGCCGCTATAATCCCAGCGCTGGATGCCGCCGGTGCCTTTGAGGGAGTCATCCGCGAGGTAAGCGGTGGTCGCGGTGGCATTGAGCGCAAACGCATAAGGACTGGCCTTGGAGCCGGCGCTCAAGAACACGGCGGCGCTGGCGGGGGCGGTTGGCGTTCCGGGAATTTCCCACAGGCCCGGTGTGGTCTTGGCGGTGCTGAAATAAAGATTTCCGCCGAGGTCCTGGATGACGACGGAATTGGCGACGGCGCTTTGAACAGTGTTGGTGGGGCCGTTGCCAAAATAAAATGTGCCGCTGGAGGCGCCCGCGCCCCAATAATTTCCACGTCCATCAGTGGTGCCGGAACGCATGTTGTTCTCGCCATACTGATTGGTCGTCACGCCCACCAGGCCGAAGTTGCCCAGGGCATCCACCACGCCCAGTGCGCGGGGAACATTGGTCGCACTGGAATTGGCGAGCGAGGATGAACTGTTGGTGAGCGCGATATGGTAGCCCCCAATGACCAGCAGCCGCCCGTCCGCCGAGCGGGTCAACGCGCCTTCGGAGGACGCGCTCCCGCTGAGGATGAGGGCGTTGGTGGCGTTGTCGGGGATGGCGATGCTGCCTGCGAGCGTGCCATTGGTGGTGAATTGATCAATGAAGACGGAATTGCCGGAACTGCCCAGCGATTCCGAGCCGTCGCCGGCGCGGAGCACGGCCAGGTTGCCGGCGATGAGCGCCGTCCCCGATGAACTGCCGGCGAAGCTGTTCTGGCTGACCAGCGCGTTCTGGCTGTTTTCCAGAATCAAAGGCGAGTTGCCTTGCGTGCTCAGGAATCCGCCAAACGGCCCCTGCACAAAAATATTTTGTCCCGCGTGCGGGCTGACCGCGCGGGAGCGGAAGGCGTTCACGTTCGCAGCCAGGTAAAGCGATTTACCGGCGGGAATAACCGTGCCGGGGCGCAGGGTGAATTCAATCGCGCCAATCAATCGCCAGTCGGAAACATCCACGGAATAGGAATTGGTGTTGCGCAATTCGACGTATTGTTCGTTTTGGTTGCCGCTGACCGGATTGTAATCCCAGGAACCGATCAGGACGATGGCGTTGGTCGGCTGCGCCGCGGGGATGAAGTCGCCATTGAGGGTGGCGCTGGTGCTGTAGAGAAAATTGCGCCGGCCCGGCAGGTAGGTGGAGACGATCTGCTCGGCGACATTTGGGAAAAGGCTGTAGGTGGTGTTGCCCCACCAGGGACCCCAGGCCGTGTAATCGAGCAGGGTGTCGGAGGGCGAGATGGCCGGCGGATTCAGCTTGTTTTCGTATTGCCGGATGAGCGGTTCAATCACGAGTGCGTTCGTGGGCGTCCCGGGCGGCATGAGGATGGTGTCCATCAGCGTACGCAGCCGGCGCAGATACATCTGGCGGAAATCCGGGTTGGTAAAAATCAAATCAAACAAACGGTTGGCGGGTTTGTATTGCTCCGCGGGATTGTCGAAACTCAACACGTTGTTGGTGTAAATTGTGTCGGTGAAATATCCGTAGGCGTCAATCCAGTTGCGGCCCCACGTCAGGTCCACGTCCCAGGGGGTGATCGCCCATTCACCGGTGCCGTCGCTGTCGCGGTAAAGATAATAATTCTTGGCGGCGACGTCCTGGCTGCTGACGAACGCCATGTCCGCAAAATAACTGGCCGTCTGCGGCAGATCCAGATTGTCCCAGGCGTAGGTGACGCGGGTGGCCAGGGGAACGGACTCATCCAGATGGGTGATCAATGCCGTCAGATCGTCCGTATTTTCGTCGGTGCGCGTTTTCTTTTCATTGCCGGACGCGCTGCTCAGGTTGTTGTACATTTTGTAAAGCGCGCCGTTGCCGTCGCGGCCGATGCGGTCAAGCCACAGGTCATCCCCGTGTTCCACCATGTCTTCAATCCCCCAAAACGAGCCGTTGAGCTGGATGCGGATCGGGAAGGAGAACAGGCCCATGCCGCCGGACATGGCGGTCGTTGCGTAAGTGAGCGTGGTACACATGCGCGCCTTGTCGCCGTAATTGGTGATGAAGATGACCTTCTTTTCCCGAATGCCATTGGGCTGGTAGAGGAACTGGTGGTCCTTGGGAAAATCCAGGTTGTGGCTTTTCTTGGGCCAGTAGGTGGAGGACTGGCCGTGAACATAGATGTTCAGGTTGTCGTAAAGTTCATTCAGATAAAACAACGACGCCGGCGTGCCGGTCCGATTATCGGCGGAGGCCGGGTCCTGGATGAACAAATAAGCGACCGGCAATAGCGATTGAACCGAAGGATCGGCCACGACCGTTCCGTAATATTGTTGGGAATCGGTCGCGTCGGGGAAAATCGGCCAGCGCGAAGGATTGCCGGCGGTGTCCACGGCGGTGACGTAATAACGAAGCAATTGTCCCGCCGTCGCCGCGCCGCCGGGAATGGTGCTGGTCCAGGTGCCATTGGGGTCGGACAGGTTCATCGGCACGGAAACTTCGGAATTGAACATCACGCGGTAATGCAGTGTGACAGTGGCAATCGGGTTGAAGCCGGGCACCACCTGCGCCGTGACAGTGAGCGCGCCGCCCGCCGCCGGCACGTTGGGCGAATGCGAGGCCCCGGACATGATCGGGCCGAAATCGGTGGTGCTCGTCCCGTTCGGCGCGCCCGGGGTCGGGCCGGTGAAGTATCTCCAACCGACGCCGGTGTTGGTAATGCCCAGGCCGAGCAGTTGCGCCTGCATCAGAAAATCCGTGTTGGTCACGGCGATGTTCATCGCCTGGATTGCCAGCACATTGCTGCCGGTTTGCAGCCATTGCCGCGCCGCGCTGACATCGAAGGCCGTCCATTGCACCGCCTGTGGATCCAGATGCCGCTGCGAAGCGGTGGAATTCCACGCGAGGGCGGCAGGCAAAATCAACCCGACATCGAAAACGGCATCATAGCCATGACTGCTGCCGAAACTAATCGTACCACCGGTAACGGGCATCAGGCCCAGCTCGCCGCCGGAATATAGATTGCCAATGGCATTTCCCAGCTGTTCCCATCCGTACGCATTCACCGTAGACTTTCCGAATGAATATGCATAAACGGCGGTGGTTGAAAGCGACAGGCCTAAACCACGCCACTGCAACCAATCGCCATCCGCAAAGGTAAAATTTGTCGCGTTATACGTCGCCAGCAGCGTCGCCGTGCTGCCGCTCACCGAATAGATATGCAGCACATAATTTTGCGGTGTGCCGGTTCCGGAAGTCGAGCCGCCGCCGGTTTTGATGGCCAGCGAATTCAATAAATATTGGGATGAGCCGCCGGCGGGTGTGAAGGTCTGGCCCGGCTCGCCGCTGCCGAAATAGGATTGATTGTTGTCGTAGTAGTTCAAACCGTCAGGCTTGTTCGCTTGTCCGGAAGTGAGCAACTGGGACACGTCGTTTGATCCGGGCGTTGGCGCCGCGGCGCCCAAATCCGTGAGGGTCGGCGCCGTCGGGATTCCGCCGGGCGCATTGGCACTCGCAATGAAATGACCGTTGAGAAACGCGGCAAAACCGTCGTCATAGCGCATGAGTAATTGCAGACCATTGAACGCGTTGGTATCGGAAATCGTGAATGGTATGCGGACATAGGCGGTGGCATTCACGCCATACATTTTTGACAACACATCGGTATTGATATAATTCGTGTAGTTGACCTGGTCGGCATCGGAGGCCAGCAGCGCGGTGATTTCGTTCGTCGCCAGCGCGCGGTACCAGACGGCGACTTCGTCAATCTGGCCTTTGAAATAATTCCCGCTGGCGTCAAAAATGCCGCCACCGCCGATGTTGAAATCGGATTCCGACTCGCCGAAATTCGCCGCCGAAATCGTTGTGCTGCCCGCCAGCGTCCCATCGATATAAAGCGCCAGTTGGCCGTTGCCGCCGACGGCCGTGAGGTAATGCCAGGTGTTGGTGGCGTAGGGATAAGCGGCTGACACCGAACCAACGGGCGTCCAGACCTGGATGGTTGAGGCCGTGTTAAAACCGATTTCGATCGTGCCGATCTGGCCGAACAATCCCGTGAGATTGTTTGGCGCGGCGGTCGGACAAATCCAGCCGCCAATCGTGAACGCCGGCAAATCGTTCACCAGTTGATACGGGCCGTTGACGTAGGCACTGGCGCCGTCAAAAACCGGTGCGACGTTGTTGGGCTCGAAGGTGGGAAAGGCCGGCGGTTGCGGGCCGGCCTGGCCCAAAACGAGGTTGCCCAGATAACCGCCGCCGTCCGACACGCCACCGCTGCCGAGATTCACCGCCGTCAGCCCGCTGGTTTCATTCAACCGCCAGTACGCTTCCGGTTGGGTTGCGAGCACCTTGGTCGCGAACGGTTCCTCCTGCGGATCCACGATGCCGGTTTCATAGCCGATGCCGTTGATGCCAACCAGCCAGCTTGAATCATCGAAATTCGCTTGTGCCCAAACCCCGTCCACGGAGGCATCGGCCGGGATCAAATAATGAATCGCCGCGTTCGTGGCGACCAGCGCACTCGTCGTGAGCTGCATGCCGATGCCGTAGGAGACGTCCGGGAATTGGGGCGGAAACTGTGGCGAAAGTTCCGTGGCCACCGAGCCGTCCGGGGCGGATAGCGCCAGATATTCGCCCTCCGCCGACAACTTGAAGTTCGTATGCAATTCCTGGCCGGGCGTGGTGCGGTTTTTGCCGGAAGCGAAGACGATCATGAAGCTGTTCGGCGGCACGTTGGTGGCCGGGAAACGCCATTTGCCGGGATTGCTGGAGCTGTCCGTCAACGCCCAGTTGAGCAGGCTGACGCTGCTGCTCGACGTGTTTTGAAGTTCAATCCAGTCCGAGGAATCCCCGTCCTCGTCCAGGAGCGTGCTCGTGTTACTGGCCATGAATTCGGTGATGCGGATCTGGCCGCTGGTGGCGAAGCCGGTAAAAAGTGACACCAGGAGGAATCCGCGCAGGCAGAGAAGGGGGATTTTCATATTTGGCAAACAGTTGTGCAGCATAGCCGTCAGGCCATGCCCTCGGTCAGCCGCGGGTGCAAGTCTTGAGCCATGCGGTGAGGTCGCCCCGTTCGAGGTTGGCGTAACCCGACACATACAAATTACTCTGGGTCGTCGGATGATTTTGTGCTCAACGTAAATTGGCATTTATTGGCCCGAAACTGGGATTTGCGCGCTGATTTCCCGGCGGCCCGGGTCGCCAGATGCGGTCCGCACAATTTTGCCTTTCAATCACCCGCCGGTCCGTGTTCAATCTGTGGCCGTTTGAACGATGCCCAAACGCACTGACATCCATTCCGTACTCATCATTGGCGCCGGCCCGATCATCATCGGCCAGGCGTGCGAGTTCGATTATTCCGGCACCCAGGCCTGCAAAGCCCTCCGCGAGGAGGGTTACCGCGTCATCCTCATCAACTCCAACCCGGCCACCATCATGACCGACCCGGAGTTCGCCGACCGGACCTACATCGAACCCATCACGCCCGAGTGCGTCGAAAAAATCATCGTGCGCGAGAAGGAGGAAATGGTCCGGATCGGCGCGAAAGGGAAACTGGTTTTATTGCCGACGCTCGGCGGCCAGACGGCGCTCAACACCGCCATGGCCCTGCACCGCTCCGGGGTGCTGGAAAAACACGGCATCGAAATGATTGGCGCCAAGGCCGAGGCCATCCATAAAGGTGAAGACCGCCTCGCCTTCAAGGACTTGATGATTTCCATCGGACTCGACGTCCCGATTTCCGGCGTCGCCCACGACATGACCGAAGCCCGGACCATCGCGGACAAGATTGGCCGGCTTCCCTTGATCATCCGGCCGGCGTTCACGCTCGGTGGCACCGGCGGCGGCATCGCCTACAACCGTGACGAATTCGAGGAACTCGCCAAACGCGGCATGGACCTCTCACCCGTCAGCGAAATCCTCATCGAAGAATCGCTGCTCGGCTGGAAGGAGTACGAAATGGAGGTCATGCGCGACCGGGCCGACAATTGCGTCATCATCTGCTCCATCGAAAATTTTGACCCGATGGGCGTGCACACCGGCGATTCCATCACCGTCGCGCCCATTCAGACGCTGACGGACAAGGAATTCCAGATCATGCGCGACCAGAGCTTTGCCGTGATCCGCGCCGTGGGCGTGGAGACCGGTGGCTCGAACATCCAGTTCGGCGTCAACCCGGACAATGGCCGCATGGTCATCATCGAGATGAACCCGCGCGTCAGCCGCAGCTCGGCGCTGGCATCCAAGGCCACCGGCTTTCCCATCGCGAAAATCGCCGCCAAGCTCGCCGTTGGCTACCTGCTCGACGAACTCAAGAACGACATCACACGCGAAACCCCCGCGAGCTTCGAGCCGAGCATCGATTACGTCGTCACCAAGATTCCGCGGTTTGCGTTCGAGAAATTCGCACAGGCCGACCCGACACTCACCACGCAGATGAAAAGCGTGGGTGAAGCGATGGCCATTGGCCGCACGTTCAAGGAATCGTTGCAAAAATGCCTGCGCTCGCTGGAGATTGGCCGCAGCGGCCTGGGCGGCGACGGCAAACCCTGGCGCGTTGGCAACGATGTTTATGGCGACCGCGACATCCTGCCCCGGGACGTCATCAGCCGAAAGCTCAGTGTGCCCAACGCGGAGCGGATTTTCTTCATCCGCCACGCATTGCGCGCCGGCTTCACCATCGATGAGATTTTCAACCTCACGAAAATTGATCGCTGGTTCCTGGTGCAGATCAAGGAAATTGTGGATTTTGAGGAGGAGCTGGCGGGAGCAGAGAAGTGAAACAGGAACGGATACAAAATCCGAGTTCCGTCGAACGCGACGTAATTGAATCCAAAATTGCAGAGGGCTGTCATGTCATACTGCAATTTGATGGACCCCGCTACACTCCTGATCTGCTGAAGAAGATAAATAATCTTTGCGGAGAATTGGGCAAAGATTTGGAGGTTCGTTTCTGCGGACACAAATTTGACGCCTCTCATCTTCGCTTTTTGCCAGACGTGGCCGCACTCTCGTTTGATTGTCTTCTTGAGGCGACGAATCTATCTGCGCTCAATAATATGGCGAACTTGCGGCGATTGTCGCTGGGGATTTATCGGCTGGATGATCAGCACATCCTGAAAGCACTCCAACTGCAAAATCTTGAAAGACTAGCCATCAGCGAAACGGCAAAAGCGAATATCGCGAACGCGCGGAATAAAATCTTTGAAGCCAGCCGCGAATCCCAACGGGATTCCAATCCATCAGCCCAGGGTTGCCCCGAACGCTTTCGGGGCTACCCTGGGAAACCGTCCCCATAAATTCATCAACTCTGAAGGAGTTGCATCTCATCCACCGCCGCCCGACACAACTCC
>Ga0265313_10004808_pt1 | contig 10174 bp, 8 predicted proteins | sample 4123metaG_FD_203122 | JGI IMG/M metagenome (GOLD analysis project Ga0265313, IMG submission 203122) | Rhizosphere microbial communities from Carex aquatilis grown in University of Washington, Seatle, WA, United States - 4-1-23 metaG | ecosystem: Host-associated > Plants > Roots > Rhizosphere >...
GGCGCGCGAAGTTCGCGCAGGATGCCGGCGGCTCGCTCCGTCTGCTCCGGATCGTAGTTGGAAAGCCCGACATAGAGCGCCTTTCCCGAGCGAACCGCATCCGCGAGGGCGCCCATCGTCTCCTCCAGGGGCGTGCCCGGATCCGGCCTGTGGCTGTAGAAGATGTCGACGTAGGGGAGCCCGAGGCGGCGGAGGCTCTGGTCCAGGCTGGCCAGAAGATATTTCCGGGAACCCCAGTCGCCGTAGGGCCCCTCCCACATCGGGTAGCCCGCCTTGGTCGAGATGATCAGCTCGTCCCGATGGGCGGCGAGGTCCTCCCTCAGGATACGGCTGAAGGTCGCCTCCGCGGACCCGGGCGGAGGGCCGTAGTTGTTGGCGAGGTCGAAATGCGTGATGCCGAGATCGAACGAGCGAAGGATGAGCGCCCGGGCGTTGGCGAAATCCACCTCGGCGCCGAAGTTATGCCAGAGGCCGAGCGAGAGAAGCGGCAGCTTCAGGCCGCTGCGGCCGCACGTGCGGTACAGGGCCGGCTGATCATAACGCGTGGGAGCGGGTTGGTGAGCCATGAATGGAAATCCTATTCCGCGCGCATCGGGGCGACGCCGTCGGAGAATTCGGCGGCCAGGAGCTTGCCTGGCTTGACCGATGCCCGTCGGATCACCGGCCGCCCCCGATCGTCGCGCATGATGACAAAGCCGCGGTTGAGCACCGACACCGGGCTTGCAGCCTGAAGGCGCTTGCCGAGCGCAAGGAGCCGGTGCGAGGCGAGCGGAAGGCGGCCCTCGGGAGAGGCCCGCTCCAGCCGCGAACGGATCTCCGAGAGCTCGTGGCGGCGGCGCTGCCCGGCGGAGCGGAGCGCCGAGGCAAGCCGGTTCGAGAGATCGTCGAGGCGGAGGTGGCCGCGCTCGACCTGCGCCGCGGGAGTGAGCAGGCGAAGACGGGAGCGCGCGTGATCGAGCCTTTCGGCCGCGCGCTTCCGCGCCTGGTCGGCCGCGACGCCCAGCGCCGCGCCGGCGTTCGAGGCCCGTTCGGCGCACGCTATGAAATGGCTCGATATCAGCTCCGCCGCCGCGCTCGGCGTCTCCGCGCGCGCGTCGGCCGCGAAGTCGCACAAGGTGAAGTCGATCTCGTGGCCCACCGCGGAGATGATCGGCACGGGCGATGCCGCGACCGCGCGCACGAGCGGCTCCTCGTTGAACGCCCAGAGATCCTCCGCGCTTCCGCCACCCCGTCCGATGACGAGGAGATCGAAAATCCGGAGCCCGGCCGCAAGCTCGAGCATTTCGACCATTTCCGCCGCCGCCCCCTCGCCCTGCACCTTGGCCGGCAGCACGACGACCCGGCCCCTCCAGCCGCGCCGCGCGAGGATGCGCAGGAAATCCTGGACCGCCGCGCCCGTGGGCGAAGTCAGGAATCCGATCGTGGCGGGAAGGACAGGAATGGGCCGCTTCCTCTCCGGCGCGAAAAGCCCCTCCTCCGCAAGCCGCCGCTTCAGGGCCTCGAACTCGCGCTGCAACCGCCCGACGCCGTCCTCGACGATCGCACGGACGATCAGCTGGTACTGGCCCCTGACCTCGTAGACGTCCACCTCGCCGTAGGCGGCGACCTGGACGCCGTCGCGCAGCTTGACCGTCTGGCGAAGGGCGTCGCCGCGAAACAGGACCGCGCTCAGCTGGGCCCCCGAGTCCTTGAGCGAAAAATACACATGCCCGCTCGCCTGCGCCCGCAGGTTGGACACCTCGCCCCTGATCCAGCCGGGCGCAAGTCCGCCCTTGAGCAGCGCCTTCAGCCGCCGGGTGAATTCGGTCACCGTCTCGATCGGAGACCCTTCGGTCATGCGGCCGCCCTCCGCTGCGAATAATGGCGGCGCAGGAGGTGCGTGGCCGCCACCACCGCAACAATGAGGCTCAGGGCGAGGACGATCGTGCCGCCCCGCCCGTGCCGCAGGGCGTCGCCGAATATCGTGAAGGCCGCGTTATTGGGCCAAACGAACAGGCAGGAGAGGAGAAAGTAGAGGCGCACCGGGGCGTCGGCCAGGCCGAGGAGATAGTTCTGGACGAAGAACGGAACGCCGGGCGTCACGCGGAGGATGATGATCAGGTCCGTGATGTCGCCGCGGTCCACTTCCGGCAGCTTGTATCCCAGCTTTTCGAACAGGCGCGCCAGCCGCGTCCGGAACACCCAGCGCGAGAGCCAGTAGGTCAGGGCGAGGTTGACCGTCATCGCCGCGTTCACGGCCAGGACCGTGCCCGCCATCCCCATGCGCTCGCCAAAGGCCGAGCCCGCGACGAGCGTGAATGGAAGCGTCGGCACGCCGAATGCGGGCATGAGCGCCATGGCCGTGAAAAACACCCAGGGGCCGAGGCCGCTCACGACCGCGAGAGCCCGGTCGATCAGCGCGAATACGGGCACGCCCTTCAGGAGGAACAGGGCCGCGGCAGCCGCGAGGACGGCGGCAATCCCCAGCCGCAGCATCAGCTTTCTTTTCCTGGCGGGGGGAAGCGGGGGCATGACGGGGGTCAGCCCTTCTGGATCAGCTCGATCTCGTAGCCTTCCGGGGCGTCGATGAATGCGATCAGGGATCCGCTGCCGGTCGTCGTCGGACCATCGCTCAATTTGTATCCCTTCTGCGCCAGCCGCGCCGCGAAGGCGGCGAGGTCGTCCACCTGGAATGCGAGATGCATGAGATCAGGCTGGACGTGCACGGCGGGGCTGTTTGGTAGCTGGCAGAGCTCGATCTCCTCCTCGCTGTTCGGCGTCCGCAGGAAGGCGAGCTGCGCGCCGCGCGGGGACGTGTGCCGGCGTGACACGACGAGCCCCAGCGCATCCTCGTAGAACTTCACCGTGCGCTCGAGGTCATCGACGCGCATCCGGGTATGCAAAAGTTTTGTGACCATGAGCTTGAATCAATTCCCAACGGTTGCCGCCAAAGTCGAGAGGAATTCCCGCGCGGCGGGCCTCCGGCCGTCGCCCGCCTCGCCCACGTAGCGGCTGACGGCATCCGGCGGGCCCATATTGAGCCGCTCGGTGAGCCATCGGTTGGTGGCGCTCGTGTGCCGCTTGAGCCATGCGGCAAGCGCGACTTTCCAGGGCGCCGATTTCGGGTCCGCGGCCGCCGCGGACAAGGGCCGCTCGAGCGCCCGGGCTCCGGCCTCGAGACGCGTCTCCCACTCCCGCCGATTGCCCGCCGAAAGCGGCGAGCCTCCCCAGTCGCCGGCCGCGGACAGGCGGCCGGCCTCCTCGCGGCATCGCCGAAGGAACGCCTCGCCGCCATGGGCCCAGCCCCGGGAGAGCAGGTCGAATCGCCCGGAGAGCCCGCTCCCAGGATCCGCGGCGATCCGCCGGAGCCGGGAAACGGCGTCCCGCCAGCCGGCTTCCGTGTCGGGTAGGCCGCCGCTTCCCGGCAGCCAGTCCGCGCAGAGCCATGCCGGGCGCCTGTCCGGCCCTCCCCGGGCAAAATGCCGGAGGCTCGACCATCGAAAGGACGCGATCTGATCGGCGCCCACCAGTCCGGCGCGCACCGGCTCCGCGTGAATCCCATCGACAAGATCCGACAGGACGGCCCCCGGCTCGACCAGGATCGCCCGATAGCGGTCCCGGAATGCGCGCCCTTTCCCTCCGCGAAATCGATGGAAGCGGTTGCCGAAGGCGCTCTGCAGCCAGTGGACGCCATTTGCCAGGTTTCCATGCGGGGTTTCCAGGGCCAGATGGTACCGGTTCCTGGTCAGGCAAAAGGCGTGAATCCGCCAGCGCATGCGCCCGGCGGCTTCGCCGAGGCCCTCCACGAAAGCCTGCGCCGCATCCGCCGTCGCAAAGAGGTCGGTGCGGTCGTGCCCTTGGTTGAACACGTGATAGACGGCCCCCTCGAACTCGATCCGCGGCGTCCTTGCCATTATGGAAATGCTCGCGGGGAATCCCACCGGGCTCAACCCCCAATGTGAGCGGGAGGCTCCCTGGCCGGGCCCGGCGGCGACTCCCGGCCAGCCGAAGCTTGCACCGCGCCCGCCATTGGTTTTTCTGGGCGAACCTCAAACACCCCATGCCCCGTCCCCTCACCCTCTTCACGGGCCAATGGGCCGATCTGCCCCTCGAAAAGCTTGCGCCCCTGGTAAAGAAGATGGGCTACGACGGCGTCGAGCTCGCCTGCTGGGGCGATCACTTCGACGTGGACCAGGCCGCCTCCTCCCCGTCCTACCTGAAGGCGAAGTGGGAGATCCTCCAGGACAACGGCCTTTCCTGCCAGGCCGTCTCCAGCCACCTGGTCGGCCAGGCTATCTGCGACCTGATCGACGAGCGCCACAAGGCGATCCTCCCGCCCGACGTCTGGGGCGACGGCGAGCCCGAGGGCGTCCGGAGCCGGGCCGCCGCGAAGATGGCGCTCACCGCGAAGGCCGCGCGCGCCTTCTTCGACGCGAAGCCGGGGAGAAAAGGCCAGGCCCCCGAGTTTGCGCCGGTCGTGAACGGCTTCACCGGCTCGTCCATCTGGCATTCCATCTACGCGTTCCCGCCCACGTCGGCCGAGTACTGGGAGAAGGGCTTCCGGGACTTCGCGAAGCGCTGGCTGCCGATCCTGGACGCCTTCGACAAGGCCGGCGTCAATTTCGGGCTCGAGGTTCATCCGACCGAGATCGCGTTCGACCTCGCCTCCGCGCAGCACGCGCTCGCCGCAGTCAAGGGCCACAGGCGCTTCGGGTTCAACTACGATCCCTCGCACCTCGCGTATCAGGGAGTTGATTACGTGAAGTTCATACGGGAGCTCGGGAGCCGGATCTACCACGTCCACGTCAAGGACGCCTGGTGGGAGCACGGGGACGGCTCGGTCGGCGTCTTCGGGGGCCACGTCGCCTTCGGCGACCCGCGGCGCTTCTGGGACTTCCGCTCGCCGGGACGCGGCGACATCAAGTTCGAGGACATCATCGTCGCCCTGAACGGCATCGGCTACGCCGGCCCCCTGTCCGTCGAGTGGGAGGACGGCCGCATGGACCGCGTCCACGGGGCGACCGAGGCGGCGGCCTTCGTGCGCCGTCTCGACTTTCCGGGCAGCGGCGTCGCCTTCGACGCTGCGTTCGCAAAGAAGAAACGCTGATGCGCCGCAAACTTCGCTTCGGAATGATCGGCGGGGGCCGCGGGGCCTTCATCGGCGGCGTCCACCGGATCGCGGCCGCGATGGACGGCAGGGCCGAGCTCGTCGCGGGCGCCTTCTCGTCCGACGCCGCCCGCTCCCGGGCTTCGGGGAACGACCTTTTCGTCGATCCGGACCGGGTCTATGGAAGCTACGCCGAGATGGCCCGCGCGGAAGCCGCCATGCCGGCCGGCCGGCGGCTCGATTTCGTCGTCATCGTGACGCCCAATCACGAGCACTTTCCGGTGGCCAGCCTGTTCCTCAAGTCCGGCTTCAACGTCGTCTGCGACAAGCCGGCGACCTTCAGCCTTGCGGAAGCCAAACGGCTCCGCGCCCTCGTGCGCAAGACCGGGAAGATTTTCGTCCTGACCCACAATTACACCGGCAACGTCATGGTGAAGCAGGCCCGCGAGCTCGTCCGGACCGGGCGCCTGGGCGACATCCGCAAGGTCGTCGTCGAGTATCCCCAGGGCTGGCTCAGCACGAGGCTCGAGGCGACGGGCCAGAAGCAGGCGGTCTGGCGCTCCGATCCGAAGCGGAGCGGGATCGCCGGATGCATGGGCGACATCGGGACCCATGCCGAAAACCTGGCCCGCTACATCACCGGGCTCCACATCGACAAGCTCTGCGCCGACCTCACGGTTTTCGTGAAGGGGCGCAAGCTCGACGACGACGGCAACATCCTCGTCCGGTTCAAGGGCGGAGCGAAGGGCATCCTGCACGCGTCGCAGATCAGCGTGGGCGACGAGAACCACCTCAACATCCGCGTCTACGGCACCCGGGCCGCGCTCGAATGGCAGCAGGAGCACCCGAACGAGCTCGTCGTCAAGTTTCCCGACCAGCCCCGCCAGACCTGGCGGCGCGGCAACGGCTACCTGGACGAGTCCGTCCGCAAATTCGTGCGCATCCCCCCCGGCCACCCGGAGGGCTACCTGGAGGCGTTCGGAAATATCTACCTCGAGGCTTTTCGCGCAATCGCCGCCGAGGTCGAGAACCGCCGGCAGTCCCGCGACCTGGATTTTCCGACGATAGACGACGGGGTCGAGGGCATGGCCTTCATCGAGGCGGCGGTGAAGAGCTCCAAGGCCGGAGCCAAGTGGGTGGGTCTCGACCTCAAGTGACCTTCCTGAGGAGCCCCGATTCCTCCGCCTGCGGTCGGGCCCGTTCTCCCGCCAAACGCTCCAGCGCCATCTCCTCCAGGAACGCGAGATAGTCCTCGGCGGCCTCGGCAAGGCCCCCAATCCCATGGGAAAATGCCAGCATGACTCGGGTTGCCGGGCCCGCATGCGCTCGCAGCATCGCATGGAGCCGGGCCGCGATCTCGGCCTGCTCCATGTGGTCGTCGGGCTCCGGCGCAGGATCGCACAGACGCAGCTCCATCGCCGGAGGCTCGGCTCCCGGCCCCTCCGCGCCGTGGAGCGAAACAACTTTCGGACGGCACTGCTGCCAAAGATAGGCGGCCCGCCCAAGCTGCAGCTCCCGGCAGACCTCGTCGGCCGAAGGGGGGGTGTCGCAGGACTCGCGGTTCGCGAGGTAACGGTCGATTCGGCGGGCGATGCGGTGCTGGTGGACCGGGAACGAGATAAGGGACCCCGTTTTCTGGAAATGCCGCGCCATGTGGTAGCGGATCCAGAAGCCCGCGAAATGCGCGAAGCGGGCGGCCTGGCAGCCCGGAACGTAGCGGTCGATCGCATCGAGAAGGCCGTCCGACGCGGCGCTAAGCATTTCGGGATAGCCCTGGCGGCTTCGCCTCTTGGCGGCTGCCTTGGCGAGCCCGTAATTGCTCAGAAAAAGCGTCTCCCTAAGTTCGAGCAGACGGCGATGGCACTCGTCCGACGCCGGATCGGACAAGCGGGCCCCGGACGCCTCCACGGCCGCCATTTCAAAAAAGGTGCGCACGGGAACTGCCGCAAGGAGCCACCCGGCCAGGGTCCTGGATTCCGCACCCGGGCCCTCCGCCCGAACGATCAGCCTATGGAGTTCCCGGCGCCGCGCCGCGCTCAGCCGGGCGGTCCTCCAGGTTCGCACGGACTCAGAGGGCTCCCGGACCTCGGGATCCCGCGGAGGCAGTGCCTCAAGCCAGGCGCGGAGCATCCCAGGCTTGGCGGCGAGGCATGAGGCAAAGCGGCCCTGGAGGTCGTAGAAGCAGGCGAAGAGTTCTTGGTTTTCCGTGTATGTTGGGGCTGAATTCATGAGGGGTAGGCTCATATAGTAGCAGCCGAACCCCTTTCCCACGCGTGTGTTGTGGAAAAATATTCCGCTAGTATCCTCTGGGATGCAGCCCCCGGCCGGCCGATGGCTATTTGTTGCTATCTGTTCCGGGATCGCAGCCGCCAGGGCCTTCGTCCCCGGACGGGATGCAGGGGCCGCCATCCATCCTCCAGACCCCAGCGATTCTGCCGGCACGGCTGTTGCGGGAAGAAATAAGGACCGCAGCCACCGGGGGCCCAGCCGGCTGCCCGGGAAATTGGGAACTCGGGCGGCCTGTCGGGAAGCGAAGCCGCCGCAGGGCCCGCGTCCGCCACGGGACGCGGAAGCGCGGCAAGGCTGTCGGCATATGCCTCGGCGAGCGAGCCCGCGCCCTCGAGCCCGCGGCTGACGGCGGACTCCACGCGCCGCGCGGAATCATCGATGGCCGAAGCTCGCGCGCGCAGGTGCCTGGCGACCATCGGCACACAGAGCGCGGCCACCGCCGCAGCGGCGGCCAGGCCCGCCAGCGCGCCGCCAAATGTGAACCCATCGCTTCCGAGTGACGAATCCGAATGGTAGGGACGAATTTGCATGAAGGGAACATAGCAAGCGGCCCACACGCCGCGCCGCGGAAGGGCAGTGTGTCAGTTTGCCGGAAGCATGCTCCGCCAGAGGAGTTGCAGCCGCATCCGACGCCTCGGGGCCGCCATCCGGCCGGCAACTGGCCGGCGGACCTTGGCGGCCGGTGTTGGCGGCGGTCCGGGAATTGGCAGCACCCGACGATGGGGGGCCTGCTTCCGGCAAACTGACACACTGCCCCGCGCACCGGTTGCTATTATCCCGGATGATGAAGATGACATTGTCCGGTGCCTGCAGGGCGCTGATCGGCTGTTCCGCAATTCTCGGCAGCCGCCTGGCGCCGTGCGCTTCCGCTCTTCGGGCGGACGAGAGGCCTCCCCTTCCCTGCCGGGAGGAAGTGGCAAACGTCGACGAGCCGGGTGCGGAGAACATCCCCTTCCTCCACCTGCGGCGCGGGAGCCTGATCGAAAGCATCGCATTTTCGGCGGCCTACCTGCGCGGCGCACCCGGCGAGGACTGCATCGTCCTCATCAGTCCCGAAGGGACGCGTATCGGCGGCGTTGCCGTTTACACCAAGGCGGACCGGCTTTTCCTGCGAAGCGCCGCCTACGGGGTGCTGCCGCTGCCGGGATTGACGGCCGCCGACATAAATCGGACGGAGAAGATCCATGCGGCGATGGCGGCGGCGATGAGGACGGTCCCCCGGCTCGCGTATTCAACGGAGGTGGATTCCGACGAGGCCCAGCTGGCGAAAGCCGCTCTCGCCGTGGATTTCTTCCCCTCGGCGATCAGCGAAGTCGCACTCCGCCCGACGGGTACCGCTCCCTCAATTCCGGAGCGGAAGACCCGCGTGCTCGTCATCGACTGGAACGGAAAGCATTACCTATGGAGCCCAACCACCGGAGTCATCGACGTTCCCGTTCCTCTCGACCCCCTTACGAAGACGGCCTTTCTCTGCGTGCAGCAGCCCGAGTTGCCCGAAAGCGTGCTGTTCGCCGCCGAGTTCGCGCGCCTCCATCCGGAAGAGAGGGCCGAGACGCTGCTGGATCCGGCCCTTTGCTCGCATCCGCTCACGTGGTTCGCGCGGGGCGCCGCCGTGGCGGCCTACACGGAAGGCGACGCGGTCAGGCTCCACACGCCATTCGGGAACATCGCCCTTCCCGGCGCGACGCGGGCGGACTTTTCCCGGCTGCCCATTCTTACGGCCAAGGCCTTTGAACGGTACCACGACTACCTGAACACCCACGGCAGCGCATCGGGCGAGCAGCCGGAGGGGCTGCCGGGCGACACCGACGACCTCCAGGTCAAACGCGCGCATTTCCGCCTTCAGGTCGCAAATGCGCGACCGGGCCGGATCAACGGAAACCGCAGCGTTCTCATCATCCGGTGCGGGAATCTTCAATGCGTCTACGCGCCGGGCCACGGCGCGGCCTATTCAGGATGGCTTCCCCCCTATCAGGCGCTGCTTGTCGATGGAATCGTGTTCGCGGGGAGCTACCTGAAGTCGCATCCGGGAGAGCGGGCCTGCGTGATCGCCCATCCGCCTCCCGGGCGGCTGACCTACCCGCAGGGAGGCATCAACGCGCACACCTTCTACACCCGGGGGAGCGCGCTGTGGGGGCACATCACCCAGGATCATGCCGGAGAATACCGCGTCGCCGGCTCCGCCGGGAGCGACATTGAGGACCGAGGCAAGCTGGCGCGCCTATGCGCGGACAATCCATCGATGGCGGCCACCTCCGCCCGGACGACGGCGAGCATCCTCGGAAGCGACTACAGGCGTTCCGTCGCATCGATGTCGCCGTACGACGGCCGGGAGTTCACCGCGATCGCGGTCCTGGCGCAGCTCAGCGACGCCGGAGTACCCTGCAGGATGGTCCGCGAGCGCGAGCGGATGGAAGACGGGCGGATCGTCGATTTTCCATCGAATGCCGTGGCATTTCAATGGGGTGGCGCGTGGTTCGTGTATGCAAGGCAGAAGGTCTTTCGGGCCAGGGCCAGGGGCTACCCGTCGGACATGACGCTCGACTGACATGAGCGCCCGTGCCTTTGGAACCCTCGCAATCGCTGTCCTGGTCCTTTCTGTCTCCGGACCCGCCCGCGCGTGTTTTTCCGGCGGCAGCTTCGATGACTACGCCAACGGCGACACCTCCAGTTCGGGCGGCTTCACCTATGGGGAACTCGGCGGCGGCGATCCAAACGGGCCCGCCTGGGCGAATTCGGGCCTGTTTATTTCCGACCCCAATTCCTCGCCGGATCCCGCCTATTCGGATCCGAGCGGCG
>Ga0265313_10004809_pt1 | contig 10169 bp, 13 predicted proteins | sample 4123metaG_FD_203122 | JGI IMG/M metagenome (GOLD analysis project Ga0265313, IMG submission 203122) | Rhizosphere microbial communities from Carex aquatilis grown in University of Washington, Seatle, WA, United States - 4-1-23 metaG | ecosystem: Host-associated > Plants > Roots > Rhizosphere >...
ATTGACCTCGTTCAGGTGTTGGGCGGCAGTCAGCAGCGACTTGCGCGTCGGGTTCTTGCCCGAGTGCTGGAGCGCGTCGACCATCGTGAACGCGACGCCCATGCCGTAGAAGTTGTAGACGTCCTCGGGCTTCGCGCCCGGTGCGTACTTCTTCAGGATCGACTTGTAGAGCGCGACGACGGGATCCTTCGCCCACACCTGGTCGGTCGGATCCTTGAGGAACGCGATCGAGATCGATCCGTTCGCGAGCTCGGGCGCGTTCGCGCGCACGATGTCCATCACGTTCGGCGAGATGCAGATCGAGCTGATGTAGATCTTCGGGTGCCAGCCGAACTTGTGCGCTGCGAGATAGGCGAGGATCGCGTACTGCGGCGTCACGTTCAGGACGAGCACATTCGCGCCGGAGGCGTGCATCGTCGACATCTGCGAGTCGATCGACGTGTCCGTCGGCTCATAGGTCTGTGACGAGACGATCTCACCGGCCTTCGTGCCGAGGCCCTTCTTCAGCCCGTCCGACATGTCCTTGCCGAAGGCGGAGTCCTCGGAGAGCACCGCGACCTTCGCGCCGGCGATCGCGGTGATCGCGTGGCCGTAGATGACGCCCTCCGAGCGGAAGCTCGGCAGGTAGCCCATCGTCCACGGGTCGCTCTTGTAGCCGTCGCCGATTTGCGAGGTGCCCGTGCCGCCGAAGAGCTGCGGCACCTGCGCGGCGTTCAGGTAGTCGCGAATCGCAAGGTTGTTGTCGGTGCCGACGTCGTTGAAGATCGCGAAGACGTGATCCTGCTCGACGAGCTCGCGTGTCAGCTGCACGGTCTTCGCCGGGTCGTACGCGTCGTCGAGATAGAGGTACTTGATCTTGCGCCCGTTGACGCCGCCGTGCGCGTTCACGTACTTGAAGTAGGCGTTGGCGCCCTGGCCGATCGAACCGAAGAGCGCCGCAGGGCCGGTGATCGGGACGGTGCCGCCGATCGTGATCGTGGTCGGCGTCACGCCGGGCGTGCTCGCCGCGAGCGCTACCGGCGCGATGCAGCAGGCGAGCGCAAGCGTGACGAGCGCGCGCTTCATCCGCTGACAGGCTTCGTGAGCGTCTGCAGCTCGAGGTCGGCCGACCCGAGCGAGATCGACTTCTCGTCACCGAAGCCGAGGTACGCGACGTCGCCGTTCGACGACGACGGCCCGAAGGCGATCGAGAGTCGTGTGCCCTTCGGCAGGTACTGCACGTAGTTCGCGAGCCGGATCGTCTGCAGCCCGACCTTCGGGACGATGCCGCCGTGCGTGATCACGCGATTGCCCGCCGTGACCGTGACGACGAGGCGCGGATAGCTGACCACCTTACGGATCTGCACCTTGAGCAGCGAGACGCCGAACGTCTCGAGCGCCTGCTGGAACACGGGCCCGGTGCGGCGGAACGTCGTGCCGCGGAAACCGACCGTGATCACCTTCGTCTTCGGCACGCCCGCATACGACGTGCGCTTCGACCCGGTCGCGGCGGCGATCGTCACCGGCTTCGACTTGTCGATGCCGTTCGGCTCGCCCTTCAAATAGTGGTCGTACCAGGCGAGCCCCTGCGACAGCACGTAGCCGATGTCCGGTCCCGGGAACGTCGACGGCGTGTGGCCGAACTGGCCGATGTAGAGATGCTTCGGCCCTGCGATGCGCGTGTAGCCGTTGAGCGCTTGCGTGACGTCGAAGGCGTAGTCCACTCGTCCCTGGAACATGTACACCGGCGTCGTGATCTTCGGCAGTTGCGTGTACGCCGAGCGCGAGTCGGCGAGCTGCTTCAGCGCCGGCATGTTCGTCGAGTGGATCGCGTCGCTCTCGGAGGCGGCGATCAGCGGCGAGCGCGCGTCGATCGCCTTTGCGAAGCCGAGCACGATCCCGGACTTCGCGATGTCCTGCGGCCAGAGCGCGCTGAAGAGATCGGTCCATGTCTCGACCACCTCGGCTGCCTTGTAGGGGATGCCGGCCGTCAGCCCGTTCCACGCCATGCCGCCGCCGTAGGAGATGCCCCAGGCGCCGACCTGCGTGTCGCTCACCTCCGGCAGGCCCTCGAACCAGGCGACCATCGCGCGCTCGGTGGCGATGTCGTCCGGGCCGGCGAGCCCCGCGTCGCCGCCCGACGTCCCGTGACCGCGATCGGTGTAGGCGAGCGCCGCATACCCCTGCGCGGCGAAGGTCTCGGCGACCATCGCCATGTCGTCCTTCGAGCCGCCGAGGCCGTGCATGACGACCACGCCGGGCCAGCCGGCGGCGGGCGCCGTGCCGTCGGGCTCGTAGAGGTCGTAGGCGATCTGGACCCCGTCCGTCATCGTCTGGAAGCCGGTTTGCTTGCTGAACGCCTGAGCGGGCGCCACCCAGAGCAGGGCGACGGCGACGACGAGAAGAAGGCGCCTCACGGGCGGCAGATTAGCCGCTCCGAGCACCCTCTCCCTAGAATCGCGCCATGCCCGACTCCCGGCCCATCGGTGTCTTCGACTCAGGAGTCGGCGGCCTGACCGTCCTGCACGAGTGCCTGGTGACGATGCCGCACGAGGATTTCGTCTACCTCGGTGACCACGCGCGCCTTCCGTACGGGCCGCGCAGCCGCGAGGAAGTGCGGCGCTTCGCGCACGAGATCGGCGTCTATCTCGAGCGCCAGGGCGTGAAGATGGTCGTCGTCGCGTGCAACACCGCGACGTCCGTCGCCCTGCCCGACCTGCAGGAGCAGCTCGGCGTGCCGGTCGTCAGCGTGATCGTCCCCGAAGCGCACGCGGCCGTGCAGGCGACCCGCAACCGGCGCATCGGGCTGCTCGCGACGGAGCTGACGGTGGAGAGCGGCCGGTACGACAGCCTCGTGCGCACGCTCGACGCCGGCGTTCGCTTCACCGCGGTCGCCTGCCCGAAGCTCGTGCCGCTGATCGAGGCGGGGGACACCTACAGCGACGACATCCTCAGCGCGGTGCGCGAGTACGCCGCGCCGCTCAAGGAGGCAGGATGCGACACGGTGATCCTCGGCTGCACGCACTACCCGCTGCTCCGTCCGGTGTTCCAGCGCACATTTGGCCGTGACGTGACCCTTGTGTTCTCCGCCGACGAGACCGCGCGCGAGGTCGCCGAGACGCTTGCGCGCAAGGGCTTCGGCAACGACGAGTCGCGCGAGGGCCGCTACCGCTTCCTGACCACCGGCGATCCCGCGCTCTTCCGCACGCTGGGCGAGCGCTTCCTGCAACTGCCGCTCGCGGACGTCGAGCGCGTCGAGGTCGGCGAACTGGAGGCGGTGGCGTGAGCCGTAACGACGGCCGGAAGCCCGACGAGCTTCGCCCGGTCGAGGCCGACCCCGCGTTCCTCGAGCAGCCGCACGGCGTCGTGCTCTGGTCGCAGGGCAAGACGAAGGTCCTCTGCACCGCGACCGTGCAGGACGGCGTCCCGCGCTGGCTCTACCGCTCCGGCCGCGGCTGGATGACGGCGGAGTACTCGCTCCTGCCCGCGTCCACCGGCGATCGCACCGATCGTGAGGCGGCGCGCGGCAAGCAGGGCGGCCGCACGGTCGAGATCCAGCGGCTGATCGGCCGCGCGCTGCGCGGTGTCGTCGACTTCCAGGCGCTCGGCGAGCGCACCGTCTATCTCGACTGCGACGTGCTGCAGGCCGACGGCGGCACACGGTGCGCCGCGATCACCGGCGCGTACGTCGCAGCACAGAGGGCGCTCGACCATTTCGGTCTCTCGAAGGCGCTCGTCGGCTCGGTCGCCGCGGTCTCCGTCGGCGTGGTCGACGGCGTCTCGCTGCTCGACCTCGACTATTCAGAGGACTCGGCCGCCGACGTCGACGTGAACGTCGTGATGACCGGCGACGGGCGCTTCGTCGAAGTGCAGTCCACCGCGGAGAAGGTGCCGTTCGACCGCGCGCGCCTCGACGAGCTGCTCGATCTCGCCTCGGCCGGGATCACCGACCTGCAGCAGTTCCAGCAAGAGGCCGTCGATGCACCTCGCCCTTAGCTCCATCCCGACGCTCAGCGACCTCGACGTCTTCGGACGACTCGCGGTCGCCGCGGCACTCGGCGGCGCGATCGGCGTCGAGCGCGAGATCCGCGACCGCGAGGCCGGCATCCGCACGCACCTGCTGGTCGCACTCGGCTCCGGCCTCTTCACGATCATCTCGGCCTACGGGTTCCACGCGTTTCTGACGAGCGGCGACGCCGTCGTGCGCGCCGACCCGACGCGCATCGCCGCGCAGATCGTCACCGGCATCGGCTTCCTCGGCGCCGGCGCGATCATTCGCGAAGGACTGTCGGTGCGCGGCCTCACGACGGCCGGCTCGCTCTGGGTCTCCGCCGCGATCGGCATGGCAGCGGGAGCCGGCTGGTACACGGCCGCGATCGCGACGACGGTGCTGACGATCTTCGCGCTCTGGCCGCTGCGGATCATCGCGTACCGCATCATCGAGCGGATCAAGCCCGAGGAGAACCGGCTGGTCGTCGAGCTCCGGGAAGGGGCGCCGCTCGGGCCGTTCCTGGCGTGGCTGCACGACGTGCGTCACTTCGAGTTGCGCGACGAGCTCGACCGGCGCGTCGTCACCGTCGAGCTGCCGCACATCGACGAGGCGCTCGTGTCGAAGCTCTCCGACCTCGAGTACGTGATCGGGGTCAGGTGGCGCCGCTGAAGGCGACCGTCTGCTCGGGCAATCCGCACAAGCTCGACGAGTTCGCGGTGCTCTTCCCCGGCTGGGACCTCGAACTGCTCCCCGGCGCGGAGTGGCCCGAGGAGGACGGAGAGACCTACCTCGACAACGCGCGGATCAAGGCCCGGTACGGGCGCCTGGTCGGCCCGGCCGACCGGTGGATGCTCGCCGACGACTCCGGGATCGAGCTCGCCGCGCTCGGTGGCGCGCCGGGCGTCGTCACCGCCCGCTGGGCCGAGGGCCGGCACGTTGAGCAGGCGCTTGCGGCCGTCGCGGCCCGGGACCGCCATGCGCGCTACGTCTGCGAGCTCGTCGCGCTCTCGCCGGAGAACCGCGAGGTGCGCGGCACCGGTGTGCTCGCAGGGACGATCGCGGCTGCGCCGGCCGGCAGCGAGGGCTTCGGCTTCGACCCGGTTTTTGTCCCGCTCGGCGAGACGCGCACCGTCGCCGAGCTCGGCGACGCGTGGAAGGCGGAGCACTCGCACCGCGCGCTCGCGGCGCAGGCGCTAGTCCGGGGGCTGGTCTGACGGCAGCGCGCGACCCGAGCGCCACCAGTTGACCTCGGCGCCGAGCACGATCACGTTCGCCATCAGATAGAGCCAGACGAGCAGGATCGCCGGGCCCGACAGCGTCTGCAGCACCGGGTTGTGCTTCGAGATGTCGACGTACACCGGCAGCAGCTGGAACGTCGCTTCGAGCGTGACCGCTGCGGTGATCGCCCCCGGCAGCACCTCACGCAGCGAGAGGTCCGCATTTGTCAGCACGTAGTAGGCCGACGTGAGGAACACGAACAGCCCGAGCGCGGAGACCGCGATCGCCACCACCCGCGCCGAGATCGAGTCGCCCGAGAAGCCGACGTATCGCTTCAGCACCTCCTGCCCGACCGAGCCGATCACGAGCGAGGCGAACAGCGAGACGAGCGAGCCGATCATCATCATCGTGGCGAGCGCCTTCCCGTGCAGGAAGCGACGGTTCGGCCGGCCGTAGACGATGTTGAACGCGCTCTCGAGCACGCTGAAGAACGACAGCGACGACCAGAGCAGGAACGCACCGCCGACGATCCCCAGGGCGGTCGCGTTCGCTTGGATCGCGCGGACGGCCCGCAGGATCGAGTCGAGCGAGGTGTTCGGGAACGTCTTCGACAGCTCGCGGACGAAGAACGAGTTCTCGTCGGCCTGGTGCACGAGCCCGAGGAGCGCAAGCGACAGGAAGAGGAGCGGGACGAAGGACAGGAGCGCGAAGTACGCGATCATCGCCGCCAGGTGCGTCCCGCGGTCGCCGAAGAACTTGGTCAGAACCCGCCTCACTTCGCGGCAGTATGCTCGCCTGCATGGACGCGACCCAAGCGATCGCCGACCTGACCGAGATCTCGCCGCAGGTCAAGGATGTCGTCGTGATCGCCGGCGACGGGAGCCTGATCGGCTCGAACCTGCCTGGCGATGCGGCTGCTGAGCGGCTCGCCGACGGCGCGCGCCGGCTTCTCGACGCGGCCGAAGGCCTCCGGCCGGGCGTGGCCCAGCTCGAGGCTGCGACCACCTCCGGCAGCGTCTTCGTCGTGCGGGACGGCGAGCGCCTGATCGCCGCGAGGACGACGCCCGAGCCGACCGTCGGGCTCGTGTTCTACGACTTGAAGACGTGCCTGCGCTCGATCGACGAGCCCAAGCCGAAGCCACGGCGCCGTGCGCCGGCGAAGAAGAAGGAGGAGGGCGACGATGCCGCCGCGTAAGCTCGTCACAGGGATGCTGCTCGCCGCCGGGTCGCTCGCCGGCTCGGTGCTCGTCCGCCGCCGCGCAGCGCGCCGCCGCGAGCGCGTCGACCTCTATGCGGACGACGGCTCGATGCAGTCCTTCGCCGAGGGAACGGTCGAGGCGGAGCGGTTGCTGCCGATCGCCCACGAGCTGCTGTCCCCGGCATGACCCGCGACGAGCTCGCGCGCGGGCTGCGCGACGCGGCGTATCTCGAGGGCGACTTTGTCCTGCGCTCGGGCCGCCGCTCGAAGTACTACCTCGACAAGTATCGCTTCGAGACGCGCCCCGACCTGCTCCGCGCGCTCGGCGTCGCGCTCGCGGAGGCGGTTCGCGAGCACGAGCCGGCGGCCGACCGGCTGGCCGGTCCGGAGCTCGGCGCCGTCGCGCTCGCGGCGGCCGCTTCGCTCGAGTCCGGGCTGCCCTTCCTGATCGTGCGCAAGGAAGCCAAGGACTACGGCACCTCGAACCGGCTCGAAGGCGTGAGCAGCGAGGGCGAGTGCATCTGCCTCGTCGAGGACGTGGTCACCTCCGGCGGCGCCGCGATCGAGGCTGTTTTGGCTCTCCGTGAGGCCGGTCTGCGTGTCTCCAACGCGATCTGCGTGGTCGATCGTGAAGAGGGGGGCGTCGACGAGCTCGCGCGCCATGCGGTGCGGCTCCGCGCGCTCTTCCGGGCCTCGGAGCTACTGGAAATCCCCGCAAATCCGCTTGGTTGAGCGATATCCGACACCGTTGTTAGGGTTTCCACCCAAGGTCTGATCCCGATGTCCCCGAAGCAGGAGGAATGTTCGTTGACCAAGCAGGATTTCATCCAGAAGGTCGCCGTGAAAAGCGGGCTGTCGGCTCGCGATGCGGGCAAGGCCGTGGATGCGTTCATGGAGACGGTGACCGAAACGCTGAAGGCCGGGGATACCGTGAACTTCACCGGTTTCGGCAAGTTCTCGCCGTCGGCGCGTGCGGCACGCCAGGGCGTCAATCCCCGCACGGGCGAGCGCGTGCAGATCGCGGCAACGACCGTGCCGAAGTTCTCGGCCGGTAGCCAGCTCAAGGCTGCTCTCAAGAGCTAGCTCCGCGACTGGTTCCAAGATGTCCCGGAGGGCGGCGCGAGCCGCCCTCCGCCGTTCTCGTTACCTTTCGAGCCGATGGCGGTTGCCACCACGATGACCTTCGCCGACCGGCTCGCTGCCGAGGTCGAGCGGAAGCGCTCCCAGCTCGTCGTCGGCCTCGACCCGAACATCGACCTGATGCCGATCGAGCTGCGCGGCGACGTGGCGCGCTTCTGCTGCGGGCTGATCGACGCGGTCGCCCCGCACGCGGTCGCCGTCAAGCCGCAGCTCGCGTTCTTCGAGCTGCTCGGGCCTGCGGGCATGGCGGCGTTCGACCAGGTCTGCCTGTATGCGCGCAAGGCGGGGCTGCTCGTGATCGCCGACGGCAAGCGCGCCGACATCGGTTCCACCGCGCGGGCCTACTCGGACGCCTATCTCGAGGGCGAGCCGCCGCGGGCCGACGCGCTCACCGTCAACCCGTGGCTCGGCCGCGACTCGATCGAGCCGTTCCTCGGCGCGGTGCGCCGCGGCGGCGTCGGCATCTTCGTGCTCGTGCGCACCTCGAACTCCGGCGGCGACCTCCAGGACGCGATCCTCAAGGACGGCCGTCCGATGTGGCACTACGTCGCAGAGCTCGTCGACGAGTGGGGCGAAGGCACGGTCGGCGAGGTGGGGCTGAACTCCGTCGGCGCGGTCGTCGGCGCGACGCACCCGCGCGCCGTCGCCGAGGCACGGAAGCTGATGCCGCGCTCGATCCTCCTGCTGCCCGGCGTCGGCGCGCAGGGCGGCTCGGTCGCCGATCTGTCGCGCGCGTTCCAGAGCGGTCCCGCGAGCGCGCTCGTCAATGCGGCACGCTCGATCAACTACGCCTTCCGCGAGAGCGGCTCCGATTACCGGGAGGCCGCAGGCGCCGAGGCGGCGCGGCTCAAGCAAGAGATCTGGGCCGCCTCCGGTTGGTAGTGCTGCCCGACGACTGGCGTCGCTATGTCGCTCCGGCGGCGTTCCTGCTGGCCGCGACGATCGCCGTCGTGCTGATCCACTCCGGGGTCGAGGCGGGCGGCGCGCACCGTGCGGGGACGACGCTCAGCTCGCTGACGCTGCCGAAGCACGTCGTCTCGACCACCTCCGGCACGACGACCACGAAGAAGATCGCGTCAAAGCGGTTCTGGACCGTCCAGGCGGGGGATACCTTCGGCGTGATCTCCTCCAAGTCCGGAGTCCCGGTGGCGACGATCGAGCAGCTGAACCCCACGGTGCATTCCACATCCCTTTTCATCGGGGAGAAGATCCGCCTCAAGTGAGACGGGTCGTCGTGCTTGCGGCCGTCGTGGCGGCCTGCTGCGTGTCCGCGCCGGCCTGGGCGTCGCCGGGAGCACCGCCGGTGCACGCGTCCGCGTACGTGATCGAAGATGCGCGCACGGGTGAAGTGCTCGCGTCGTCGAACGCGCACGCGCACCTGCCGATCGCGTCCTTGACGAAGCTGATGACGGTGCTCCTGACGCTGCAGCACCACAAGCTCACCGACGTCGTGACCGTCGATCCGCGCGCGGCCGCCGTCGGCGAGTCCACGATCAACCTGCGCAGCGGCGAGCAGATGACCGTCGGCGACCTGCTGAAGGGAGCGTTGATCCAGTCCGCGAACGACGCCGCCGACGCGCTCGCGCTCTCGATGGCGCCCGACTACGCCTCCTTCGCTCAGATGATGAACGCGGAGGCCGGGACGCTCGGCCTGCACGACACGCACTTCGTGCGCCCCGACGGGCTCGACGCGGCCGACGAGTACTCGAGCGCCGACGACATCACGAAGCTCGCGCGTCTTGTCATGCACACGCGGTTCATCCGCGACACGGTGCGCGAGGAGACGGCCACGATCTCGGGCGGTCGCACGCTGCACACGTGGGACGACCTGCTGTCGGAGTTCCACCAGACGATCGGCGTGAAGACCGGCCACACGGACCGCGCCGGGTGGTGCCAGGTCGCGGCGGCGCGCGGCCCCGGCGTGACGATCTACGCGACGCTGCTCGGCTCGCCGACGCGCTCGGAGCGGAACGTCGACCTGCAGTCGCTGCTGATCTGGGGGCTCGGGCAGTTCCGGGTCGTCCCCGCGGTGCGATCGGGGCACACCTACGCGGACGTGAGCCTGCCCTACGGCCACGCGCCGGTGGCACTCGTCGCCGCAAAGCCGCTGCTCACGGTCGCGCGGCTCGGACACTTGCTGACCGAGACCGTCGTCGCGCCGGTGGCGGTGTCCCTGCCGGTGCGGCAGGGCGCCGTGCTCGGACGGGTCGAGATCCGGCAGGGCTCGAAGCTCGTGGGAACCCGCGATCTCGTGGCTTCCCGCAGCATTAACAAACCGGGCCTCGGGAGCCGACTAGGGTGGTACGCCGGCAGGACCTTGCACCACCTGGCCCACCTCTTCTAAGCCCATGATCGTCACTGTCACACTCAACGCGGCGATCGACCGGACGCTGACCGTGCCCAATTTCCAGCGTGGGCAGCGCCATCGTGCCAGCGCGGGCGTGACGCTCGCCGGCGGCAAGGGGATCAACGTCGCGCGCGCGCTCAAGACGTTCGGCGTGCCGGTGGTCGCGACCGGGCTCGTGGGCGGACAGACCGGCACGCGCATCGTCGAGCAGCTGACGGAAGAGGCGATCCTCAACGACTTCGTCCACATCGAGGGCGAGTCGCGGACGTCCACCGCCGTCGTCGATCCGACCGGCG
>Ga0265313_10004811_pt1 | contig 10167 bp, 8 predicted proteins | sample 4123metaG_FD_203122 | JGI IMG/M metagenome (GOLD analysis project Ga0265313, IMG submission 203122) | Rhizosphere microbial communities from Carex aquatilis grown in University of Washington, Seatle, WA, United States - 4-1-23 metaG | ecosystem: Host-associated > Plants > Roots > Rhizosphere >...
CCTTACAGCGATTACATCACAAGAGACGAATTGAAGAGTTACCTGGTCAGAGCCGGAAGCCATATTGCCTCTCAAGACAGCGCTGACTTGCTGCAAGTAATGCGCGATTTCAAAAGCATTGCTAAGAATGACGGAAAGGGAATTTCATATAGAGACATGGCTATCTATGCAGTCGAAAATCAAGATGCCGATCGCAAGATTATGATCTCTCGAGAAAATGAAAAGCTGTGGCAATCGAATCAAAGCCTTAGAGCTCAAAGCGATTACCAAACATTGCAAAGACTGGCCTAGATGCTGCGATCTGTCACATTTGTATAGCGGAAACGACACCCAGACAGCGCCTTTTGCAGAGCGGCAATCTCTCTTTCAGACCAGCCGGCGCGACTAAAACATAGAATTCGCAGTGACTTGAGAGTAGCCAGGTACGGTAAGGCCTTTGCTGTCACTTTGTCGCCGATCAACGACATAGAAATCAGTCTTTTGTTGCCCGCAAATGCTTTTATGGACTGATCATTGACGGCGGAGCACTCATCTAATTGCAAAGCCTTAAGATTTGGAAAACGAGCCAATTCCGCTAGATCTGCCCCCGTCAAGTCGGAACTCGACACAGACAGACTTTCCAGCGATTTAGAACGATTCAATGCCTTTATGATCTGACCAGTCTTTGGAATTCCACTGATTCCTAATTCAGAAAGAGTCCTTAGCTGTGGAAGTGCAATCATGCCCGCAGCCGTAACTCTGGTATTGGATATCACCAGGTTTGTCAGATGCGAAAAGGCTTTTACCTTGTTAAGTCCATAATCACTCAAGTCTCCTCCCAACACAGTTAAGGACCTCAAACTCTTCCAACCTGCAATAAAGAACATAACGTCATCAACATTGTGAACCATCGCCATTGCTGAAACGCCTCCGTTGATGGTCAAGCTATCGATATCATTATCTGCAAATTGCCTGAGCAGCGGTGCAAATTGGCTACAAGCGTAAGAACGCATTCGCAAACCTACTTTCTCCTCTGCCGGAAGCATCACTAATCCTTGCGCGGGTATTTCTTCTGCGAACTTGCGCCCCATCATCGTAAAAACTCCTAAACTCACGCCTTTAGGAATTCGGAAAATCCGACATTTCTTGCCCTGATTGTATTCGATGGAAGAGATAGTGGACTTCGGTCTGTCCTCCCAGACCCCTATAGGCATGGGCTTAACGCTCAATTCATCTTTTTGCGCGGAGGCGACGTTGTCGGAAAATTTCAATACATCGTTGGTAACTGAGGTTTCGATCTGGAGTTCACTTTTATTTCTGTTCGCTACACCTGCTCCAAAAAATTGCGTGCTGAATGCAACCGACATAATCAGCAATGATAAGGAGATAGCATGCATAACCTTTCCGGTGGAAAGGCTTCCCTGAATATCAGCGCTTTCAATACTCTGCAGAAAACCTGTCCAGACAATGATCCCAACCACCATACCCAAAAAGCAAACTTGCACAGGGATTGCTTGATGCGCCAGATGCAAAAAAGGAATGGCTAGAGCACAAGCGGCACACAAAGCCAGCATCCAGTGACAAACAACCAGTACTGCCACACATTGGCCGGCTGCATCACGAATTGTCCTGGATTGAAATTGGGTGCGCGAAACAAAATCGATCAATCTGCCATTGATCAATAGCGCACCTGATACGGCAGCACATATTGGCAGCAAAACGAGAAACGGCAAAGGCATCGGCGCAGCGACAAATCCGATAGACAGAATCGATGCAGCACAACACAAGAGAAACGAACTGCGCAAAATACTGAGCTTGCGGGGCAAGACCAGAAGGTTATTGCCACCACCAGTAACTTGCTCGGTCAGGTTTTTCAAATCAACTGAAAGAAGTTCCAGGCTCAAGTATCTGTCCTCAGGATCCTTGTGAAGACATTTAGAAACGATTTCAGCGAGCCGTTCATTTACCTTGCCGTCCTGTGAAATATCACAGATTCGCAAAGGGGGAGCTTCAGAACTGAGATGTTTGGCGATCAATTGAACGGCATTATGACCTTCAAATGGGGGTTTGCCGGAAAGACATTCATACATCACGCAGCCCAGGGAATACAGGTCAGAACGTGAGTCCTGATCGAAACCCAAGCATTGCTCAGGGCTCATATAGTGCGGACTGCCGAAAACATCGCCGGTCTGGGTGAGATTCTGGGTTTCGCGACCCATGCCCGAGCGAACTTTGGCAATTCCGAAGTCGACAAGTTTAGCGACTTCGCGTCCGTCGGCATCTTTAGTGATAATGATATTGCCTGGTTTCAAATCTCGATGAATGATTCCATGCTGGTGGGCGTGAGTGAGCGCATCACAGATTTGAATGAAGATCGCAGTGGCGGCAGAAACGTCCAGATATGCTTCATTTTTCAGTTTTGTCTCCAGTGACATTCCGTCCACAAAATCCATCACCAGATATGGTGCGCCAACCTTCGATTTCCCATAGGAAAAAACAGGAACGAGATTGGTGTGCATCAGCTTTAGGGCGGCCTTGGCTTCCCTTTCGAAACGGCTTACCGCCTGCTGATCTTCTTTCAGGTCGTCGTGGAGAACCTTAATGGCAAGGAAGCGATCGAGCTCGACATCTCTTACTTTATAGACGCAACCCATGCCGCCTTTGCCGATTCTCTCCAGAACCTCATATTCCTGTCCAAAATCCGGCAAATCAAAAGTGTCTTTGTCGCCGGGCGCATCGCCGAACAACGAGCCGGCAGGAGTGACAGACCGGTCGGAAGGTTCAGATGCTAACTGGAGCCGGCACTGGCAAAAGGTTTCTTGAAAGAGCCAGCCGGTAAGAGAACTGACACGATTATTGCCGATTGGTTTTGCACACCGGCTGCAAAATCTCAGAGTGCGAAGATTCGACGTACTGGCAGAAGTCTCTTTCATCGGATTTATCCGGCAACACTTCTGCTTTATGCCCTCTATCCGTCCATCTTATATATGCAAAATTATTAGACGCACAGTTTTGGGATTATTTCATATGCGAAAGGACTTCGGCGCGCAGCTGATGGTCTTCTTTGAGACAACCTCTAAAGGCAGTCGTCACTGTTCGTGCACCGGGTTTCTTTATGCCGCGCATCGACATGCACATATGTTCAGCTTCCAGCCAGACACAAACGCCCTCAGCTTCCACTCCCGCGAAAATCGCATCGGCAATCTCTTCAGTCATTCTTTCTTGCACTTGCAATCGGCGTGCCGTCAGCTCTACAACGCGGGCTATTTTCGACAGACCGGTGATCACTCCATTGCCGGGAAGATAAGCAACATGCGCTATGCCCATAAAAGGCACCAGGTGATGTTCACAGAGACTGGTGAATTCAATATCTTTTACCAAAACCAGCCCATCGGTCCCTTCCTGAAATTTGCAGCTGATTTCTGAGGCTGCATCAATTCCTGTGGAATAGCACAACTCTTGATACAGCCGTGCTACCCGTAGCGGAGTGTCGGCTAGACCGGCGCGCCCGGGATCCTCACCAACTGCTTCGAGAATCATTTCGACGGCAGCAGCAATTTTATCCAGATCCACCTTGCGAGCCAGGCTGCTTTCCGGTACTACGGCAGTGGATTTTGTTGCCGGAGATTGTTCTGTCTTGTGTCTTGATGCGCGGGGAAATCTATTGACTGTGGCTTCCATGGTCAATCTCTCATTGGTATGGCTTCTTACAATACATCGTCAACTATGAACAAACGGTGAACAGCCTCTAATTCTAAAGTTATAAACTGTCACGGGGTATGTCCCAGGAAACACCTAATGGAACGCGCGGCCATGATACCGCTGCCGGCCGCAAAAGCAATGCGATCGTAACCGGGTTGAACAATGTCGCCGCCGGCAAAGACTCCATCCATAGAAGTGGCAAAAGTCTGGTCCACCAGGATGTGCCCTTGAGAGCTATTCAACTGATCGACGAACATTTCCGTATTGGGAAGGTAACCCAGCTTGGCAATCACCTTTTCGCACTTGATTTCAAGTTCACCTTCTGAATTTTCGGCAATTACCGCTTCCAGATGGTCGCCGCCCAGCATGCGTTTCACAACTGTTTTGGTATGCACATCAATACCCTTATGACAATGCATGCGTGCCACTAAATCCGGTCTCGCCCTCAATGCTTCGCCTTTAGCCAGGACTGAGACACGACAGTCATTTTCCGCCAGATCAAGGGCCGTGAAAACCGCGCTGTCTCCGCCGCCTATTATGGCCACGTGCTTTCCTTTCAGTTGCTCTTTGTAGATGCCGCTTCTGTATAGAACATCGTCATTAAAGTTGTTTGGAACCGGCAAATCCCATTCTCTTAATCGATAGCCGGTAGCAAGAAATATTGTTTTTGCTTTGAAAACAAATTGACCGGCAACAATTTCCTTTTTGGCCAGATTCATGCTCAAAACATTGCAGTTAAGTTTCACTCGCTCAGCCAGAAGAAGTTGTGCAACTTTCTCAAGCTGATCGCGGGCAACCTCACCGGTTTCAAAATAGCCGGCCGCATAATTGGCAATTGGCCCGGGTATGATCGGCAGTTGCCCACCCACTTTATCTGCACGCTCGAGTACAACTACATCGAGAGCTGACTCATGGCACTCCAGAGCGCAACTTATTCCTGCCGGTCCGCCCCCGACAATCACTGCGTCATAGATGCGTTCTGAGTCAGACAAGCAAGTTCACCTTTTCGTCGGCGCCAGAGAAACTAATTCGTTGATGGCTGCTTCCACTTGCTCCGGTTTAATCGCCGACATGCACCGATCCATCCAGGCTTCTTTCGTACATTGCCATGTTTCCCAATAACACTTCTTTTCGTTCTCAATAAAGGAATTAAAACTGGTCACCTTATTAGGCACAGCACCGTATTCAATATCAATGCATGCCTGTGCACAAGCGGGAGCAACGAGAGTGCGCACATGTGGAAATTCGCGCATAAACATGACGTTGTACCGGAAGAGTGCAACGGTAGGTACATTTTGCTGAACGGCCAGATGCATCAGACCGGTGTCACCGGCGACGACAGAGAGTGCAGAACTGAGTACATCGAGAGCATCGGCAAGGCTAGGCGTAGGCACATGCGCTAACCCGCTCTCCAGGCAATCTTTCACAATCGGCGAGCGATCCGGCTCACCGACTACTGCTACCCTGTGTCCGCATTTTGTAAGACGGTCGGCCAATTCTATCCAGTGATAGGACGGCCAACATTTCACTATTCCAGCCGAACCAGGCACAAGTATGACAGTGGCGGCACACTCGCTTCGCATCTGGAAAGGTAAAGGCGAAAGAGTGTCATACACGGCTTCAATGCCGAAATCCGCGCACACGCCCTTGATCACGTCGGTGATCTTGAAGCCGGGATAAAGTTCAAAGAACTCTTTAGACCCCCAGATATAGTCCGTCTGCAACGGGTGATTGCGCATGTTGAAATAGAGATCAGATGAAGACAGTGCACTCACATCAAATTCTGTCTCGCGTATCATCCCGGCCAGACCGGGTATGCGCTCTTCCAGACCTTCCTGCATCGGCGACCGACTGATCAGGTAGGTGGGCTGACCGGTTTGAATAAGGGATTGCAGAGCCGGCAGTGAAACGATGAGATCGCCCAGTCCGCTGGATATAGGTGCCAAATAATAAGCCACTTAAACTGAGTCCTCAGTCCAGATGTTTGCAGGAAACTTCATTTCCATGCGGTCATGATACATCAGCATTTGCAGCAGCAGAATTGAGCCTTTCAGGCAAGATGATAGATATCTCACAAAAGCCGCACTGTAGCTAAGTCCTAGCGATTAATCTCCTTTCAGATATGCGCTTAGCCCCTTTGCTTCCTCTTGACTTCATAGTATTGTGTTGCCAGGCATTTATTTAGTCCCAATAGTTAGCTATAAACCAGACAGGTTTCGCACAGTGCGGATTTGGTCTGGTCTTTCGTCTTTAAAGGACAATTTCACGGTATGACGGCAACTCAAGAACGCGGCACAAATGTAATCAACTGGAACCTCGAGGCAGACTCGAGTGCAGTGGCGTCGCCGCATGAAGAGAATGTCGTCACTCTGCAAACGATGTCGATCGAAGAAGAGGTCCAAGAAATTGCCAGAATATTCCAGCAACCTGCCACCATTGTTGGCGGCATGATGCTCGGCGTCAGTGCGATTTATCAGTTGACACCGGATGTGATGCACAAAGTCTTTCAGGCGATTACTCTTTATCCGACTGAAAGTAAGCTCATCGCTCTGGCCAATATGGCCATAGCCGGTCTGGCATTTTTGGCTTTGAGAACATCGCCTGGAAAAATGGCGGGCTGGATCGCATTCACTGCTATTGCAGTCACTCTAATAGTGGTCATGGAATGGACGATGCTGGTCGGCTAAAAGCCTCGAAGCTGGCACTTGCACACGCCTGAACTTTGTTGCGCCTATGGGGAGGCACTCAATGCTTCATTGAAGCGGTCGCCCAGACCTTTCCTTTCTGCTTCCTTTCGCATCGACTCCACCGATGCTGCCAGATCTGCAACTTCCTGGCGCCACTGCTTCATTTTGACGAACACAGGCTGGCTGTCCTGTTGCACACTCTTTTGAAACTGGTCGCTATCAGCGTTATCGAGGGGTCCGGGTGCGGCCTTCGGCAAAGCCAGCTCATGTTTGAAAACGGGCGCTTTCTTTTTCAAAACAACAAAACCCGCTTGCTGCTGCCTTTTCAGCATCACCACCAGCTCTCGCCAGCGTACGCCTTCTTGAGCCACCTGCCTGCCGCCAAGATCTGTAGAAACATAGGAATCGAACTGTTGCTGCGTCCAGTCTCTGATTTTTTCTAGAGGCGGATGCTGGGACAAAAATGTCCTTTCTTCCTGAGTCATCGGCATCGGCACAGCCAGAAGCATTCTTTCCAGCGTCCACTCAAAACCGGGTTCAGTGGGATTTACCCCACTGCTTACCGTCTGTCCGGAGCCGATTGATCCAGGCGAACTGGTGCTGACACCGGGGGCACCACCTGAAGAAGGCGGCGAGCTGCCGGAAGGAGGTGCGACATCCTGAGCCGGCGCAGAACCGATTTTCGCCCCAGCAATTATTGCGAAAACCAGCCCGGCAAGAGCGAAAGCAGCCAAAACTCGAGCAGGAAGCTTAACCATGGTCTCTATTCTAGCCCCTCTTGCTCATGATTAGTTGAGCTTAGTTTGTACCCGCTCGCCATGCGGTTTTCAAAAAATATGATAAATTTCAGTTTTACACCGTTGCAAAGCCTATGCGGCTGACGACATCGGCATTATCATATGTTCAACACTGGCTCGAGCGTTGGGCATTAGTGATCAGTCGGCAGGCACTGCAATTGATAAGCAACCTGCCCGGAGACTGGAATCCGATAGAATCTGTGCTCCGAACTAGAAGTAGAAGGGACTGAGTAAGTGAATCTGGAAGACTACGAAGAGCTGATCTGCGGAGGCATAGTCGCCGCCGGTGGTCTTATCCTGATGGTAGTGATGTTCGTCTTTGGTCATGTAGGCAATGCCATGGCGGCCGTCAAAGCGTCGGCACCGGTCCAGCCGCCAAAAATAGAACGGCCCTACCAGTACAATCAGCCAACTCACATGGCGCCAGCCATTCTCAGCGACCGTAACTCCGCAGGTTACATGTATAGCACTGCCGAATCAGTCACCAGTCGCTTCGGTCACCCAAGACAGTTTTAAAAGCGCCGGGTATCCGCTCGTTGCCATTTACGTCCATTCAATAGACTGCAGGCAGCGGTCCAGAGCCGGTGCATGCTTTGAGAAAACCTCTTTGGGCGCGGAAATGATAATTTCCAGAACAGCGCAACCGTCATTGCCACCATCTATAAAGATCGTCCGGTTCTCCAGGGAGAATTCCGGAAATCTGCCTGCCACATCAACGACAGTCTTGCCGGAAAGCGATATTGTGCTTGCTTTGTCGATATCGTAGAGATCAGGTTGAGCACAATTACCAAGCACTTCGCTGATGCTCAAAATCGCCTCAGAACTGAGCTGATGGGGCTCCTTTTTCAGGATTCGCTCAAAGCTCTTACCTGACAGTGAGGACGCCAGCATCCCGCGGTAAAAGATCGAAAGTTGCAGTTCGGGCGAATCAGCCCTGCCGAAATTATACAGGTAGCTATTGCCGAACTGTCCCAATAACTTGCGCGTCTCAGACCAGCCATCCGGCAGAGGCAAGTGCTTGATTCGTCCAATATTTGAAATTTCAGTCACGAGTTTCCGGTCTATTCTGCTCTCGCGCTATAGCTATGTCGCGCTGGTTCTTTATTTTACAACTTCCTTTCATCTGCAGCGATTTTAAACTTTCGGTTGGCTTCGAATAATTGCTTTGTGCTTATATCCTCCTGCAGGTATCCCCAGGGATTGAAAAGCGAAACTACCTTTCGATGCGGATCAAACGACTTCACGACTACAAGATGCCAACCTCCATGCTCAGGATCGCTCAATGCATCCGAAAAGAGAGGATGCTGACTATCTACTACCGTGATTACAGGCAAGCGTCCTACGGCGTGGCGCGCGTGCAGCAAACTGTTTATCTGCTGAAGACTGGAGTATTCTTCCGGTAAAGTCACATCACCATGTGCAGTACCATTGATTTGATAGTTAATGTCATTCATGGCATCGCAATTCATCAGAGGATCGGACGGATCCTCGTTGTATAGTGGCAATCTGTCATGAACTAGAGCAGTAGGATCTTTACTGTAATCGAGCAGGCGATAAGGGCTTTCATTGAGTCTATTGGTCAAATCTCTCTGATATCTGGTCAGCCCGGGTTTGATGCTGATGTCCGGAGAGTCTTCTTTGGTCAGCCACGGTGTCAAATCGCTCTTTCTCTGCCAATGCACATTTACTGCCGTATTTTGAAACAGCTGATTGGCATGACTTCTTTGCCAGTATCGCTCGGGCACAACATTGAGCCCATTCACAACTATCGAAGAACCGTCACGGCATTCATACTTATTTGTCCGCACCACTTGTGAGATCAAATTAGCAGCATTTTCAGGGTGCTTGACGTAGGTGTAATATTCAAGTGAAGCAGGGCCGCAGGTGGGATGATTGCCTTGCACCACTTTCTCCGGTTTAGCGGCCAAACGTAAAGTCTGCATGGCCAGCTTATCTACAGGCCAGGAAACCGCCTCTTCGACCTGAGGATCGAGAATTTCATTGACGTGCCGAAAAACCTTCGTCACTTGATCGGTTGATATATCCTGTCTTTTCAGGATTCCGCACAGTACATCATTGACATTGGGTTGACTGAGTCTGAGCCGGGCAAATAGTTTGTTGCCTTCATATTCGAACCCCGTATACTTTTCGCCACCGGAATAGTCTTGCTCAGGTCTAAACTTGCCTCCGGAGCGCCTGAATTTGACGAACTCATCACGCCACACTGCAGAATAAGGAACACCGCCAACTGCCATGGAGCCGGGAATGCTCTCTTTAAGTTCGCTGATTTGGTCAAAGTATCGAGCAGTTCCAAGGGCACGATGCTGGGTAAGCTCGGCTCTAATTTCTTGAGCCAGCCGGACTGATCTGAACACCTGCCACGACTGCTCAACATCCTGGTTCAGCAATTCGGCGGCCCGGGTGAAGCCGGGTTCGGCAACGCCGGACAAAGCTTCTTTTCGATGCTGAAGCTCGTGCCGCACTGTTTGAATTGTGCTTCCGTCTTTGATTACAACCAAGTCTTTGCCAGACTGATAACAACTGAATTTAGCATTCGGTTGCACTTGTGCCCATCTGTTCACCGCCAGCAAGGATTGATCTTCCATTGCGACGAAGCCCTTAGAGAAAACATTTTCGTTGTATTTGACGTACCTATTGATGGGCACACCCATGCCAAGCCCGAGGCTGGCTCGATCTTGAATGATGCGAATTTGCTCTTGAGTGCCCGGCAGAAGTACATTCATCAAGCCATTCGTCAGGGCTTGATTAGATACATTCTGCAGGTCGCCTTTGTGATTCAAATTGAAGAGATCTGGGCGAGCCACTGCAGTATGCGTTAGAGACCCGGCTATGCCTGTCAAAAGACGACCACCGGCGCGGTGCATAAAATTACCATTGGCTCGGCCGAAGTATTCTAAAATGCCAAAATTGAGCGCACCAGCAGCACCGTTTCTAAGATGAGTCTCGCCAGTCTGGGTCTCTTTCATTGCGTCGTAGCAACC
>Ga0265313_10004812_pt1 | contig 10165 bp, 10 predicted proteins | sample 4123metaG_FD_203122 | JGI IMG/M metagenome (GOLD analysis project Ga0265313, IMG submission 203122) | Rhizosphere microbial communities from Carex aquatilis grown in University of Washington, Seatle, WA, United States - 4-1-23 metaG | ecosystem: Host-associated > Plants > Roots > Rhizosphere >...
CGGTCACCCGCTGCAGGGGCGCGGGGGGGGGCGCTTGCCTACCCCCCCCCCGGCCGTGGGGCCGGAGATAGGATCGAAGGGCGGGTGTATTTCGAAGTCTAGCCGCTCGTCGGCTTTGGCTCGCCGTACAACTTCCTTGCCCTGGCCTCGAAAGCACCGACCATGCGGCGCACGGCTTCGTGAAACAGCACGCCGATCAGCTTCTGGAGCATCGCCGAGCGGAACTCGAATTCGACCCGGAAATCGATGCGGCAACAGCCGTCTCCCACAGGCTCGAAGCGCCAACGGTTCGACATATGCTTGAACGGACCGTCGGCATAGGTCACGTGGATGGCCAGCGCTTCGGGATCGAGCTCGACCCGGCTGGTGAAGCGCTCGCGGATCATCTTGAAGCCGATGATGAGGTCGGCCAGCAGGAAATCGGGGCGGCGCTCGCGAATGCGGGCGCCGATGCACCAGGGCAGGAATTCCGGGTAGCGCTCGACGTCGGCGACGAGGTCGTAGAGCTGGCGCGGGCTATAGCCCAGCAGGCGCTGCTCGGCGTGCCGGATCATCGGTCCGCGGGACCTCAGGCGAGATGGGCATTGCGGGCGGCGCGAAGCCGCTCGAAATCCTCGCCGGCATGATAGGAGGACCGGGTGAGCGGCGATGCCGCCGCCAGCAAGAAGCCCTTGCCCTCGGCCATGCGCTTCAGTTCCGGGAATTCCTCGGGCGGGACGAAGCGTTCGACGGGGTGGTGCTTGGGCGTGGGCTGGAGATATTGCCCGATGGTGAGGAAATCGACATCCGCCACCCGCATGTCGTCCATCACCTGAAGCACCTCTTCCCGCGTCTCGCCGAGCCCCACCATGAGGCCGGACTTGGTGAACAAGCTCGGATCGAGCGCCTTCACTTTGGCGAGGAGCTGCAGAGAGGCAAAATAGCGCGCACCAGGCCGCACCGGACGATAGAGCCGGGGCACCGTCTCGAGGTTGTGGTTGTAAACATCGGGCCTGGCGGCCACGACGGTCTCGACGGCGCCCGGCTTGCGCAGGAAATCGGGCGTCAGCACCTCGATGGTCGTGGCCGGCGCCTGGGCGCGGATCTGGCGGATGGTCTCGGCGAAATGAGCAGCACCTCCGTCCTCGAGATCGTCGCGATCGACCGAGGTGATCACGATATGGGAGAGGCCGAGTGCCGCCACCGCCTCGCCCACGCGGGCCGGCTCATGGGGATCAAGCTTGTCGGGCAGGCCCGTGGCGACGTTGCAGAAGGCGCAGGCCCGGGTGCAGACATCGCCCAGGATCATCATCGTCGCGTGCTTCTTGCTCCAGCATTCGCCGATGTTGGGGCAGGCGGCCTCCTCGCAAACGGTACGCAGGTCGAGCCGGCGCATGAGCGCCCGGGTCTCGTGATAGGTGGCCGAAGTCGGCGCCTTGACCCGGATCCAGGCCGGCTTGCGCTGGATTGGGGAATCCGGCCGGTCGATCTTCTCGGGGTGGCGGGGGCGGACGGCGTCCATGAACGCTAGATGTGGAGCGCCCGGCCATAGGCGTCAAGCACCGCCTCATGCATGGTCTCCGAGAGCGTCGGGTGGGGAAAGATGGTCGCCATCAATTCCGCCTCGGTCGCCTCCAGCCCCCGGGCAATGGTGTAGCCCTGGATCAGTTCGGTCACCTCGGCCCCGATCATATGGGCGCCGAGGAGTTCGCCCGTCTTGGCGTCGAACACCGTCTTGACCAGGCCTTCCGTCTCGCCCATGGCGATCGCCTTGCCGTTGGCGATATAGGGAAAGCGCCCGACCCTCACCTCCCGACCGGCCGCTTTGGCCGCCGCCTCGGTCAGGCCCACGCTCGCCACCTGGGGCATGCAATAGGTGCAGCCGGGAACCTTGGTGACGTCGAGGGGATGGAGGCCCTTCACGCCGGCGATGCGTTCAACTGCGAGCACGCCCTCATGCATCGCCTTGTGGGCGAGCCATGGCGGGCCCACCAGGTCGCCGATGGCATAGACGCCGGGCTCGCCCGTGGCGCACCAAGGATCGATGACGACATGGGTCTTCTCGACCTTTACCTTGGTCCCTTCGAGGCCGAGGTTCTCCACATTGCCGACGATGCCCACCGCCAGGATCACCCGCTCGACGGTTATCTCGGAGGTCGATGCACCGGCGGCGACCGTGGCCGTGACGCTGTCGGCGGCCTTGTTCAGGCCCTTCACCGTGGCGCCGGTCACTATCTTCATGCCCTGCTTTTCGAAGGATTTGCGGGCGAAGGCCGAGATCTCCGCGTCCTCCACCGGCAGGACGCGGTCGAGCACTTCGACCACCGTCACCTCGGCACCCATGTTGCGATAAAAGCTGGCGAACTCGATGCCGATGGCGCCGCTGCCGATGACCAGCAGGGACTTGGGCATGCGGTCCGGAACCATGGCCTCCTTGTAGGTCCAGATGAGCTTGCCGTCGGGCTCCAGGCCGGGCAGGACGCGCGCCCTGGCACCGGTCGCGAGGATGATGTTCTTGGCCCGAAGCGTGTCGCCCTTGTCGGTCGAGACCAGGCCCGGGCCGGCGAGGCGCGCGGAACCTTCGACCACCGTCACCTTGTTCTTGTTCATCAGGAACTTGACGCCGTTCGATAGCCGGGCCGCCACCTTGCGCGAACGCTCGACGATCTTCTTCGTGTCATAGGCCACGTCCTTGGCCGAGAATCCGTAGTCGCCGAGATGGCGCAGCAGATGGGCGATCTCCGAGGATCGCAGCAATGCCTTGGTTGGGATGCAGCCCCAGTTGAGGCAGATGCCGCCCAGCAGGTCGCGTTCGACCATTGCGGTCTTGAGGCCGAGCTGGGCCGCGCGGATGGCGGCGACATAGCCGCCCGGGCCGCTGCCGATGATGACGAGATCGAAGCTTTGCTCGGCCATGCTGCTAGATCCTTTCGACGGGGCCGCGGGTCAAAGCGCCGGCGGGTGCATCGCCCGTATTGACCACGCCGCGGCGCTCCAGCAGCAGGATTTCGCACTCCCGCTCGGCAAAGGGTTTGTGCTCGACCCCGCGCGGCACGACGATCATCTCGCCGGCCGAGAGCGACACCTGCCGGTCGCGGAAATCCATGCGCAAAGCGCCCTTCAGAACGAGGAACAATTCATCCTCGCTGGGGTGGCTGTGCCACACGAAATCGCCCAGGACCTTCACCACCTTGATCTCGTAGTCGTCGATGGTATCGACCAGCTTCGGGTGCCAATGCTCGGCGAAGCTCGCCAGCTTCTTTCCCAAATTGATTCGCTCGCCCGCCGCCATGAATCCGTCGACCTACAGCAGCAGGGTCAAGGGATCCTCGACCAGCTTCTTGAAGGTGGCCAGGAACTCGGCACCCACGGCCCCGTCGACCACGCGATGGTCGCCCGAGAGCGTGCAGCTCATCACCGTCGCGATGGCGAGCGCGCCCGCTTTCACCACCGGGCGCTGTTCGCCCGCGCCGACGGCAAGGATGCCGCCCTGGGGCGGATTGATGACGGCGGCGAATTCCCGGATGCCGAACATGCCGAGGTTGGAGATCGAGAAGGTGCCGCCCTGGAACTCCTCCAGCTTCAGCTTTCCTTCCCGCGCCCGGGCGGCCAGCCCCTTCATCTCGTTGGAGATGGTGGCAAGACCCTTCCTGTCGGCATCGCGGATGATGGGCGTGATCAGGCCGGCGGGAATTGCGACCGCGACCGAAATGTCGACGGCATCGAACATCACGATTCCATCGTCTGACCAAGCGGCATTGGCCGCCGGCACGCGCCGCAGCGCCACCGCCAGGGCCTTGATCACGAGGTCGTTGACGGAAAGCTTGTAAACGCCGTCGCCTTTTTCCGGCGCCTTGGCGTTGAGATCGGCGCGCAGCTTCAGCAACGCGTCGATCTCGCAGTCGATGGTCAGGTAGTAGTGCGGTATCTGCTGCTTCGATTCCACCAGGCGCCGTGCGATCACCTTGCGTATCGTCGTGTGCGGCACGACGTGGTGGGCGATCTTGCCGGCGACGGCGGCGGCGGAGAGCGCCGATGCCGGCGCGGCCGGCTGGGCCGCCGGCGCGACCGCCGCCACCGCCGGAGCGCCGATGGGACGCGGCGCCGGACCCTTGGCCTTCGCCGCCTCCACGTCCGTCTTCACGATGCGGCCATGGGGACCGCTGCCGGCAAGGGACCCGAGTTCGATGCCCGCCTCGGCAGCAAGCCTGCGGGCGAGAGGGCTCGCAAATATGCGCCCGCCCTCGCCGTCCGTGGTCGTCGCGGCCGGCTGAGCGGCGGGCGCGGCAGGAGCCGCGGGCGGCGGGCTTGATGGAGCCGCTGATGGCGCGGCTGGTTTTGCAGCCGGCGCCGCGGCCGTTGCCGGAGCGGGCTTCGGAGCCGGCGCAGGCGCCGGCGCCGCTGCGGCCTTCGGATCCTCGCCTTCTCCCAGCAGCACGGCGATGGGCGCGTTGACTTTGACGCCCTCGGTGCCTTCGGGCACCAGGATGCTCTGCAGGCGGCCTTCGTCCACCGCCTCGACTTCCATGGTCGCCTTGTCGGTCTCGATCTCGGCGATCACGTCGCCCGCCTTGACGTCGTCGCCCTGCTTCTTGAGCCACTTGGCGAGCTTGCCCTCGGTCATGGTCGGAGACAGGGCGGGCATGAGGATATTGGTCGGCATCGCTACCCCCGGTAACAGACTTGGCGTGCCGCAGCGACGACTTGCTCGGGATGCGGCAGGGCGAGCTTCTCGAGATTGGCGGCATAGGGAAGCGGCACGTCGGCCCCGGCGACCCGGGCGACGGGCGCATCGAGCCAGTCGAAGGCCTGCTCCATCATGATGGCGGCAAGCTCCGCGCCGATGCCGGCGAAGGCCCAGCCCTCCTCGACCGTGACCAGCCGGTTGGTTCGCTTCACCGAATTGACCAGCGTCTCGGTATCCAGCGGGCGCAGGGTGCGCAGGTCGATCACCTCGGCCTCGATGCCTTCCGCGGCAAGCTGCTCGGCCGCCGTCAGGGCGTGGCCGACCATGATGGAGAAGGCGGCGATCGTGACGTCCCGCCCGGGGCGCGCGACGCGCGCGCGGCCGATGGGCAGCACCAGGTCCGGGTCGGTGGGCACCGGGAAGCTGTGGCCGTAGAGCAGCTCGTTTTCCAGGAAGATGACGGGATTGGGATCGCGGATGGCGGCTTTGAGCAGGCCCTTGGCGTCGGCCGCCGAATAGGGGGCGATCACCTTCAGCCCTGGCACGTGGGAATACCAGCTGGCATAGCATTGCGAATGCTGGGCGGCGACCCGAGAGGCGGCCCCGTTGGGTCCGCGAAAGACGATCGGGCAATGCATCTGGCCGCCGGACATGTAGCGGGTCTTGGCCGCGGAATTGATGATCTGATCCATCGCCTGCATGGCGAAGTTGAAGGTCATGAACTCGACGATGGGCCGGAGCCCGTTGAAGGCCGCGCCGACGCCGAGCCCGGCAAATCCATGCTCCGTGATGGGCGTGTCGATCACCCGCTTGGCGCCGAATTCCTCCAGCAGGCCCTGGCTGACCTTATAGGCACCCTGATACTCGGCCACCTCCTCACCCATCAGGAACACGCCCGGATCCCGGCGCATCTCTTCGGCCATGGCATCCCGAAGGGCTTCGCGCACGGTCATGGTCTGGGTGGCGCCGCTTGCCGTCGGCTCGGGTGCCGCGGGCTGGGGCGCCGGCTTTGCCGGGGCAGCCGGAAGGGCGGGCTGCGGTGGTGCCGCAGCTGGCGCCGCCACGGCGGGCGCCGGCCGGGCCTGGGCTTGCGCCGGCGTTGTCGGGGCAGCGGCCGGCGCGCGCTCGTCATCGCCCAGGAGCAACGCGATGGGCGTATTGACCTTGACGCCGTCCGTACCCTCGGGAACCAGGATTTCGGTGAGCTTGCCTTCGTCCACGGCCTCCACTTCCATGGTCGCCTTGTCGGTTTCGATCTCGGCGATCACGTCGCCCGCCTTGACCGTGTCGCCTTTGGACTTCAGCCATTTGGCGAGCTTGCCCTCGGTCATGGTCGGCGACAGGGCCGGCATTTTGATTTCGATGGTCATGTCCTGTCCCGTCCCGGGTTGAGGTCGCTCAGGCTTCGGCCAATACGTCCGTGTAAAGCTCCGCCGCGTCGGGTTCGGGGCTCGCTTGCGCAAAGTCGGTGGCCGCCGAGATGACGTCCTTGATCTCGCGGTCGATTTCCTTCAGCCCCGCTTCGTCGACATGGCCGTCGTCCAGGATCCGCAGGCGCAGATGATCGATGGGATCATGTTCCTGGCGCACCTTCGCGACCTCCTCGCGACTGCGGTACTTGGCCGGGTCGGACATGGAGTGGCCACGATAGCGGTAGGTCATCATTTCCAGGATGTAGGGGCCCTTGCCGCTGCGCACATAGGCGGCGGCCTTCTCGGCGGCGGCGTGAACGGCGAGCACATCCATGCCGTCGACCTCGGCGCCGGGGATGCCATAGGCATCGCCGCGCAGATGCAGGTCCTGGCGGGCGGAGGCACGGGCGACGGAAGTCCCCATGCCATACTTGTTGTTCTCGATCACATAGAGCACCGGCAGCTTCCAGAGCGCGGCCATGTTGAAGGATTCGTAGACCTGGCCCTGGTTGACCGCGCCGTCGCCGAAATAGGTGACCGAGATGCCGCCGTCGTTCTTGTAGCGATGGGCGAAGGCGATGCCGGTGCCGATGGGGACCTGGGCCGCGACGATGCCGTGGCCGCCGAAAAAGCGCTTGTCGATGCTGAACATATGCATCGAGCCGCCCTTGCCCTTGGAATAGCCTCCGGCGCGGCCGGTCAACTCCGCCATGACGCCCTTCGGGTCCATGCCGCAGGCGAGCATATGGCCATGATCGCGGTAGGAGGTGATGACGCTGTCGCCTTGCTGAAGCGCCGCCTGGACGCCGACGACCACCGCCTCCTGGCCGATGTAGAGATGGCAGAAGCCGCCGATCAACCCCATGCCATAGAGCTGGCCCGCCTTCTCCTCGAACCGGCGGATCAGGAGCATATTGCGGTAGTAACCCAGCAGGACACCGCTATCGGGGCCGTCCTGGGCGCGGGGCTTGCGCTTCGCGGCTATGGCCATGGCATCCTCCCGGATTGAAATGCCGCCAGCCGTCGTCGCGGCTCAGCGGCGCCCCGATGTAACCTCAGGCTTTGTCCGAAAGCAACAGGATGCAAGATACTGATTTATTTCAATTTAACTGAAATGAACCGAAGAATGGTTAATTGGTCGCGGCAGGCTTGGCGTCCGGAGGCAGCATGATCACGACTTCGTCGGGCCGGGCGAAGTCCAGCATCGCCCGCACCCGCTCATCCAGCAGATCGGGATCGAGGCTGGAACTGCTGAGCCGGTAGACGCGATTCTCCAGCTCCTGCTTCTGGGCCGAGACAGCATCGGCCAGCGCATGGGCCTCCTTCAGGCGCTGGTTGAGCGCGATCCAGGCGAAGAGTCCCCGGTCGCCCTCGATCGCGTGATAAGCGGCGTAGGTGAGCAATGCGATGCCGAACACCGGCATGGCCACTTGCCGCGAGAGCCGCTTGATATCCCCGAGCCAACCCATCGACTCAGCGAATCACAGGCGATTCCGCGTCGTCAAGGGAAAGCGACGCGTCATCGCACGACAAGTCGCAACTGTTGCAAGAATGATTCAGGCAGCCCCGAGCCTGATTTGCAGGTGAGCGTGACAGAAGCTGACGCGATGTCGCCCTAACGCCCGAGCGCCGCCAGGCCGGCGAAGCGGGCGTCCGCGCCCAACCCCTCTTCGATGCGCAGGAGCTGGTTGTACTTGGCCAGGCGATCGGAGCGGGAGAGCGAGCCGGTTTTGATCTGGCCGCAACCGGCAGCAACCGCGAGATCGGCGATGGTCGCGTCCTCGGTCTCGCCCGACCGGTGGGACATCACCGTCCGGTAGCCTGCCTTGTGGGCCATGTCCACGGCCGCCAGGGTCTCGCTCAAGGTGCCGATCTGATTGACCTTGATCAGCACCGCGTTGGCGACCCCGCGCTTGATGCCCTCGGCGATGCGCAGCGGATTGGTGACGAAGAGATCGTCGCCGACGAGCTGGATCCTGGTGCCGAGCAGTTTGGTCAGCGTCTCCCAGCCCTGCCAATCGTCCTCGGCCATGCCATCTTCGATGGAGGCGATGGGATAGCGCCCGACAAGCTCGCCATAGAAGCGCGCCATTTCGGCCGGGTTGAAGGTCTTGCCCTCGCCTTCCAACCGATAGCTGCCGTCGCGGAAGAACTCGCTCGCGGCCGGATCGAGGCCCAGCAGGACATCGCTGCCGGGCTTGAAGCCCGCGCCCTCGATCGCCTTGACGATGAAGGCGAGGCATTCATCGGCGCTCTTCAGGTTCGGCGCAAAGCCGCCCTCGTCGCCCACATTGGTGTTGTGGCCCGCCGCCTTCAGCTGCGCCTTCAGTGCCTGGAAGATTTCAGCACCCCAGCGCAGCGCCTCGGAGAACCGCCCTGCACCGGCGGGCAGAATCATGAATTCCTGGAAGTCCACCGGGTTGTCGGCATGGACGCCGCCATTGACGACGTTCATCTGCGGCACCGGCAGGAGACTCGCGCCTGCACCGCCGACATAGCGGTAAAGCGGCAGGCGCGCCTCGGCCGCCGCCGCCTTGGCCGCGGCCAGGCTGACGCCCAGGATCGCGTTGGCACCCAGGCGCGATTTGTTGGCGGTGCCGTCGAGCGCGATCATCATGCGGTCGATCTTGGCCTGCTCGGAAGCTTCGATGCCCGAGAGCGCATCGAAGATCTCGCCGTTGACCGCGGCCACCGCCTTCAGTACGCCCTTGCCGCCATAGCGCTTTTTGTCGGCGTCCCTGAGCTCGACCGCCTCATGGGCGCCGGTCGAGGCGCCTGACGGCACGGCGGCGCGCCCAAAGGCGCCGCTCTCCAGGCGAAGGTCGACTTCGACGGTCGGATTGCCGCGGCTGTCCAGGATCTCGCGGGCGCGGATATCGACGATGGCGCTCATGGGGAAGGCTCTCCTGCCCTGACGAAAACTCAGCCCTTATAGGGCGGGGCCTCGGGCAATGCCAGCGCGCGCAGCTCCTCGGCGCGCAAAGGAAGATCCTGGTCGAGGAAGAACTCATCCAGCTGGGGCGGCGGGACGCTGGTACCGGAGAGCATCGCGTGGGCCTGGCCGCGATGATGGATCTGATGGATGAAGAGATGGCCGAGAATGGCCGCGACGGTTTCGGCGAAGCGCCCCGCCTCGCGCCGATCCAGGATCGCCTTGCGGGTGAGATGCGGCTCTCTGAGGCCATCGCAGAAAGCGATCAGCTTAAGATCGCTCGCCCGCTGGGCCGCCGTCAGTTCGGCCAGGCTGGCGAAAGGCTCGTCGTCCTTGAATACGTCATAGCCGCGGCCGCCATTCTCCAGCGCGTCGATGTAATACCAGTCCACGGTCAGGATATGGCTGAGGGTCGCCGGCAAGGTGGGAAAGAAGCTCACCCGCCGGGCGCGATATTCGGCTTCGGGCAACTTGGCGCAGGCCTGATGCAACCGGTCGTTGGACCAGGCGTTGTTGCGGGCCATGGTCTGAAAATGTGCGACCAGCATGGGCGAAGGTCTAATGCCCCTTGGCCAGGCGATCGAAGGCCTGGAGCCGGCCGAGCAGCGCCGGCATGTCCTTCAGCGGCACCATGTTGGGGCCGTCCGAGGGAGCACGATCGGGATCCTGATGAGTCTCCATGAAGACGGCGGCGACGCCGACCGAGACGGCGGCCCGGGCCAGTACCGGCACGAACTCCCGCTGCCCACCGCTGGAGGTTCCCTGGCCGCCCGGCTGCTGCACCGAATGGGTGGCATCGAACACGACCGGATAACCGGTCTCGGCCAGGATCGGCAGGCTGCGCATGTCGGAAACCAGGGTGTTGTAGCCGAAGCTGACGCCGCGCTCGCAGACGAGCACGCGCCGGTTGCCCGCCGCCTCCACCTTGCCCACCACTTGCTTCATGTCCCAGGGGGCGAGGAACTGGCCCTTCTTGATGTTCATGGCGCGGCCGGTCTTGGCGGCGGCCATCAGCAGATCGGTCTGCCGGCAGAGGAAGGCCGGGATCTGCAGCACGTCCACCGCCTCGGCCGTGGGCGCGCATTGCTCGGCCGTGTGCACGTCGGTCAGCACCGGGACGCCGAACCGCTCGCGCAGCTCCGCCAGGATGGGCAG
>Ga0265313_10004814_pt1 | contig 10163 bp, 10 predicted proteins | sample 4123metaG_FD_203122 | JGI IMG/M metagenome (GOLD analysis project Ga0265313, IMG submission 203122) | Rhizosphere microbial communities from Carex aquatilis grown in University of Washington, Seatle, WA, United States - 4-1-23 metaG | ecosystem: Host-associated > Plants > Roots > Rhizosphere >...
ACAAGCCGTTCCGTGCGTCGGTGCGACGCCGAGTTTCTCAGCGGTACCGTACCGCCGACGTACCGGCACCAGACGTTTTCGAACATGTCGGGGCTGGATAGAAAAACAGCCTCTTGGATCCGCTCATCGCTCGCGAGCGCATGAAGGCGGTGCTGGAGGCGCACCCGATCAGCATGGAAGGCGGCCTCTGCCCGCGCTCGTTGAACGAGCCACGCCGAGTAGCATGCGCTCCACTCGCCCGACACTTCGAGCGGCGGAGGCGGCATCTCGTGACGGCGAACGGACTTCGCTGTCGCAAGGCCGACGCGTGCGCTCTGCGCTGCTGCGGCGGTCACGAGGGCGCGCTCCGCGTCGAAAAGCTTCGCGATCTCGGAATGGACCTCGCTCGACACCGCGAGCCCCTCAAGCCAATCGAACGGGAACCCCGGGTGACGCAGGACGAAAATGTCCCTGAGGCTCCAGGAACGACGCACGCGCGGCTAGAGATTCACGAGGGTGAACGGGCGGCTCAATTTGCTTTTTCCGCGTGGGAGGTCGCGCATCACGATCTGCGCGTTTCCTGTTGCCAGTGCGCAGTCGAAGACGTGTGTCTCCGCGTTGTAAGTGACGTCGCGAGTGAGCGCGTCCCGTGCATTGGAAAAGTCTGCGCCATTTCCCGCGATCGTGGTCCCTGCGAGATTCTTTGCCCACTGAAGGCAATCGCCGCAAGCGCGGGCTCGTGCAGCCGCCAACGCATACCAATGAGCGGCCTGCGTACGGTCGCCCGCGCCACCGCGATCGAGATAGACCCGGGCGATGGCACCGGCGATTGTTTCGGCGTGAAAAATGTCGCCAGTGGTTTCGGCTTTGTGAAAGGCGCCTTGGTAGGATTCAAGTGCCGCGTCGATCGCGCCTGCTTCTCGCTGAAGGGCGCCGAGCCGGTTCAAGAACACCTTGTCGGCGGAATCGCTGCCCAGCTTGGCGTTGAGCGCCGCGAACGATTGCCATATTTTGGTCGCCATCGATAGGTCGCCCTTGGCTTCGTAAAGTACGCTGAAGTTTGAGACCAAATTGGTCTTCAAATGGGTTGCGGACGGCCCCGTGACGTGGTCGATGCATGCGAGCGACAGCTCCTCTGCTCGCTGCGCGGCCTCGAGGTTTCTCTGCTGAAAGAAAGTGAGCGCTTCAAGGTTGTGCAGCCACGCCTCGTGCGTGGCGGTGGCTTGGCGCGGCCTTCCGCTAAGCACGGCAATCCCTCGGGCGACCTCCGCCTGGGCCCACTCTGTATCGCCCAACATTTTGGTCGTCACAAGCGCTCGATAGAGTCTTAAGTCTGCGGCGAACTCCGGTGAGATCGCGCTCTCGAGCGCGCGCCCGAACACTTCCCGTCCCTCTCGCGCGAACCCCGTAAATACGCGAACCATGCCGATGTGCAGGAGGAATAGGGCCCGCAGGTGAGCGACGCCACCGAGATTCGACCGATCGAGCTCCAGCATTGGCGCATCGAAGCGCGGGTCGTCGAGGGTTTCCCATGCGGAGACCAGTGCCGACTCGTCGATTCGCTGACTCGCGACGTTCAGAAGCGCGAGGCCGGTCTCCGCGGCCAACATCGCACCCTCGTAGTTCGTCGAGAAGAAGCACGCGCGGATAGCGAGAAGCGCGGCGGCCAAACGGTGCTCGACCGAGCCGCTTGGATCGAGCGCTTGGGTCAAGTAAACACCCTCGAGAGTCAGTTCAGGACCGCTCGCCTTGACGGAGGTCGGAGCCGGTGTTCCATCGACGTCTGCTCGCATTCGACGGCTTGCAAGGACGAGTTGTTCCCTTCGAGTGTCGGCATAGCTGTGCGATGCGTGGGCCGAGGCGGCCTGCCAATCTGCCAGCACGACCCGGCCTCGGATGTCAGTCAGGCGCGAGCATTGCACGGCATGCATGATCCCACGCAGACTCACGAGGTCACAGGCGCCCACGTTGCGAAGTATCAGGGGCTTTCCCAGAGCGCCAATTCCATCGACGAGCACGTGAGCGGCAAAATTGAGTACCCGAAACACCTGCTCTGACTCGCGGAAGAGGCGTCGCTGATTCGGCGCGTCAGCGATATCCAGCAGGTTACGGCCACGGACAGGGCTTTCAGGGAACAAGGCGTTCCACTCTGGGCCGTGCGCCGCACGAAGTGGGAGAACGGCCTCGGGCGCATGGACCTGAAGCGCGCTGATGAGGCTTCTTAGACCTCCGAAGGCGAAGGGAACACTCGACCCGACGTCGACCTCGATGCCGTGCTTGTCGGCTGGTCCTCCGAGGTGAATCGACACATCGAGCCCCGGTCCCCGTGATTGCCTCATTCCTCCTCCAGACGCGCGCAGCGCCTCACGCCAGCGCGGAGTGCAGAAACTGCAACGTGCGTACCCAAGCGCTGTCGGCGTGGACGGGCGCATATGCCTCGGGTCGAATCGGGCTACAGAAGCCGTTGTCGGCCTCATAGTAGTGGATCTCGCTGGGAACCCCACGCCGGGAGAGCGCCTGAGCCAACGAGGCGACTCGTTCCAGCGTGCATTTCGTATCCCTTGTCGCGAAGTGGCCCTGCACTCGGAGCCGCGTGTTTTCTACGACGACGTCCTGGGGTATTCCGTAAAACGTGACGGCGGCATTGAGTTCGGTCACTGCCGCCGCCGCAACAAGGGAAGCGGCGCCCCCCATGCCGAAGCCCAGCGTCGCGACCCGCATTCGGCTATCGCGCTGCTTGAGCGTAGAGACTGCGAGCCCCAGCTCGACGGCGACTTGGTTCCAAGCCAGCTGTTTCGCAAGTTCGGCGGCCTCGCCGCGGGTACCTGCGACCCGTCCACGATAGAAATCGGGTGCAAACACCAAGAAACCCTCGTTGGCCAGGCGGTTGGCGACACTTCGGGTCTGGGCGGTGAGGCCCAGGAAGTCGTGGGCAACGATGACGGCCCGCGACGAGCCACGGGCCGAATCGTTGTAGTAACCGGCGAACTCGCGGCCATCGCGGTCGCGCAGCCTGGTCTGATGTGCGAGGTATCGGGAGGCTCCGGGGCTCACGGCAACGGCCTCGACGTTGTCACCAGTTTTGGTGCGCCGGAATGGCCTGCGTGTTGGCAGAGGTTTCGATCTGCTTCACGAGGTTCTGAAGGGCTTGCAACGTGTTCGCGTCGCTGCTGCTCGAGACTTGAGCCTCGCCCGTCGACGCCGTCGGCGCGCTCGGCCCGGCCTCTTGGACGTGATGGTGAAAGTTACCGGCACCGACTCCATTAATTCCCGACATGGTCCTATTCCTTTGCTTGTGTGACGCCTCGACTGGCCCGCTGGTTCGTTGAACGGCTAATCGTCGAATACCTAAGCGTTCGAGGATGACTGCCTTCAGCAAACCGTGTGCCTCCGGTCTCGCGAGAAGCACGCCTTCCCAAGCCGGCGCGCGGAGCCGTGCCTCGCCATACAAGTGGCGCTCAGACGCCAGCGCGTTGACGAGCGGTGCGCGGGTCGATTTCCCTTACCGCACCGCTTTCTCTAGAAGCGAACGCCAATCTGGAATTGAACGCCGTACGAGATCCAGGTCGTCGCGTCCGCACCGCTGTAGGCGATCCCGGGCAAGACGAGCATGTTCCCGTCGAGGGCGACGAAGTGTCCGCCCGAGGCAAGTTCCAAGGTCACGGCAGGCTGCAAGAACACGTTATTGACAATCAGCGTGTCGGACGAGGTCGATGTAGACGAAGAGCCGCTTGCCGTCGTGACTACGTCGACATGAATGGGCAAAGTGGGATCCGTGTAGTAGATGGCTGCATCGCCCACGCCGAGACGTGGGCGCAGGACCCACAACGCATTGCCGAAGGCCGGGAGACGAAAGCCGTAACCAAATTCGGCGCCGAAGAAGAGGGCGCGGTAGCTCACGTCGACGTCCTTCGCCCCGAGAAAATCGAGCACGGTCGCGCCGACATAGAAGCCCGAAATATCGAGCCCGATGCGAGCTCCGAAGCCGGCGCCAAAAGGCGTTGCCCCACCGCGAATCGGCGGAGTCAGGTATGCGGTCTCGGCTGCAAGCTCGACTTGGACGGTCTTCTCGTCACGAGCGTCGAAGGCCCCCTCGACGCCGCTCGGTCTCGGCGTCGCCAGGGCGTGCGCCGGCGTCGGCGCAGACTCCTGGGGGATCGCATCGCCGGTCCACGTAAGGAGCACGCTCGCCGCCAGAGGAAGCGCAACGGGAAGCGTAGGTCGAGCCACCACCCCAAGCATTACCCTCGTCAGCCTAACTAGTTCAGGCCAAACGCTCGCCGGAACGATTTTGCAGCCGTTGTGACCAAAACCGAGGCAAGTTCACCGGCGCCATGAAACGGAACTTCCGGTTCTCTGCCTGGCTTTTTGCGTGCATGGCGTGCACCCATGTTGCGCCTTACGAGCGCGGTAGTCTCGCTCATCCGACCATGACCACCGCCGATATCGTGTCGCCCAGCGAAGAGCACGTCCGCGCGGTGCAGGAGGGGGCCATCGGCGGGGCGGCATCGGCGGGTGGCGGGTGCGGCTGCAATTAGGCCGGTCTCTACGGCTGGGTTCAGCAGTCGGCGCCTTTGGCCTCGCTTCGACGCTGGGGCGCGCTCGAGCGCAATCGGCTCGGGATGTCCAATCGGCAGCGACCGCGTCAGCTTCGGAGATCGGCCCGGTACCGTCGCCCGATTCGAATTGGACGCGGCATTTCGCCATAGAGTACGGGCAGTACGCGGACAGCGACCACGTGTTCGTCGAGACACCGTCGATACGCGGCACTGTGTCCAATCCGACTGCCGGCTGGGACTTCAGCGGCCAGTACCTCGTCGACGTCGTCTCAGCAGCGTCGGTCGACATCGTGTCGACGGCCTCGCGGCGCTGGCAGGAAGTGCGTCAGGAGGGCAATGTCGCGGCGTCGTACAAGCCAAAGACATTCGGGGTGCAGGCCAATGGGGCCGTGTCCGACGAGCCCGACTACCTGTCCTGGTCCGCGGGCGCCGCGGTCACCCAAGACCTTATGGACAAGGATCTCACCTGGTTACTCGGCTACGGCCACGGGCACGATACGGCCGGTCGCACGGGCACGCCGTTCTCTGCTTTTTCCCGCGTTCTCGATCGCAATGCCTTCAACGCGGTCCTGTCGCGGGTCCTTAATCGGACCACCGTCGCTTCACTCATCGGCGACGTGGTCTTGGAGAACGGCGACCCGTCCAAACCGTACCGATACATCCCGCTCTTTGCGACAGGAACCGCCGTGCGACGCGGCGCGACAATCGATCAGGTGAACAATCTGCGGGTGTCGGCCCGACCTCTTGAACAGCTGCCCCTTTCGCGTCAACGCTTCGCGCTCACCGCGCGTCTTGCGCACCGCTATCACCTGGCCACGTTGCGCGTCGACGAGCGCGGATACATCGACTCATGGACCATGAAGGCCACGACGACGGACGCCCGGCTTCTCTTCGATTTGAGTCCGCGAGTCCAATTCGGACCCCATGCACGGCTCCACGCACAGACAGGCGTAAACTTTTGGCAACGCGCCTACGTGCTCGGTCCGGGCTACGAGTATCCGGCTCTGCGCACGGGCGACCGCGAGCTCGGTCCACTTTTCAATGCGACCGGCGGGTTCACGTTGCGCATCGGGCTGGACCATGATCCCAATCCGAACGCCTGGGTGCTCGGTTTCGACCTGAACGTCACCTCGACGCAATACTTGGACGATCTCTACGTGACGCAGCGAATCTCGACGGTCGGGGGTGCAACCCTGGAGACGGACCTGTGACGCTCGCCAGAGCGATGGTCCTCAGCGCGACTCTGGCGACCCTCGTCTGCGATCCGGTGTACGACGACGCCCTGACCGCCCTCGGTCCCGAGGCTCCCGGTGTACGGCGTGGCCCATTGCACCGACCGGGGCAGCCTTGCCTGCTCTGCCACGATGGGGCGATCGGAGACCCCCAGCGCTTCACGGTCGCAGGCACAGTTTACGAGACGCCGGGAGCGCTGTCGCCTGCGGTTGGCGCGACGGTCGCACTTTTGGATGCCAATGCAGTCGCTCCGTTCACGCTCTTTACGAACAATGCCGGCAACTTCTACGCAACACCCAGTCAGTACGATCCCACTTTTCCGATCCGCGTCACTGTGACGGGGCCGAATGGGCAGAAGGCATTGATGCAGACGCTCATTGAAGGCAATGGTCAGGTTGCGCCCAACGGAGCCTGTGCGAGTTGCCACTTTGATCCCTCGGGACGAAACTCGCCTGGACATGTGTGCGTGACGCTCGATGACGGAGGGGCGCCGCCATGAGGAACCAACTAGTTCTCTTGGGGTGCTTCGCGGCGTTCGTCGGCTGCTCGACGCCGCCCGCCAATGGGCGATTTGTCCAATTGGCGCTTCCGGATCGGGCAAGCTTTGGGCCGGTCGCTGAGCTGCTCGATGTGCGGTGCGGTTCTCTCGATTGCCATGGCACGGTTGCGCGCAACCTGCGCCTTTTCGGCAGCGCTGGCCTCCGATGGTCGGCCAACGACCGCCCGCTCGTCCCGCTCTGCGACACGCAGACTGAGGTCGACCAGGACTACGAGTCAGTGGTCGGACTGGAGCCCGAAGTGCTCGACGCCGTCGTGGCGGCCGGCGGGGCGAATGCAGAACGGCTTACGGTGGTGCGAAAGGCCCGCGGTACCGAGGCCCACAAGGGGGGAAAGATCTGGGCTGCCGGCGATTCTTCGGACACATGCCTCACGTCGTGGCTTGCGAGTAGCGCCAGCGCGAGCGCATGTGCCGACGGGCTGCAGAGCGTCCTGCTCAACGGGTTCTCGAATCCGCTCATTCAATGCGCCGCGCAGCCGTGACCGGGAGAGGCTCTCCGTCAACTCCGACTAATGTCCCCCTCATCACGACACCCATGCATGACCTTCGAACGAACAATCGCTGGTGTAGACAGGGCAGATGGCGCGGATAGGTCTATATGCCCTCTGCGGCTTCGAATGTTGCCAACGCAGGCCATGCGCCTCTTGCGCAAATCCGGCGCGTACATGTTCGCCGAACGAGTGCCCGGGCCGCAGAATTTAGCCTCGCGGAGCGGTCTTTACTCGGTCGGGGCATGGGGCACGTAATATGCGTCCTCACACCGTGAATGGAGGCCGCCATGAATCCGAAAACCATTTGGGCGCTTCGAGTCGCCCTGGCAAGTGAGTGTCTTGTCGGTCTGACGTGTGCTCTCGCTGCGGTTGGCTGCGCGTCAACTACAGGGCAGCGGCCCATGGATCAAGCCGTCGCGGTGGAGCCGCGTCATTGCACTCTCGCGGACTTCCGCCACCGAGGCATATCGCCGTTGCGAGTCGGAGAGGCACGTGTTTTGGATACGCATATCAATCCCATGGTGCCCGTTCACGTGGTGTCCGACGGAAGCAGCATTGCGGTCAGGTTTGGGAAAGCAGGAGCAGGACGACGGGAGGCACTGGCACGCTTGGATCCGGGATCGCTTCAGCTCTTGTCTCGCCAAGAGTCCAGGCGTTCGGAGGAGCCCGCGGCGCCCTCGACCGTGGGTAGGCGGGTGGAGCTCGACGACGGGCGCTACCTCGTTTCCTTTGCCCAAACGAGCCCCAACGGGGGCCGCTACGCCGTGGCGCAGGTGGAGAGGGCGGATGGCTCCCCGCTGGGCGCGCCGGTCGTGCTCTCGCCGATCGATGCCGATGTCTTCGGTGCACCACTCGCGGTTTCGACCGATGGTCAACGGGTCGTGGTGACGTTCGCGGCGACCTCCGGAGAATCGTTCGAGCTGAGGGCCGTTTCGCTAGAAGTAAATTCCAGCCAGGACGATTATCTGGACCGCGCGATCGGGTGCTCCGGGTGATTGACGGCTCCGCACGCCCAAACGTCAGCGGTCAGCGCGCGCACCACCCGCCGCCATTCGACTTCCCGGACAACACGTTACAGTTCCACTCTGCCTTGAGGTTGCCGGGATGGAACTCGATCGGAGTCTAATTTCGTTCGAGGAATGAACGTCGACCCTGTGACCGGGCAATACCAGCGTGGTTGATTCAATCATCCCCGCCGCGGCGATTGCGATCTCTCGAAGAAGAGCGACGCATATTATGGGCCAGGCGATTCAGCGTCTAAGACCGCCTGACACCAACGGCGGATCGTCGCCGGTTTCACGAGCGGTTCCCTTGCGCAGGCCGCCGGTGCAGAATACGCGACGAATCACGCGTATCCGAAGGGCCGTCCCGGCAGTCGCGGGACCAAGTGTTCTCCGTCTCGAGGTCGGCTGTCTGGAATATGTAAATCATGACTCGGCGCGGCGCGGGATTATACGGATTGCTTTCGATCTTGACCGCTCAGGAACGCAAGTTCTATTGCGCGGTCGATGAGGATTGCAGTTCGTAAGGAGAGCTCGGTAGGCGAGCGTCGCGTGGCGGTCGTACCCGAATCGGTCAAGCGACTCGCCGCCAAACGCATCGACGTATCGGTGGAGTCGGGGGCGGGTTCGCGCGCGTTTGCGAGCGACGAAGAGTACGCGGGCGTAGGGGCGCGGGTGGACGCGTCGACCGAGGCGCTTCTCGCCGACGCCGACGTCGTGGTTCAGATTCGACCGCCCAGCGTCGCCGACGTACGGCGGTTGAAAGAGGGAAGCGCGCTCGTCTCGCTGCTCTATCCTCTCGTGAACGCAGCGGTCGTCGAGGCGCTGGCCGCCCGGCGGATCACGGCGCTCGCCGTCGACATGATCCCGCGCACGACCCTCGCCCAAATGATGGACGCGCTTTCGTCGCAAGCGACCGTGGCGGGATACGAGGCGGTGATGATGGCCGCCGCGACGTTGCCGCGTTTCTTTCCGATGCTGATGACTGCGGCCGGGACGATCGCGCCCGCTCGAGTCCTCGTCCTCGGCGCGGGCGTCGCCGGTCTCCAGGCGATCGGCACCGCGCGGCGATTGGGCGCCGTCGTCGAGGCGTTCGACGTCCGCAAAGCGGTCAAAGAGCAAGTCGAGAGCCTCGGGGCAAAGTTCGTCGAAGTGGCCGCCACGGAGGACGCGCAGGACGCGGGCGGCTACGCGCGCGAGCTCAGCGAAGCGGGCAAGCGCGCGCAGGCCGAGGCGATCGCGCGGCACGTGGCGAAGGCCGACGTCGTCATTTGCACGGCGCTCATCCCCGGCCGGCGGGCGCCCGTGCTCGTGACGGCCGACATGGTGCGGTCGATGCGGCCGGGGAGCGTGATCGTCGATCTCGCGGCCGAACAGCAGGGCAACTGCGAGCTGTGCCAGCCCGACAAAACAATCGTCGAGCACGGGGTCACGATTATCGGCGCGACGGACCTGACGAGCCGGATGAGCGCTCACGCCAGCCAGATGTACTCGCGCAACATGGAAAAGCTTCTGCTCTACGTGGCCAAAGAGGGGACCTGGAAGCTCGATTTCCAAGACGAAATCGTCGCTGGCAGCGTCGTCACCCATCGCGGCGAAGTCGTTCACCCGAAGCTCCGGGAGCTCGCCGTGCCCGCGGTCGCGGTCCGGTCGGCGGGAGCAGGCCGATGACCAGCGAGTGGGTGTTCAACCTGTACGTGTTCGTCCTTGCCACGTTCGTCGGCTACCAAGTCATTTCGCGCGTACCGCCGCTCTTGCACACGCCGCTCATGAGCGGTACCAACGCGATCAGCGGCATTTCGCTCGTGGCCTCGCTCGTGGCGGCCGGCTCGCACCACCGCCTGAGCCAGATCCTCGGATTCGTCGCGGTCACCTGCGCGACCATCAACGTGGTCGGCGGCTTCCTCATCACCGACCGGATGCTGCGGATGTTTCGCAAAAAGCCGGCCGTCGGCGAGAGCACGATGCCCGTGCGAAAGGCGGAGACGTCGTGACCCCCACCGAGGTGGTATTCAGCCTCTCGTACGTCGTCGCCGCGGTCCTCTTCATCCTCTGCCTGCGGGGCCTCGCGGGGCCAGAGACCGCGCGCCGCGGGCTGATGCTGGGCGAGATCGGGATGCTCATCGCGGTGGTCGGCACACTGCTGCATCGGGACATCATTCGCTACGACTGGATCGTCGCGGGCCTGCTTCTCGGCAGCGCCATCGGTGTGGCTATCAGCGCGTGGATTCCCATGACCAAGATGCCCGAGCGGATCGCGCTCTCGCACTCGTTCGGCGGACTCGCCACGGCGCTGGTCGGCGTCGCGGAGTACTTGCGCGAAACGGCGTATCTGACCCAG
>Ga0265313_10004815_pt1 | contig 10163 bp, 8 predicted proteins | sample 4123metaG_FD_203122 | JGI IMG/M metagenome (GOLD analysis project Ga0265313, IMG submission 203122) | Rhizosphere microbial communities from Carex aquatilis grown in University of Washington, Seatle, WA, United States - 4-1-23 metaG | ecosystem: Host-associated > Plants > Roots > Rhizosphere >...
ATATTCCCCACGCGCGATCAGCAGATAAGAATCCAGCGAGAAGGTCGAAAACGTCGTGAACCCACCGCAGATGCCGACGGTGAGGAACACCCGCAATGCTTGCGGCGCGTCCCACTTCAGGGCGAACGATTCCGCGAACACGCCGATCAGGAATGAGCCTGCTATATTGATGATCAGTATTCCCCAGGGGAACGACAGACCGAACATCTTCCCCGAACCAACGGCGACCAGGTATCGCGCGACGGATCCGATGGCGCCGCCAATCGCAATGGCGGCGATGATTTGAAAGTTCATCGCTTATTCCCCCTGCGAGCCGGCCAGGCAAAGCGAGCCGATCAGCGAAAGTCCTGGTGAAATGGATATAGGAAGATGTGCCATCAGTCGCCCCTCCATGGTTGGGGCGACGAGACCGGTAGTGCATATGCTCCTACCGGCGCTCGTGCGCCCGGTAGGAGTCATCAGCCTCGCGGCGGTTATCGGGGGACTCCATCCCCATCGCGATGACGGTAACCGGAGCAATTCGCGAAATCAATGGCTCGGGTTTAATGGTTGGCTTGGGCCGCCGTTTGGGCGCCGTCCTGCTGGCGGGCGCGGACGATCGCGGTGACCGGCACAAGCACGAAGCCCTTGGCGGCCAAAGTCGGCAGCCACTTAGCGAGGCCCGCGATGGTGGCGTCACGGGGATGGCCAATGGCGATCGCGTTTCCCTTGGCGCGGGCGACTTCCTCAAGCTTACCGAGTTCGAATTCGACCGAGATCAGGTCGCCGGCATTGTCGAGAAACACGTTCCGTCCGGCCGAGGGAACGCCGTAGCGCCGCGCCATCGCCAGGCCGACGCTTTTGTCGGTGGTCAGCGAGTCGATGAACAGCAGGCCGCGCTCGCGCAGATCTTGCATCACCACTTCCATGCCGGGCGCGAAGGCCGTGAATCTGCTGCCCATGTGATTGTTGATGCCGACGATGCCGCCGAACTTGCCGAGATCGGCGTCGAGATGCTGGCGAATCTCGGTCGGCGACAATTTGTCGGTCAACACGCCGGGACCGGGATCCATTCTGTCGTCGAGCGGCTCCATCGGCACATGCATCATGATTTCGTCGCCGCGGGCGCGGGCCTCGGCCAGTTGTCGGGTCATGTCCTCGGCATAGGACATGAACGAAATCGTCAACGGACCCGGGAGATCGAGGATGAGCTGACTGCGACGGCGATCCAGTCCCATGTCGTCGATGATGACGGCGATCATGGGCCGGCCGCCGGTTGGCGGCGCCGCCACGGCAAGGCGTTGCCAGTCCGGCCGGCCCGATCGGAGCGGAGCCGGGGCGGGCGGCTCGGCCGCATGGACCGGCTCGCTCGCCGGCGCGGCGACCGAGCCCGATGAACCGGCCTGAGGGGTGAGAGTCGCCACCGTGACGGGTTCGAGCGGCACGGCGGCCGGCGGTGGCGGCTCAGTCACCGCCAGGGGCGCTACCGGTTCCTCCACCACAATGGTCGGACCGGTTTCGGTTGCCGGCGGATTGTCGGCCGCTTCGATCGCGGGATGAGGCGCGGCGGCGACTTGCGCGGGCGACGGAACGGAAGCGGGCGACTCGGTCGAGCTGGTCGAAGCCGGAGCGGCGGATGGGCGCACGAAATGGCTCGACCAACGCAGGAATATGACCGTGCCGAGCACCAACACCACCAGCAGGAACGGCAACAGCGCGAGGATCAACATCCGCGTACGCATCGAAACGGACTTCTGTTGCTTCTTCATCGATTCATCGATCGTGCAAACCGCATTCCGCCAATTCCGATCCCGCCAGCGTTAAAGCCGCACGGAGCGTAGCCGCAGCGCATTGCCGATCACAAGCACTGAACTGAGACTCATGGCGGCGCTGGCGATCATCGGATTGAGCAGCAGGCCGGACCAGGGGTAAAGGACTCCGGCGGCGATGGGCACGGCGAGCGCGTTGAAGAGGAAGGCGAAGAACAGGTTTTGTCGGATATTGCGCATGGTGGCCCGGCTCAGCTTGATCGCACGCAGAATGCCATCGAGGTCGCCCTTGATCAGCGTCACCGCAGCGCTCTGCATCGCCACATCGGTTCCCGTGCCCATGGCGATGCCCACCTGCACCTGGGCCAGGGCCGGGGCGTCGTTGATGCCATCGCCCGCCATCGCCACGAAACGGCCCGCCGCCTGAAGCCGTTTGACCTCGGCGGCTTTCTCCGCCGGTTGCACTTCGGCAACGACCTCGGCGATATCGAGGGCGCGACCGAGCGCCCGGGCGGTCGTGCCGTTGTCGCCGGTCAGCATGACGACCCGAAGCCCCGAAGTGCGCAGCGCGAAGATGGCTTCCGCCGCGCCGGCTTTGACCGGATCGCTCACGGTGATGTATCCCGCCGCTTTGCCGTCGACGGCCGCGAGCATGACCGTTTTGCCCTCGCGGCGAAGCGCCTCGGCCAGTTCCGGCAGCGACCGGTAGTCGATCCCCAGGGCTTCGAACAAAGCGAGATTGCCGACCGCGACCGCGCGACCATCGATCGTTCCAGTCACACCCTGGCCTGGCACAGATCGAAATTCGCTGACCGATCCCAGATGTAGGCTTCGGGCCTGGGCGCCCCTGACGATGGCGCCGGCGAGCGGGTGCTCGCTGGCTTGCTCGAGCGCGGCGACCAGCGCCAGAAGCTCGTTCTCCGCGAAGCCGCGTAGGGTGGAGACACTCTCCAACCCCGGATGTCCCTCGGTCAGTGTGCCGGTTTTGTCGATCACCAGTGTGTCGACCTTTTCCAATAGTTCCAGCGCCTCGGCATTGCGGATCAGCACGCCGGCGCGGGCCGCCCGGCCGGTCCCCACCATGATCGACATCGGCGTCGCAAGGCCCAGCGCGCAGGGGCAGGCGATGATCAACACCGCCACGGCGTTGACGACGGCGTAGGCCATCGAAGGCGATGGTCCGTAGATCGACCAGACCGCGAAAGTAACGAGCGCGACCAAGATCACGCCAGGCACGAAAAACTGGGACACGCGGTCGGCGAGACCTTGGATGGGCGCCCGGCTGCGCTGCGCCTGGGCGACCATCTCGACGATCCGCGCCAGCAAACTGTCGGCGCCGACGCGATCGGCGCGCACCACCAATGCGCCGGTCCCGTTCAGCGTCGCGCCGGTCACCCGGTCGTTCACGGCTTTCTCCACGGGGATCGGTTCGCCCGTGATCATCGACTCGTCGACGACGCTGTGTCCCTCGATGACTACGCCGTCGGCCGGCACTTTTTCGCCCGGCCGGACACGGAGGCGATCGCCGGGCTTCACCTGCTCCAAGGGGATGTCGATTTCGCTGCTATCGTCGCGCAGGAGCCGGGCGGTTTTTGGCGCGAGATCGAGCAGGGCCCGGATCGCACCGCCGGTGGCCGCGCGCGCACGCAACTCGAGCATCTGGCCCAGCAGGACCAGAGTGGTGATGACCGCCGCCGCCTCGAAATAGACCGCGACATGACCATTCACGTCGCGAAAGGCCGGCGGGAACATGTTGGGCCCAAGGGTAGCGGCGATGCTGTAGAGATACGCCACGCCGCTGCCGAGCGCGATCAGCGTGAACATGTTGAGGCTGCGGTTGACCAGCGACGCCCAACCCCTGGCGAAAAACGGCGCGCCGCCCCAAAGCACGACAAAACTGGCAAGGATCAATTCGACCCATGGCGGCGTGGCGGGCACCGCCATCGCGATCACCAGCAATGCCGCGCTGATCGGCAGAGTGGCCCAGAAGCGGCGCGACATCGAGGTCAGTTCGGGATTGCGTTCCGGCGCGGACGCGGTGGCGCGAAGAGGCTCCAACGCCATGCCGCATTTCGGGCAGGCGCCGGGCGCGTCGCGGCGTATCTCGGGATGCATCGGGCAGGTCCAGATGGTTCCAGCAGGAACCGGGATCGGCGACTTGGCCTTTGCCGCGGGCGACATATATTTATCCGGATCGGCGACGAACTTCGCTTTGCAGCCGGCGCCGCAAAAATAATGGGTGACGCCCGCGTGTTCGTGCGTGTGCTTGGCGGTTGCGATATCGACCGTCATTCCGCAAACCGGGTCGCGCGCCTGTTCAGGCGAATTCATCAAATGCCTCGTCGGGTAAATTGCTCTTGCCGATGGAGATAGGGCTTCCCATCATGGGAAGGTCAAGGGTCGGGATGGAATATTCATGAATATCGGTCAAGCCGCGGCCGCGAGCGGCGTCAACGCGAAGATGATCCGGCACTACGAAAGCATCGGCTTGATCGAGGCGGCGGAGCGTAGCGCGAGCGGGTATCGGCGCTACGATCGATCGGACTTGAACGTCCTTGGGTTCATCAAGCGGGCGCGAACCCTCGGCTTCGCGATCAAGGACATCAAGAAATTGTTGGCGCTTTGGCAAGGCCATCGGCCGAGCGCCGAGGTCAAAAAGGTCGCGCTTGCCCACATCGCCCAACTCGACACTCGGATCGTCGAGCTTCAGCAAATGCGGGATGTCATTCGCCATCTGGCCGATCACTGCCATGGCGATGCGCGCCCAACCTGCCCGATCCTCCGGAATCTCGCGAGCTAGACCCTCCCGGCGTTAGCGAATGACGATGACACCCTTCATCCCGGCCTCATAGTGGCCTGGAATGTCACAGTCGAACTCGATCGTCGTGGCCTCGGTGAAGGTCCAGATCAACTCACCGCTTTTGCCCGCGGGCACGCTGACCGCATTCACGTCGCCGTGATGGTTCATCGTCATGCCCGACTCGGCCATCGCCAGCATTTCCTTGCGGTGCGCCGCCTGAAGCGGCTCGTCGCCGAGCGTCATCTCATGATCGACGTCGCTCTTGTTGTTCACCACGAATCGGATCGTCTCGCCCTTTTTCAGCTCGAGCATCGCCGGGCTAAAGCTCATCTCGTTCATGGCGACCGCGACCGTGCGCGTGACCTCGGCGGCCCTGCCCGGATGGCCAAAGGAGAAAGCTTGGCCGTGCTGGTGGTTGGAATGATCCATACCCGGCATATCGGAATCGTTCATGGCGAACCCGATGGCGGGCATCGCCCAAATCAGGATCGCTCCGGCAAGGCGTGTTTTCGCGTGCAAGATGTGATCCCCGATCAGCCCCGGCGGGCGGAGAAGGCGACAGCTTCCTCGGCGGCGCGGAGCAGGGCGCGCGCCTTGCTCCAGGATTCCTGATACTCGGCTTCGGGATCGGAATCGGCGACGATCCCGCCACCCGCCTGGACATACATCACACCATCCTTCACCAGCGCCGTGCGCAGCGCGATGCAAGTGTCCATCGCACCGTTGGCGGCGAGATAGCCGATGCAGCCTCCGTAATAGCCGCGCCGCACCGGTTCGAGTTCATCAATGATCTCCATGGCGCGGACCTTGGGCGCGCCGGAAACCGTGCCAGCGGGGAAACCCGCGAACAGCGCGTCCATCGCATCGTGCGGGGCATCGAGCATGCCCTCGACATTCGACACGATATGCATCACATGCGAATAGCGCTCGATGGCGAACTGTTGGGTCACCCGCATCGAACCGACCTTGGCGACGCGGCCGACATCGTTGCGCCCGAGATCGAGCAGCATGAGATGCTCGGCGCGCTCCTTCGGGTCGGCAAGCAGTTCCTGCTCCAGCGCCTTGTCCTCGATATCGTCGGCGCCGCGTTTGCGGGTGCCGGCCAGCGGACGGATCGTCACCTTGCCGTCGCGCAACCGCACCAAGATTTCGGGGCTCGACCCGACCAGGGCGAATTCGCCGAAATCGAGGAAGAACAGGAATGGGCTCGGATTGGTCCGGCGCAGCGCCCGATAGAGCGAGAAGGGCGGCAGGCGGAAAGGAACCGACAGGCGTTGCGACAGCACCACCTGGAAGATGTCGCCGGCCAGAATGTATTCCTTGCCCTTGGCGACCATCGCCTTGAATTGCTCGGCGTCCATGTTCGCCACCGGCTTGGGCGAGACGGCGCCATCGGCGGCGGCATCGCGGCCATAGGGCAGCGAGCGCTCGAAATCGGCGACCACGTCGCTCAGCCGTTCGCAGGCCTGGCCATAGGCGGCGCGCGCGTTGACACCAGGCTGCGGACGGACCGGCGTGACGATGGTGACGCCATCATCGACATTGTCGAAGATCGCCATCACGGTCGGGCGCAGGAACATGCCGTCGGGAATGCCGATTGGATCGGGATTGTCGTCGGGCAGTTTCTCGACCAGGCGGACCACGTCGTACCCCATATAGCCGACCAAGCCGGCCGCCATCGGCGGCAACCCCTGGGGAATATCGATCCGCGATTCCGCCACCACCGCGCGCAGACTGGCCAGCGCGCCCTCGCGCTCGGCCACAGGGCAGGGCGCGAAGGCGTGCGGATCGGACCGCGCCTGACGATTGATCTCGGCCTTGTTGCCGCGGCACCGCCAGATCAAGTCCGGCCGCATGCCGAGGATCGAATAACGGCCACGCAACGCGCCGCCCTCGACCGATTCGAGCAGGAAACTGTTGGGTCGCCCATCGGCCAGCTTAAGCATCGCCGAAACTGGCGTTTCCAAATCGGCGACCAGACGCGTCCAGATGACCTGCGCCTCGCCGGCGAGGTAGAGCTTCTCGAACGCGGCGAATTCGACGGGAATCTTCATCGCGCCGGGATCGTCACTGGTTCTGGCTGAATTGCCGATCGATCACGGCGGGCACCACCTTCACGCCGATCTGCTTTTGCAGCGCCATCAAATATTGTTGGTTGATATCCGACGCGATATTGCCGGCCAGCTCGTCGCGCACCTGCTTGAGATCGTCGGCGTCGGCCTTCGGATCGGCGGGCTGAATGGACGCGAGGCGCAACGCATAGGCGGTGCTGCCCAGCGGCACCGCGGTGGCATGTCCGAGTTCGAGCTTGAACGCCGCTGCGGCAACCGGGGCCGGAACCGTTTCGTCGCCCTTGCGGGTGAAGCCCTTGGTCACAACCATCTTGATCTTGTCCGCGACCTTGTCGGCAGCCTCGCCCTTGTTGAGACGGTCCGCCGCCGCATCGGCCGCGGCCTTGGCCTCCTCGGTCTGCTTGTCCTTGGTCCAGGCGGCCAGCACCGCGTCCTTGACCGTATCGAACGGCTTGAGCGCCGGCGCAGTCACATCGTCGACGCGTACGACCGCATAGCCGTCGTCGTTCTCAAGAGCGATGACATCGCTGACGGAACCCTTGGCCGTGGCGAAAGCCGCCTGACGGAATGCCGCGCTGTCGGGAGCGTCCGGCGCCGGCTTGCCGTCGGGACCATGTCCGCCGGCATCGTATTCGGTCAGCTTGAGCGGCTTGAGATTGAGGTTGGTCGCGATCTCTTCGAGCGGCGCGCCCGAACCGACCGCGTCTTCCAGCTTGGTCGACAGCGCGTTGACCCGAGTGATGCTCTCGGCCTTAGTCAAATCGCCAACCAACTGATCGCGGACTTCGGCCAAGGGCTTAACCGATCCCGGCTTGGAGTCGGCGATATAAAGAACATGCCACCCCAATGGGCTCGCGACCGGTCCGGCGATGCCGGGAACATCGACGGCGAAAGCTGCCGCGGCCAATGCTTCGATCGGCACCGACTTCCGATCCAATTGGCCGAGGTCGTCGACCGTTTTGCCGGCGGCCTTGGCCGCGTCAGCCAAAGTCGCGCCGCCCTTGACCGCGTCGACCAGTTTCTGCGCGCTGTCTTTGTCGAGGAAGAAGACCTGCTGGATATGCCGCGTCTCTTCGGTAGTGAACGCGGCCTGCCGATCCTGATAGGCCTTGTTGAGCTGATCGTCGCTCGGCTTGTAGTCGGCCACTGTGTCGGCGGCGTGAAGCACGAGCGCGGTCAGGCTGCGCAATTCGGGCGCGGTGAACTGCGCTGCGTGGTCTTTGTGATAAGCCTCCAGCACCGTCTGGTCCGGCGCGGCGGGCGCCGGCATCGATTCGGCCTGATAGGGAATCAACTCCACCACGCGTTGTTCGAACCGATAGCGGAAGATGGTATCGACTAGCGGGTCCGGCGCAACCACGCCGCTGGTCACCATACCCGACAGTTCCGAGCGGGCGATATCCTGCCGCTGCATGCTCTCGAATCGAGCCTCGGTGAAACCATTGGCGGCCAGCGCCTGGTGGTAGAGATTGGGATCGAATGCATCGGCCTGGTTGTGAAAGGCCGGGAACGCAGCGATCGCCTTGCGAACGGCGCCGTCATCGACAGCAAGGCCGAGCTTTTCGCCCTCCTGGTCGATCAAGGCCTGGGAGACCAAACGCTGGATCGTCTGGTTCAGGAACCCCATCTGGCGCAATTGATCGGCGCTGATTTTGCCGCCCGTCATGCGCTGCATCTGTTCGGCGTCGCGACGGAACTCGGCGACCACGACTTCGGGCGGAATTTTCTGATCACCGACCGTGATGGCCGAGGGATTGTCGAGGCGTGTCCGCAGGACATCGCCGACGCCCCAGCCGACGAAGGACAGGGTCAGCAGGCCAAAAAAGATTTTCGCGGGCCAGGATTTGGAGGCGTTGCGGAGAGTACCGAGCATGGGAATGCGGACCTGCGGTTGCGGCCGGGATGCGAAGAGGCGGCATCATACGAGGCGGCATATGCCAGGGGCAACCCGGAAAAGCCCGCTCGCGCGGCGCTTCCCGGCATGGTAGAGGGGCGGCTTAGCCAACTCGCCGCGAGGCCTCGATGTCGATCCGAAAGCTGATTGTCGGCAACTGGAAAATGAACGGCCGCAAGGCCGACGCGCTGGCCCTAGTCGGCGACCTTCTCAAGCGGATCGGCGCGACCTCGCCGCGCTGCGATTTGATGGTTTGCCCGCCCGCGGCCCATCTCGACGCGGTCGGCGGCCTCACCGCCGGGACAATGCTCGCTCTCGGCGGCCAGGACTGCCATCAGGCGGCCTCCGGCGCCCATACCGGCGATATCGCCGCTTCGATGCTGTGGGACCTCGGCTGCCGCGCGGTCATCCTCGGCCATTCCGAGCGTCGGACCAACCATGGCGAGACCGATGCGCTGGTGCGCGCCAAGGCGGTGATCGCGCGCACAACCGGCCTGCTGACGATCATCGCCATCGGCGAGACCCTGGCGCAACGCGATGCCGGCCACGCCTTGGCCGTCGTCGCGGCTCAGCTGCGCGGATCGGTACCGGACGGCTCGGACGACGGCAACACGGTCATCGCCTACGAGCCGGTCTGGGCGATCGGCACGGGGCGGACGGCCACGGTGGAGCAGGTGGCCGAGGTTCACGCCGCCATCCATGCCGAGGCCAAGATTGTGATGGGGGCGAACAAAACCGCCGGCCTACGCGTACTTTACGGCGGCTCGGTAACTCCCGCGAACGCCCAATCGCTGCTCGCCCTCGACACGGTCGGCGGCGCGCTGGTCGGCGGAGCCAGCCTCAAACCCGACCAGTTCTGGGCGATTGCCGAGGCCTGTCCCTAGCGCCCGCCAGACCCAGGCATTTGCCCCTAGCATTTAGCCTGCCGGGCGGCTAAAAGAGCGCGTCCTCCCCCCGGCACGGTCAGCCATGCTCAACGTTCTGCTCGTCATCCATTTGCTTATTGCGATCGCTTTGGTCGGCGTCATCCTGCTGCAGCGAAGCGAAGGCGGGGCGCTGGGCATCGGCGGTGGCCAAGGCGGCGGATTGATGAGTGGCCGCGCCGCCGGCAATTTGTTGACCCGGTCGACCGCGATCCTGGCCGCGCTGTTCTTCATCACCAGCCTTGGCCTGGCGCTGATCGCCAACGGACGCTCCAAGCCGAGCTCGCTGATGAACCAGGAACCGGCGGGCATGTCCCAGCCGGTCAAGCCGGCCGAACCCGCCAAGCCCGCCGCTCCGCAAGAGCCGGCGGCCCCGATCAGCAAGTAGGCCGCAAATGGCACACAGCAGCGATGCCGGCGCTCCTCTTGGGCGCCGCACCTTCCTGCTGTATAAAGGTCGCCCATGACCCGGTTCATTTTCATCACCGGCGGCGTGGTCTCCTCCCTCGGTAAAGGGCTAGCGTCGGCGGCATTGGGCGCGCTGCTTCAGGCGCGCGGCTTCAAGGTGCGGCTGCGCAAGCTCGACCCTTATCTCAACGTCGACCCCGGGACAATGAGCCCCTATCAGCATGGCGAGGTCTATGTCACCGACGATGGGGCCGAGACCGATCTCGATCTCGGCCATTACGAACGCTTCACCGGCGTTCCCTCGCGGCGGTCCGACAA
>Ga0265313_10004824_pt1 | contig 10142 bp, 12 predicted proteins | sample 4123metaG_FD_203122 | JGI IMG/M metagenome (GOLD analysis project Ga0265313, IMG submission 203122) | Rhizosphere microbial communities from Carex aquatilis grown in University of Washington, Seatle, WA, United States - 4-1-23 metaG | ecosystem: Host-associated > Plants > Roots > Rhizosphere >...
GTCTCAACTCAGTATTTTCAGAGGCTGGCTGAGCAACTTAGGAAAAACTGGAAGACATCATCGAAATTTGACGACACCGTGGTCATCGACTTCGTTGTGGATTCCCAGGGCAACATCACGAAAGTGAAGGCCAAGCCCAAGGCACCGGAAGAATCTCGTCAGGCTGGTGAAGAATTGATCAAGAGTCTGGCCAAGGTAGAAGCACCTTATCCAGTCATGAGACCACCTATAGGGCTGTCAGCCAATTTGAACAATCAAGTTGAGAAAATTTCGGTTGCCTACTGCGATCCGGACTTCGGACCGTACATGTCTAGCATTGTAAGAGCTCTGGCAAAGACCTGGTCCGCTCCTCCGGGCTACGAAACACATCTGCCGATAGTCACGTTCAAGATTGCCCGCGATGGCAAAGCAAGCGAGATCAAATTGTCTAAAACTTGCGGAGATCCAGTCGCAGACGAGGCAGCCTTAAAGGCGGTGCGGGAAGCCACACCTTTTAACGCCACACCGATCGGAAGTCCGGAATTCGTCGATATTGAGTTCGGTTTCGACTACCGACAGCTCCTGAATTGGCGCCGTTAACTTCGTCGTTTCTAACTCAACTCACAAATAATCAGGTGCTATGATTCCATCTCCCAGACCATGGAGGCATGTATCTTGGCGCGCAAGAAAAACATTTCCAAGTTTTATTTCTTCTCGAAATCATCTAAACAATTGTTCCTCGCCGCTGTAGGCGTCGTGCTGCCAGCGCTGCCGGCTCTTTCACAAGAAATCGGCTCGCGGGTAATGTGTGCGCCGATTCCATCGGAAGACCGCTGGTTTGCCGGCACAGTTTTGAAGAAAGAACGCGACAGTGTGGTCGTGCGCCTGGATCTGCGAGCCGATCATATTGACGGTGAGGTCTACAACATTCAGCTTGCGCGAATCAAACCAGGATCGGGGAAAAGACCTGCCAGTTGGGCGACGATGCCCGATCGCACAAGAATGAGTTACGGAATTCCAGCGGCATCCGAGCTTGAAAAACTAGTAGCCGGAGACGGACTTACAGCTAGCGCTGGTACTACATCTGGTTCGACTGTCAATTCGGGTGGCACTGCATATGGAGGCGCAGGCGGAGCCACAAATCAAATGGGGAACGCCCGTTCTAGTCAAACGAACGCCTCATCGAATCAAGTTGCAGGCAAAGGTTCACCGCCAAATGGCTTGTACAAATGCAACAAGATATCCGGGTCTTCCTACATTTACATCGGCAGCGTCGAAATCAAGGGCAATACTTACCGCGGCTTCGCGTCCGAAGGAGCTTTTCATCCCTATGCTGTTGACGGCTCCGGCGGCATCACCTGGACGGCTGGCCTGGCCGGTTTGCCGGATGGATGGCGACTGCAAAAAGCGAACTACGAAGGTCTCGATTACGCCGGACGCCCCTGCATAAAAATCCACTATGTCAGCCCGCGCGACGCATACGAAGTCGTCGATGCAATCAGAGAATGATTGAACGCGTTCTATTGATGCAATCTGCGTGACTACTGCCCGATCACCGGCGGTGTTTCACCCATAAGTGAATTTCGATATCAGTAACGGTATTGGGTGTGGCAACGGCGTCTTTGGAGTCCACGCTGATGGAAACATTTTTGTACTCTTCGGACGTCACGTTATTTTTGAAATCGACAAAGCCAAAAACCTGTTTTCCATCTTTGAATTTCCTGGGCTGCTTTTCGACCGGAGTTTTTTCATCCAACGCCCAATTCGTGTGATGAGCCATTTCGGCTTCGTAGAATTCGAGAACCTTCTCAGGCGCAGCTATCGCCTGAAGCTTGATTTCTTTCCATTCCCAGACGTTTGCGGGCTTATCGGTTGCTTCGATGATCTCTGCACCGGGAAAGCAAGGAACCGGACAGTTGTACGGCAGTGCCGGCCCGTCCTGGGGAGCGGCTGACGACGCCTGAGGCTTTGCTTTAACAGGCGGAAGGCCTAGCGCTTGACGAGAATGCGAGGCGGCAAGCGAGTCCGGAAACTTGGCGACGATTTGCTTGTAGATATGCTCGGATTTTGTGCGGTCTCCGAGGCGCTGTGCAGTTATAGCGTAATAGTACAAAAGATTTGGGTCGCTTTGAATTTGAGGCCACGCCTTCTCAAAGGAGGCCAGCGCCTCTTTGTAGTGCGCGGAATTGTAGAAAGCGACACCATCCTGGGCGGGACCCGCGTCGGCGGTTGGAGCAAAAACGGCAATCAAAAAACCCGCCAGAATGGCATTGGTGCGCAACCGATGTAATGACATGTAGCTATTTCCTCGCAGCACTTTTCTCAATTATCTTTCCCCATATTCAAAAAGCTCAAAAGCAGATCGAAAACTGTACATAAATGCGTCGTATTTTGGAGTATGCTTCCTCTTAGCATTATGGCCAATCTTTTTAGCTAAAGAGAGAGAGTAGGGAGAACAGATGGATATGGATGTATATTCAATGCGCCACATTATGGCAGCAATCATCGTAGCAGAAGAGTTGAAGGTGCCCAATATGAGACAGGGCGATGCCTGGATGAGCGATGACAGGATGCGCAAGCAATTCACGGCACTTGTTGAAAACACCTATTGCATAGCCGAGCTGATGATTGAGATTGGCGATCGACGAATTATGAACCCTCACAAGTACGAAGGTTAGCAAAGAGCCAATGGCACTGCGAAGCCTGAAGCTAGCCGTCATTCTTTTACTGTTTACATCCACTGCGCTGGTAATTCCAGCCTTTGCCGACGACGCGGAATCGCAACTGCAGACCGCAAAGAAGCTTCTGGACGAAGTCATTGCCTCCGACGACAGACAGAAATTAGACCAGGCCGCGACAATTCTTGAGGCCCAGCTGCAAAAACCGGGCTTCGATCCATCGACAATTACGGTACAGATTCAGAACACCGCACAGTCTTATCAAATCATCGATCAGCCGAAGCAGTCATTGGATTGGTGGCAAAAACTGATCAAAGTGGAACCGGATAACTGGCGGGCATGGGCAAAAGTGGTGCAATGTGCGCAAGCGCTCAATGATTTGAAAGAGCGCGATATGGCCCGCGATAAAGTTTTGGACTTGAACAAGTTGGGTAAAGTCGATCAAAAAATGTTTTGCCGTGAGCAGTTCTCCAGCGGCGACAAGAAAATAATGGCATTCGAATTTTTCAAACCTGATACCGAATTTGGTATCGAATTCGCCTTACACGTTTCCACAAAGAACACACTTGATTCTCAGCTCAGGCGGTATACGCTCGGAGAATCCACCACAGACACGCAAGTGGCCAGAGAGCTTAAAGAAATCGGGCCCAATGATCACATGTATTCGGTCGATGGCTTCGACAAAAGAGGTCAGTGGCTTTTGACGATGACGACTAAGAAGCCTACTTACGAAGAACTACGTGCGATGGTTATAACTGATCTTGATAAACAACGGCCAGACTCTCAGCCTGAGAATCACACAAAATAGCCGCTAGAGTACAAATAGGCTGCTGCTGTCGGAATTCAATCGTTCATCGCATTTCTCTGGATTTTCCTACCTGCCTTGTCCTAAATGGCAGCGCAATACGAAATCTCCGCTATAAACAAATTGGATACAACTCTTCGGTAAAGTCGGTCTCACGTTACTGCCAGGGCGCTGGCGAGCAAAATGGAGATTCGACAATGAGCATAGATGTTGCCCAAACGGCTAAGGACTTCGAGCAGCACGCACAAGCGGGAAAACTCCCAGAACTTCTATCTCGGGACCTGCACAACCTGAATGATGCCGACAGGCTGGCGGTTGCAAAACAAATCGAATGGGACATGAGACAACATCAGGATCCGTCCCTGCCGAAGGTTGAATTCTATGACACAGGCGACTTGAAATCAGTCGAAACGCACGAAAAGACGAACTCAGGCGAGTATTCTGAACATACTGAGTTAGACAAAAACACAGGCAAAGTCAGGTCGGAACTCAACACAAGTAATACCAGCACCTCCTATGAATCCGTCGGGCGGGCGGAGCTGACAGAAAGAGACGCTGACGGACATATAACTCACAAGTTCTCCGTATTGACAGAGGCCCGCGGTACATCAGTAAAAGTCACAACTGATGATGATAAATGGGCATACGATGCCAAAACCGGCAAGAAAGTATCCCATGATGAAACTACATCCTGGGGCAAGAAAGTGCACGAAGAATACGATGGACAGACAGGAAATGAAAAGTTCGAAGACATAACAAGCCCGAAAGGCAGCGTGCACAGAACCTATGATTCCGCCAATGGCAAGCTTAGACAAGAAGACATCGTCAATGAAGATAAGACGACTGAAACACTCAAGTACAACTCAAACGGAGACAAGCTGTCCAGAGAAAAGCGCTACGGCACAAACGGCAGCGAAGGAACACGCATCTGGAATTACAGTCCTCTGACTGGAGATGCGGTCTACACCGAATGGCGCGACCCCAGTGGCCGAGTAGAGAAAATGAACATAGACAAGAACGGGAAGTACACGCGCATTGAAGACTAGTGCTCAAATCATGGACTGGCACTCAAATCAAGGAACAGTTTCCATAGATCAGATTTAGGGAAGAAAAGGCGATTAAGCGGAAAACTCGCAGGATAACTCCTGTCTCAAGTTTTCCGCTTTTTCCTTATCTCTAGATATCGTCAATTGATTCTTGCCCTTTTTAGAAACGATGTCTCTCAATTCCTTGATGTTGACCGCATCAATCTCGTCGTGCCTGGCATAAAATCGGTCGATTTCGTCAGATGTTTCGCTATCTAAGAGCGCTTCGATAATGAAATCGTCATAGACATTCAAGTAACAGTTGTTGCCGTAATGGGGAGATGCGCAAATCTTGTATTGATGGCGCCAGTTTGCGAAAGCCTTTTCCAATGTCGCTTTATTGAGCGGTGCATTGGACCCGCAAGCAACCAGCATCGTAATGCCCTGGTCGTGAAGCATAGAGAATAGATCGTGTTCGGTTCTGCTGCGCACGATGAAAAACCAAGAATGCGGATTATAAAATACAACGGGATGCTCATGATGGTGGCGCGCCAGCAAACTGGCCAGATCACCCCAGAGTCTGTCCATATGGAAAGGATTTCCAAATTTGTAGGAGATGCTGTCACCATCGGCAAGATTGAGAACGTCCTTGTATTCAAAAGCGAGACTATCGTACAACTCTCTGCCCCGCCGCACTTTGTACGATTCAAGCGAGAAATGATCGGGTGAAATATTCGGCCATTTTTTGAACAGCTCTTCCTCACGAAAACCCGGGTGCAATTCCTGGGCATACTCATCGATAAACTTGGCTATTTCGATGGGCGGCAACCAATAGCTCATATCGGCATTCGTCTTTAGTGAAACAAACGGGCGATCGATCAGCTCTTTCGGGGTCAGGAGAGAGGAAACATTGAGAATCAGAGCATCCAGATTACTATGCTTTTCACTAAGAGCGCGCAAATCGTCCTTCAAAAGATCCATGGACTTCACCCATGAACCATGAATGTCAATTCGGTATTTGTCCGACAGCGAGCCAATCTGGATGAAAACGACGCGAGACTTGGCTTCGCAAAGTTTTTTGCAAAATGCAATCGGAACGTCGTAAGAAAGGCACTTCACATTGTCATTGATGCCATCGCCATCGTTATCGTTTTCAATGATGATCTTGCCGTCCCGACTCATTTCGGTGGCATACTCGCCCATGGAATGAATGAAAATGACCGGCAAATCAGGCAATGCGTCGACAAGGTTTTCAATGTCGATTTGATAATGCTCTGACTTATAGTCCGCCAGCGAGAAAACCAGGTTGGTCTGCGGAAGCTTTCCATCGATCGGATCTATATATTCGTCGAAATAAAAACCCTTTCGACTGGTGCCGTAGATGACATGCTCGCCCAGCTCGGCAAAGTACGAGAAGATGGAGGAACCGATGATTCCCATCACTCCATTAATAAAGACAATGGCTCTGTCCGACGAACCCATTGCATGATGATATCAGACTCAAAGCGAAGCTAAGATACCCTTCAGCCCATGGCAAATATGAGCGAGCTTCACACTCCAACCGTGAATCGTGCGGCCCATTTTCGGACCGTGGCTGCGCTGAGCGCTTGCTACGTAATAAGTCGCTTGGGCATGCTTAGATCTTCTCTGATTGTGCGCGGCAATTGTGATTTGCTGATTGCCTTTACTGCCAATATGTTTGTAGTTGGTGCCGGCCTTGCCAATGTTTCTGCTTGCCAGCCTGTAATCATGAGGGGCGGCGAGCCTGCGAGTCTTGTGCACGATTGCAACTTGAGTCGCTGGAGATTTGTGTGCAGGCTTGCTGGCTTTAGCTAGATGTTCAGCTTTCGGCGCAAATTGAGCAGGCGGAGCAGAGGCGCTCTGATCGGATTCCTGTGCCGGCGCCTCACTCTGAATTGCCTGATTGTCGCTGCTATCGTCAGATTGCTCAATCAAGGCAGAACCTTCCTGAATCGCAGGCGCGCTCACGCTGGTAGTGGCAGACATTCTGTCAGTGCTGTCAAAAGTGCCTTGATTTGTCGATTTTGGAACCGACGCAACCAGGTCACTGTCGTCACTGGGTTGAGGTTTGTATTGCGGAACCGGAGAGTAACAAACCCGAGCGATCCCGCCAATGCCCAGGCGTCGGGCGGCTTCATGCGAGAGATCAATCCCTCTTCCTCTCACATAAGGCCCGCGGTCGTTGATGACGACTGTACAGCTCCTTCCGTTGCTCAGGTTTCTTACATTGAGCCTGGTTCCGAAGGGCAGTGTGCGGCTGGCCGCAGTCATTTTATTCTGGTCAAAGCGCTCACCAGATGCTGTTTTTCGCCCCTGAAAGCCTGGTCCATACCAGGACGCGATTGTTCTTATCTCTCCCTCGTCATTCATCTGGGGCAAAATGGCTAGGGGAAGAAAAAGACACGTCGTACCGGATACAAATCCTTTCCATTTGCGACGTTTCATTTATGACAGTCCTATGCGAGGGTGGAAGGCGCTGATGCTTCAGTTTTATACGACGTAAAACGTCACAAGAAAGGTTCCCGCCTTTTGCGATTAATGCGAAACACTTGTTAATGATGTTAGTTTCAACCCGCTCCCTCAACATGGGCGTCCGGGGTATTAGAATCTGCAGTTTTAAAGGGCGTAAGAATGCATACAGTTGACAGCTTGCCGCTTTGGGGGATTTTCACTACGGTTTTCCTCGGCTCGCTGCTCTTTGCCGAATGCGGCTTTCGCCTGGGTCAGTGGCGCAACCAAAAGGGTCAGCAAGAGCCGCAAGCGCCACTTGGAACGATAGTCGCTTCGATTCTCGGTCTGCTTGCCTTTATGTTGGCGTTTACCTTCAATGTCGCCTTGCAGCGATTTGATGACAGAAGGGCAGCGGTTCTCACAGAAGCTAATGCCATAGGCACAACATATCTGCGTGCGGAATTTTTCGATGAACCTCGCCGGGGAGAGATCAAGAAGCTCCTGCGTGAATACGTTCAACTGCGCAGTCAGGGCATTTCCGGAAGAACTACCCTCCAACAGGTGGTTTCAAGATCTGAGGCAATCCAAAACCAGCTCTGGTCCACAGCCGCTGCTCTTGGCCGAGAGCATCCAAATTCGCCGGTGACTGCGCTGTTCATCAGTTCTCTCAACGATGTAATCGACATGCACAGCAAGCGAATTACCTTAGGACTGCATGCTCGCGTTCCGTTTACTGTTTGGCTGGTTCTTCTTGTTGTATCCACGCTTTCCATGCTGAGTGTCGGATACTACACGGGAATGGCGGGTAATCGAAGTTGGGCCGAAACAATCATTTTAGTTGCCACTTTTGCAGTTGTAATGCTTTTGGTGGCAGATCTTGATCGTCCATATGAAGGAGCGATCAGGACAAATCAGCAGCCCATGATTGATCTGGCTAGACAACTTGGTCCGCCATAGAGCCAATTACACAGTTAAAACTCGTCGATCAGAATCAAAACGGGTAGTCAATCATGAAAAACAAGGTCAGTCAGCGCTCTATCATGTTATCCGGGGCCGCGACTCTGCTTGCGGTTAGTTCAGAATCGGGGGTGTCAGCTGCTGACAAGAAATTGTTCGACCAACTCGATCACGAGAAGTTTATGCGTTTGGCCATCCAGCAAGCTAAGAAAGTACCTCAATGCCCTTTTGGTGCCGTAGTCATAGACATCAAAACTAAAAAAGTGATGGGGGAGGGCTGGGTTAGAGTTGAGAAAAACCCCATCTGGCATGGTGAAATGACAGCTTTGAACAATTGCCCAGATACGGACACCGGATTTAACTGGAGCGAGATGGCTTTATATACGACCGGCGAATCGTGTCCCATGTGCCAGTCCGCCATCATCTGGACGAAAATGCCGCTGGTTGTCTATGGCAGCTCAATTCCATTTTTACAGACTTGTGATTTCGGGCAGATCGACATCAGAGCGCAAGCAGTGGTTGACGCATCACGTTACGGCAAGTGCACCATTTTAGGCGGCATACTGGAATCCGAGTGCAACGAACTTTTCAAACGCGCGAAGGCTCTGAATTCGAAAAAATCATAGCCAACAGGTGCTGCTCCGGGAAGAAGTTGCAGTAAGGTTCCGCTAAAATGCTCTGGTGCAATTCGCGGACACTTACAAAGTTATGTGGAAGACTTAAAAAAGGGCTTTGAACCGTTTCAGATGGAGCAAGAGCAAGCAGACGAAATTTGCCAACTCAGGGACGCGATTCTCGCCAACTTGCGCCACCACTCGTTTATCGATGGCGGTCAGCATGTTTTCCAATATCTGGTGATTCCATCATTTTCACCAACTGTATCTTTTGACGTTTTTAAAAGGTGTATGAATGCGTCAAACAATGACTTTGTGCTTACTAAAACGGTCTGGAGGTCAGACCTTGATCTTGCAAAGCTGAGTTCGCCGGTAGAGAGACTCCGACACCCGCGCCCTCTGCAGCCGACTATCGAGATACATGTTCTGTCTGTACCTTCAGAGACGTTGGAAAACTTATTCAAAGAATTGTCAAATCTCAAACAATCAGTAGCCACATGTCAAAGCCAGCTTGTGCTTGATGGCGTAGGTTACGAAATAGCGTTAGAGCAAACAGTCAAATCTGGTATGTCGTCAAATGACCGATTATCGTGGAATGAACCTCCCCCATCGGAATGGCAAGACATACCGTCGTGGGCTAAGAAAGCGGAGGCTATCTTTGATATGGCTCAGCACACAAAGGCGGCCATACCATTCAGAATCATGCCACTCGACAATGAAAAATAGAGGCGCAGAATCAGGTTCACTTCGACGCGCGTCCATCATTTGCCATCGCCAAGAGGCACATTGTAGATTAAAATCAAGGGCCCCCTGGAGGATTATTATGCGTTTTGATCGCTTGATTGCCACAGCTATAATGGCCATCGTAATTTGTCCTGCCACCATGGCTGATACCGTTAAGACCACTGACACCAAAGGCACTGAGACCATCTGTCGGAGCTTCGTTCAGTCGTTTTACAAGTGGTACTTGACCAAACCTCAATCCGATCGTGCCTATAAAGACAAAGCGAGTGCTTTTAGCCCCGACCTGCTCAAGCAGCTCAATGACGATCTAGCGGCATCAAAGAAGAGCAAGGATGAGGTAGTTGGGTTGGATTTCGACCCCTTCCTTGATACGAATGCCGAGCCCTTTGCCAAATATGTGGCGACTAAAGTTACGAAGAAAGGCAACAACTATCTGGTCCAAGTCGATGGCAGCGGAGGCAACAGGGCGGACCACACGCGCATTGTTCCGGAAGTCGAATGCAAGGAAGGCAAATGCCAGTTTGTCAATTTCCACTATTCCGACTCCAAGCCACCGAATGACAATCTTTTGAGTGTGCTCAAGATTCTTCGAGATGACCGGCACGGGAAGAAATAGTGTGAAAGCTGCACATTTGGCAATGAACCTATCCCGTTTTCCATCGATCAATAAACCAATCCACCACTTCGAGAAGTCCCTTTTCTGTCGGTGCTCGATAAGGCTCCAGTCCGGCAACAGGCAAGAAGTACAAGACAGCCTGGGCAAAAACACGAGCATCTCTTTGAAAATCTCTTGATTTGAAAAGGCCGGACTGGGCTCCTTCATTCAACATAGCCAAAACATTTTCGCAGAGCCACCGATCGTCTTCTT
>Ga0265313_10004825_pt1 | contig 10140 bp, 6 predicted proteins | sample 4123metaG_FD_203122 | JGI IMG/M metagenome (GOLD analysis project Ga0265313, IMG submission 203122) | Rhizosphere microbial communities from Carex aquatilis grown in University of Washington, Seatle, WA, United States - 4-1-23 metaG | ecosystem: Host-associated > Plants > Roots > Rhizosphere >...
CGTGGACGGCGGTCCGGACGCTCCTGTGGAACTGGGCGTGAAGTTCCGTTCTGACGTTGCCGGATTCATCACCTCGATTCAGTTCTACAAGGCTGCGGCCAATACCGGCACGCATATCGGTGACCTCTGGACGACCAACGGAACCTTGCTGGCCACGGCCACCTTTACCGGTGAAACCGCCTCCGGCTGGCAACAGGTCAATTTCGCCAACCCGGTGCCAATCAGTGCCAACACCGTCTATGTTGCCGCTTACCACTGTAATAATGGCCATTACAGCGCCGATGACAATTATTTCATCAGTGGCGTCGATAATCCGCCGCTGCACGCGCTGGCCAACGGCGTCAGCGGTCCCAACGGTGTCTATACCTACGGTGCCGGCAGTGCATTCCCGACCAACGGCTTCAATGCCGATAATTACTGGGTGGATGTCGGGTTCGCGACGGATGTCGGAATCGTGTTGCCCGCCCAGACCAATCGCGTCATCAACGAACTGACGACACTGACCGTCACAAACACCGCCACGGATGTATCGGTTCCGACCAACACCTTAAGTTACACGCTGGCAGTAGTCAGTCTGGGAACGGGTTCGGGGGACTCGGGCAACACCACGGTAACGAACGCGAGCATCAGCACCAACGGTATTATTACGTGGACACCGACGGAAGCGCAGGGCCCGAGCACGAACACATTCACAACCATCGTCAGTGACGGAAGTTTGAGTGCAACGAACAGCTTTATGGTGACGGTCAACGAGGTGAACACCGCGCCGGTGTTGCCTGGGCAAAGCAATCGGAACATTGACGTGTTGACCACGCTGGTTGTTACGAATACCGCCACCGATAGTGACATCCCAGCCAACACGCTAACCTATATGCTGTCGGTTGCGCCAACCAATGCGCTCATTGACACCAACGGCGTGATAACATGGACGCCCACCCCGGCACAAGGGGACACCAGCAATCTGTTCGTTACGGTAGTGACGGACAACGGCGTGCCGCCGTTGAGCGCCACGAACTCGTTCGAGATCGTTGTTAAACCTGCGTCCGTGATCCCGCCGCCGGTGATCAAATCCATCACCGTATCCAACGGCATCGCCGTCGTGACCTGGAGCTCCGTGTCTAACGGGATCTACCGGTTCCAGTCTATTGTGGATCTGGGCGGCACCAATTGGACTGATGTATGGACGGATGTGCAAGCCACCGGCTCAACCACCATGGCAACGAATGCCACCGGCAACGCAACCCAACAATTTTACCGCATCCTGGTCGTGCCATCGCCGTAAGCGTGCCGCGTTTTAGTAATGTTCCTTATGTGACGAATACCGTAGCTCTGCCCTTCGGCTATTTATTAGCGCGCAGGGTACAGCCGAGGCGGTGGCGTATTGGGCTATCAATCGTTCCACAGTGGTCCATGCCACGAGCGTCAGCACCAATGGGCCGACCGTGCCGATGGATACCAGCGGCATTATCACCATGCGCGATTTACGGGCAGGTGTATCAAGGCGGCAATGGAAAACAATTTGTCGTCTGACTAATAAAGGCTCGAACGCCGTGCCGGTGCAAATTACTCGGGACGGAGTGGAGCTGACGAATCAATTACTGGAAACCTTTGTGACCGGTAGCGATCCTGGCGTCGTGAACGCCAACCCACCGCAGAACACCATGGTCATCCAGACTAACACGGTGACTAACCCGTTCACCATTCCCGAATACAGAGTGGTGCTGTTGGAATGGACGGTTTTTAATGTTTACCGGACCATGGCGGCCCAGGCTTCACCCATGGTACTCACAAAATCCTTTGCCCGCATACCCTTCATGCCTTGCGAATAACGACCGAAACGTTTGTCCCCCCGAAACCGAAGGCGTTCACCATCGCCGTCGGCACCGCCTGCTCCCGCGCCGCGTTGGGTACGTAATCGAGATCACATTCAGGATCGGGGTCGTCCTGGTTGATCGTCGGAGGCACGAAGTTGTCCTCCATGCCAAGAAGGACAGCGATCAGCGAAAGCAATCCCGAGGCTCCCAGCGTGTGGCCAATCATCGACTTGATGGAACTGACCGGTATCTCGCGGGCGTGCGCTCCGAAAACCTTCTTGATTCCCGCCGTCTCGGTAATGTCGTTCAAGCGGGTCGATGTCCCGTGAGCCTGAATATGCGAGATCTGGCTCTTGCCGAGGCCGGAAGCAGCCATCGCCGACTCCATGCATTCAACCTGGCTCGGCAGGTACGGCGCAACAATGTCGAACGCGTCGTTTGTCTGCCAACTCGAAAGGACTTCCGCATAGACCCGTGCGTTGCGTTTCTCGGCATGACTGGCGCTCTCCAGAACGACGAAACCACACCCCTCCGAAAGCACCATGCCACTGCGATTGCGGGCGAAGGGACGCGAGGCTCGCGCCGGCTCGTCATTAAAGTCGCGCGTCAACACGGTAAGCGCATCCCAGACACGGAAATATCCATGAAAGATGGGGCAATCCACTCCTCCAACCAGAATCAGGTCAGCCTGGCCCGAACGGATGTAGAGATCGGCCAGGTCCACAGCCAAGAGCGCCGAGGAACAGGCGGCGACGACCGTGTTGCTGAGCCGCCGCAGGCCATGGCGGATCCCGATCTCGCACGCCGCCGCGTTGTACATCGCGCGCGGCACGGTGGTCGGTCTCAAACGGTGCTTCTGGAGGGCATAGAAGCGGTGGTAGGCCGCCTCGTTTGTCCCGACCATGCCGCACCCGGTCCCCAGCACAATACCCTTGCGCACCGGAAGCTCCAAAAGTCCGTCGAGACCACTGTCGGCGACCGCCATCTCGGAAGCAATCAAAGAGAGAAGAGCCGCCCTGTCCAGGCGCGATTTGGCTTTCCTGTCCGCCCAGAGCGGATCGATCTGGTCGTCGTCGATGAATCCGGCAATCTTCGTCTCGCAGTCGGACAGGTCAAAATGCTCGACGCGCCTCACGCCCGATTTGCCGGCGCGAATGGCCGCGCAGAATTCATCCTTGCCAATCCCGTTCGGGCTAAGGACTCCGATGCCCGTGATTACCGACCTCTCGGTCATACGTCAATCCCCCCATTTTTTTTCTCGAACCGAGGTGGGCATATGCAATGCGCTTCCCCTCGACATTGGCTTCTTCGGTTTTCCCAATACCGTGCCTGCTTTGCCTGGCTTGCGGTGGGGCTGGTCACGGCCTGCGTGATCCAGGACAGCAGCTTGTTTAGGTTTCGCATTCGATGCTGGAGGAGTTGTTGGTCCGGGAAACCTCCCGGTTCTGTCGGGGAGACTCCTGGAGTTTGACAGCTTCGGGAGGTGCTGGAGAATCCATGTTGTGAACCGCTCGACGTCAACAACAGGGGATTCAAAAGATGAATCATGTGTGCGGGAGTTTGAACCATGCGAGATGGGAATGCAAACGCCATGTCATCTTCATCCAGCGCGGAATGAACTTGGCGGGGCGTCGCAACCTATGGTATCGCTTGCGGGCGCGTATGATCAAAGGCATCGACCACATCGGCATCGCGGTCAAGAGCATTGATGAGGCAAAGAAATTCTGGGTGGACACGCTCGGCTTGAAGCATCTGCGCACCGAAAATGTGCCCGGGCAAAAAGTGCGCGTCGCGATCCTGGCGGCGGGTGAAGCCACCGTCGAACTGCTGGAGCCAACCGCAGCGGACAGCCCGGTGCAGAAGTTCCTGGACCAGCGCGGCGAAGGCCTGCATCACCTGACATTGGCGACCGATGCATTGGCCGGGCATCTGCAAGCGCTCAAGGCCGCCGACATCGGACTGATTGACGAGGAGCCACGCATCGGCGCCGGCGGCGCCCACATTGCGTTCATCCACCCCAAGAGCGCGCATGGCGTGTTGATTGAAATGTGCGAGCACCATGACTGAACCGCAGGAAAAGCCCGGCCAGTTTCCGTTCACGCGCGGCATCTACCCCACGATGTATCGCGAGAGGTTGTGGACGATGCGCCAGTATGCGGGCTTTGGCACGGCGGCGGAGACGAATCGGCGCTACCAGTACCTGCTCGCGCACGGTCAGACGGGACTCTCGATGGCGTTCGATTTGCCGACGCAAATCGGCTACGACAGTGACGACCCGCTGGCCTTCGGCGAGGTTGGCCGCGTGGGGGTGGCGATTTCGTCACTCGCCGATATGGAACGGGTCTTCAAAGGCATCCCCCTGGACCAGGTGAGCACCTCGATGACGATCAACGCGACGGCTCCCATATTATTGGCGCTCTATCTCGTCGTCGCGAATCAGCAGGGCGTGCCGTGGTCGAAGCTGAACGGCACGGTTCAGAACGACATTCTCAAGGAGTACAGCGCGCGCGGCACGTACATCTTTCCACCGACACCGTCGCTGCGCCTGGTGGCTGACATTGTCGAATTCTGCGCGAAGGAAGTGCCGGGCTGGAACACGATCAGCGTCGGCGGCTATCACATGCGCGAGGCGGGCTGCACGGCGGCGCAGGAGATTGCGTTCACACTCGCCGACGGGATCACTTACGTGCAGACGTGCCTTGAGCGCGGGCTGGCGGTGGACAGCTTCGCGCCGCGCATTGCCTTTTTCTTCAACTGCCACAGCAATTTTTTCGAGGAGGTCGCCAAGTTCCGCGCCGCGCGGCGGCTCTGGGCCCACATCCTGCGCGAAAAATTCGGCGCGAAAAACGAACGTTCGATGATGCTGCGGTTCCACACCCAGACGGCCGGTTCGACGCTCACGACCCAGCAGCCGGACAACAACATCGTCCGTACGACCCTGGAAGCGCTCGCGGCGGTCCTGGGGGGAATGCAGAGCCTGCACACCAACGGGAAAGACGAGGGCCGCGTGATCCCAACCGAAGAATCGGCGCTGCTCGCGTTGCGCACGCAGCAGATCATCGCGTACGAGTCCGGCGTGACCGCCGAATCCGACCCGCTTGGCGGCAGCTACCACGTCGAGTCACTCACCGACCGCCTAGAGCAGCAGGCGCGCGACCAGCTGCGCAAAATCGATGATCTGGGCGGGATGCTCAAGGCCATCGAGAGCGGATACGTGCGCCGGGAAATCTATCGCGCCGCTTCCAAACACCAGCAGGCCGTGGAAGCCGGGGAGAAGATCATCGTCGGCGTCAACAAATACGTCAGCGATCAGCCGTTGAAGGCGAAGTCACAGCCGGTGGATCCGCGTCTTGAATCGCGTCGTCGACGGGAGCTGGCGGCCTTGCGTAAAAAGCGGAACGCCGGCAAGGTTAAACAGTGCTTGGCGACGTTGGGAAAAGCGGCAAACAGTTCGGAGAATCTGATGCCGGTTCTCGTGGACTGCGTAAAGAGCCACGTCACGCTCGGCGAGATTTGCCGGGTGTTGCGGAGCGTGTTCGGCGAGCACCGGCCTTCCCGCAGCGTATGACTTGGTGAAGAAATGAAATCGAAGCATCCCCTCAAGGTTCTCATCGCCAAAGCGGGACTCGACGGGCACGAGCGCGGCGCGCTTGTCGTGGCGATGGGCCTGCGCGAAGCCGGGCTGGAAGTTGTCTATACCGGCATTCGCAACACGCCGGAACAGATCGTTGCATCGGCAATTCAAGAGAACGTGGACGCGATTGGTTTGAGTTCACTGTCGGGTGGCCACATGGCGCAGTTCCGGCGCGTGATGGAAGTGCTTGCACAGGAGAAGGTGAAGGGCGTTCTGGTCTTCGCCGGCGGCATTATTCCTGACGAGGACGTGAGGAGGCTCCGGAAACTGGGCATCCAGGCGGTCTTCGGTCCCGGCAGTTCCATCGCCAGCATCCTCGCGTTCTTGAGAAAGAATCTGAAGTAAAGCGCCACCGCCGCGGGCGGGCGATGAATTCCCCGGAAGCGGCTAGTGGGGTGGAAGCGGCCGGACCCCAATCTTACCAACGAAATCTGATATGGGGAAAACACCCCATAGCGCCCACCCGGAGTCCAAACGTATATTTTTCCAAATTGAGTGATTTCAATTTGATCAACAACAACTGCCGCAAACCGCAACGACATTGTTCGGCGTGGACACGTGGGACAACGGAGAAAGGGATTTTATTTTGTACAGCATGGACAGTAATTTTTTTCCGAGGTGGTACGGATGAAGTCAGACCCTACTGATCCAACCGCGGAATTTTCCACACTCGTCGAAATCCTTCGCTGGCGAGCACTTCAACAGCCTGGACAGCGGACCTACACCTCCTTTACCTATCTGGCGGATGGAGAAGCGGAAGGGGGTCAGCTGGGCGGTCCGGAGTTGGACCGCCAGGCCCGAAGTATTGGGGCGCTGCTCCAGAGCTGCGTGGCAAGTGGGGAGCGTGCACTATTGCTGTATCCAACCGGTCTCGAGTTCATCGCCGCATTCTTCGGTTGTTTATATGCCGGGGTGATTGCCGTCCCTCTGCCTCCGCCCAATCTGGCCCAACCCCATCGGAGTCTCCCCAAGCTTCGGGCCATCATCAACGATGCGCAGCCTGCGGTGGTGCTCACCACGTCAGCGATTCTCTCCAGCACTGAGAGTCTGTTCACGCAAGCTCCCGAGTTGCAGAAGATGCGCTGGGTGGCGACCGACAAGGTTGCCGGCGGCCTGGCGCAGGAATGGCGGGACCCGGCCGTGACCAGCAACACTCTGGCGTTGCTCCAATACACTTCTGGCTCCACCGCGGAACCGAAGGGCGTCATGATCAGTCACGGGAACCTCCTTCACAATTCGGCTTATATTCACCGCCTCTTCGCGCTCGTCCCGGACAGTGTCACGGTCACCTGGTTGCCGGCCTTTCACGACATGGGACTTACCAATGGGATTATCCAGCCGGTATTCAAGGGCGGTCCGTGTTACCTGATGCCGCCGGCAGCCTTTCTCATGCGGCCGCTACGCTGGCTCCAGGCCATTTCGCGCTACAAAGCCACGATCAGCGGGGGCCCCAATTTTGCTTATGAATTGTGCACCCGCAGAATAACTCCCGAACAGCGGGAAACTCTTGACCTGAGCAGTTGGGATGTGGCTTACAATGGCGCCGAGCCAGTTCGCGCCGACACCATGAAACAATTTGCGGCCACCTTTGCCTCGTGTGGTTTCCGCTCTGGTGCCTTCCATCCATGTTATGGACTCGCCGAAGCCACGTTGATTGTTTCCGGCGGTTATTTAAGGGACGAGATGTTCCGCACGATTCAAGTGGCGGCGTTTGAGCAGAACCGTGTCGTGGAGGCCTCCGCCCCGTTTCAGAATGTACGGACCCTGGTCGGCAGTGGCCACACCCTGCACGACACCAGGATTGTCATCGCTCATTCGGAATCGTTGACTGTCTGTGCACCAGAGGAAGTGGGTGAAATCTGGGTGTCTGGCCCGAGTGTGACTCAGGGATATTGGAACCGACCCGAGGAAACCGAACGTGCTTGTCGGGCCTACCTGAAAGATACTGGGGAGGGACCGTTTCTCCGCACGGGGGATTTGGGATTTATGAAAGATGGCGAGCTGTTTGTCACCGGCCGCCTGAAGGATCTGATCATCATCAGTGGCCGCAAGCTTTACCCCCAGGATATCGAATTGACGGCAGAGCAGAGTCACCCGGCCTTGCGGCCGGCTTGCTGTGCAGCGTTTTCGGTCGATGGCACCGGCGAAGAACGGCTGATTATCGCCGCCGAAGTCGATCCCCGGCACCAACCGGCGGTTCGCAACCCACCGGACGGGGAACCGCGCACTCATCCCAATGGGCGTTTGCCGCTGGAAGCCGAGACCGTGGTTCGGGCCATTCGGCGGGCGGTGGCCGAAGAGCATGATGTGCGAGTCCACACGGTGGTGCTGCTCCGGGCGGGTCGCATTCCCAAGACCACCAGCGGCAAGGTGCAGCACCATGCCTGCCAGGCCAGTTTCCTGAAGGGGACGCTGGAAAAACCCGGAGAGGAGTGAGCGATGGCAAATAATTCCACCAACGCAGAAGTCATCCAGGCTTGGTTGGTCTCCAAACTGTCCGAACGGCTGGGAATGGAGTCTCACGAGATCGATATCCGGGAGCCCTTTGCCAGCTACGGACTCGGGTCAACGGAGGCGGTCAGCCTGGCTGGTGAACTTGCCGAGTGGCTGGGACGAAAACTTTCTCCAGCTCTGGCCTATGAATACCCCACCATCGAGGCTCTCGCCCGGCATTTGGCAGAATCACCAGACAGGTCGGAGTCAGTAACCAATGCCGGCCAGAACCGGGAGGCGAAAAACGAACCGATCGCCATCATCGGCATCGGCTGCCGGTTTCCTGGCGCGAAAGACCCGGCCGCATTCTGGCAGTTGTTGCGAAACGGAGTGGATGCCATCCATGAAGTCCCCGCGGATCGCTTCGACCAGCATGCATTTTACGATCCAGACCCGGCGACCCCGGGCAAAATGAACACTCGCTGGGGCGGCTTTCTGGAACAGGTGGATCAGTTCGATGCCAATTTCTTTGGCATTTCCCCTCGGGAGGCGTTGCGCATGGACCCCCAGCAACGCCTCTTGCTGGAGGTGACTTGGGAAGCGTTACAGGACGCGGGGCAGGTGCCCGAGCGTCTGGTTGGCACCCAGACCGGTGTATTCATCGGCATCGCGACCAACGATTATGGCCGGCTGCAGTGGAATGAGCTCGAGCGAATTGATGCCTATTCCGGCACCGGCAATGCTCAGAGCATCGCCGCCAACCGAATCTCGTACCTGTTCGATTTCCGCGGACCGAGTCTGGCCATCGACACGGCCTGTTCCTCGTCGCTCGTGGCCGTCCATCTGGCCTGCTGCAGCCTGCGGAACGGTGAGTCCACGCTGGCTCTGGCCGGGGGTGTAAACCTGATTCTCTCGCCGGCGATTGCGATCAATTTCACCAAAGCCGGCGCCATGGCTCCGGATGGGCGCTGCAAGGCGTTTGATGCCCGTGCCAACGGCTACGTTCGCAGTGAGGGTGCCGGTGTCGTCGTGCTGAAGCCCCTCTCAAAAGCGTTGGCGGATGGTGATCCGATTTATGCCGTCATTCGCGGCAGTGCCGTGAACCAGGATGGGCGGAGCAATGGGCTCATGGCGCCGAATCCGTTGGCCCAGGAGGCGGTCCTGCGCGAAGCTTACCGTCAAGCCGCCGTCTCGCCCGGCATGGTTCAATACGTCGAGGCCCACGGCACGGGCACATTGTTGGGCGACCCGATCGAGGCGAAAGCGCTGGGTGCAGTGCTGGGTGTCGAACGCCCACCGGGACGAGCTTGTGCCCTGGGGTCGGTCAAGACCAACTTGGGCCACCTCGAAGCCGCCGCTGGTATCGCGGGCTTAATCAAGGTGGCGCTGGCGCTCCGGCATCGGGAGATTCCGCCGAGCCTGCATTTTGAAAAGCCCAACCCGCATATTCCTTTTGACGAGCTTCCTCTCCGGGTGCAAACGACGCTGAGTTCATGGCCCGCGGAATCAGGTCCAGCATTGGCCGGAGTCAGCTCATTCGGTTTCGGCGGCACCAATGCGCATATAGTTCTGGAAGAGGCGCCCCCGGCCAAGATAGGAATGGCGGAGGCAGCACCGAAAACCGGCACATACCTGCTCCCGCTGTCGGCACGCACTCCGGAAGCCCTCCAGGCTCTCGCTCGCGGCTACCAAGACTTCCTCGCCGCTCCGGAGTCCGCGGCGGCGTTGCCGGAAATTTGTTATACGGCCAGTGCGCGGCTCAGTCATCACGACTTCCGTCTCGCCGTGACCGGCAATTCGCCGGTGCAACTGCTGGAGAGCCTGGAAGCTTTTTTGCGGGGGGAAGCGCGTCCCGGCTTGTCGTCTGGCCGCAAGCTTTCCGCGCGCCGACGAAAACTTGTTTTTGTGTTCCCGGGGCAGGGGAGCCAATGGTTGGGCATGGGGCGGCGGCTGTTGGAGCAGGAAGCCGTTTTCCGGGAGATGATCGAACGCTGTGACCGGGCGATGCGACCGTATGGAGATTGGTCGTTGCTCGCCGAACTCACGGTCCCCGATGCTGCCGGGTCGCGGTTGGACGAAATTGATATCATCCAGCCGGCTCTTTTTGCGATTCAAATCGCTTTGGCAGCCCTATGGCGCTCGTGGGGTATCGAGCCGCAGGCCGTGGTAGGCCATAGTTTGGGAGAGGTCGCGGCCGCGTACGTCGCCGGTGCGCTGAGCCTGGACGATGCCGTGAGGGTCATTTGTCATCGCAGCCGG
>Ga0265313_10004826_pt1 | contig 10140 bp, 7 predicted proteins | sample 4123metaG_FD_203122 | JGI IMG/M metagenome (GOLD analysis project Ga0265313, IMG submission 203122) | Rhizosphere microbial communities from Carex aquatilis grown in University of Washington, Seatle, WA, United States - 4-1-23 metaG | ecosystem: Host-associated > Plants > Roots > Rhizosphere >...
TCCTATGCCTGCAGGCGTGACAAACCCAATGCCCGTGATCTTAACGCGCCTTTTGTTCATTCGACGCCGTGGAGACGGTGCCGTTCGGCACTAGGATTGCATTGCGGCGGGGAAGGAGAGCCGCACAGTGACCCCCTGGTCCGGTTGGGACTTGAGGTCGAAGGTGCCGCCGTGGGCGGTCACCAGATGGCGGCAGATTCCCAGTCCCAGGCCCGTTCCGGTTGCCTTGCTCGTGAACCCGCCGCGCATCGCCCGGTCCACCTTTTCGCCATCCATGCCAGGTCCGTCATCGGTTATCGTCACTTCCATGCGATTGCCATTCCGCGCAAATACCGTGGAAACCTTGCGAGCCCCCGCTTCGAGGGCGTTCTTGAAAATGTTCTGGAAGACCCGCATGAGCTCAAACCGGGATCCGAGCACATAGGCCTTTTCCAGGCCGGTGATGGATATGGCCAGGTTGCCGAAAAAGATCACGTGCTGAACGTCCCGGGCGACCTGGACAAGGTCCAGCTTTGCCATTTCGGTCATCTTCTTGGAAGACAGGCGCCAGTTTTCGGAGAGGTGGTGGCAGAACTCGGCGGCCTTTTCGACCATGCCCGCGTACTCATGGAGCTTTCTGCCAAGCTCCGGATCGCGTTCGGAGAGCGCCTTGCATTCCTCGACGAGAAGCGTGGAATAGCCGATGACGACGGTCAGGGGGTTGTTTAGATCGTGGACCAGTTCAACCGAGGCGCGGCCCTGCCAGATCTTGGGTTCGCTGCGCTCGATCTCCTTCTTGAGGGCGGCATTCAGCGACTCGGCCTCGCGCACGAGCGCGGCCTGGTGCCTCCGGAGAGCGGTCGACTTCGACTGCGAGCGGACGGCGGCGAGCAATTCCTCGATGTCCGGCGGCTTCCGGAGGTACTGGTTGGCCCCCGCCAGCATCGCCTGCTGGGCGGTGTGGAGGGTTCCGTAGCCGGTGAGCATGATCACCGACACAAGGGGGTCGATTTTCCGGATCTCCTCCAGGGCCCGGATGCCGTCCATCTCGGGCATTCGGATGTCCAGGACAATTGCCGAGAACTCCTTCTCGCGGATCTTGGCAAGCGCCTCAAGCGCCCGCTCAGCCATCTGGACCTCAAACTCGGTGGAAAGGGTGAAGGCGACCGACTCCCTGGGGCCATACTCATCATCCACAACAAGCACCGTCGCCCGTCCGGCGGTCGACGAAACAGGCGTGGATGCCTCAGCCGTCAGCATGATCCACGGGGCCGGCCGGATGGGGTTCCATCCGGGGGCAGGACTCCCTCCCAAATGCTCATGGACATGATGTTTAGGAACTGGATATGGGTTGTCAAGGAGAGGCGCATACCGGGCGGTCGTCCTTTCGGAAATCCGGCGGCGACCATGGAAACATCGCCGTCAAGGGGCTGAGGAACGGTCGGGAATGGTTTGCGGAGAAACGAACTCGCCACTAAAGGCATCAGCGTGGACTCTTTATCCATCCTAACGGCATTTCTGGCGGGCGCTGCCATTGTCTGGCTTTGGCAAAGGGGGCGGAATGCGGCGAGCAAGGAACGGATCCGGGCGGCCGGGGAACAATTGGGGAAAGTGGACGCGGAGCTTGTGTCGGCGCGGGCGGAGATCGCTCGGCTTGCCACCCTGGATGCGCAACTCTCCACGCAGCTTAGCGCGGAAAAGGCGGCCCACGAGCGGCTCACCAATGAATTCAAGGCTCTTGCCGCCGAGGCGTTGCGGACCAACCGGCAGGACTTTCTGGACCAGGCGCGCCAGGCCTTCACCCAGCTCCAGCAGCAGAGCACGGGCGAACTTGAGCAGCGCAAGCAGGCGATCGAGTCGCTGGTCAAGCCGCTGCGCGAGTCGCTCGAGAAGGTGGACGGCAAGATCGCAGAGATCGAAAAGACCCGGGCTTCCGCCTACGGGGCGCTCGGCGAACAGCTCAAGTCGCTCAATACGGCCCAGCTCCAGCTGCAGACCGAGGCGGCGCGGCTGTCGACCGCCCTGCGTTCCACCACGTACGCGGGCAGCTGGGGCGAATTCCAGCTTCGCCGGGTTGTCGAGATGGCCGACATGCTGCCCTACTGCGACTTTGGGGAACAGGAGGTGGCCGGCGGGTTGCGCGCAGACCTCGTGGTGCGCCTGCCGGGCGGGCGGCGGATCGTCGTCGATGCGAAGACCCCTCTTGAGTCGTACCGGCTGGCCGCCGACGCAACCGACGAGGCGACCCGCGCGGAGAAACTCGTCGAGCACGCCCAGAAGATCCGGGGGCACATCGACAGCCTCGGGGCCAAAAATTACTGGGATCAGTTCCAGCCCGGGCCCGAATTCGTGGTGCTTTTTCTCCCGGGCGACCATTTCCTGACAGCGGCGCTCCAGGCGGATCCGGGCCTCATGGACCGGGCGCTCGGCAAGCGCGTCCTCCTCGCCACGCCGACGACCCTGATCGCCCTTCTCAAGGCGGCGGCCTACGGATGGAGGCAGGAGGCGGTTTCGAAGAATACCGAAGAGATCAGCGGACTCGGCCGCCAGCTTTACGACCGAATTGTCACGTTCACGGATAACCTCGCCAGGATAGGCACGGGCCTCGATTCCGCCGTCAAGGGATACAATTTGGCCGTGGGATCGTTCGAGCAGACGCTCCTGCCAGGGGCGCGCCGGTTTGCCGAACTCGGCGCCAAGGGAGGCAAGGAGCTGACCGCCCCCGAGGCTGTCGATACGGGAATCCGCGAAATCGTCAAAAAGGCGTGAGGGCCCCGGCCTGCGGGGGGCTATTCCTCGCCGCGGACCCGACCGCGGCGGGACTTTTGGGCCGCCCGGCGTTTCTTTGACTCGATCATCCGCACCTTTTGGCCGCGGCTTTTTTGACGGTGGCGCCGGATCTCCTTCTGCCGCTCGTCCTGCTGAATCGCCGCAGCAGCCCGCTGGCGATCCGCCAGCTTGGCGCAAAGCTCGAGCCAGGCCGTCTCCCGGTTGACGCTCTGCGAGCGCTCGCGCTGGCAGCGCACTTCGACGCCGGTCGGTCGGTGGCGAACCCAGACAGTTGAGGAAGTCTTGTTGATCTTCTGGCCGCCCGGGCCTTGGCCGCGAATAAAGCGCTCCTCGACGTCCTCAATCCGGACGCCCAGTGCGGCCAGGCTGGCCACTATCGCAGAGGGCAGGTTCATCGTCTCTGCGCCCAGTAAAGCCGCAAGGCCCGGCCCCGCGCGACCTTTTTAGGGTTGGTTACTCCGCAGCGGCTTGTATTGCTGGGCTGCGTTCCGCGAAACTCTTTTCGAATCTTCGAGTCAAAAGACCCTGGGCGAACACCCGGCCGCTTATTATCCGTTGATGGTTATTGGCTAACATCTTGTCTCCTGATCGGTTGACGGACCGGCCGCGCCCCATTCAAGTTTAATTTTCAACAAGCAACCTCCCCTCACTCCACACTTCCGACACATGCTTACCGGCCCAGGTTGGTCCAGGAAACTCCGAGATGAAATCGGCCAGGCTGTCATCGGCCAGGACGTGGTCGTCGAGCGCCTGCTCGTGGCCCTCCTGTCCAACGGCCACGTACTTCTGGAAGGCATGCCGGGCCTCGCAAAGACCCTTCTTGTGCGCTCCCTGGGCACGGCCCTGGGGGTCAAGTTCGAGCGGATCCAATTCACGCCCGACCTGCTGCCGAGCGACGTCGTGGGGACCATGATCTTCCAGCCGAAATCGGGGGAATTCCGGCCGCACCTGGGACCGGTATTCGCCAACCTAGTCCTAGCCGACGAGATCAACCGGGCGCCGGCGAAGGTGCAAAGCGCCCTTCTCGAGGCCATGCAGGAGCGCCAGGTGACCGTTGGCGGGCAGACCAACCCGCTGCCCAAGCCTTTCTTCGTGATGGCGACACAGAATCCGATCGAGCAGGAGGGGACCTATCCGCTTCCCGAGGCGCAGACGGACCGGTTCCTTTTCAAGCTGATTGTCGACTATCCCAAGGCCGAGGAGGAGGCGGCGATGATGCTGCGCTGGGGACAGGTCACGCGGCAGCCGGGCCTGACCGCCGTGTCGAGCGGGGAGGAGCTCCTTCTTTTGCGGAGCGAGGTCGACAAGATCCATGTGTCGCAGCCCGTGCAAAACTACATCCTCGCCATTGTGCGGGCGACGCGGGCGCTCGCCGACGTCGCGACTCCATCTGCACCGGGCGCGAAGCGCAGGCTCACCTATGGCGCTTCTCCGCGCGCCTCGCTCGCCCTTTACCAGGCGGGCCGGGCCCTCGCGTGGCTCCGCGGCCAGGACTTTGTCGGGCCGGCGCTCATCCAGGAACTCGCCCCTGATGTCCTCCGCCACCGGGTGGGACTGACGTATGAGGCGGAGGCCGAGGAACTGACCGCGGACCGGGTCGTGGCGCAGGTCATCGAGCGGACCCCCGTGCCGGCGCTCTGAGCGACGGATTTCCGGCATCACGGCCATGCCTTCCTCCGTTGCCAGCGCGACCACGCAATCCTCCGCGCTTTCGGTGCTGCGGCAGCTCGAGTGGCGCGTGCGCCACGCGGTGGAGAACGTCCTGAGCGGGGAGTACCGGTCCTCCTTCCGCGGCAGGGGCATGGAGTTCGACCAGGTCGTCCGGTACGAATTCGGAGACGATGTCCGCGACATCGACTGGAACGTGACAGCCCGGCTCGGGGAGCCCTACCGGAAGAAATTCATGGAGGAGCGCGAAGTGACGCTCCTGCTCGTTTTCGAGGACTCGGTGACCCTGCGCTTCGGTTCCGGCGCCGAGTCGAAACGCGAGGCCCTCATGGAGCTGGCCGGGCTGGTCATGCTCCTCGGCGCAATCAACCGCGACAGGGTGGGATTTGTCCATGCCTCGCCGAGCGGGCACTTTTTCAGCGAGCCGGTCCGTGGGAGGGGTTCGATCCTTCATTCGGCCGCGACGCTTTTGAGCCGGCCCGCTCCGCCGATCGACAGCGGAGTCGGCGCCCTACCCGTCCTGCCCTGGACATTCCTTTCGCGGGCGGCGCCCAAGCACAGCATCGTCCTTTGGCTGGGCGACTTTCCACCGCGCGAGGCGCCGGAGGGCTGGTCGCTCCTGCAGCGGCGGTACCAGACCATGGGCTTCCGCGTCGACGACCCCTGGGAGCACGGGCTGCCCGCGCAGGAGGCTTTCGCCGCCTACGATCCGGCCGCGCACCGGCTCGTCACGCTTGAAGGAGGCGCGGCAGAGAGGGCCGCCCAGGCCGAGTGGGCCGAGCGGCGGGAGGCCGGCTGGCAGGGGCTTTTCCCAAATCCGCTGAGCCGGCTTGTCGTGACGACCGCCGAGAACCGCCTGGACGCCCTGGTGAGGTTCTTCCATGCGCGGATGCGGGCCGCCGGCAGGATTCGAAACTAAGGTGAATCCTTGAAAATCGAAACACTCGCACTTTCGAACCTGCGCCTTGCGAGCCCGTACTGGCTCCTCGCCCTGGCCCTGCTCCCGGCCGCCGTGTGGCTGAGGCAGAGGGCGAAGATCCCGGTGTGGCTCGTTCCCTTTGCCGCCGCATGGCACCGGCCCTCGCTGTTTTCGGCCTCGCGCTGGCCTGTGGCCGTTGTCCTCGGCGGCCTGGCGCTTGTCGTCGCAGCCCTGGCGCGCCCGCAGCGGACCGAGGACAAGCGCGAGTCCCGCACGCGCGGATACGATATCGTCCTATGCATCGATCTGTCCTCCTCGATGCTGAGCGAGGACTACCAAAAGGAGGACGGCACCCGCATGAACCGCCTCCAGGCGATCCGGCCCGTCATCCAGGCATTCATCGAAAGACGCCCCGCGGACCGGATCGGGGTCGTCCTTTTCTCGGGCCGCGCCTACACGATGGCCCCGCTCACGACCGACCATGACTGGCTGGCGCAGCAGCTCGGACGCATCCGAATCGGCCTGATCGAGGATGGGACCGCGATCGGCGACGGACTCGGGATCGCCCTCACGCGCCTCGAGCAGGCGAGCCGGGACTCGGGGGGAAGGAGGCTGGGCGCCTTCATCGTGCTGCTGACCGACGGCGCCAACAACCGGGGGGCCCTTGCACCGATGCAGGCGGCCGGAATTGCGAAGGCCAGGGGGATTCCGATTTACACGATTGGCGCGGGCAAGGACGGCATCGTCCCTTTCCCGGTCTTCGACGAAAAGGGCAACAAGATCGGATACCGGCGGATTCTCGCCGACCTGGACGAGAACGCCCTGCGCGAAATCGCGGACACGACCGGCGGCCATTTCTTCCGGGCGGCCGACACGGGCACGGTCCAGTCCGCCTTCAGGGACATCGACCAGGCGCAGAAGATCGAATTCCAGGCGAAGAGCTACCTCGTCACGACCGAACTCTTTCCGTGGCTGGCGGTCCCAGGCCTTGGATTGCTCGCGATCGCCACCACATTCGTGACGGTGCGCCCAAGAAAGAGATGACGTTCGCCTGGCCCCAGCTTCTCCTCCTGCTCGTCCTTCCGGCCGGCTGGCTTGTTTGGGAGGCCGCGCGCGGGCGCGTTTCCAGCGGGGGCACCCGCCCCAATATCCTGCGCGCCGACGCGGGTGTTCATTCCGTACGGCTTGCCGGCCAGTCCGAATCGCCGTTTCTGTCGGCGGGCCGCTCGGGGCCGCGGTTCTGGCTCGCGGCGGGGCTCGTTCTGGCGATCGCCGCCCTGGCCCGGCCCCAATGGGGCCGAATCGACGAACCGATGTTCGACCAGTCGCGCGAAGTCCTGATCGCGATCGACCTGTCGCGCTCCATGCTGACCCCGGACGTGACGCCCTCCCGCCTCGAGCGGGCCAAGCTCCTCGTGCAATCGCTCCTGGACCGGCTCGCGGGCGAACGCGTGGGCCTGGTCGCGTTTTCCGGCACCGCCTTCCTGCAATCGCCGCTCAGCGCCGATTACGAGATTCTGAGGGAGTTTCTGCCGTCGCTCGGACCGGACTTCATGCCGCTTGGCGGAACGAACTACGCCGCATTGATGGACACGGCCGCCGCCGCCTTCAGCGGCGGACCGGGGTCCGACCGGTACCTGATCATCCTGAGCGATGGCGGGGCGACAGACGACGACTGGCGCAGCCACATTCCGGCGCTGACCAGCCGCGGGATTCGCGTGATCGGCCTGGGGATAGGCACCGGCAGGGGCGCATTGATACCGGATGGGGCAGGCGGCTTCCTGAAGGACGAGAATGGCGGCGTTGTGATGTCGAAACTGGAAAGCGATACGCTGCGCGAACTCTCTGCGAAGACGGGCGGCGTCTATCGGGACGGAAGCGAGTGGATCGACCTTGCGCAAGTCCTGCAGGCAACAGTCGAGGCCGGCCGCAAAGGACAGTTCGTTGAACGCAGCTCCGTCCGCTACGCCGAACGCTTCCAGTGGGCGCTCGCTCCGGCCTTCATCTGCCTGCTCGTGAGCTTTTGGAAGGAATTCCCGGTCCGCCCAAAGCCGCGCGACCTCCGCCCCAGGGCGGACTCCCGGGCCGGCGTCAGGCCCCCGACCGCGCCCAAGGCCGCGGCCGTCCTTCTCTGCCTTTTCATACTCGGCTTCGCACGCGAAGTCCGCGCGGCCGCGGCGGAGTCGGCCGCGCCCTCCCCGGCCCCGGGGGTCATGCTCGGGCGGATGGTCGGACGCCTGGCCGGCGAGGACCAGCGCAGCGCCCTCGATTGGTCGGAACTGGCGGGTCAGACGATCGCCTGGGGAAAGCAGCTTCAGTCCGCGAACGAACCCGTTGCCGAGGGGCCCGTTCGCGACGGCCTCGCGGCGGTGGATGCCGGTTCGGCCATGGATCCGAAGGCTGCGGACTGGGGCCGGTTGCGCACGCAGCTCGATGACTTGCTCAGGAAGACGGAAGAGCAGAAGCAAAATCAGCAGCAACAGAAGCAGCAGCAGGACAAGCAGCAGAAGAAACAGCAGGAGCAGAATCAAAAGCAGCAGAATTCAGGCGGCTCACCGCAGCAGCAACAGCAGCAGAGCCAGCCCAGGAACCAGTCCGGCCAGCCTTCAAACCCGCAGAACCCCACGTCCCAGCAGCAGTCCGCCTTCGGCGACATGAAGGCCGGGCAGCAGCCCCCGGGCGGGAACCAGCAGGTCGGCGGACGCGCTGAAAACAAGCGCCCGGACCCGGCCCAGGCCGATCCGGCCCTGACCGCGCCGCTCCAGAAACTCGACCAGCTGCGCGACCAGGACGCGCCCGCCGAGCTATTTCAAATGATCGAGAACAACGAACCGCACCCGCCCGAGACAAAGGGCAAGAACTGGTGAACAGGATGCGCGCACTCCTCTTCCGGGCATTCCTCTGCCTTCCCTGGGCTGCGTGCATTGCGCGCGCCCAGTCGGTCCACTGGGAGCCGCCGGGGGGTACGCTCCCGGTCGGCGAGTCGACCACGCTCCAGCTTGTCTTCGAGGACTGCGAGCCAAAGGACACGCCGGCGCCTCCCCGGGTGCCCGGCCTCGCCTTGGACTACGCGGGCCAGAGCAGCAACATGTCCATCATCAATGGATCCTATTCCCACAGCGTCTCGTGCTCCTACACGGCCCTCCTGAGCCGCAAGCAGGGTGTCGACATTCCCTCCTTTTCGGTGGAGACGGGCAAGGGCCAGGTCAAGGTGCCGGCGGCCCATTTCGATCCGGTCGGCGCCGTCGTCGGCGGAGGGCAGCCGCTCGAATCCGCGGCGCACTCCCGGCTCGAGGCCGAGCCTCAGGCAGCCTGGGCGGGCGAGGTATTCAGCCTCGGATACACGATCCAGGCGGCGCGCAGCTACTATCCGGACTTCGGGCGCGGCGCGTTTGACTGGAGCCCGGACCCCCTTGTAGCCGAGGACTGGTCGGGACCGGAGCCCTTCGAGGGCCGGGCCGGAGCGGAGCCGGAGACCGGTCTTGTCCGGCGCACGCGGGCGATTGCCCACAAGCCGGGCAGTTACCGGCTGAACCCCGTCAACCAGATTGTCAACCTGAGCGTCGGCGTCACCGGATTCGGCTTCTTTCAGCAGCGCCAGTACCAGCAGTTCTCCGTTTCGAGCACGCAGCCCACGATCGAGGTGCGGCCGCTTCCGCCGGCTCCGGCGGACTTCAGCGGCGCGGTCGGCGCGTTCAAGATCAGCTCGAAGATCGTGCCCCGGAATCCGACGGTCGGCGATCCCGTCACCTGGACTGTGCAGTTGAGCGGCACGGGGAACTGGCCGGACATCGCGGGGCTCCAGCCGAGGGAGGTGTCGCGGGACTTCCAGGTCATCCAGCCGAAGGCGAAACGCACGCACGCCGAGGGCAAACTCTTCGACGCGACCCTCTCGGAGGATGTCGTTCTGGTGCCGACCAAGCCCGGAGTATATTCGCTCGATCCGGTTCACTTCACCTATTTCGACCCGAAGACGGGGTCCTATGAGACCCTAACGGCACCCGGCTCGACCGTGTACGTTGCGGCGGAGGCTCCCCAAACCGCGGGCAGCCCGCACGCGGGCGGTTCGACTGCGGCTTCGGGCGCTGATGCAAGCGAGCCGGCGGCGCCTCCCCCCTCCCCCGCGGTCGCCCCCTCCGGACTCCCCCGCGATCCCCTGGCGGCCAACTCGGCGGCTTCGCGCACCATGGATGGCCCAAGCGTCATTTGGCTTCTTGCAATGCCCTTCGTGGTCTTTTTCGCGCTCTGGCTCGTGCTTGCCGGCCGGCTTGCGAGGCGCACGGATCCGGAACGACGACGACGCGAGGCCCGCGCCCGTCTGGCCGCCATTCTTGGACGGATTCGGGGCGAAAGTTCCGGAGAAGCGATTCGGCCCCTCCTCCTTGCCTGGCAGCATGATTCCGCCGTCGTGTGGAAGCTCGTCCACTCGGCGCCGACCCCCAATTCGATCGCCGATCCAGCCTGGAGGTCCCTTTGGATGGAGGCGGACCGGGCGATCTACGGCCCCGAATCATTCGTCCCCGCCGATTGGGTGCCCCGAGCCCAGGCGGCGCTTGCTGTTAGGTCCGTTCCGGGGTTTTCGCCGACGCAGCTCTTTAAACCCCGAAATCTCCTCCCGTTTCTTTTCGCATTCTGTGCCCTCGCCTTCGGCATGCTTCCGGCGCGGCTCGGCGCAGCGGAGGGCAGTCCATCGCGCCTCCCGCCTGAAGTAACCTACCGGCAGGGCGACTTCGCCTCCGCCGTCAGAGGCTGGAGGGCGGAACTGGACCGCGAGCCGGTTTCCT
>Ga0265313_10004827_pt1 | contig 10139 bp, 10 predicted proteins | sample 4123metaG_FD_203122 | JGI IMG/M metagenome (GOLD analysis project Ga0265313, IMG submission 203122) | Rhizosphere microbial communities from Carex aquatilis grown in University of Washington, Seatle, WA, United States - 4-1-23 metaG | ecosystem: Host-associated > Plants > Roots > Rhizosphere >...
CCGGGCGATCTCCTCGGGATATCCGAGCCGCCCGACGAGATGGCTCGTGCTGTAGCGCCGTAGCCGGGGGCCCATCGGGCCGCCCAACGCGTCCTGGGCCTCCTTGTCGACGACCACGCCGGGCGCCACCGCGTTGCACCGGATGCCGCGGTCGCCGTACGCAGTTGCGACGTACCTCGTGAGTGCGACGACACCGGCCTTCGACGTTCCGTAGGCCGCGAGCGACTCGCTGCCGTAGAACGCCGCGGCCGACGCGGTGTTGACGATCGAGCCGCCACCCCGTTCGAGCATCGCGGGAATCGCAAAGCGGCATCCGAGCATCGGGCCCGTGAGATTCACGGCCAAGACGCGCTCCCAAGTCGCGAGATCCATCGTGACGACGTCTTGATCGACTCGGTTCTGGTCGAGCGCGGCGGCGTTGTTGTGCAGCACGTCGAGACCGCCGAATACCGACACCGTGTCGGTGACCATTGCCTCGACCGCCGCCGGATCGGCAACGTCGGCGACCTGCGCGCGTGCGCGCCCGCCGCCGGCCTCGATCTCGGCGACGACCGCGCGCGCGGCGTCGGCCGCGATGTCGGCGACGGTGACCGCGGCGCCTTCGGCGGCCAGCATCCGCGCGGTTGCGCGCCCGATGCCCGAACCGCCACCAGTCACGATCGCAACCTTGTCGGTGAATCTCGTCACGCGCGCTCCGTCCTCGGGGAAGGACGCAGTCTTATCGCGCGTCGCAGGTCATGACGGCGACAGTGCCCCGGCGCTCCGGGCTTCGGCGCCCGCCCGGTGCTGCTCGGGCAGCAACGTCGCACCCGCGAGCAACGCCAGGAGGAGACCGGGAACGATGAACAACCAGGGAATGGGGCGGAGCGGGATCTTGTCGGCGTCGGCAAAGGTGCTCGCCAACGCAGCCTGGCTGTCGCTCAACGCGTGCGACTTCGCCGACGTCGATCGCGCCCACTCGTTCGCAAAGCCCGAGAGCGTCGGGAAGGCCCGATCGAAGTCGGCCGCGGGCGCCGCGGCCGAGAACGCGGGCTGGAGCTTGGTGCGCACGTCGGAGGCCATGCCGTCGAAGAGCTTCGTCGCCCCGACGGCTTTCTGCCCGGTCGCGGGCGCGAGCCCGACCCGACCGAGCTTGGTCACGCGCACCGCGGCATCGACCTTGCGCGGGATAGCGATCGCGAGCGGCGCGACGACGATCCCGATGCCGACGATCGCCAGGGCCGCGCTCGCCAGTCGCGTCGGCCGCAAGAGCGCGGCCGCGCCCACCGCGATCAGCAACACGCCGATGCCGATGAACAACCACGGCGCGCTCGAGAGTGGGAGCCACGACGTGGGGATGTCGGACGCCCGCGCGTAGTCGGCGCGGGCCGCTTGCATCTGACCGATGACCGGCCCGACGAGCGCGACGACTCCGGGCGCCTGCTGATCGAACGCATGGATCCCCGGCATGGTGCGGGAGACGTAGGCCGCGAAGGCTTCGTCGTTCATGCCCAGCGCGTGCTGCAGTCGGGGTTCGGCCTGCGCATCGAGTTGCGCACCGGCCGCCTTCACCGCGTCGAACTCGTTGCTGAGATCCGCGAGCCCGCGTTCCGACATGAGCGGTTGGTAGTAGTCGGCGATCTGCTGCGCGTCGTGCGAACGACTCACGACGTGCTCGGCGACCGTGAAGCCGATCAACACGATTCCCACCACGACAGCGAAACCCGGCCGCGACACGACGCATGACGAACATCCCTCCAGCCTCGAAGTTGGGGGTTGTTCGCTCCGTGCCGCACCTCGGATCAATCACGTGACGCGGCGATAGCTTCTTACGATGACGACATCGCAGGAACGGGCCCGACACTTTCTCGCACTGCACCACGAAGCCGAGCCGCTGTTGCTCCCCAACCCGTGGGACGCGGGCTCCGCGCGGGTGTTGGCGTCGCTCGGTTTCGCCGCGCTCGCGACGACGAGCTCCGGCTACGCGGCAACGCTCGGCCGGCTCGACGGCTCGGTCACTCGCGACGAAGCGATCGCGCACGGCGGAGCTGTCGCCGCCGCCACCGACCTCCCGGTGAGTGCCGACCTCGAGAACGGCTTCGCCGACGATCCCGCGGGCGTGGCGACGACGATCGGCCTCGCGATCGACGCCGGCCTCGCAGGAGGATCGATCGAGGACTACTCCGGCACCGACCTGTACGACGCCGATCTCGCGACGGCCCGCGTCGCGGCGGCCGCCGAGGTCGCGCACGGCGGCGACGTGCAGTTCGTGCTCACGGCGCGCGCCGAGAACCACATCCGCGGCAACCCCGACCTCGCCGACACGATCGCGCGGTTGCAGGCCTATCAGGCGGCCGGCGCCGACGTGCTCTACGCGCCCGGCCTGTCGGAAATCGGCGACATTCGCCGCGTCGTGGCGGCGGTCGACCTTCCGGTGAACGTGCTCGCGCTGCCGAACGCACCGACCGTCGCCGAGCTCGCGGCGGCGGGCGTGAAGCGGATCTCGGTCGGTGGTGCGTTCGCGTACGTCGCGATCGGAGCCGTCGCGGCAGCCGCGCGCGAGCTGCTCGAACAGGGCACCTACGGGTTCTGGGCCACGGCCGGCCCGGGCGCGGGCGTCGCCCGCGTCGCGTTCACCAGCTGAGCGACTTCGCGGCGAGGAACCCGCGCACATCGGGGAGCGCGGCCGGATCCTGCGCGAAGAATGCGTGGCCGCCCTCGTAGACCTCGAACCGCGCGCCGGGGATGCGCTCGGCGATCGCTCGGCCGTTGCTCGGTGGTGCGATGCCGTCGAAGCGACCGCTCGCGACCAACGTCGGGCTCGCGACCCGCGGCAACCGATCGAACACGTCGTGATGGCTGCGCGCCGCGAGCTGCTCCGTCTCACCGCGCAGCTGCTCGGTGGTCTTGCCGGTTGCCCGGCGCGCCGACATCATCTCGGCGAGCGCACGATCGCCGGGGTGCTCCGCCAACCACTCGGGCGTGAAGCGCGTGTCGAGGAGATGCGAGCCGAGTGCCGACCGCTCCTCCTCGGGGAGCGCGGCCAGCTCGTGGAGGGGGTACGACGCGCCGCCGGCGCCGCCGGGAGAGGTGCAGAGGAGGGCGAGCCGCTCGACGCGCTCCGGCCACGTCACCGCGAACTCCTGCGCGACCATGCCGCCGAAGCTCACGCCCGCCACGTTGCAACGGTCCCAGCCGACGTAGTCGAGCAGCGCCCGCGCGTCGGCGGCGTAGTCGGCCATCGTGTACGGCCCGGCCGGGATCTCGGTGCGACCGAGACCTCGCTGGTCGTGCACGAGCACCTCGAAGTCGGTCGTGAACAGCTTGATCAGCAGCTCACTCGTCGCGATCGACGCGCCCGAGCCGTTGAAGAAGGCCAGCCGCGGCCCCTGCCCCCACCGCTCGAAGTACAGCTCGATCCCGTTGACCGCGACGGAAGGCACGGCGCGAGGTTAAACAAGGTGAGCGCGGAACGCGCCGCTTGCGCTCCCGGTCAGACCCGCCGCCCGAGGAAGCACAGGAAGCGGGTCTGCTCGTCGGCTCCCGGCGGCGGTTCGATCTTGGGCCCGAAGCTGCCGGGGCCGCGAATCGCCTCGTCGGCCGGCTGGAGCATGGTGAACGCGTACGTGACGCCGGCGGGATCGAGGTGCTCGTCCTGACCAGTCGCGCGGGAGAGATCCCAGGTGTGCACGAGCGTGTCGCTGCAGAGGAGACGGCCGATCAGGTCCTCGAGGGGCATCGGTGCGAACCGGCCCGACACCGGTGCCGACGCCCGCCCCGGGTCGGCCAACGCCGCCCGGATCTCGGTGGTCGCGTCGTTCCACGCGCCGGCGAGGTCGGCGTCGGTCGCCGGTGCCGGCGGTGCGCTCGCGTCGAGCCCGGCGGCGACCTGGCGGTGCACCGACACCACGTGCCCCACGAGGTCGCGGACGGTCCACTCCGTGCACGGCGTGGCCGCCGCCCACGCGGACTCGTCGCCAATCCCCGCCACCCGAGCCGCGAACCCGTCGGCGATGCGCTGGTAACGCTCCGAGCTCTCCGACATCCTCCCGAGGCTAACTCCGGGCCGAACCGTCGATGCGGCTCACCACCACACCGCGGCCGTCCGGCCGGGGGCGGCCGGCGTCGGTACGCTCCGGGGGTCATGTGGCTGCCGTGGAAAGCAGCGCTGGCGCTCGCGGCCGCGCTCGCCATCGTCCCGTTCCTCATCGTGATCGGCTTGTTCGCGAAGCCGCGCCACCGGGGAGTGCAATATGCGCTCTCGTTCGCGCGCGAAACCGCGGTGGTGCTCGGCCTCTACGCCCTCTGGCAGTTCGCGGGAACCCTGTCGCTGCTCCAAGTCACCGGCGCGGTCGCGCGTGGCCGCTGGATCTTCCACTTCGAGAAGCACCTGCACCTCCCCGGAGAGCTCTCGGTGCAGCACCTCGTGCTGAAGTCGTCGTTGCTCACGCAGGCCCTGAACATCTTCTACGCGACGGTGCACTTCCCGGCCATGATCGTGTTCCTCATCTGGATGTTCGTGCGCCATCGCGAGCGGTATCCGCAGGTGCGCAACACGATGGTGATCGTCACGGGCGCGGCGCTCGCGATCCAGCTCATCCCGGTCGCGCCACCCCGGCTCACGAGCGGTCTCGGCTTCGTCGACGCTCCCGCGCTCTACCACCAGTCGGTGTACGCGCGGGTCGGCTCGCCCGGGCCGGATCAACTCTCTGCGATGCCGTCGGTGCACGTGGCCTGGGCGGTGCTCGTCGCCCTCGGGGTGATCGTGTTCAGCAACAGCCGGTGGCGGGGCTGGATCGTCGCGCATCCGATCATCACCATCACCGCGGTGGTGGCGACGGGCAACCATTGGTGGTTCGACGGGATCGTCGCCGTGCAGCTCATCGGCCTCGCGATCGTCGTGGAGCGCGTGACGCACGCAGGGGCATCGCAGCTCCGCACGAGTCTCAGTCGCGTCGCGAAGCGGCGCGCCGGCTCAGACGTCGCGATACCAGTCGCGCTCCCACGTGGTGACATGGGCGCGGAACGCCTCGGTCTCGGCGCGGCGCCCGTCGAGCAGTACCTGTACGAGCCGGGCGTCGAACGTGTCGGCCAGCACGTCGTCGAGCGCGAAGGCATCGAGAGCATCGTCAAGAGTGCGGGGGAGCGGCGCGAATCGCTGTGACTCGACCGACGGATCGAAGCCGGCCGTCGACTCCTCGTTCGCGGGCGCGAGGTCGAGATCGTCCTGGACACCTGCCGCGCCGGTCGCGACGAGGCCCGCGACCAACAGGTGGGCGTTGGCGGCCGGATCGGCACCGCGGAACTCGATGCCGACCACCGCACCCGGACCGGCGCCGATGCGAATGAGCGCCGCCCGGTTCACGTGACCCCACACCGCCGCACCCGGTGCTTCCGGACCGGCGTGGAGGCGGCGATAGGAGTTGACCGTACTCGCGGCGAGCGCGCACAGACCCGACGCGTGCGCGAGTTGACCGGCCACGAACGCGCGCCCGGCGGCGGTGAGCTTGCCGTCGGCGCCGAGCAGCAACGACGACGACTGCAAGACGTGCAGCCCCGAGCCGGGCTCGCCAGGCATCGGCCGGGCCATGAACGTGACCGCGAGCCCGTTGCGGCGCGCGGCGCGGCGAAGCGCATCCTTCGTGCGAACGACCGCATCGGCGAAGGCGAGCGGCGCGAGCAGGCCGAGATCGAGCTCGTACTGGCCCGGCCCGGATTCCGAGTGCACTGCGGTGATCGGCACACCCCGCGAGGCGAGTGTCGAGGCGACGTCGAGCACGACTTCCGCGCCGGGGCCGTCGAGATCGGAGTAGTAGCGCGCGCGATCGACGGGCTCCCCGTCGGCGCGCATCAGGTAGAACTCGAGCTCGGCACCGAACTGCATCGCCTCCGCGAGATCCGTTACGCGATCGAGCACTTGCATGAGCGCCGTTCGCGGATCGACGGGCCACGCCGCGCCCGATGGATCGACGACCGTGCACCACACCTGCGCGTAGCCGCCAACGAGCTCGACGACACTTGCCGGGTCGGGCCGCAACCGCATGTCGGACTCGAGCACCCGCGCGCGACCTTCGAGGGCGGACCCGTCGAACGGGACACCGTTGACGACGGCGTCGTCGAACGCGGCCGCCGGAAGGGCCAGCGAGCCGGTCTGGCCGAACACGTCGACGAAGCTGCACAGATACCAGTCGATCGTCATCGCAGGGCCACCGTCAGTCCGATCACGAGCGTGCAGACGAGAATGAAACACGCGGCGACGATTCCGATGAGTTGCCAGATCCGCTTCGTGGATTCGATTGCCGCCATGCCGCCCATCGGCGCCTCCGACGAGAAGTCGAAGGTCGACAGATCGAGTTGGTCGATGTGCTCCAGATCTGCGAGCAGCTCCGCGGCCGACTGGTACCGGTTGTCCGGGTACCGACGCAAGGCCTTGCGGACGACGGCATCGACGGCGGCGGGAACCTCCGGGTTCAACTTCGGCAACGGCTCCGGTTTGCGGGTGAGATGCCCGGCCATCACGGCCATCCAGTTGTCTCCGGTGTAGGGCGGTCGGCCCGCGAGCATCTCGTACATGATGACCCCCCACGCGTAGATGTCGCTGCGAGGATCGCCGCGCTCACCCTGGATCTGCTCCGGGCTCATGTAGTCGGGGGTGCCGACGCCGTCGGTCAGGTGACGCCACGTGAGTCGCTTGGCGCCCGTGAGCAACGCGGTGCCGAAGTCGATGACCTTGATCCGGCTGTTGGTGGTCACGAGCAAGTTCTCGGGCTTGAGATCGCGGTGCGTGACGCCGTGTTCGTGGAGGTACTGCAAGGTGCCCGCGAGCTCGCGTCCCCAGTCGAGCGCGACGGGCACGGGAACCCGGCCGCCCATCTTGCGCACGTGGTGGCGGAAGTCGTCGCCTTCGACGTATTCGAGCACGAGATACGGCTCGGTCCGGTGTTCGGCTTCGTCGAGACTCCGGACCACGCCGGGGTGATCGAGCGTGCGCGCGATCTTCACCTCGCGTTGGAACCGTTGGAAGATCGCAGGGTCGGCGAACAGGTTGGGGTGAGGGAACTTGAGCACCACCAAGCTGCCGGAACGCGTGTCGCGCGCTTTGTACGTCTCGGCGTACGCGCCCTCGCCGAGCTCCTCCAGGACCTCGAAGTGGTCGACGGTGGATCCGGGTGAGAAACGCATCAGGGCCGCCGCCGCGAGAAGAGGGATCGCCGAGACGCAGGCGGGACCGGCTGGTCGCTCGTCACCTGCACCACGAGCGCGGTCACGTTATCAGCCGATTCCCGATTGATTGCGATGGTGACCAGGTGCTCGGCGAGCTCGCTCGGGTGGCGCAAGGTCTTGCCGAGCTCGTCGACGGCTTCGGCGATCTCCGCGCGTGTGACGACGTCCCAGATGCCGTCGCAGCACAGCACGAAAACGTCACCGGTCTGCAACCCTTCTCGTATCAAGTCGACACGAACGAGGGGATCGGCGCCCAGACTCTGCGTGAGCTGCGATCGGGCCGGATGCTTCGCGGCCTGCTCGGGAGTGATCAACTTCCGGCGCAGCATCTCGCCGACGCGCGAGTGATCATTGGTGAGCTGCCGACACCCGCCGTCGTGCACCAGGTAGGCACGCGAATCACCGACGTGCGCGATGTGTGCTTCCCGCCCCGCGAAGGAGAGGGCAAGCAGCGTGGTTCCCATGCCGCGCCGCCCGGGCTCGCGCGCCGCGTTCATGATCTCTTCGTTCGCCGCCCTCGCGACGGTACGCAGACCTTGCGGGGCCAGGAGCGGCTCGCCGCCGGTCCAGCGCGCGAGCACCGTGTCGACCGCGAGCCGGCTCGCGACCTCTCCCGCCGCGTGCCCGCCCATGCCGTCGGCCAGGACGAACACGGGCCCGCGGTCCCACGAGTCGTCGGGCGCGGTCGAGACGAACGCACCGGCACAGTCCTCGTTGTGATCGCGGAGCGGACCGCGCTCGCTCACGAGTCCGTAGGCGAACTTCGCGAACGTCCCCGACGCGCGGATCGCACCGTTCCCACCACCCGCCTCACAGCCCCGGTCGCTCATGGAATTCGCGTCGTCGGCCGGTACGATGCGGGCGTGAGCAGCGCCCGTCGTCCCGACCGTCGCAAGGCGACGCCGGAACCCCAACTGCCCCAGGTCGGCAAGCGGCCGTCGTCACCGCTGATGCTCGCGGCGACCGGCCTCGTCTGGATCGCGTGCGGAGTCATCGCGCTGAGCACGCTCACCGCGAGCTGGAAGTTCATTCCTGCGATCTTCTTCATAGGCGTGGGGCTGTTGTGGATGCGGGGCGCCGCCGTGACGTTTACGCGCCACGAGCGCGGCACCGGCAAAGCACCTCGCTGAACGCGAAGGCCGGGCCCGACGCGCGGACCCGGCCGTACGCTACGCCTCCGTCTCGTCAGCTCGTCGTGAGCACCTGCTCCCGCTTGGGTGCGCTCGTGTCGAGCATCTTCTTGCCTCGCGAGCCGGGGTTGAGCACGAACCAGATGGCACCGAGCACGATCCAGACGCCGACGGTACCGAGCGCCTTGTACGCGTCGGAGGCGCCCTCGCCACCGGCCTTGACCGCGAGATAGACCACGGCCGCCAGCATCGCGACGTTCATCAACGCCCCAAGTATCGGCACGAGGTAGTGCTTGAAGATGTGCTTGTCGTGCCGGTGCGAGAACGCGATCACCGCGACGATGCAGGTCGCTCCGTACACGAGGAAGGTTCCCGTGTTCGACGCGAGCGTCACCTGGGTGATCGGGTGAACGGTGTAGGGGTCGACCGCATAGATGCCGATCAGAGCGGAGAGTGCGGTCAGTACCCAGATCCCGCCGTGCGGGGTCGCGAACTCGCCGTGCAACAGGCCGAGGATGCTCGGCATCTCCTTGTCCTTGGCCATCGAGTACGTGACCCGCACCCCGGTGTTCAAGCACGCGAGCGTGGTCCCGATCAAAGCGAGGAGCACCGTGACCGCGACGATCAGCGAGATCGTCGTGCCGGTGTTCCCGAGCATCTGATCGCCTACCGCCTTGAGCATCGTGCCCATCGGAGCAGGGTCCAGCGCGGCCTTCGCGTAAGGCTCGGTGCCCGAGCCTGCCGCGAAGTTCGCGGCGAAGTACTCGATCAGATAGCAGATGCCGCCCTGGATGAGCAGCGACAACAGGATGCCGCGCTTGATGTCCTTCTCCGGGTTGATCGCCTCGGCACCCAACGCCGTGACCGACTCGAAGCCGACGAGGAGCAGGATCGCGATGGTGCCCTGGTACAGCACGTGGATGAAGCTGCTCGGGACGATCACCTTCATCGCGCTCGAGATCTCGTACACCTTGTTGTGGTGCCCGATGCGGTACGCGATGAAGATCACGCTCACCGCGAGCAGCGAGGTGATCTGGATCACGTTGATGATGATCGCGGTCATCGTCGAGCCCGAGATCCCGCGGTACGCGATGTAACCCGACACGAACGCGAACACGACACAGATCACCGCGAGCGGGAACCACGTGAGGTTGTGGTGCGCGACGGTTGCGTAGATGTAGCCGAAGAGCGTCCCGGTGAACGCCACCATGATCCCCGGGTACAGCCAGTAGTAGAGGTGGCTGATCCAGCCGATCCAGAGCTTGGCGAAACGGGCGTACTTCCGGTGGGCCGGGCTTTCCTTCTCCAACAGCGCCGCCTCGGCGAAGTAGTAGCTCGAGCCCGTGCCCGCATCCGGGTACGCGCGGGCCAGCTCCGAGTAGCTGTACGCCGTGAGCATCGCCAACACGAGGGCGAAGAACAGCCCACCCCACATCGCCGGCGCCGTGGCCGAGCTACCCGACACCTGAGACGCCTGGATCTGGTACGTCGTCCACAAGAACGCGCCAGGAGCGATCAACGCCATCGCGTTCACCGTCACGCCGGTCAACGTCAGACTGCGTTTCATCTCTCCGGCCGGCGCCGTCATGCTCTCCGCCATCGGTCCTCCCAAGTCGTCGTCACGGCACGTGGCGGTCGGCATTGACCGCGAGCAAGGCAAACCTGAATCGTCGCTTGCAGAATCTGAACGTACGACCGACGCGTTTCCGTGAACGTCGAGAAATGTGACGGGGGTATTAACGACGCAGCCCGGTGTTTTACGAATCGCGGAGCCGAACGCGATTACGAATTCGTGACAGTCAGAAA
>Ga0265313_10004829_pt1 | contig 10138 bp, 3 predicted proteins | sample 4123metaG_FD_203122 | JGI IMG/M metagenome (GOLD analysis project Ga0265313, IMG submission 203122) | Rhizosphere microbial communities from Carex aquatilis grown in University of Washington, Seatle, WA, United States - 4-1-23 metaG | ecosystem: Host-associated > Plants > Roots > Rhizosphere >...
GATGGCGGCGACTTGGGCGGCGGTTAGAATTCCGAGTTGGGCATCGCCGAGCACCGCCACCTGTGTGCTGGCCAAAGCAGCGAGGTCACTGGGCGAAAGGGCGGCGACTTGAGTTGTCGTCAATAAGGACATCTCGGCAATCGTCAAGCCCGTGACTGCGTCGGATGACAGTGCCGCGACTTGGTCCGCCGAGAGCGTGGCCAATTGAGTGGGAGCGAGGACCGCAAGCTGCGAAGCGAGCAAACCGCGTATCGTGGTCGTTGCCAGCACCGCAAGCTGGGCGGTGGTCAAGGTTGTAATCTGGTCGGTGGAGAATGCGCCAATTTGCGGTGCTGTCAGGGCGGCCATCTGCTTGGTTGTTAGAGCAGCCACGTCGGTTGTCGTCAGGCCGCTTAGAGCGGTCGTGGTTATAGCGGCAACTTGGACGCTGTCCATGGCTTGAAGTTGGGATGTGGTCAGTACCGCAAGCTGCGTTGAGGTCAGTCCGGTCACTTGGTATGCGGTCAAGGCGCCGATTTGTGTGGTGACCAGACCGGCGAGTTGAATCGACGTGAGGTCGCCGATTTGGGTCGTTGACAAGGCCCCGAATTGGGTCGTGGTCAGGGTGCCTATCTGGGTCGGTGTCAACGCCACGACCTGGCTGTCGGTCATAGCGCCCAGCTCGGCGGAGGTTAGAGCAGCGATTTGTGTGCCGGCTAGCGCGGCAACCGCGCTCGTGGTCAAGCCGCCGATGGCGGAGCCGGACAGCGCAGCGATTTGGCTCGTCGACAGACTGGCCAGTTGGGTAAGCGACAGTGCTCCGGCTTGGGTGTCGGCCAGCCCGAGGAGCGTGGTGGTGGTCAGCGCAGACATCTGCGTCGCGCTCAAATTTGCGAGCTGATCCGTGGAAAGCGCGCCCAGTTGAGAGGATGTCAAGACGGCAAGCTGCGTGCCGTCGAGGGTTCTGAGCTGAGTCGCGGTCAAGCCCTTGACCGCCGCCTTGGACAAGGTTGGGAGTTGGGCCGTGGTCAATTCCCCAAGCTGGGTCGGCGTCATGGCAGCGATCTCGTCTGACGTCAGGCCGCCTATAGCGGTGGGGGTGAGTGTCGCGAGCTGCGTTGCGGTCAAGGCGGCCAGCTGGGTGTCCGCGAGTGCCGCGACGGTCGTGGTCGTCAGACCTGCGATCTGTGTGTTCGACAGGGCCGCGATCTGGTCTTGTGTCAAGCCGGCCAAGGCTGCCGCGGACAGCGCCCCCAGCTGGGTTGACGTCAATGCGGAAATTCTGGTGGTGCCAAGTGCGGTCAAATTGGTGCTGGTCAGGCCAGCAATTTGCGTGGCTGTCAGTGCGGCAAGTTGGGCGGAACTCAGGGACGTGACTTGCGAGGCGGTAAGTGCTCCTATGCCGGCGTCGGACAAGCCTTTAATCTGTGTGGTGCTTAGTGCCGCCAACTGTGTGGTGGCAAGAGCAGCAGATGCGGTCGTGCTCAAAGCCGCGAGTTGGGTCGATGTGAGGCCGCCTATCTGCGTCGCCGCCAAGAGGGAAAGTTGGGTCGGTGCAACCCGGCTGATGGCATTGTCAGTCAGCGCGGCGAGCTGCATGGACGTCAGCGCCGCGAACTGCGAAGGCGTCAGCTCGGCGATCTCGGTGGACGTCAGGCCGCCTATGGCGCCGGTGCTCAGCGCCCGCAATTGCGTGGCAGCCAGCGCCGCCAGTTGGGTGTCGACCAAGGCTCCGAGAGCCGTGCTGGTCAGTCCCGCGAGTTGTGAGGTCGACAAGGCCGCAACCTGCGTTTGCGTCAGCCCCGCGACGGCCGTCGATGTCAGGGCCGCAATCTGTATCGATGTGAGGGCCGCCAATTCAGTCGTGGTCAGCGCGCCGATGGCGGTGCCCGCCAAACCAGCGATTTGTGCGGTCGACAGAGCCGCGAGCTGCGTCGCGGACAGCGCCGACGTCTGCGTGGTGCTGAGCTGGCTGACCACCGAACTGTTCAGACCCTTGATCTGCGCAGGGGTCAGTGCCGCCAACTGTCCGGGCGTAAGGGCGACAGCGGCAGTCGAGTCAAGAGCCCCAAGTTGTGTTGCCGTCAGGGCGGAGAGCTGGGTGGTGGTCAAAGCAGCAAGTTGCGTGGAAGCGAGCCCTCCCAAGGTCGCGGCGGTAAAAGCGGCCAACTGGGTCGATGTCAGAGCGGCGAGCTGAGAACTGGTCAGCTCTGCGACTGCGGTAAAGGTCAGTCCGCTCATCGCGGTCGTAGCCAGTGCTGCCACTTGGGAGTCTGCAAGGGCCGCCAACTGGGTGTCCACGAGGGCTCGCACGGCCGAACCGGTCAAAGCGTGAATCTGTCGGGTGCCAAGTGCTGCGATTTGGTCCGCAGTGAGGCCACCAGCGGCCGTAGCGGTCAAGGCTGCGAGCTGCGTCGAGGTTAGGGCCGCGATATTGGCGACGGTGATTGCGTTGACGGTGGTGCTGGTCAGGCCGGCCATCTGCGCCGCGGTGAGGGCTCCGATCTGGTTCCGGGCAAGCGCCGCCATCTGGTCGGTATTCAGCACGTTGACGCTCGCCACGCTTAGGCCGGCGATTTGCGCGGTCGAGAGCATTGGAAGCTGCGAAGTAGTCAGGCCGGCGACCGCGGTTGTGGTCAGCCCTCCGAACTGCGTTGGCGTCATGCCGAGGAACTGGTCGGCGGTCAGCGAGGCCAGTTGCTCCCCGGACAAGCCTTTGACTTGCGTCGTGCTCAGAAGCCCAAGTTGCTTCGGCGTGAGCGCTGCAACTTGGGTGATAGCCATCGCGGCAACGTTGGTTGAGGTCAGTCCGCCGATCGCGGTGGTGGCAAGTGCCGCCATCTGCGCCGTGGACAGGACTGCCAGCTGGGTAGCGGCCAGTGCGCCGAGGGCGGCGCTGCTAAGGCCGCTCACTTGCGTTGTCGTCAAACCCGCCAGCTGATCTCCCGTCAACCCTAGCACGGCACTGGACGTCAGGGCCGAAAACTGCACGGCCGTTAACGCCGCCATCTCTGTCGCGGTCCATTGGCCGGCATCGGTGCTGGTCAGGCCTCTGAGCTGCGTGGTCGTTAGGGCTGCAAGTTGGGTCGTCGACAGTGCCGCCGTTTGCGGGCTGGAAAGCTCGCCGACGCCAGCACTGCTCAAGCCCCTGACCTGCGTAAGGGTAAGCGTCGCGAGCTGGGGCTCCGTCAGTCCATCGATCGCCGTGGTGGTTAGCGCGGCAAGCTGTGTTGCCGACAAGCCGACCATCTGCGTGGTCGTCAGGGATGCAACCTGGTCGCTCGTCAGGCCCGCGATCTGGGTTGTGGTGAGGGCTCCAATCTGCCTCGACGACCATGCCGCCAGTTGGGTTGTGTCGAGCCCACTGAGACCAATCTTGCTCAAGCCAGCGATCTGGGCATTGGTGAGAGCCGCCAGTTGGGAGGTGGTCAGCGCATCCGTTGCAGTCGCAACGAGCGCCCCAAGTTGGGTGGCCGTCAGATTCGCAAGTTGGGTGACCTCCAAGGTTGCGACTTCGGCATCGGATAGCCCAGCCATCGCCGTGGTACTCAGGCCCGCGAGTTGCGTCGCCGTAAAGGTGGCAAGCTCCGTCGACGTGAGTGTGTTGACGTCGGTGCTGGTGAGTCCGGCGAGCTGACTGGCCGTCAAGGCTGCCAGCTGTGTCCTTGACAGCGCGGCCATTTGCGTGTCGGCGAGCTCGCCGACATCGACGCTGGTCAGACCCTTGATCTGCGTGGTGGTCAGGGATGCTATCTGGGTGGTGGTCAGGGCATCGATCTCCGTCGTGGTGAGCGCGCCGAGCTGGGTCGGCGTCAACCCTGACATCTGGGTGGTGGTTAGACTCGCGAGCTGATCGCCGGTCAAGCTCCGGATTTGCGCAGCGGTGAGGGACGCGAGCTGGGTCGATCCGAGCACCGCGAGTTGATCCACACTCAGTTGGCTGAGATTGGCACTGCCCAGTCCGGCGATTTGGGCCGTGGTAAGGGCCGCGAGCTGTGAGGCGTTTAGCTCCACCACCGCCGTCGCGCTGAGTGCCCCCATCTGGGTCGCCAGAAATCCGCCCATCTGCGTGGTGGTAAGCGCCGCGAGCTGGTCGCCGCTCAGGCCCTTCAGCTGGGCGCCTGTGAGAACCGCAAGTTGGGTCGGTGTCAACGCCGCCATTTGCTCGCCGGTCATCTGTTCGATATCGGTGCCGGTCAGTCCCTCGATCGCGCCGGTGGCCAGCGCCGCGATCTGCGTTCCTGCCAGTGTTGCCAGCTGCTCCTCGGACATCGCCCCCAGCGTCGTGCCGGTCAAGCCAACGGCTTGGGACGTGGTCAGCGCCGCGATTTGCTCTGGGGTCAGCCCCGTGATCGCCGTCGCCGTCAGGGCCGCAAGCTGCGATGCGCTCAGTGCCGAGATGGCCGAAATGGCCAGCTGGCCAAGAGCGGTGCTGGTCAACCCGAGGAGCTGATTCGGCCTCAGGGCCGCGAACTGCCCCGAGCTCATGGCGGCGAGCTGGGCGCTGTTCAGCTCGCTGATGCCAGCGCTGGAAATGCCCGCAATCTGGGTGGTCGTCAGCGCTATGATTTGGGCGGTTGTCAGTCCGTCGAGCGACGTCGTGGCGAGAGCACCCAGCTGTGTCGGCGCAAAGCCGCTGATCTGAGTGGTGGTCAAAGCCGTGAACTGGTCAGCGGTCAGGGCCCTGAGCTGGTTCGTAGTGAGGGCGGCAATCTGTGAGGACGTAAGTGCCGCTAGCTGCGTAGTTGTTAGTTCGGCGGCGTCGGCTGCGGTCAGGCCCGTGATCTGCGTGGCGGTCATGGCCGCAATCTGGTCGGGTGTCAGCCCAGCGACGGTAGTGGTGCTGAGTGCCCCGAGCTGCAGCGCCGTCAACCCGCCCATCTGCGTGGTGCTGAGCGCGGCGAGTTGTTCTGCGGTAAGCCCCCTGACGGCGACCGTGGTCATCGCGCCGATCTGCGTAGAGGCCAGAACTGCCAGATCAGCTACGCTCAGCTCACCGACAGCTGTGCCTGTCAGCATCGCGATCTGGGCCGTGGTCAAGGCTGCGAGCTGTGTGGTGGTCAAAGCTTCAAACTGCGCCGCACTCATATGGCCGATGACCGCTCCACTCAGTCCAATGACTTGGGCGGTGGTCAATGCCGCCAGTTGCGACGTGGTGAGCCCGGCGGCCGATGTGAAGTTGAGCGCACCCAACTGAGTCGCGGTCAAGACTGCGAGCTGCGTGAGGGCCAGCGAACTGACTTGAGCAGCGGAGAGCCCCTTGATCTGATTGGTCGACAGAACCCCAAGTTGGTTCGTCGACAGTGTCGCAAGCTGCGTCACGTTGAGCGCATTGACGCCGGAAGTGGTCAGTCCCTTGATTTGCGTGGTCGTCAGTGCCGAAAGTTGTGGCGTGGTGAGCGCCGCAACCGCCCCGGTGGTGAGTGACCCTAGCTGGGTCGCCAGGAAACCCATGACCTGTGTGGCATCCAAGGCTGCGACTTGATTGACCGTCAGGCCCTTGAGCTGTGTGGTACTGAGCGCTGCCAGCTGGGCCGACGTCAGTGCTTCGATGTGCGTGATATCGAGGCTGGCGATGCCTGTACTGGTTAGTCCTTTGATTTGGGTTGTATTTATCGCTGCGAGTTGCTCTGTAGTCAGAGCAACGACCGCCGTTGTGGTGAGAACGCTCAGCTGGGTTGCGGTCAAGCCGGCAAGCTGGGGCGCTGAGAGTGAAGGGATCTGCAGGGCAGTCAGCCCTCTCGCGGCGGATGGGCTCAAGGATGCGAGCTGTGTCGGCGACAGGGACGCCAGATCATCCGCGGTCAATTGGCTAACTTCCGTGGCGGTTAGACCACCCAGTTGGGTGGGCGAGAATGCTGCGAGCTGAGAGGCTGCGAACGCCGAAAACTGAGTCATGCTGAGCTCGCCGACCGCGGCAGCACTCAACCCCTCGGCCTGCGTCGTCGCTAGGGCGGCCAGTTGGGTGGCGGTCATCGCCTTCATAGCGGTCGCGGTGAGCGCCGCCACCTGGGTCGAGGTCAAGGTGCCGAGCTGCGTCGTGGACAAGTGGCCGACCTGCTCTGTGGTCAGCCCTTTGAGTTGGTTCACGCCAAACGCCGCGATTTGCGTCTCGGTGAACGCGGCAATCTGCGTTGTTGTAAGTTGGCCAATCTCGAGACTGGTCAGGCCGCGCAGCTGCGTGGATGAAAGACCCGCCATTTCGTCCGGGCTTAAGACATCGACTTGCGCTGGGCTGAAGACCGCAAGTTGAAGAGCACTGAAATCCAGGAGCTGGTTGGTCGTGAGTGCAGAGACTTGCTCGGTCCCAAGCTCGGTCACTTCCGTCGTGGTCAGGGCCGCGATCTGAGAAGCCAAGAGCTGGGTGAAATCCGCAGCCGCTGCGCCTTGGAGATCGCTTCTCGACAGGCTTGCGATTTGCTGAGGGGTGAGGGATGCAATGGATGTGACGGGCACGTCCTATTGCCTCACCCAGTCAGTTGTTTCGAAGACACGTTGACGAAGAAGGCTGGTCACGAAGTGTTCCTCCGAAAACAAATCGTGACAGTCGTGGGAAGCCTTGAGCGGAATATCGCGGACGTGCAAAGGCCGCACAGGGGTGAGACCAATCTGCTCCGACGGCGCTCCATGACACAGCGCCGCCCAGCGAGTGATCGGTGTCGACTTTGCCAGAGGGCAGCATCTTTGTCGTGAAGGAGGCTCTGAGTCCCGGGCAGCGAAATCTCCACTGACTAACGAGCTGCCACAACCGCACAGTTTGGACACCAGCGCGCTTAGGCCTATTTTCCAGACCGTTACTTGTGGGGAAACACAGCCTTGCACGGCTCCGATAGGTCAGCTTCGTGCGATTTCAAGCAGGCCCGAATTCGACCGCCGCCCGGTTGAGTTTCTTGGCAGAACTTGGCCGCATCGGCCTTGCACGCTTCGTGGACTTCATGAATGCGGGCCTCTACCTTTCCGACGATCTCATGGCAGGAAGGAGCGAGCTCGCTTTCATGCGACTTCAGGCAGGCAGCGAGGTGGCCATCACCCGGTTGGATTCCCTGGCAAAACTTTTCCGCATCGGGCTTGCATGCCGCCTTGACCCGCTCCCGTCTCGCGTTCCCGGCGGCTAGCTGTTCCTTGCAAGCCGCTGAAAGGTCACTCTCGTGCGACTTCAGACAACCGATGATGCGGCCTTCCCCGGGAGGGCTATCCTTGCAAAGCTTTTCAGCGTCGGCCTTGCAAGCGTCTTGGGCACGCGCGGATGTTGGTAGTGCGAGAAACGACAGCACAGCAACGAAAAAGATTCTTTGCATCATGAGTTTGTCTCCACCTACGCGGCTGAGTATGTACTGTCGCGCGGCTGCCATCCAGTCAACGGACGCGCCGGATCTGCAGCCGCAGCTTTCGCAGTCAGTTGTCCTCTGTTTATGGCGACCTATCCGGCCCCGTTCTCAATGTTGGCAGTCGTCGGTTGCATCGGTCACGTCCGGAGGCTGACTCGCAACCTAGTGATTCGACTGTCGCCGAACGCACGACAGAATGCTGCGCCGACGGGGCGGCGAGAGTGCGTTTACGGCAGGTAGCAGATGCGAATAATGCCGGTTTTTCAGCGTGGCGCGATCCGTGTTCCGGAGAGATCATATGGATGCTCATTATCGCGTCTGGTGCCAGAACCCCGCCGGCCAGCGCTTGCGGCGGGTGGAAAAGTGTAGAAGGCACCCTTGAGCAGGATCAGGACTGAGCTTAGTCGCCCGAGCTAGCGCACCGCGTTCCGACCAAGACCCGGACCGTAGGGCAGTCACTGACAGCTCGGGTCTGTCGTGCAGAGCGAAATATTGAAGCTGCAGCTGCCATAGTTGGCGACGACGACCGGCTTGCCGCCGGTGCAAGTGACAGTCACGACCGGGGTGCCTGCGTCCGTTATCGTCGTTGTCCCGCTGCCAACTGCCGTCCCCGAAGGGTCGAGGTAGGTGTAGGGCCCGTTTGGGACCACGGTCTCGGTGAAGCAAGTGCCATCGGCGTCCGAGTAAGTCTGGACCTGAGCTCCCGTTGCGTTGTCTGAGACTATCACCAGCTTCGTGTGGTTGGCGAAACAGTAGGTAAACGTTCCAGACGTCGAGGTTAAATTCATCGACTTGGTGCATGGGCCTGCGGAGGTGGAGGGGAAGCATCCGGCGTTGAACAAGGTGGCCACGCACGCGGGCAGGTCACCGCAGGTTCCGTTGCCGCCGCCAGCACCTGTCATCGAGCTACCGCCGCTGCCTCCGTTGTCTCCTCTGTCGGCGCTGCCCGTTCCTCCGCCTGAACTCGAGGAGCACGCAGCCTGCAAGAGCACGAAACAAGACAGCAGCAAGAGCGACGGTTCTCGACGCATGGGTCTCCTAAGAACTGTTGGTTGTACGCGAAACTTGCCATGGCCCGGGACCTGTGGCGAGGTAAAACCAGACGCGAGCTGTCCCGTATTGGCAGGTACTGGGTCCCGTCTGGTGCCCAAATTCCGTTCGCAGCTGCGAACGAAGACATTCGGAACTTCTTGTTCGCAACAGCGACGCTATGGAAATTAGTGAGGAATAGTTTCGCCAGGGAGGATGACTTGCTGCCTGAGACGGCGCTCGCACGACATCGCACGAGTGGCGGCCATGCGAGCCGCCTGGGCATTGCCCTTCGCGAGCGCTAGTTCCTCGGGCACTTTGGCGACGGTCTCAAAGAACATCTCGTCAGATGTCTGCCCATTGAAGTTGGATGGGTCATCTTCGCGTTGTGCGCGTTAGCGTGGAATTCGACCATCCCACGAACACGCGCCACAGAATCCAAGGTATTCAAGAACAACCACTGATGCTTCAGCGACCGCCGATAGGTCTCGATGAGCGAATTGGAGAAACCGACCTCGACTTGGGCAAAAATGCGCTCCAAGCACGCACTGACAAGGTCGCATTGACCGCACTGTGGACGTTCTCGATACCGGAATCGGCATACAGTAAGGGCTGACCCGCAATTACGAGATGCTGCTGGCAGCCGTGGAGTTTCTGTCTGGCCGAAACTCGGCCGCGGCAGTGCGACTGTACACCAACGTAGCTGATATCGACCATCAGGCAAGAAGACCGATCACTCGCTAGACGTCGCATTTGGGAATTGATGAGCAACTGCCACATTGCGCCCCATAGGGAGCTGTGGCGACAGGTTTTCGGAGACCACGGCTTGCTGGCCGCGGCTAGTCGTCGGCGCCGACCGGCAGTAAACGACAACTTTTTGCTGTCCGTGGCTGCGTCGAGTTGCTCTCAGAGGATGCGCCTTTCTTCGTCCACGCAGTCGAGCTTGCGTTGCAGCCGAGCATTGATCGCGGAAGCGACCATCACGATGATGAACTGCAATGTCACGTGCAACATCAATGTCAGCTTGCTCGCACGCTCGCCCCGATCCAAGTTGCCGAGCTCGGGGATTCCGTGGCAAAATTTCGACGATGGCTTTCGGGACAGGACGGGTTACCGGACGCCACGGGATGCCAAGTCTATTGTCGACAGTTCAACCCAGAGGCCTCAAAAGGCTACAAAGCGGTCTTCGCCTGACGAAGGGGTACGACCTTCGATGGACGTGAAGACATTCCTGCCGAAATGGAATGACAGTCCCCAATCGAAATAGGGACCGCCGCTTTGTCCAACAAGGTCGTTGAAAGCAACGTTTCGGCTGTTCCCCAATAGGTCTACGGTATTCGCCGCGACGAAGTTCACGCTAATCGAAACCCTCCCGAAGGTGTCGAAGATGTCGGCTGACAGGTTCAACGGAGACCCCGGACAGTAGAACATCGACAATGCTGGAACCTGGGAATCGTAACAGGCTGCAATCCCAGGAATAGCAGTATTCTCAAAGAAGATTGCATTGGAGCCGCTGTCGATGAAGGACAGTTGCGATTTTCCATTCGTCGGGTACCGGGTCAAGAATTCCCCGGCATCGTCCAGGCGAATCACCTGGGCCTTTCCCAGTCCGTTGTTTTCACGTGTGCCAATGCCAAAAACCAAAGCTCCGGTCACACTCGGAGATCCCTCCGCCGGAATCGCAGGTAGCTCGATAATCGTGCCGTTGCTATCTTGGCCGAAGAATGCAACAGGATTCGATACTTGCTTCGAAACCGGCACTGCCGCTGGCTGACATCCGCCGGACGGCGGCTCCGCACAAA
>Ga0265313_10004832_pt1 | contig 10135 bp, 15 predicted proteins | sample 4123metaG_FD_203122 | JGI IMG/M metagenome (GOLD analysis project Ga0265313, IMG submission 203122) | Rhizosphere microbial communities from Carex aquatilis grown in University of Washington, Seatle, WA, United States - 4-1-23 metaG | ecosystem: Host-associated > Plants > Roots > Rhizosphere >...
TCCGCTTCGAGCGTAGCTTTGCGCGCGGTCAGACCGGAGTCAGCGCGCTTCTCCATGCCGGAACCACTCTCCGAGTTCGGACGGAGCTTCGAGGACACGTACGTCACTCGTGGTCCTGCGTCAGGAAAAAGACGACCGCGCCGCCTGCAAGCGCCGCAAGCACGTACTTGAATGTGTTGCTGTCCGTAGCGTCGTCGAGGCCGAGCGGAAGACCGCCGACGCGGCGGATCTCGCCATGGGCCATTTGGTCGTAGCCCATGAACTTCGTACCGCCGGGCAGAGTCTTGATCTGCGTGTCGGGGTCAGCGCCGATCGGACCGACGCCCGTGGGCTTCGGCGGCTTCGGATCATCGCCGACGGACACGGGGGTGCTGTCCGCGTAGATCTTGTACGCGTTCTTGTCCCAGTCCCATACGCTGTAGAGAGCCACCTTCAATCTCCGTCCGTGCCTTCTGTGGTTTACCAGATACGACTCAGATAATCATGGACTTCGTCGCGCTCTGGCACAGAAAGATGATGACCCAAGTATGCACCTTCCAGGTGCGCTATCGCTCGGCGATAGAAGGTGGAGCTATCGTCGAACTGGCCAACTTCGCGTAGGTACGAACGGCGGTCAGCAACATCCGGAAGCAGTCGAACGAGCACAGAACCTGGCTTCTTTGTATTGCGGCGGCTTCTGCGTTTACGGCGACTCGTACGCTTTGGGCGACGGCTATTCCTCTTCGACTTCCTGCTCGTACGCTTCATCGCGCTCTCCTGCTCGTTCGGTTCTTGCGGCGACTGGTGCGCTTGCGCCCGTTCGCGTGCGTGTACTTCCCGGGGACCTCAGCTGCGACCTTCGAGATGAAGTCGGCGACGTACTTCGCCATCGCCTCTGGCGACCCGCTCTTGCCGCGCAGCTTCGAGAGCGCAGGCGGAGCACCATACAGAGAGATCCTCGTCTCGACCTTCACCTTGCCGCCCGGCGGAGGCTCGCCAAGCGCATCGGCGAAACCGTATACCGTGATGAGCATGCGGTTGTTCGAGCCTTCGGCGCCGCCGCCGCGCTTCTCGCGCACGCGCTCGACCGGCAGGTTGATGAAGTCGACGAAGACCTGCGAGTGACTGCCCATCATGCCGGAATGGCACGAGAGCGCCTTACCGTGCGTGTCGACCATGGACTTCACCGCTTCGCAGAACTGCGCGGCGTCCATGCTGCCGACGTTCGCCATCAGGCGCGCGCGGTCTTTCGGCTCCAGCGTCAGGTACGAGTTGCCCTTCGCGTCGAGCACGTAGGCGCTCTTCAGGCTGCGGTCGCCCATCCACTGCGCCATCGTAGACGAGCGCATGTCAGACAGCGGGCCAGTGCCGAGCGGGACCTTGCGGCCCGAGCCATCGATGCCGACGCCGCGGTACAACGGCGGTGGGTTGCGTCTCGACCGGCCGCGATTGCGCGCCATCGTCTTGCCGAACACGCGGCTCCACGAGACTGGGTTTTTTCCATGTGCCCAGGCCGCGTGTGCGCCAGGTGTCGAGCGAGCCCCGAGGCCCGCGTCAGCGGCCCACTGATCGAACGTCAGGCCTTCACGGTTGCGCGAAGCGAAGTTCTTGCGACTGCGACGACGCATGGCTCAGTTCGCCGCCTTTCGATGGGCGCGGTGATGAGCGATGCCCCTGCGCTTCGACGACTGCGTCGCGAGCCAGGTGGACTGCATCCCGTACTTCTTCCACACCGCTGGGTAGTGCCTCAGGATGAACGTTCGGATCGCCATGTAGTCGCTCGCGTTGCGCACGCGGCCCATCTTCATGTACGAGATCGCATCGCGAGCGCCCTTCGCGCTCTCGATCGGCCAAGCGCGGTCCTTCGGGAAGACGAACTTCGAGTTGGGAAGCTTCGATCGACGCTTGCCGGAGAGACGCGGATTGCGTGCGATGCCGTTATGACGGGCAAGGCCGCGACGCGCACGGCTCCGGACCGGACCGCCCTTCGAGACCCAGACTCGATTTGACGACTTGAACCATCGCTCCAAACCATGGTCGACCATGACCGAGTCGCCGTTGCCGTTCTTCTTCTTGAACTCCTGCCAACCGAACACGCCATCGCGCTGCCAAAAGCGACTTCCAACCCCAACCGATCCAAAGCCGGTCTCTTTCCACGGCGCACCGCGCTGCCAATCCGGCGGCGGGTTTCTCCGACTGGCGCGCTTGCGCGAACTGCGTCGAGCACGGCGCGCACGACGTGACGTGCGCTTGCGCGACGAGCGCTTGCTCTTCCGGCTCGTGCGCTTGGCGCGGCTGCGACCGTTGCGCGCCGGGCCCGGCGACTTGATGTAGAACGTCTGGTTCGGGCGGCTCGACCGACGACGACGGTTCTTCGAGATGGGCGGGATCGGGATGTAGAACGTCTGGTTCGCGCGCGAGCGGCGGCGCGCGCGATTCGCCACGACCTTCACGACCTTCTCCTTCAGGTCGCGATCGACCTCGGTCACCTTCACTGGGCTACGGCCCTTGTGGAGATCTTGATGATGCTTCGCCACACGCATCGCCACAGCCTTGCCGAACGGCCCGCGCACGACGCCACCCGCATGCACGTAGAAGCGCTGAGCGCTGCCCGCGCGAATCTGCTGCGTCCAGTAGTCCTCCGGGTTGCGGCGACTGCTCCGACGCGGCCGGCCGCGCGAGTCGTACGACCCAGGGTGCGACATGCCGTAGTCGTAGTTCGTGTTCCGGCGTGACGTGCGCTTCGAACGCGACCGGCGCTTGCCCTTCAAGCCTCGCGATGCGCGACGGCTGTAGCCGTTCTTCCTCGACGTCCTCTTGCGTGAGTGACGCTTCTTCCTGCTGGTTCGCTTCGCCATGATGATCTCCTTCAGCGCTTGGAGCGCGAACGACGCTTGCCCTTGAGACCGCGCGACGCCTTGCGACGCCAGCCGTTCTTGCGTGACCGGCGATTCGCCGTCGACTTTGCTGCGGACTTCGAGGCCGCCGTCTTCGGCTTCCTCGTCACCATGTAGATGATGCCGCCGACGGTGACGACGCCAACCGCCGCCATCACCGGCCAGTACCAGCTGGTGGTCGTGTCGGTGTACGCCGTGGCGGGCACGGCCGCGGTCGTTGCTGCCGGGGTCGTCGCTGCCGACTGGCCCTGCGTGCCCGCGATGATGCTTCCGGCAACACTGCCCGCGGTCGTGAGCGCGGTACCCCAGTCCTGCGCCGTGTGATCAGGCTGCGATACCGTCTTGGTCACCTGACCAAGCCCGATGCGAGCGTCGCGCCTGCCAGCGAAGTAGCTTCCTGGATTCGACGCGATCAGAGCCCGCAGCGCCGCAGGGCTCATTCCCGGATCTGCGCCCATGCCGACCATCCGGCCAGCGAAGTAGCTGCTCGGGTGCTTCGCGATGATCGAGCGGAGACGTGAGGCGTCGATGCTTGGTGCTGCGCCGAGGCCTGCCATCGTTCCCCTGCCGGCGAAGTAGCTGCCCGGGTGCTTCGCGATGTGCGCACGCAGCGCTTCAGCGCTCATGCCGCTCAGGCCTGCCATCGTTCCCCTGCCGGCGAAGTAGCTGCCCGGGTGCTTCGCGATGTGAGCGCGGAGCGCTTCAGCGCTCATGCCAGAACCTGTCGGTGCCCTGTAACTCATAGCGTTCTCCCTGCCGAGACCCGTGTACCCACCGAGACCAACAACGGCGGCCTTCGGAATCGTGACGCTCTGCGCCGCCGCGCGGATTGCCGCCGCTTGACGCTGCGCCGCCAAGGCCACGTTGTCCGTTGCTGCGCCGGTTGCATCAACGAAACTGCCAGCGTTCCGAAGCGCCGTGCCCCATGGCGTGATCCCCAACGACGTGAGACCGTAGTTCCGCACCGTGTCACGCTGAAGCGGAATCGGGACGCCCTCTGGACGGGGCGCCGTGAGACCGTAGTTCCGCACCGTGTCACGCTGAAGCGGGATCGGAAGGCCCTCGGGACGGGGCGCCATGAGGCCGACGAGCGTGTCGCGCACAATGCGCTCCTGCGTCCTGCCGGCGGCTCGGCCCCTGCGCTCCGGCTCGTCATCCGGTCGGCACTGATAGACACTGACGGTCGTGTAGGCGCCCGCGCCTGCGCCGCCGGTCACGGTGACGTTGCCACGCGTGTACGCGTCCGTGGAAGTGCTCGTTGGTGAGCGAACTTCGGTGCTGGTCGACGTCGATGTCGGGCTTCGGACCTCGGTGCTGGTCGACGTCGATGTCGGGCTTCGGACCTCGGTGCGCGTCGGGCTGCTGTCGTTCGAGTTGCCGCGCGTCGGGCTGCTGTCGTTCGAGTTGCCGCGCGTTGGGACGAGCGGCAGCACGGCTGGCACTGCACGCACGGTCGGCACCGCCGGAACTGCTGGCACGGCCGGTACCGCCGGAACCTGGCCGAGCCCCAGCATTCCGAAGAACCGACGGACGGCATCGCCGCGCTGCGGTTGACGCACGATGACAGTTCGCGCTGGACGCTGGATCGGTGCCCTGTAGCTCATGACCTTCTCCCTGCCCGGCGGCGCCGGCCATTCTTCTTGCTTCGATTGCTGGTCACCGCTCGGCGACGATAGAAGTAAAACGCGACGCCACCCAGAAGCAGCGCGCCTGCGGCAACGCCGCTCGCGACCAGTACCGTCTGCATCGTCGCGGCGGCGGCGGCCGTCTGCTCTGACGGCTGCGCGCCGGTACTCGACTGCACTGCGACGCCTGCCGGCGGCGCGGGCGGCGGCGGAACCGAGCCGGTCGGGTACACGTACAGATCTGTGCGACCCATCGGCATGTTCACGCGGAACCGTCGCATGATGATCTGCGACTGCGGACTGATGCGCAGCGCACCCTGAAGCAGCGCATCGCGCAGCTGCGTCGCGTACGAGATCGCAGGCGCATTCGCATTCGGACGCCACTTCGCGTAGACGTAGCCGCCGGTAACCCAGCGCACGTCGTCGACCGAGTTGCCGAGCGCCGTGAGCGTGTTGCGCACGTTGTCGAGCACGCTCAACGCGGCCTGTTCCGCGGTGATGTTGACCACCGAAAGCGTCGCATCGAGCCACGGCACCGTCGCCGCGAGCGGAGGCATGTACACGTACGAGCCAACGACGAATGCGTTCACGTCGCTGTTGTTGACAGACGGCACCGGGCTCGGCGTCGTGCCGGCCAGCGCGAGTGGAGCGCGGTAGCTCATCGTGTCCTCTGACGGCGGCGACGCGCACGGCGACGGCGTGAGCGTGGGTTGTTGAGCAACGCTGCCGGACTGAAGGCGCGCGCGGTGCGTCCTACCGACGAGATCATCCAGGCTCCGAGTCCGAGCACAACGATGCCGCCAGCTCCGACCACGCCCCATACCCACATCGGCTGGCCGAAAAGCAGCCGATCTGGATGCGTCTGATCGACGGGGGCGATTCCAGAAGCGCGCGGCTGCTGTCCGGTGATCGCCGTGTAGCGCTGTTCGAAGGCGTTGTATCGACCGGCATCTTCGCGAGCGGTCGTGACCGGCGTGGCGCTCGACCCCGACGGCCACGCGTCGTGGTACGTCTGCCAGTGCGCGAGGAACGACGTCTTGAACGGGGCGTATTCCTGCCGCAGCTGTGCGCCAGCGCCGGAGTTCGGCACATTCGCGTTGATGTCCTGATCCAGCTGCGAGACCGCGTTCAAGATCGAGTTGTAGAACGTCGAGATGTCACCACTCGACCAGATCGTGTAGTCGGGAATCGTGAGCGCACCCATGCCCGACGTTGGCGTCTGATCGACTCCAACGGTGTCCCAACGGCGTGGACCCGACACAGGCAAGATCCGAGTCCTGCTGGTCAAGAACCCGCTGCCGTTGATCTGCGGCGCGCGGTAGCTCATGCCCGTCTCGCGATCTTAGACCGTCGGTGGCGCCGAGTCGACTTCTTGCCGTTCATTCGAATCGTCTTGGCAGCGAGTCGCGACTTCACAGGCTGAGACGGAGCCATGTCGCCTGGAAGGAAGTCTGACCAGACCATCATGCCGTCGATGCCGTCGTGAACCGCAGCCTCTTGCCAGTCACGGCTCCACACGGTCGGAGCCGGCTTCCAACGCTTGTGATCGTAAGCGATGGCCACGAGCACTCCTGGAACGTGCTCGTAGCCGAAGTACGCGACGGCTTTCGCCTCTTCGCGTGTGTGATCTGCGGTCGTGCCGCGCAGCATCTGGCGGCCGGCCTTGTCGTAGAACGCGTAGCCCCAATCATCGCGCCCGAACATCGACTCGAAAAAGCCGCCGTTGCGACGCACCTTGCGGTGGCCGCGACTGGTCCTCTTCCTGCTCGTTCGCTTCGTCATGATCAGCGCTTTCGCTTTCCGGCGAGCGTCCGTCCCCACGGACGCTTCTTCACGCCCTTCTTCCAGACGGTCTCTTCGAGCATAGACATGAAGTTCTTGCCGACGTACCCGCTGCCGGCATAACGCGCGATCTCCAGGTGATCGACCGTCATCTCCGGATCATCCAGGTACGACTTCGCGACCTTGCGTGCCTCTGCGAGTGTCATGTGCTCGCTGACCTTCATGTCGCGCGGCGCATGCATCACGAACTCGCCGCCGTTGGTCGGGACGCCGTAGAGATTCCAAGCGTCTTCCGGATCGAGCCGCACGTAGTACGTCTGTTCGTACGAGGCGCGATGGTTCGCGCGAGAGCGACGCGGGTTCGATGCGTACGGCGTCCCCTCGTCATCGCCCTTCTCCGAGAGGAAGCGGCGCCATGCGGCGTCAGCCTTCTCGCCACTCTGCACGCGACGAAGGCTCGGCCAGTAGAGCACGCGGTCGCCCTTGCGGACCTTGCGTCCCTCGTCGTCGTGGCTGTCGTACTTCGCGGTGATCCACATCGGATCGCCGCCGTACGTCTGCCGACGAGGGCGCGGGTTCGCGCGACTCGTACGCCTGCGCGTGACGAGCGCCGACTTCTTGCTGGTCCGCTTGCTCATGTTCAGCGCTTGTTGCGACGCTTGCCGCGATTTCTGGCCATGCGACGCGTCATGCGAGTCGACGGGCGTGCCATGGTGCGCGATGCGCGAGAGGGCGACGTGCTCACGGTGGTGGTGCGCGGAGCAGGCGTACGACGCTTCCAGATCATGTAGCCAACACCGCCGGCAATCACCACGCCTCCCGCGATGAGCGCAGGGATCAGCCACGCTGGCTGCGTCGAAGATCCTTCGTCCACGAGCACGGCCTGGCCATTCGGGTCGACACCGACCACAGCGGACGTGTCCGTAGATGCAGCGCCAGGCTTGCTACCGGTCGATGGCGACGTGCTCGTTGACCGAGCAAGCGTCGTAGACGTAGTGGTCGAGCTGGACGGGCGCGACGGGTCCGACACCGCCGGAAGCGCGGCGAGCTGCTGAGCCAGTGTCTTCGAGACAGCAACCCAGCCTGACACGCGTGCAGTCGGAGGAACGTTTGCCGCAGCCGGCAAGCCCGGACTGATGGCGTTGAGGGCCGCGAGCGTGATCGGACCAGACTGGCCGTCCACCAAGATCAACGCGCCACGACTCGCGTTCTGTGCGCGCCAGGCGTTGATCGCGCGCTGTACCCAGTGCGCATCGATCTGCCAGTACCTGGCGTCGGAATCGGTGCGAAACGAAGCCGCGGGCATACCCAGCGGTGCTCCGCCGGTTTGACCAAGGCCAGCCATCTGGAACGTCACGGGCACGTGGCGTGCGACGCGAGCGAGACACGCGCCCTCGTCCGCCATCTGCGTGCAAGCGCGCGCCATGCCATCCCAGTACTTCTTCATCTGTGCGGGCGTCGACAGCTGGCCAAGACCAGCCGTCGCGGACGCGCGCGCGCCATCGCCGTAGCTGGGGCCCACCGTCCTGAAAGGAGTTCCTCCTGCTCGGTAGCTCATCGCGAACTCCTCTTCCTGCGTGATGTGCGCTTGTTTCGCCGGCTCGTGCGCTTGCGGCCACGGTTCGCTGCGATCGCCCGCTGCTCGGCGTACAGACCATTCGTGATGATCTTGTACGCTTCGCTCGCGGGCCGACCCGCCCGGATCAGGTTCAGCATCGTGTCGGCCACGTCGTCGCCGAAGTGCGCGAAGGCAAGCGGCGGAACGCCGTATTTGGTGGCGTACTCACTGCGCCAACGCGTGATCTTGGATGTAGCGTCCCCACTCATCGGCTCTTCCTCCTGCTGCGACGGCGGCTGCGGTTCGGAACCGGTGCTTCCACGCCGAGGCGCGTGGCGATGACTGCCTTCTCCGCGGTGAACCCATGGTCGCGCACCAGCAGATAGAACTGGTGCGCGACGTCGTCGCCGAAGTTGGCGACGGGTTCAGGATCCTTGGAGAAGATGGCGACCGTCTCCTCGTACGCCTTCTTCAGCGGCACACCCTCATCGAGCAGCGTGTGCATGCGAGCGATCGCGTCTTCGCCAGCGTGCTTCAGGTCAGACGCCTTCACGCCGTACTTCTCGGCGTAGCTACGCTTCCACATGGCGATCAGATTGCCCGCGCGCACGCCGGGCGTGCCGCCGTTGCGGCGCGAGGTCCGCTTGCGACTATTGCGCTTGGACTTCCTGCTGGTTCGACGCTTCGCCATCTTCATCTCCTCAGATCGACTGGCCCTCGTCACGGAGGGCATCGACGTACTCTTCCCATTCCTTGCCGCGCTTGCCGTTGGGGCGCGGATAGAAACCAACGACGCCGCTGCCGTGATCGGTAGCCGTGAGACCTTCCTTCGAAGCGAACTTCTCCAGATCGGCCATCGGCAGCGTGACGCCTGTCGAGCACTTCACGGTGACGAGCGGCGAGCACGGCTTGCAGTACTTCTTCGCCTCGTCGGCGTCCGTGTAGATCTTGATGTCCTTCATCGGCAGGCCACGGCGACTGACGAACTTCGTCAGCTGCTCGCCGAAGGCGCTGCGACTCGGACTCCAGCTGCCCGATGACGACTCCGTCGAAGCTGGCAGCGCGCGCGATGCGCGGCCATCGTCATCGTCGTCTTCGCCGCCATCGTTCTTCTTGGACTTGACGCCGTTCTTGAAGAGCAGGTATCCGCCGCCGAGCACGCCGATACCGATGAGGCCCCAGCCCCACACCGGCACGCCCGCGTAGCGATTGGTCAGCAGACTGCCCGCCGTTGCTTCCGGCGTCGTGACAGCAGCAGGCGTAGCGCCCGGGATCACGCCCTGCGCGAGCGACAGCGGGTAGTACTGCTGCTGCGCCATCGCGGGCTCGGGGTCGTAGTAGTCCTGCGGCATCCCGTCCTGTCCTTCGACCGTCATGGGATGTCCCTCAGCACGAAGCTGCTGCTCCTGTGCTGCCTGTCGCTCGAAGTACTGCTGTTCCATCTCGTCGAACTCGTCGTCCATGTGCCCAGCTTTCTGTGAGGTGCCCAGAGAAACAGAAGATGATCAGCGACGGCTACGGCGCGAGCGCCGCTTGCCATTGCGGCGTGCGCGCCGACGATTCGCGGTTGCCTTCGCTGGCGCCCGCTTGCTCGACATGACGACGAACCCGACCGTGAGCAGAACGGCGCCACCGATGAGCGCGATCGGCACCCACGGGATGTCGCTGCTCGTCGAAGCGCCGTAGTCCACCGGCATCGTTGCCGTCGCGTACGGTGAATACGCCGACTGGCTCGGATCGACCTGCGGCGATGTGCCGCTCTTGTCGATCGGAGACGCGGTCGCGGTCTTGCCGCCGGACGTTGCCAACTGCGAGATCAACGTGTCCGAAGCTGGCGAGACATCGGGCGTCGTCTGGCCAAGCGGCTCACCGTCGAACAAGTTCTTGCGGAAGATGCCGCGACTGCCTTCGGGGCCGCCGCTGAGCGCTTCTCCGTTGAACAGGTCGTTGACGAACAGTCCGTTGCTGTGACTCATGACTTTTCCTTCACCGAGCCCTACGGCTCGTCCTCTTGTTGCGACGACTCGTGCGCTTCGCTCGACGTGAGCCGCGCTTGTTCTTCCTGACCTTCATCCACGAGCGATACTCACCAGGCGTCACGTTGATGCGCGTGTACGTCCTGGCGATCGTCGGAAATCCGCCCTGTGCCAGCGCAGCCTTGCCGAGATACCCTTCATCGATGAACGTCGAAGAGTGGCCCGTGTCGTCAAAGATGATCCAGCCGCGGCGAGGGTTGCCGCTCGTGTCGTTCGTCGTCGAGATGTAGACGGCGAGCATCAACGGCTCCGACGGCT
>Ga0265313_10004834_pt1 | contig 10132 bp, 6 predicted proteins | sample 4123metaG_FD_203122 | JGI IMG/M metagenome (GOLD analysis project Ga0265313, IMG submission 203122) | Rhizosphere microbial communities from Carex aquatilis grown in University of Washington, Seatle, WA, United States - 4-1-23 metaG | ecosystem: Host-associated > Plants > Roots > Rhizosphere >...
CGCCGGCTCGGGAGCAGGCGTCGCGGCCGCCCCTGGAGCGGCGCACGTGTACATTTGGCCCGGATTCGCCCCGCCGGTGCACGAGCCGGTCGCGACGGTCTTGTAGGTGCAGCCGGTGTTCCAGCAGACCGCCGTCTGCCCCGCAAAACTCGCGTTGCACTTGCCGGGATCGGGATTCGGTCCGGCACTACCGGCGACATCGCGGCCGGGACAGTCGCCGACGCCGACCGGTTGCCAGCTGGCTCCTATCGCAGGCGCAGGTGCGGCGGCAGGCGCGACAGCGGGCGCGGCCTGAGCCGCGGCACACGTGTACATCTGTCCGGGATTCGCGCCGCCCGTGCACGCGTTCGTCGCGAACTTCTTGTAGGTACAGCCCGTGGTCCAGCACACGGCGGTCTGGCCCGCGAAGCTGGCGTTGCACTTGGATGGGTCGGGACTTGGCCCGGGCGTGCCTGCGACGTCGCGACCCGAGCAATCACCCAAGCCCACGGCTTGCCAATTCCCTGCTGGCTTCGCAACCGGCGTCGCCGCCGCACAAGTGTACATCTGGCCTGGATTCATGCCGCCCGTGCACGAGCCCGTCGCAACCTTCTTGTACGTGCAGCCATTGGGCCAGCACACGGCCGTGTAGCCAACGAAGTTGGAATCGCACTTCGCGGCTTCCGGAACCGGGCCGCGCGATCCCGCAACATCTCGGGCAGGGCAATCGCCGACGCCTGCGGGTTGCCACGAATTAGCCGACGCTGCGCCGGCGACCGTACACGCTCCGACCAGCACCAGCAGTTGTGCGGTTCGAACCAGACGACAAGAGCACCCATCCATCATCATGTTCTCCGAGTGAAATTTCCCGCATTGTAACCCAAGTGCCGGATCTCCGAGGGAGTACGCGCCAACTTGGACTGACACCGCTAGCGGGCATGTCGATTCGGCTGTGATCTCGGTGACTCGCTTTTCACCCGACCCTTGACCTTGGCGGGAAAGGGCGGGATATTTGGCGCTATGTCCCAACGTCGCCGTCGTCGCCGCACGCCCACCAAGATGGATCGCGTGCCGGAGCCAGCTGGAGTCTCCGTCTCGGACAATGCGCCGGAACCAACCGCCGTCGAGATGAAGGCACTGGCCCTTGAAAACGAAGGCGACGTCGGCGAAGCGTCCGACTCCTCGTCGGAGGCGCCCTATCGAAGCACCGATCGCCTTCCCGCGACGGATTGGCTCGACGGTGAGCCACTCTCGACCGCCTTGATTTCCCGCTACTTCAAGCTGACGGCGGTGATGCTGGGGCTGAACGTCGTCCTGGCCAGCGTCAGTGTCATTGCGCTCTTCCGCCGTCCAGGCGAGCCCCGCACCATCGTGGTCGCGGCGCCGCCGGCCCCACCCGCACAGCCGATCGTGCTCCCGTCTCCCCCGCCGAGCACCCAGGCCGCATCCCCTCCCGAGACAGCAAAGCCCGAGAAGCCGTCCACCAATGCGCCACGAGCGTTTCCCTCGACGCCCACTCCGACGGTCGAGAAAGTCCCACTCTTGGGCGCACCTTCGGCGAAACGAGCCATGGTTGCGTCGGCGGTGGCACCGAAGCGCCTTGCTGTCACGACCGCCAAGAACGCTCCGTCTGCCTCGACAGACTCGCAAGGTTCGCAAGGTTCGCAAGGTTCAGAGGACGAAGCTCCCGGGGTCCATCTAGCCGAGCGCTGGTAGCCGTCGCCGGCGAAAAGCTATCGTCGGCCGTGGGCTGCTAGGGCGGCGCGAATCGCCGCTAGAACCGTGCTCTCGTGCTCGCGTGACGAGGCCGACCGCAAAGACTGTGTGGCTCGGGCGCCACCTAAGTGCCCCAAGGCGGTAGCTGCGGCGGCACGCACGGGCACGTAGGCGTCGGCTTGGAGTAGCTCCACGAGAGATGGAACGCTGCCGGGATCGCCGATGGCCGCAAGCGCCTCGACGGTTTCGCGCCGGGTTTGCACGAACTCCAAGTGGTCCACCAGCGCCTTGGTGGCGCGTGAATCCTTGAGCGAGCCGAGCGCGGCCACGACCCGCTTGCACAGGGCAACGTCGCGGTCGCAGCCTTCGAGAGACGACGAAAGCACCTCCAGACCGGCGCCATCGCCTCGCTCCGCCAGGACGAGAGCCGCATGCAGGCGAAGAGGCTCGGAGGTCGACGGGCCTTTGGCGATGGCAGCGCGCACCCGATCGCGTGCCTCGGTCGATCCGAGGCGCGTGGCGGCCACCGCGGCCCAATCGCGCGTCTCCTCGTCGTCACTGCCTTGGGCCGCGCGCAGAAGCACGGGCAGCAAGCCTTGCTTCGCGGGCAACACGGTCACGAGCAAGCTGGCGGCCTCGCGACGAGCCTCGACGGGAGACGCTCCGGTCAGCAGTTCCGCGAGCGTCGGCGCTACGCTCACGTCGCCCAAGCGGCCACGCTCGATGGCGCGCGCCAGTTCGTCACCACCGGCAGCGCCGGGTAGCTTCGTCTCGTAGCGAGCCTGCTCCCCGAGCCAGCGGTCGAGCGCCTTGCGAAGAAGGCCGAGCTGCTCGGGCCGCTGATCGGCAAGGTCATGTTGCTCGCGCGGATCCGAAGCGAGGTCGAAGTACGAGCAGTAATCCTTGCTGACGTCGCACACCAGCTTTTCGTGGCCACGAACGACCATGCGCTTGTCCTCCAGCTCGGCAAACGCAGGCGGCAAGCGATTCTCAGGCGCTGGCGAATCGGCCAACCACGGGCCGAGATCCGTGCCGCGCATGCGCGCTGGCGAGGGAAAATCGAGCAGCCCGAGGAGCGTCTCCGGAATATCGATGAGCTGCACCGGGCCGGAGACGACGTGAGGGACAAGGCCCGGCACGACCACGATGAGGGGAACGTGCACCTGTTCCTCGAACAGCGTCGTGCCGTGGTAGCGCCCACCGTGCTCGCCGAATTCCTCGCCGTGATCGGCCGCGACGACGATGATGGCGCCCGGCCGCTGGCGTTCGACAAGCCGCACGACTTTGCCGACGACGGAATCCGCATAGGCAATCTCGCTATCGTAGCGGTCGACGTCGCCCGCTCCGAAATCGAAGCCGGCGTGCCGGTCGTACGGCTCGTGCGGCTCGAACAGATGCAACCACAGGAAAAGCTTCTGCGGGTGCTCGGCCTCGAGAAACGTCTGGATTTGCCCGATGCGCTCCTCGGCCGAGAGGTACTCGTACTTGACGTATTCGAAATCGAAGTTGCTCGATTCGAAGGCCTTCATCTTGTGCGCGTCGATGTAGAACACCGCCGGCGGAAAAAACGCGGCCGTCTTCCAACCGTAGCGGCGCATGATCTTGGCCAGGGTCTCGTGGCCCTCCGAGGCGGCCAGTCGGGCCAGCGTCGGGTAATACTTGCCGATCATCACGGACGCCAGCGAGAACGACGTGTGCGGTGCCTGCGTGTACGCGTGGGCAAAACGCACGCCCCGGGCCGCGAGCGCATCGATGTTCGGCGTCGTCGGGCGTGCATAGCCGTAACACCCGAGATGGTCGGCGCGCAAAGCATCGATGGTAATCACGACGATGTCCGAACCCGGCCGATGCGGTCCGGCCGCAAGGCGCGGCAGATCTGCATCTGCCGCGGTCGACGTCGGAAGCGTGCCTTGCGCCGTCTTCGCGGCCGGCAACACGCGCACGAACAAGCTGGCGATCCGGGTCTTCTCGTAGACGAAGTAGCGCAGGCTTTGGCTGCGCGCCAACCTGGGGCGCTCGATGCTGGTGCCGGCCGCCAGAGCCGCCAGGGCGACGCTGGTGAAAAGCCAGGCTCGACGCTTGCCGAGAAAGTTGCGGCCAAGGCCGAGCAAGACACGCGCGGCCAGCACACAGACGAGGAGCGTAGCCAAGGAAAGGGTGAGGTGGAACCAAGGGTAGAGCCTGGGCAAGATGTGGCGATTGGCATGATCCAGAACAGCCGCCAGCGCCAGCAACGCCAGGCCGCACGTCAGGCTCCAGCCCTTTCGCGCTGCCTTCCCCAAAGGCGCATTCGGCGACGGCTCGGCTCGCGCCAGGAGCCGGCCCCACAAGGTTACCGCAACCCAAATCAGGCCGGCTCCGACGAGAATCAGCGCCGCAGAAAGCAGCCGATGCGCCGGAATACGCGCCGCTTGCGGACCGCGGAACAAAGCGATGGCATCGTAAACGACCACGGGTAACGTCAGCACAAACGTCACCACGTGTCCCGCCGAAAGCCAACGCGAGCGCGGCAGGTGGCGCTGCAAAGCCAAGGTCCAGCCCACGTAGACGACGGCCAGCGCGGCGCCAGCCATCGCGCCAAGGCCGGCCTCGATGGCCACGAGGTTGGCGCCATTGCCCACGTCGAGCACGTGTCCTGCTCCGAGAAGCGTCGCCAGCGCATCCAGCACACCGGCCAGCATGCCGCCCCAGAACCCGGCAAAAATGGCTCGCCATGCCCTCTGCATCTCAGCCAGCCTCCTCGGCGATGGGACGCCGGGTTTCGAAGCGCTCGGTCACCGCCCGTCGCAACGCCGCGTGCTCGGCGCGGTTCAGTTCCGGATCGTTTGCAAGCACGGCCTGCGCCTCGGCGCGCGCACTCTCGACCAGGTCAAGATAGGTGGACACGTCCGCAAAGCGCAGCTCCGGAACACCGCTTTGGCGAACGCCCTGCAGATCGCCCGAGCCGCGCCTGCGCAGGTCTTCCTCGGCGATGCGAAAGCCATCGGTCGTGCCGGCCAGCATTCGCAGCCGATCCACGACCGCAGTATCCACCGAGGACGTGAGGAAAAAACAGTGCGCCTGCGCGCTCCCCCGTCCCACCCGGCCGCGCAATTGATGAAGCTGGGCCAGACCGAAGTGCTCGGCGTCTTCGACAATCATGAGGTTCGCGCCGGGCAAGTCGACGCCCACCTCGACCACCGTGGTCGACACCAGGACATCCAGGGAATGCGCACGAAAAGCATCGAGCACGGCACGCTGCCTCTCGGGCGAAAGCTGGCCGTGCAGGACGCCGATGCGAGCCGGGGCCAGCGTCGCGCGCAGCTCGCGGGACAACGCTGACACGGAGGCGCGGACGACGTCGGCATCCTTTGACTCCTCGTCTTCGTCGCGCTCGACGATGGCCGGGCAAACGACCAAGGCCTGACCTCCCGCTCCGAGGGCGTCCCTCACCATCTCATACGAACGTTTGCGCAGATCCGGGCCGACGCAAACCTCGGAGAGCACCGGCTTGCGACCAGGCGGCAAAGCATCCAGGGTGACGAGGTCCAGGTCACCGTAGAGAGTCAGGGCGAGGGATCGCGGGATAGGCGTAGCGGAAAGCACGAGCAGGTGCGGGACCATGCCGTTTTGCGCGGCGATTTGCCAGGTGTTTTGCTCGGTGTCTTGCTCGGCCTCTTGCATCCGGCGAAGGCGGGCCCGCTGACGAACGCCGAAGCGATGCTGTTCGTCGACGATAGCCAGCGCCAGGCATGAAAGTCGCAAACGATCTTCCAAAAGGGCGTGCGTGCCAACGATGAGATCCAGCTCACCGGCCTCTGCCGCATCGAGAACGCGACGGCGCGACGCCGAATCCAGGGCGGAATGAAGCAAGCCGCAGCGTAAGCCGACGCGCGCGCTCCACGCCGAGAGAGTCTGAAAGTGCTGCTCGGCAAGCACTGACGTTGGCGCCATGAGCAGCGTTTGTCCGCCACCGCGAGCGGCATGGAGACTGGCCGCGAAGGCCACCGCGGTCTTTCCGCTCCCCACGTCGCCCTGAAGCAGACACTGCATGGGCTCGCCCGCTTCCAACGACGCGAAGATCGTACCCACCGCGCGCTCTTGCGCGCCCGTGAGCACGAACGGCAGGGCCGAGGCCAACTCGACCAGGACACGATGCCGATCGACCATCGTCGCGGGTGCCTGCCGTTTGGCAATACGCCGCCGCTCGAGAGCGAGTCCCGCCTGCAGGATGAAAAGCTCTTCGAAGGCGAAGCGCCGGTGGGCTGGCGACGTGCCCGTGACGAGGGCCGCGATCTCGCCGTCGCCCAGCGATGCCGGCGGCTGATGCAAGAACGTGAAGGCCGCTGCCGCGTCGGGGAGTTCCAGCCGAGCGCGCACCTCGGACGGCAAACAATCCTCAGCACGGATGCCCACGGCCGACACGGCAGCAACGACGATCTTCTCGACGGTACGGCCAGGAACGCCCTCGATGCGCGGATAGTGCGCCCGAATGCCCACGCTGCCGACTTCGTCGAGCCGGGCCGTCACGTTGCTGGGATGAATCAGCTCGCCTTCGCCCTCGTCGTTTCGTCGCAGCTTTCCCGCCAAGGCAACCTGCTTGCCCTTCTCGTAGGCCTTGGCCATACCGGAATGCGGGCGAAACCAGCGCGCGCGCAACATGGCGCCGCCGTCTTCGATGAAGACGTCCAGCAAGCGACGAAAGAATCGGTGCACGCGAACGACCCTGCCGCGCACCGCCACCGCAGTTCCCTCTGGCAGGCCCGACAGCTCGGCCACGCCGAAGACGCGACGGTAGTCGTCATACTCCGTCGGAAAGAAATACAGAACGTCGCGAATACAGTGCAGGCCTCGCTCGGCTAGGCGTCCGGCCGTGATCGGTCCAGCGCCGGCCAGCGCGGCGACGGGGCCGTCGGCGGTCAGGGCCGAGCTAGTTGAACGTGAACTTGAGCTGGTAGTCGCAGATCGAATAGACGTCACCCTCTTCGATCTTCCGCGCTTCGATGCGCTCGCCGTTGAAGTCGATGCCGTTGGTCGAACCGAGATCCTTGATGTAGTACGAACCGGCACGGCGAATCACCGCGGCGTGCTTGCGAGAAATGTTGCCGTCGCGAATGGGAAGATCCGAGGTCTTGGCGCCGCGGCCGATGATGAACTGATCTTTGTCGATGATGTATTTCTGGTTGCCGAAGACGAGGTAGAGCGGCGGCATCGGAATATCACCAGGACCGGCCGCCGGGAGGGGCGACGATTGCGCCGCCGGAGACATCGGCCGCCCAGCGAAGTGCGCCGTCATGCGAGCAGCCGGCAAAGGCGGCGGCATCGCAGGCGTCGGCATCGCAGGTGACCGCCCGGCCTCCGGTACGAACAGCCCCGACGCCTGTGCGTCGGTATCCGGCCCGGCGAAGTAGCCCTTCGACTCGGCAAACGTGCGCATCGCCTCATTGACGAGCTCGTCCACACCGCGATCGAGCGACTCGGACATCTGTTCGAAAATCTGCCAGATGCCGTCCGTGCAATAGAAATGACGAAGCGTTTTGCGATTGGGATCTGTGGCCATCAATCGATCCTTCTCTGTGGCGGCAACTCTAGCCTACTTAGCTTGCAAAAGGGACGCGACCCGCTTGGCCTCCGAGCCAACCGTAACGCCCGACGGGAATCCTTTGATCGTCGCCTTGTCGTCCGCAAGTTTCAGCAAGGCCAGCGCATCCTCCGGTACGCCCACATGACCGTTGGGCTTCGACGGAGGGGGAGCCTCCAGCGCCAACACGGCCGCCATGCGCGCCAACGGCGATGGCGACGTCAACGCCGCCAGCACCTGCGGCTTCGCCTTGGGGCCGACCTTGGTGATGTCCTTGACCAGAAAGTCGACGACGTCGTCGCGCTTGAACGCAAGTTTGGAGGAGAACGCCTGCAGCGCTGGAACAATAGCCGCTTCCTTGCCGACCTCCAAGGCGGCTTCGTGCGCGCGGTAGCGGACGATGTCGTTCTTATCCTCGGCAATGATGCGCAAGAGCCCCTTTTCGGCCTCAGGACCACCGATCTTCTCGATGACACCGAACGCTTCCCCGCGCAGCTCCTTGTTGGCCTTGGAATCACCCGCGATCTTCAGCGCGACCGGCAGCAAGGTCGGGAAGCGCGACTGTTGCAGCGCCTTGGCCGCCGCGATGGCGTCGTCGGTGCTGCCCTTCTGCATTTTGGTGGACAGGAACTCGGCGACTTGCGAGCCGCCGAGGGTGCCCAGCGACAGCCACAGGTCGATGGGCATCTGGCCCTGCGGAATTCGCGACAGGAGCGCCGCACCGCCCTTGTCTCGCGTGGGCTCGTCGCACACCTTGACTAGCAATTCAGCGACGCCTTTGTACGGCGTCTTCGGATCCGCGAGCAGCTTGACCAGCATCGGGCCTGCGGCCGGACCTATCCCCGTGAGCATCTTCTCGAGCGAATGGCGGCCGCCAGCAAAGCGTCCCTGCGATAGATCCTTTTCAATCGAGGCCAAAAGAACGCCGTCGATCCGCTTCTGTTCCTCGGGCGGCGCGTACTGCCGGACGCTGAAAAGCGTGTCCCTCGCCTCGCGAACCTTCGGCACCTGTGGGCTGGACATGCCCTTGATCTCGATGTCGATGAGCGTCTTGAGGATTTCCGAGCGCTCACCAGCTTCCAAAGAAGCCATGATTTCGTCGACCTTTTCCGGCCGACCTATATCGACCAAGGCAGCGGCTGCTTCCGCGCGCAGGCTGGCCGGAACATTTCCGCCGCGCAATGCCGCCTCGATCTTCTCTGGGCCCTTCTGCGTCCCTTTCCACGCCTCAATTCGCTCAGACGAAGCGCTCTCGCAAGCCGAAAGTGCGAACACAAGCAAGGCCGACAACGCCAGTGGTCTCATGATCGTGAGATGTTAGCCACCCGAGGATCGCAGGGTCAAGGTCAACGCGGAGCAGGCCACGGCCGGATTGTTGGTGATGATGCCCGCAACCCCCATGGCCGCCAGCCCAGCCATGCGCTGCGGATGGTCGACGGTCCACACGTTCAGTGCAAAGCCCTGACTGCGCCAAAATGCAACGTTTTCCGGACTGCACAGCACGTCCTCGGGATGAAGCGCAAGCGGACGGAGGAGCGGCGCCAGCCACGACGTACGCAGCGGCCACGGACGGGAAAAGCGACGCGCCCGCTCGAACAACAAGCCGACCGGCACCATCGGACGGATTTGCTTCCAGTACCAGAGCGCGGCCGGATGGAAGGACGAAACCAGGACCCGGCCATGCGCATCCGCTCGGTCCACCACGTCGGCCACGGCTTCGATCAGCGCACGGCAGCCCTCGGGAAGAAGACCCTCGCACTTGAGCTCGATATTGACCAGCGCGGGCGGAGGGAGCGCCGCCAGGACCTCGTCCAGCGTCGGAATGGTCCCGCCTCCGCGCAGCTGCACTTTCTGCAGGAGGCGCCAGGGCGTCTCGCTGATGCGTCCACTGCGGCCCGCCAACCGCGCCAGGTCGCCGTCATGAAACACCACCACCTCGCCGGATGCACAACGTTGGACGTCAAGCTCAACACCGTCCGCGCCGTCCGCCATGGCGCGGGTGAAGGCCGCCACGGTATTCTCTGTCTCGATGGCACTGGCGCCGCGATGACCGAACACGAGCGGCGGCGCGCCCTGCTTTGGGCAAAAGAGGCTCGTTTCGGAGGACGGACACACCATTGCGCTCCTGGTTTATAGCGCGCGGCAGCCTCTCCGCGCTAAACTTCGCCGATGTTAAAGTCATTGCCAAACAGGCGCGGCCTGGTCTCCTTCGCCTGCCTCGCCCTCCTGCTTGGCTGCGCCCACGGCACCCGAAAACGCGTTCCCGTAACACCGGCGAGCCGCGCCCTCTCCGACGAGGTCAATGCCCTCGCCCCGATCACCTGCGAAGAGGACTATTTCGAGGCGAAGCTGCTCTACGAGGCGCTGCCCGAGGAAGCGGTCCAACGACTCGGCTTGCGCGGCAAGCTGCTCGAGTATTTGCTCGGCCCCATCGCCGCCCTCGACGCGAACGAGCTGCGCCGTAATCCCTCCGTGCTCGGAAACGAAGACGACTTCGATCGCCTCCAGGACTCGTTTCGCAGCGCCCTCGATCTCTTCTCGCCCAAAGCACTTTGGGAAAAGGACGGCTTGCGTCTTGGCGAACGCGAGCGCGCGCTCCTGCAGGGCTCGGCCAAGCTCTTGGTCGCGGCCTATTCGCCACGCGGGAACGAGCTGCCGGTGGCGACGGCGCTTTTCGTCTTGCAATCGGCCGACGCCGGCAACAAGGAATGGCTCTCCCGCCTCGATCAGCTCTTCGCCTGGCTCGACAGTGCCGCCCAGCTTGGACCCGGACCGAGCGGGCCTCGGCGCACGGTGAGCACGGCCGACATCCTCGAGAACGTCGCTACCGTGTGGCCGGCCCCCGTGGTTCTCGATCGCTTGTCGCGACTCATCTTC
>Ga0265313_10004836_pt1 | contig 10128 bp, 7 predicted proteins | sample 4123metaG_FD_203122 | JGI IMG/M metagenome (GOLD analysis project Ga0265313, IMG submission 203122) | Rhizosphere microbial communities from Carex aquatilis grown in University of Washington, Seatle, WA, United States - 4-1-23 metaG | ecosystem: Host-associated > Plants > Roots > Rhizosphere >...
CCCGGCGAGCCGCTCTTTACCCTCGACAAGGGCGGCTGGGACATTCCGGCCCTGCACCAGCTGCTGGAAAATTCCCTGAACGACAAGACCGTGGTGGAAGGCTTCCTGGTCGAACAGGAATTTCCCCGCATCGGCCACCGCATCTTCCTGCTGCATGCCTGCAAGATGCTGGGCGCCGGCAAGGACCGCGGCATGATCCTGCTGGGCTTCGAGGACATCACCGAGCGGCGCGCCGACGAACTGGAAAAGGCCGAGCTGCAGGCCCGCACCGCCGATCTGCTGCAGCAGAAGGAAATGCTGCTGCAGGAAATGCAGCACCGCATCGTCAACAGTCTGCAGATCATCGCCAGCATCCTGATGCTGAAGGCCCGCGCCGTCACCTCGGAGGAAACCCGCCAGCATCTGCAGGACGCCCATCGCCGCGTCATGTCGGTGGCCGCGGTGCAGGAGCATCTGCACAGTTCCGGCCGCGCCGACCTGATCGAGATCGGGCCCTACCTGGAAAAACTCTGCGCCTCGCTGGCGGAATCCATGATCGGGGAAAGCCGCCCCGCGACTCTCGATGTCAAGTCGGACCGGGGCGCCATGCCGTCGGCGGACGCCGTCAGCCTGGGCCTGATCGTCACCGAACTGGTGATCAACGCCCTGAAATATGCCTTTCCCGACCAGAACAAGATCGCCACCGTGACGGTGCGATACGAGATCAACGGCGCCGACTGGAAGCTGTCGGTGACCGACAATGGCATCGGCCGCCCCGAAAAAGGCGGCCCGCCCGCCAAGGGCGGCCTGGGCACCAGCCTGGTGCGGGCGCTGGCGCAGCAGCTGGAGGCCCAGGTGGCCACGATCAGCAGCCCGGCCGGCATGAGCGTGTCGGTCACCCATGCCACGTTCGTCTCGCGTCCGGCGGCCTGACAGGCGGCGGGGAACTATTTGCCGCCGCTGCGGGTTACAACAGGGCGCGTAGAACGAACGCCGAACTCTTTGGCACACGCGCTCCCCCTTCGGGGCATCTCAAAGGCCGTCCCAGTGAACAGGAAAACAATGCTCGTCGCAGCGGTTGCGCTGCTGGCTGCCGTGTCGGGCGCTTCGGCGCAGACGCAGCCGGAGGCCTATGCCGGCGATCTCAAAGTCACCCTGCTGGGAGGCTGGAGCGGCCACCGCGCCGTGACCGCCAATGGCGTCCGCGAGATCAGCAATGACGGCTTCAATGCCGGCGGCCGGCTCGAATACGGCTTGCCGGGCAGGGGCCTTTCGGACTTTTCCGTCGCCATCGACATGTATTCCAACCAGGTCGGCTTTGGCGCCGCCGCGGCCGGCACCGATCTCAATACCTCCAGCCTGATGGCCGACCTGCTTTACCATCTGCCCACCGGCTCGCCTTTCGGCTTTTATGCCGGCGCCGGCGCGGGCGCGGTGCATGACAATCTGGACGGCGTCCTGCATGGCGCCTCCACCGTGCTGGGCTGGCAGGTGCTGGGCGGCGTCCAGTATGCGCTGAGCCAGCACACCAACCTGATCGCCGAATACCGCTACCAGAACGCCCCCAGCACCAGCATCGGCGGCGCGGGCATGGTTGGAAATGTCAGCCACGGCGTTTCCTTCGGCGTGAAGTTCAGCCTCTAGAACCCGGCTTTCCCGACGACACGCGGCCGGACCGGGCGGTTGCCGCCCCGGGCCGGGCTTTGCTATGGACAGGCGGGGTTCATTGCTGTCCTGACTTTCCTTCCGTGTCTGAGACAGGCAGCGCCGCTTGAGGGGCCGCATGAGCAAGCCGCGCGTCGTCATCCTGGGTGCCGGATTCGGCGGCCTGGAATTGTCCACCCTGTTGTCGGAGGCGCTGGGCGAGGGTGTTGCCGTCACCCTGATCGACAAGGCCGACGCCTTCCTGTTCGGCTTTTCCAAGCTGGATATCCTGTTCGGCCATGACACGGCGGCCAGGGCGCGCATGCCCTACCGCAATTTCGTCAAGCCGGGCGTGACGCTGCTGAAGGAGACGGTGACCGCCATTGATCCGGCGGCGCGGCGCGTCACCACCGATGCCGGGGTGCATGACGCCGACTATCTGGTGGTGGCGCTGGGGGCGGATTACGACATCGCCGCCACGCCGGGCCTCGACACGGCCAATGAATTCTATTCCGTGGCGGGCGCGGAAAAGCTTGCCGGAATTCTGCCTGGCTTCACCCGCGGCAAGGCGCTGATCGGGGTCTGCGGCGCGCCCTACAAATGCCCGCCCGGTCCCAGCGAATGCGCCCTGATGCTCCATGATTATCTTTTGCAGCGCGGCGTGCGCCAGGATTGCGAGATCGCTTTCGTGCTGCCGCTTTCCAGCCCGGTGCCGCCTTCGCCGGAAACCTCGCGGGCACTGGAAGCGGCTTTCGCCGAACGGGGCATCGCCTTTCATCCGGGGCGGCGGGTGAACGCCATCGAAGGCAAGACCGCCATCCTCGATGACGGCGCGCGGATGGAGTTCGATCTCTTCCTGGGCGTGCCGCGCCATCATGTGCCCCAGCCGGTGCTGGACAGCGGGCTGGCGGAAGGCGGCTGGATCGCCGTCAATCCCCGCACCCTGGAAACGAAATTCCCGAATGTCTATGCCGTGGGCGACGGCGCCAACACCGGCACGCCCAAGGCCGGCGTCTTCGCCGAAGGCGCCGCCAAGGCCGTGGCCAGCGGCTTGATCGCCCGGCTGCGCGAAGCCGGCCAGGCCCGCGAATATGACGGCTTCGGCACCTGCTATATCGAGTTCGGCGGCGGGCGCATCGGCAAGGTGCAGGTGGATTTCTTCTCCGGTCCCAAGCCCGTCGGCACCTATCATGAGCCGTCGGTGGAACTGCGCGCCGACAAGAAGGAATTCGGCGCCAGCCGCCGCGCCCGCTGGTTTGGCATGTGAGGGGGTTTGGCATGTAAACCCGGCGTTGAGGCCCCGCCCGCCCTGGGATAGCCTTGCCCCAACAAAAGAACGATAGGGGAGGGCCTGATGCACAAACGCGATTTCCTGGCGGCCGGTCTTGGTCTGGGGGCGGGACTGGCCGCTTCGGCCCTGTTGCAGCCGGCCCGCGCCCAGGCCCCGGCCGGTGGCGGACGCCGCGCCATTCCCAGCCGCAGGGCACGCACCACGCGGCTGTTCAAGGCGCCCGACATCTATCCCAACGCCCTGGCGATCGCGCCGGAAGGCCTGTGGATCGGCCAGCAGAAGAATGCCGAAACGCAAGCCTCCAGCGGCAGCATGTCGGAAGCCGCCTGGCTGGTGGACTGGAACGGCAAGCTGCTCAAGACCCTGCAGACCAATTCGCGCAACACCTCGGGCATGGCCTATGGCGACAATTGCGTCTGGATGGGCGCCAATGCCGCGCCATACGGCGTCTTCCAGGTGGACGGGGCGGGCAAGGAACTCAGCCACCGCCAGATTCCCATGAGCCTCAACGACCAGGGCGGCGGCTGTCACGGCCTGCAATGGCATGACGGCAAATTGTGGATCGCGGCCCTGCGCCTGGGCGGGGCGCTGCGGGTCGATCCCCGCACCTGGGCGCCGGAAGTGCTGATCCCCATCCAGTCGCCGGAAAAACCGCGCCTGCACGACATCACCTTCGACGACAATGGCGACATGTGGATCATCACCGGCACCAATTCGACCGGCCCGCAGGACGCCCATGCCGGCCTCAGCAAGTATGACGGCAAGACCGGCCAGCTGCTGATGACGGCCGATTTCGAGCCCGGCTCCTGCGATCCGCACGGCCTGGTCTGGCATGACGGCAGGCTGGTGAGCTGCGACGCCGGGATCCATCCCGGCTGGCCGGACAAGGCCAGTCCCAGTTACGGCTGGATTTTCAGCATCGAGATAGTGTAGCTCCGTGACATGAATTTTCTTCCGCATGACTGGCAGGACGCGCTTCTGCTCGGCCGCATCGATCTGGGCGAAGGCCCCACCCCCATCCTGGTCAACAAGGGCGAGGTGATCGACGTCTCGCGCAGCGCACCGACCGTTTCGGCCCTGCTCAACGGCTGGAACGGCTTCGTGCCGAAAGGCAGGTCGCTGGGCGCCATCGGCGATCTCGGCTTCAAGCCGCATTGGCAAGGCGATCGCCGGTTGCTGGCGCCGGTGGACCTGCAATGCATCAAGGCGGCGGGCGTCACCTTCGCGGTTTCGGCGCTGGAGCGGGTGATCGAGGAGCGCTGCCGCGGCGACGCCGCCAAGGCCCAGGCCGTGCGCGCCGACCTCACGGCGCGTGTCGGCGCCGATATCAGAAGCGTCAAGCCCGGCTCGCCGGAGTCCGCCAAACTGAAGGCGGCGCTGATCGCCGACGGCCTGTGGTCGCAATATCTGGAAGTCGCCATCGGCCCCGACGCCGAGGTCTTCACCAAATGCCCGCCGCTGGCGGCGGTGGGCTGGGGCGCGGAAATCGGCATCCGCTCCGATTCCACCTGGAACAATCCCGAGCCGGAAGTGGCCATCGTCTGCGACAGCCAGGCGCGCGAACTGGGCGCGACGCTGGGCAACGACGTCAATCTGCGCGACTTCGAGGGCCGCAGCGCGCTCCTGCTGGGCAAGGCCAAGGACAACAATGCTTCCACCAGCCTGGGGCCGTTCATTCGCCTGTTTGACGACAGCTTCAGCATGGATCATGTGCGCCAGGCGGTGATCGAGCTGACCATCGAGGGAACGGACAATTACCGGCTGGAAGGCAAAAGCACGATGGCGCAGATCAGCCGCGATCCCAGCGAGCTCTGCCGCCAGACCCGCAGCGAGCATCAATACCCCGACGGCTTCTGCCTGTTCCTGGGGACGCTGTTCGCCCCCACCCAGGACCGGGACGAGCCGGGGCGCGGCTTCACCCACAAGGTCGGCGACCTGGTAAAGGTTTCCACGCCCAAATTGGGGACATTGGAGAACCGGGTCACCACCTCCAAGGCGGCCCCGCCCTGGACCTTCGGCATCGGCGCGCTGATGGGCAATCTTGCCAAACGGGGCCTGCTCGCCTCCTAATGCGCCGCCCTGCGGAAACGCCTGGCAGCCCATGTTCCAGGCGCAGACCGGCGCCCCGCCGGAAGCGGTTGATCAAACATGGAATCCGATTAAGTACCCCTGACCATTCGACCCGGAGACATCCATGACGGCACCCAAACTCACCCATTTCATCGGCGGCAAGGAAGTCTCGGCCGCCACGCCGCTGGAGAGCCTCAACCCCTCCAACACCAATGAAGTGATCGCCACCTTCCCGGAAGGCACCGCCGAAGACGTCAACGCCGCGGTCGAAGCGGCGCGCAAGGCGCAGCCGGCCTGGGCCGCCGCTTCGCCGGAAGTGCGCTCCGATGTGCTGGACAAGGCGGGCAGCCTGATCCTGGAGCGCAAGGAAATCATCGGCAAGTTGCTGGCGCGCGAGGAAGGCAAGACCCTGCCGGAAGCCATCGGCGAGACCGCCCGCGCCGGCCGCATCCTCAAATATTTCGCCGGCGAGGCGCTGCGCCGCCATGGCCAGAACCTGGAATCCACCCGCCCCGGCGTCGAGGTCCAGACCTATCGCGAAGCGGTGGGCGTGTTCGGCCTGATCGCGCCCTGGAATTTCCCCATCGCCATTCCCGCCTGGAAGCTGGCCCCGGCGCTGGCCTTCGGCAACACGGTGGTGCTCAAGCCCGCCAATCCCACGCCCGCCACCGCCCATGCGCTGATCTCGGTGCTGCATGAAGCCGGCGCGCCGGCCGGCGTGGTCAACATGGTGCTGGGCCGCGGCAATGTCGGCGACGCCATCGCCAAGCATCCCGATGTCAACGGCATCTCCTTCACCGGCTCGCAGACGGTCGGCGCCAAGGTGGCGCTGGCGGCGGTTTCCCGCCAGGCGCGGGTGCAGATGGAAATGGGCGGCAAGAATCCGCTGGTGGTGATGGACGATGCCGAGTTCGACCGCGCCGTGCAGATCGCGGTGGATGGCGGCTATTTCGCCACCGGCCAGCGCTGCACCGCTTCGTCGCGCGTCTTTGTGCAGGAAGGCGTCTACGACAAGTTCATCGCCGCCGTCGCCGAACGCGCCAAGGCGCTGAAGGTGGGCGATGCGCTCGATCCTTCCACCCAGATGGGGCCGGCGGTGACCGATGTGCAGCTCAAGGGCAATCTGGATTATGTCGGCATCGCGCTGAAAGAGGGCGGGCGCCTTCTGGCCGGCGGTCCGGAAGGGCTGAAGCTGGCCAATCCCGGCCATTACATGAGCCCGACCCTGATCGTGGACACCCAGCCCGGCGACACCATCAACCAGGAGGAAGTCTTCGGTCCCGTCGTCTCCGTGGTGAAGTTCAAGAGCTATGACGAGGCGCTGGCGCTCTGCAACGCCGGCAATTTCGGCCTTTCCGCCGGCATCGTCACCACCAGCCTGAAATACGCCCGCCACTTCCAACGCAACGTCAAGGCCGGCATGGTGATGATCAATTTGCCGACGGCGGGCGTGGACTATCATGTCCCGTTCGGCGGCAGCCGCGGCTCGTCCTATGGCCCGCGCGAGCAGGGTTTCGCGGCGGTGGAGTTCTACACCACCATCAAGACGGCCTATTCCTTCTCCTGAAGGATTTTCGGAACGCAAAAGGCCCCGGTGCAAACCGGGGCCTTTTTGTTTATAGACCGCGCCAATGGTTGCTCCGCTTCTTCATCTCAAGGATATCAGGCTCGGTTTCGGCGGCGTGGCCCTGCTGGACGGCGCCGAGCTGGCGGTCAGCCCACGCGACCGGCTGTGCCTGGTGGGGCGCAACGGCTCGGGCAAATCCACCCTCTTGAAGATCGCCGCCAATCTGATGGAGCCGGACAGCGGCACCCGCTTTGCCCAGCCCGGCGCCGCCATCCGCTATCTGCCGCAGGAGCCGGACCTTTCCGGCTACGAAAGCACCGGCGCCTATGTCGAAGCCGGGCTGGCGGAAGGCGATGATCCCGACCGCGCCTTCTACCTGCTGGGGTCGCTGGGCCTGACCGGCGAGGAAAATCCCGCCACGCTTTCCGGCGGCGAGGCCCGGCGCGCCGCGCTGGCCCGCGTGCTGGCGCCGCGCCCCGATGTGCTGCTGCTGGACGAGCCCACCAACCATCTCGACCTGCCCGCCATCGAATGGCTGGAAAGCGAGCTGGCGGGCATGGCCGCCGCGCTGGTGCTGATCAGCCATGACCGTCGCTTCCTGGAAACCCTGAGCCGCGCCACCGTCTGGCTGGACCGCGGCCAGGCGCACCGGCTGGAGCGCGGCTTCGCCCATTTCGAGGCCTGGCGCGACGAAAAGCTGGCGCAGGAAGAGGTCGAGCGTCACAAGCTGGAACGCCGCATCGCCGAGGAAGAGCACTGGATGCGCTATGGCGTCACCGCCCGGCGCAAGCGCAATGTCGGGCGGCTGGAAAGATTGCGCGGCATGCGCAAGGAGCGGCGCGAGCAGTTGCGTCAGCTCGGCAACGTGAAAATGGAAGCGGCGGAGGGCGGCGCCGGCGGCACCAAGGTGATCGACGCCAAGGGCGTGTCGTTCGCCTATGGCGATCGCGAGATCGTCAAGGACTTCAATCTGCGCATCCATCGCGGCAATCGCATCGGCGTGGTGGGGGCGAACGGCGCGGGCAAGACCACCCTGCTGAAGCTGCTGCTGGGCGAACTGTCACCGCAGAAGGGCAACGTCAAGCTGGGGCAGGGGCTGCAGATCGCCCAGCTCGACCAGGGCCGCGGCAAGCTGCATCCGGAACAGTCGCTGGCCGCCGCCGTCACGGACGGTTCGGGCGATACGGTGATGGTGGCGGGCAAGCCGCGCCATGTGATGAATTACCTGCAGGATTTTCTTTTCACGCCGCAGCAGGCCCGCACGCCGGTCAAGGTGCTGTCGGGCGGCGAACGGGCGCGGCTGCTGCTGGCCAAGCTGTTCGCCACGCCCTCCAACTTCCTGGTGCTGGACGAGCCGACCAACGATCTGGATCTCGAAACCCTGGACCTGCTGGAGGAAGTGATCGCCGACTATCCCGGCACGGCGCTGATCGTCAGCCATGACCGCGATTTCCTGGACCGGGTGGCGACCCAGATCGTGGCGGCGGAAGGGGCGGGGCGCTTCGCCGAATATGCCGGGGGCTATTGCGACATGCTGGCGCAGCGGGCGCCGAAGGCGCAAGCAGCCCGGACCAAGACGCCCAGAAAGGCGGCGCCGGAGCGGCCGAAAAAAGACCGGCCGGTGAAAATGAACTTTTCCGACGCCCATGCCCTGAAAGCGCTGCCGGAGCAGATCGCGGCGGCGCAACGCGAAATCGCCGCCCTGGAGCGGCAGCTTGCCGATGCCGGGTTTTATGCCCGGGATCCTGGCGCTTTCGCGGAACTGTCGGGGAAAATGGCGGCCCTGCGGGCGCAAAAGGATGCCGACGAGGAACGCTGGCTGGCCCTGGAAATGCTGCGGGAAGAGCTGTCCCAGCGTTAACAATCCGGAACGGGCCCGGTCCTGCCGCGTTTTCACGGTGAGGCTCAGAAGGCAAAGTTCCATGAAACGCGCTGCCCTTGCCGGATTTGTCGCCGGCGCCGCCATGGCGATCGGTGGGGCGCTGGGCGCCGTTTCCACGCTCAGCGATTCCCACCCGTTGCTCGATCCCAATTCGGACGTCAGCAATCCGATGATCGACGGGCAGGCGATGCTGGCCGACCATGACCTGATGTCCAACCTGGCGGCTTCGCCGCAGCACCGCAAGCTGGCGGCGGCGCTGCAGGAGTCCGGCATCGGCGCGGCGCTGAAGGGCAATGGGCTGTTCACGATCTTCGCCCCGGTAGACGCCGCCTTCACCACCGAAGGCGCCGCCGGCAACAAGGCGCAACTGGCGCACCGCATCGGCTATCTGGTGGTGCCGGGCCGCTACGATTCCCGCGCCCTGCTGGAAGAGATCGGCCAGGGCGGCGGCACGGTGAAGATGCGCACCCTGGATGGCGGCGTCTTGACCGCCACCCTGAACGGGCCGACCAACATCCTCTTGATGGACGAGCGCGGCCGCACCGCCGACATCGCCATCTATGACGTGCGTTCGAAGAACGGCGTCATCATGGTGATCGATCACATGGCCGAACCTTCGGGTCCGCCCAAGCAAGTGGCGATGAACTAGGCGGCCTTCCCGTCTTCCAGCAGACCCCGGCCTTCCAATAGCGCTTCGATCCCGGGATCCCGCCCGCGAAAGGCGCGATAGGCGGCGGCGAAGTCGCGGGTGCCGCCGGCGGAATAGACATATTCATAAAGACGCGCCGCCAGGGCGGGATCGAAGATGTCGCCCGTTTCCTTAAAGGCCTTGAAGCCGTCGGCATCCAGCACTTCGGCCCAGAGATAGGCGTAATAGCCGGCGCAGTAGCCGTCGCCGCCGAAGATATGGCCGAAATGGCGGGCGGCGTGGCGAGGGGCGATTTCCTGCGGCATGCCGATCTTTTCCAGCGCCCGCGCCTGCGCCGTGCCGGCGTCCACGCCGGCATGGAATTCCATGTCGATGAAGGCCGAGGCCAGGAATTCCACCGTGGCGAAACCCTGGTTGAAATTGCGCGCGACCAACAGCTTGTCCAGCAGCGCGCGCGGCATCGCCTCGCCGGTCCGGTGATGGCGGGCGAAGCGGGTGAGGATCTCCGGCTGCTCCAGCCAATGCTCGTAAAGCTGCGACGGCAGCTCGACGAAATCGCGCGCCACATTGGTGCCGGAAAGACGCGGGAATGTCACGCGGCTGAGCAGCCCGTGCAGGGCATGGCCGAACTCATGGAACAGGGTGCGGGCATCGTCGAAGGAGAGCAGGCTGGGCTCGGCCTTGGCGAAATTGCAATTGTTGAGGATGATGGGCAGCACCGCGCCGTCCAGGCCCTGCTGGTCGCGCAGCGCGCTCATCCAGGCGCCGCCCTGCTTGGACGGGCGGGCGAAATAATCGCCATAGAACAGGCCGATGACCTGGCCTTCGCGCGCCACCTCCCAGACCCGCACATCGGGATGATAGACCGGGATATCGCGGCGTTCGCGAAAGGAAAGGCCGAAGAGCTTTTCCGCCGTGAAGAAGGCGGCCTCGATCATCCGCTCGAGCGAGAAATAGGGCCGCAAGGCAGATTCATCGAAATCATAAAGCCGCGCCCGCAGTTTTTCGGCGTAATAGCGCCAGTCCCAGGGGGCGAGGCGGAAATT
>Ga0265313_10004837_pt1 | contig 10127 bp, 8 predicted proteins | sample 4123metaG_FD_203122 | JGI IMG/M metagenome (GOLD analysis project Ga0265313, IMG submission 203122) | Rhizosphere microbial communities from Carex aquatilis grown in University of Washington, Seatle, WA, United States - 4-1-23 metaG | ecosystem: Host-associated > Plants > Roots > Rhizosphere >...
GTCGCATCGAGCTCGGCATCGCCGACGGCGGCTTCGCCATGCTCACCGGCGATCCGGGCACCGGCAAAAGCATCGCCCTGCGCCTTCTCGCCGAGCGTCTTCGCGCTTTGCCCGACGTCCTGGTCGGCACCGTCGAGCACCCCCAGAGTCGGACCATGGACTTCTATCGCGAGCTCGGCGACCTCTTCGCGGTACCGCTCGCTTCCCACAACCGGTGGGCAGGCTTCAAGGCCCTGCGCGCTCGCTGGAGCGATCACATCGCCTCCAGCCGCTGCCGCCCCGTCCTCATCATCGATGAAGCGCAGGAAGCCCTCACCACCGTGCTCTGCGAGCTGCGCATTCTGGCCAGCAAAGAGCTCGATTCCAAACAGCTTCTTTGCGTCGTCTTCGCCGGTGATGCACGATTGCCCGAGCGCCTTCGCTCGCCCGATCTCTTGCCCCTCGGCTCGCGCATTCGCCGCCGGCTCGCCCTCGATTACGCCTCACGCGACGAGCTGCTCGCCTGCCTCGACCACCTGCTCGCCTCCGCCGGCAATCAATCGCTGATGACCAGTGAGCTTCGCGTCACGCTGGCCGATCACGCTGCCGGAAACTACCGCGTCCTCATGAATCTCGCCGACGAGCTGCTCGCCGTCGCCGCCGACCGCGAGCTACCACGGCTCGACGAGAAGCTCTTCCTGGAAGTCTTCGCCCAAGCGCCGAAACCCAAGCCCCCCGCCTCGGCCCGCAAACGATGACCGTCGACGAGTTCCGTCGCCTGCTCATCGCTCCCGAACTCATCGTCCTCGACGTCGCCGACGCCGCTCTGCTCGCGCTCGAACGCTCCCTCGTGCTCGAGCACCCACTGGTGTGCGACCCGACCTCCGACGATGACCCGCTCGTCCGGCGTCGTGCACGCGATGTCCTGCGCTCGACGGCACGGCTTCTCCGGGCCCTGCGCGCTTACCGCGGCGTTGTTCTCAGCATCGTCCGAGAAGCTGACTTCCAGGACGACCCGTTTTGAATCCGGCCACTCGACCCCCAATCTTCTCGACCGCTCTCCCCTTAAACAACGTGATGCCGCTCACCGCTGCGCGGACGCAGCCCGGGCCAAGCGCATGCTGGAAGCTCTCGCTCGACAGCTCGAACGCAAGCACCCCGCCGCAGCCGGTTCGCTGCGCGAAGGGCTCGACGAGACGCTCACGGTGCTCCGATTCGACCTGCCCGATGGGCTGATGCGCACGCTGGCGACTACCAACCCGATCGAATTCCTCAACAGCCGCATCCGCAAGACCACGCACAACGTCACGCGCTGGGAGGGCGGCGAGATGGTCCTTCGATGGCTCTCGGTGGCCCTTGTCGAGGCGTCCAAGACCTTCCGCAAGCTGCGTGGCTACCAGGCAATGCCCAAGCTCGTCGCCGGGCTCCGGGCTCACGACGTCCAGCTCGAGCCCAAGTCCGTTGACGGCTCCAAGAGAGCCGCGTAATCGCATTGTACACCGCCACCCAAATTCAACAGCCCGCGGGACGTCGCCGCGATGACGATCCGATAATGCTAACCTACGGACCATCGGGTTGGGCGATGACCGTGAAGATGGCCAACTGTGTGATTACTTACTCCACAATCATCGAGAAATAGACAATGGCGACAGACGCGACCCGGGAATTGCGGAAGCTGGCGGACGGCTTCGCGGCTCGAATCACACTCGAGGGCCGCACGCGGAAGGATTTTTTGCTTGAGAAATGCAGCAACGAAGCGGACGCGCGGGCCCGATGCTCAGCACTGGGCTCGATTGCGGCGCGGCTGCGCAAGGCCGGCCGTAGCGGCGACATCAAAGACATCATGATCATGGGGCAAAGGCGGGGCGTTCCTGGAAGGCCGTCTGCGACGCGGTCGATACCTTGTGCGGTGGGAACGTCCGCGAAAAGGGTGAGCCCGCAAGCACGCTTCACTCGGTACTTGACTGATGGATCAAGGGCGACCTCTGGCGCCAGTTTCCAGACTCCGTGAGCCTGATGCGTTCGGCGCGGCGAGACGTCTCGCTGATGAAACAGATCGCGCCCGAATTTCTCGACCTGCCCTTGCGTGCCTGGGATGCGAGCACGTACCACGAGGTCATGCGACAGTTCCTGCCGGGGCTCGCCTCTGGGAGCCGCCGCCACGTTGCGCGGCTACTGCACCGATCCTTCGCGCTCGCCGTCGAGCCGCTAAACCTACTCACGAGCAACCCCATTCCGCGCATGCCGAAGATCAGACGCGACAAGCTGCTGGCCACACTCCTACCGGGGCACCCGGCGGCCATCGGCGCGGCCGTCGGGAAGGTCGACCTTGGCTACCGCCACCTCTGGTGCTTTCTGTCCGAGACGGGATGGCGTATCAGCCGGTGCACGGGAAAGATCGAAGACGAGGGGCCGGACGGCAGCAACACGGACGTCCCACCGCTCTACTGGCGAGACATCATGTGGGAGCGGGAGATGGTGTTCCTTGGCGAGACGAAGACGACGGCGGCCGTCGAGGTGCCACTTGATCCAGAGACGCTTGCCGGGCTCGCCGCTTGGCGCGAGCGGTCGCCATGCAACGGTAGCGACGATCGAGTGTTCGTGACGACGGACGGCTCTCCCATCGCCTACAACCATGCGGCCGAGACGTTCCGCGAGCATCTTCAGTTGGCCGGTATCACATGCGACACGGACCCCGACCAATTCCCGGTGGGTGAGGAGCTTGCGCATCGCCTACGCATTCGCGCCCACGAGCTACGAGGGTTTTTCGTGAGCGCTAGCCTCGCGGAAGGAAAAAGCGACACGTGGGTGATGGAACGCACGCTCCACAAGACCCGCAGCATGGTCGACCACAACCGCCGCAAGGTGGCCCACTTCCGCAAGCACGGCCCCATTATTCCGGCCGTCGAGGCGGTTCCCCAAGCTAGGTTCATTCCCCCGCGCATTACCCTAAAATCATCAGGCCCCTTGGCGGAATCGGCAGACGCAGCGGATTTAAAATCCGCAACCCGAAAGGGTGTCCGGGTTCAAACCCCGGAGGGGCCACATGCCTTGTTTTCTCGGTCGGAACGAAACGGAACGGATGCCGTGTCCGAGGCGGTAAACAACCCCATTTGCAGCCATGTTTGCAGGCCGGAAGCAGAGACCTTACAGGCGGCCGTCGACGGGCTGACAAGGGCGCTTGGAACGGCGCCGGACGAGGCGATTGCCGACCGACGTCGTCTCGCGGCCAAGCGGCAAATCCCGTCCTCCAGCGTGGCGCTCGGCCCTGAACTACGACCTCGCGTTCTCCACTGGCGCAACGGTGCGAATCGATGCTGCCGCAAGGCTCGAACGTCATTACCTTTGATATCGTCCCGAGTGTCCTGAAGTGAGACGAAGCGAGCGGAGAGGTACCTTGCCTGCGACCACGCTCGGCGCGTTCCGCTGTTGCTCGTGGTCGGCGGCGGCCGAGCCGTAGAGGCGCTCACCCGAACGCTACCAGGTTGCGTCTTCGTTCCGGACTTCAGCGCGCAGCGGTGTAGCCGGGAGCCCGGACACCGCCGGACATTGACGGACGGCGGAACGTGGGTGATATTACCCAAAGGTCGGACGGATGATCGTTCTTCTAACGCCTGACGCGCAGCGCGAAGCGGAAGGGTTGCCGCTCACGATGCGAGCCCGGCTGGATGACATCATCGTTCGATTGCGGTGATGGCCCGACGTCTCACGGTGCAAGCCACTGACGGGCGAGTGGAAGGGACACCAGCGCATCCGCATGGGTGACTGGCGAGTCATCTTCCACGTCGTCACCCCGAGCGTCATCGTCATTCGCATCGCGCACCGTTCCAAGGTCTACGAATGAAGGAGCCCCCATGAAGAAGAGCCAAGCCGTTGCCGGAACGTTGACGATCGCCGGAACCGAGTACGTGGTCATTCCGCGCGCGGAGTACTTGAAGCATCTGGGGGGCGTGCCCAAGGGCAGCGTCGAGGCGCTTTCCTTCGTGCGCAGCTCCGTATCCGAGGGGCTCCGGGCGGCGCGCGAGAAGGCCGGCCTGACGCAAGGCGAGCTCGCCTCGAAGCTCGGCAAGAGTCAAACGCTGGTGAGCCAAGCCGAGGGGGGACGCCAGCGCGTGGGGGCTCGCTACGTCGCGGCGGTTCTCAAGGCATGCGGGCTTCCCAAAGACTGGAAGCCTGCGGGGCGGTAGGAAGGGTGTCCGGGTTCAAACCCCGAAGGGGCCACTCCGATCCGCTCGGTTTTAGAGCGACCGGCCAATGACCAGGCTGGCACTCGCGTGCCCGTACCATAGAACGTCGGCTTCGGCGCTCACGAGAATTTCCCACTTCTTTGCGACGCGGGACCCCGCCGCCAGGTGAAGGCCTATCAATCCCACGTGAGGGGCCGTACTGGCTCCCACGGTTCCATCGAGTTCGAACACAAACGCGCTGTCGGCGCTCGGAGCGGTGTCGACGCGAAACCCGGTGCCCAAGAAAAGAGCGCCTTGGAGCCCATTGTAAGCGTCGGTGCCGTCGCAATCCGCTTCCACACAGGTGCACCCGGGGGATTGGCCGCAGTAGTCTTGGTGAGTGGGTTGCCTGTGGGTGCCCCAACCCAGCTCGATGGATGCGATGTTGTGCCAGCGAATGTTGGAATGCCCTTTCTGGAGTACGTAGTCGAATCTCGTGCCCCCCGCCATGAAACTGGCCGTCGGAAAAAAGCAATATTCACAGCTTCCTCCGTCACCCGCGGCGGCAAAGGCCGAAGGCCCGAGGCGAAGTGTGTGCGTCCAAGGACTCGTAGGAGCGGGTTCGGCGGCTACTTGGGCGGAGGATGGTTGGGAATGCGTTTCTCGTTCGTCGACGGCCGGCAACGAAAGGGGTGCGACGAAAGCACTCAGCAGTGAAGCGATCATCGTGCGCACCTCTCCAACTGTCGTGCCAGGCGAGAAACGCGAAAATCTTGGCGCGAAAACCGTCGGAGTTCACGATGGAGTGACCGGCAGGCACGGGGTAATGTACCTACTGTGAACTTCGGCATACAGCGCTGTCGGCGCAGCGTGTCGCGCCCGCGGGGCACGTCCATCTGTCGGAAGAATGAGCCACTTCCATCGCGGTGTGCCACTTGACATGGGTGGAGTCGAACGTGCGGACATCGATGGCGGCCCGGGCCGCACTGACCTGCCTGGCCCTGGTGGTCTCGGCCTGCGGGCGGGAGCAGCCTTCCGACGAACGATCCGCTGGCGGAACGTCGGCCGGACCGGCTGACGGATCCGCGGCCGGATCAGACGGAGCAGCGCCGGGCGACGGCGGTCCGGGGGACTCGGGAGGATCCGGCCCGAGCGACGGCAGCCCGGCGGACGATTCGGACGGGGGCGGCGGGGACGGGGACGCGGCCGATGTCGGCACCCCCGGGCCGGACGGCGGCGCCGCGCCCATCAGCGCCGGACTTCGCCCGCTGCGCCTCATGACCCAGCGCGAGTATCAGAACACGATTCGCGATCTCGTGGGCGTTTCCGTCCAGCTCCCCACCTTGCCGGCGGACGAGCAGGACCTCGCGTCGGGCTTCGCCTTCCACACGACGGGAGTCGTGACGCAGCCCGCGGCCGCCCAATACGCAAGCGCCGCCCAAGCGGTGGCTACGGCGGCGGTCGCGAAGCTCAACACATTGTTGCCGTGTTACGGCGGCGCTGGGGCGTCCGCCGCGGCCGAGTCGGCGTGTTTGGCGTCCTTCCTCGGCCCGACCGGGTTCGCGTCGCAGATTTATCGGCGGCCGCTCACGACAACGGCCACCACCGGCGAAGTGGATCGCCTGACCGCTCTCTACCAAACGGCGCGCACGTCGTCGGGCGCGGCGATCTCCGACGCGATGGAGCTCGTCATCGAGACGATGTTGCAAACGCCCGGGTTCCTCTATCACTGGGAGCTCGATCCCGGCGCCGCGATCGTGGAAGGGGCGCTGGTCAAGCTCGGAAACTACGAGATCGCCAATCGCCTCTCGTACCTTCTGTGGGGGACAATGCCGGACGCGACGCTCTTCGCCGCTGCCGCCGCGGGGCAGCTCGGCGACATGGGCGCCGTCGAGAGTCAGGTGCGCCGGATGTTGATGGACCCCAAGGCCGCCGACACCTATGCCGACTTTTTCGTCGACTGGCTGGACCTCGACATTCCGCCGGCGCCCAAAGATCCGACCATTTACCCGCAGTATGGCGACGCGCTAGCGGGGGCCATGACGGACGAGGTTCGGAGCTTCGTGGACGCGATCGTCTTCAGCGGCACCGGACGGTTCGATGACATCCTCACCGGGACATCGTCGTTCGCCAACCAGGACCTGGCGAACTTGTATGGAATTTCCGGCGTCACCGGGGCCGCGCTCGCGCCCGTGTCACTGAATCCTGCCCAGCGCTCGGGCTTGTTCACCACGGGGGCGTTTCTGAGCGCGACCGGCGGGCCGGCGGGCTCCGATCCGCCTCTTCGCGGCAATGCGATCTACCAGAAGCTTCTCTGCGAGCTGCTACCAGCGACCGCGCCCGCCATGCCTGCCGTCGATCCGCCGACGCCCTTTGGCACTACGACGCGGCAGCGATTCACGGTGTACGGATCCATGCCCTGCGCGACTTCTTGCCACGCCCAGATCGATCCGCTGGGCTTCGCGTTCGAGAACTACGATGGCGTCGGCGCCTACCGGACCATCGACAACGGGGTGCTGGTCAATACCCGCGTGGGCGTGACCCTCGACGGCCTAGCGACCACGGTCGACGACGCCCGAGGCCTCTTGACGGTGATGACGACGAGCGACGAAGTGCAGACCTGCTTCGCCCGCCAGTGGCTCCGCTATGGCCTCGGACGGTTGGACACCCCAGAGGACGCGGCCTCCCTCGACGCGGCTGCGAGCGCCTTCAAGATCAGCATGCGGGACATCCGCGAGCTCGTCGTGGCGATCGCGACTTCGTCGACCTTCCGCTACCGAACCCCTGGAACGGGTGAGGTGCTGCAATGACGCCCGACCGCCGCGACCGGTATTCGAGACGGGCCTTCCTCAAGGCGCTCGGCCTCGGCATGGGCATCTTGCCCTTGCTCGACTCCGACGGCGCTGTCGCCGCGGCGGCGACGCCCCCCAAGCGGTTCATCTCCGTCACGTGGACGAACGGCATCGTGCCCTCCGATTTCTATCCCCCGGCAGGGCCGCTGACCGCGCCTCTGCCCGCGATCTTGTCGCCGCTCGAACCATGGAAATCGAACGTGCTCGCGATGCGCGGACCCGGCGCCGGCATCCTGACGGGCGGCGTGGACGCCCAGGTCATGGTCGACGCCGGCCTGATGTATGAAGGGCACTTCACCTACGGGTCGCTGCTGACGGGAAGCTACGGGAACGCGGGCCCTCCGACGGCGTCGATCGACACGCTGATGTCGGACGCTCTGACTCTGCAGGGGTTCGCCACGCCGCAGCTCAACGTGGGCTGCCGCCCCGGCCCCACCGGGACGAGCTGGAAGGCGGGGGGCGTGAGAAACCAGCCCATCACCAGTCCCTACGATCTCTACACGCTCGTCTTTGGAGGAACGACCGCCTCCCTCGTGCGGCAACGGAGCGTGCTGGATTACTGCATCGACGACCTGACGCGGTTCGAAGCGCGCCTCGGCAGCGAGGACAAAGTGAAGATCGACGCGCACCTGGCTTCGATTCGCGCGATCGAACTGGGGCTCGCCATTCCGCCGGGCTGCCAGCCAGTGTCGCCCACCCCCATCGGGTTGGATTTCACTCAGAATGCGAACTATCCCATTCAGGTCGCGATGATGATGGACCTCGTCGCCGCCGCGGTGAAGTGCGACGTCGCCCGGGCGATCACGTTCGATCTCATCGACGACGGAGGCGGTCTTAGTCTGACCTTCCCCTGGCTCGGCATCCCCAGCCCCAACTACGAGAGCATCGCTCACGAAGGCACCGCCGGCTACCCCGAAAAGACCCAAATCGACACCTGGTTCTACAGCCAGGTCGCCCGCCTCGTAGGCCAGCTCGCAGCCAACACCGAGGGTGCGTCCACGTCGCTCGGCAACTCGGTCATCCTCGTCTGCAACGACATGAACGAGGGCGCAGCCGAAGAGGTGGTGAGCCTTCCCTACCTCATCGTCGGCAGCGGAGGGGGCTTCTTCAAGCAGGGGACCTGCGTGGAGTTCGCGGCCAACGTCCCGAACAATCAGCTCCTGACCAGCGTTTGCCACGCCGTGGGTTTGCCCGTCGCGAGCGTCGGGACGACATACACCGGCGATCTTGACTTGCTCTTGCAGGCCTGACGCCGTCGCACGATCGGGGCATCGCGGCCGTGAGTGGCGCGCTGAAATCCTAGAACCCTGTAGAGATCGGCGTCTCCCGTTTACCGAGATGAGCCGGGCACCGCGGTCCGGTACGCGTCGACGCTCACCCACGACATGCGGCCAAAACCGCCCACGTAGCGAATCGCTTGCACGGTGAGCCGGTAGAACGCGAAGTCTGCAAAGTCGACGTAGGCCTGGGCGCGCGGATGAATGCCGAGGAAGAACCGCCTGGCCTCGAGAGCGGGCGCACCCGTCTCCACTTGGGCACAGCGACCGAGCAGCGTTACGCGCGCGAGCGCCAGTGGGTCTTCGTCGGCGGCGTGGGCTTCTGCAACGAGGACAGACGCTTCACTCCGGACATCGAGGTTCTGCCGGTGCTCTGCCATCTGCGACAAGAGAAGGAGCGGCATTCCCTGCTCGTCTGCGGCAAGCGCGACGAGCGAGCCATACGGAAAGCCGTTCGGCTCGCGCGCAATGGTAGAGAGCGCGCCCGTGCGAGCGCGCGCGACCAGCGCCCTGGCCGTAACCGCGTGCGACGGGGGGCGGTCCGCGTCGCTCTCCGGAGGCTGCTGGGTTCGATCGCTTCCGGCCATGAGACGACTCTAGCCGCATTTCGCGCACTCGTTCATGGCGTGGAAGGACACGGATTCTGCCCTGCCCGTCACAATCGCGCAGCTGACGCCCCAGAACATTACGGATCTCACGGCGTATCTCGAAAGCTTGTAGCCGCTCGCGGCCAAGTGGACGCAGTCTCGCTTCCCGTCTAAGGACTTCGCGCGCAGCGGAAGCCGAGATAGCTGTCACGATCCCAGGGATAGCCGACCCATTCCGCCGCTGAAAACAAATACGAAGCGTCGTAGTTGTAACTTCCGCCACGCACTGGCACCGGGGACACTGGCGCAGAAAAGAATGGGGGGTAGGGGAATTCGTACCCGAGCAACGCGCAATCGACGCATGGATTTACAGGCGGGCCACGCCCGTCGAGCACTCGCTCCATCATATTGCCAGCGAGATCCGCCTGGCCGTACTTGCCGTTGCCCGCCGGATCCGAACCGACTCGGGTCTGCGTCACGGTGCTCACGCAGCTCGGGTCGACCATGCACGGCGCGTAGACCGCAAGCGCGTCGGTAGGCGTTTGGGAACCCCACGGGTAGATTCGTTGCTCGGCTCCGCCGCTGGCGGCGTAGTTCCACTCGGCTTCGCTCGGCAAGAAGCCGCCGTCCCAGATGCAGAAGGCGTACGTCTCCTCGAAGGCCGTGCACGTGACGGGCAAGGTTTCGTTGGGGCCCGCCGCCGGCGTCCAGGTCGTCCCGTAGCACGCGAGCGTATCGTTCCACGCTGCGACTGTAGACGGGAATAGCGGTTTCGTCGGACTCATCGGAGCGCTCTCCCACGCCGCGCTCCAGCCGATTTCGCTCGCATTGAGCCCCGCTCCGTTATTCAGGTGCGTGTGCTTTCCGGAGCCTTCGGCGGGGCGCCATCCGCTGGCCCAAGCCGAAACGAACTGGCGGAAACGGCCGACCGTGACCTCGTACTTGTCGAGCTTGAAGTCGCTGATGGTCGCCAAGGCGGCCACGCTCGGCAACCCCGTGCCGTCGTAGTCGCGGTAAAACGTGCCGCCCGTGACGAGCAGGCTCGTACAGCACGACTCGTCCGCATTCGGTCCGCAATTTTCAGGAAGGCCGATGCAACTGGCCAGCGCCACGCCCGCTTCAGTCGCACCCCCTTCGCCCCCTTCCGTCACGCCCGCTTCGGCCGTGCCCCCTTCGCCCCCTTCCGTCACGCCCGCTTCGGCCGTGCCCCCCTCGCCCGGGCTCCCCTCGCCCGGGCTCCCCTCGCCCGGGCTCCGCTCGTCCCCT
>Ga0265313_10004838_pt1 | contig 10125 bp, 4 predicted proteins | sample 4123metaG_FD_203122 | JGI IMG/M metagenome (GOLD analysis project Ga0265313, IMG submission 203122) | Rhizosphere microbial communities from Carex aquatilis grown in University of Washington, Seatle, WA, United States - 4-1-23 metaG | ecosystem: Host-associated > Plants > Roots > Rhizosphere >...
CAGCCGCTCGGCCCATTTCGCGTGCTTGTCGGCAAGCGCCTTGGTCAAAATCCGGTCCCGCGGTGTTTTGTCCGCTTTGCAGAACACTTGCAAATAGGCGTCGATCCGTGGCCGTCCAACCGCGGCGTGGGCGGCTTCGATTGCTTCGCGATGCTTCTTGTCGGCGGCAGAGCCTTGTTCCAACGCGGCCATCAGCGCCGGCCACTCACTTTGCGGGATCAGCGAGCCGGTGAGGTACTCCGCCTCGACCGCCTGCATGCTGTCGCCGGTATCGAGGCCGAAGCTGCGCGTCAGTTCGGCGATCGCTTGCGGCACGCCGCCGGCGCGCGTCACCCACGCGGTGACCATGTCGCGCTCGCGGATGGTCTCCGCGATCACTTCCTTGAATGTTATGTCGGCCGCCGCCGTGATCGCGTTGGCGAGCGCCTGGCCGAGCGGGCCGTCCGGATCGGCGGCGCCTTCCAGAATGACTTCGAGCGTCAGCTCGTTGAGCATCTGCGCGGTCGCGGCGTCGTCGAGCACGTCGAAGCGGGCGGCGACGTCGGCCTCGAACGGAAACTGATGCAGCAGCCGGGTGCAGAAGGCGTGGATGGTCTGCACCTTGAGGCCGCCCGGCGTTTCCAGCGCGTTGGCGAACAGCCGGCGCGCGGTGGCGCGCTGCGCCGCGTCCGGCGCCTTGCCGGTGGTCGCGGCGATGCGGGCGTCGAGCGCGGTGTCGTCGAGCGTCGTCCATTCGGCCAGCGTGTCGAACACGCGCGTCGCCATGTTGGCGGCGGCCGCCTTGGTAAAGGTGATGCAGAGGATCTTGGCCGGGTCCTCGCCGCGCAGCAGCAGGTTGATCACGCGCTGCACCAGCACGTGCGTCTTGCCGGAGCCGGCATTGGCCGAGACGAACACCGAGCGGTCCGGATCGGCGGCGGCGACTTGCGCCCGCGTCGCGTCGGCGGGCGGCTGGCGTCTCTGGGCGGGCGGCTTCATGACGGCGGTCCCTCCCACTCGCTTTCGCCGCCAGAGGCCGCCCATTCCTTGACGCGCGCCAGGTGATCGTAGTCGCCGTAGTGCCTGGTCCACATCGGATGCACCAGCGAGCGATACGGCTCGTTGTCGACCAGGAACTTCGCGGCGACGCCGGTCAGCCGCTTCAGCGCGTACTCGGCATGATCGTCCGGCCCGCCGCCGGTGGTGAACTTGATGTCCTTCTGCTCGGCCGGCGGCTCGCCGCCGCGCAGGCGCACGTAGCTCAATTGCGCGACCGAGCCGGGCGTGACGCCCGTGAAGTCGCCGTGGCGCAAAATGGCGGCTTCGAGCGTGAGCTGCGGCGCCAGCCCGGTGCGCACCTGCGGCTCGGTCGGCGGCTGCCCGGTCTTGTAGTCGAGGATGGCGTAGCTGCCGTCGGCGCGCCGCTCGATGCGGTCGGCGCGCGCCGTCAGCGTGAAGGTGCTGGCGCCGAGCGGGATCGTCAGCGTGCCCTGGATCTCGCCGTGGACGGACGCGAGCGTGGCCCGCCGGTCGCGCTCCCAGCCGGCGAACCAGCGCGCGATTCGCTTGAAGCGCGGCCACCAGAACGCCTGCGCCTCGGGGAAATCCTGCATCGGCTTGAAACTTTTTTCGCCGAAGGCGAGGAGCTCGGCCTCGGGATCGGCCGGCAGCCCGCCGGCATAGGTCTTGGTGAAGTCGCCGATCGCGTCGTGGATGATGCTGCCGCGGTCGGCCGCGCCCGGCTCGGTGTCGACGGCTTCGAGCGGATGGAGCCTGAGCACGTACCGGGCGTAGATCGTGTAGGGGTCGCGCAGCCAGTCCTCGATCGCCGTGACCGACAGCTTGTTGGGGCGCACGTCGAGCGGCGGCGATGGCGACGGCCGCGGTGCGGGCTTGGGAGCGCCATCCGGCGCGTCGATTGCCCGCGCCAGCGCGAGATAGTTTTCGCCGCGCGTCACAACGTCCTTCCAGCGCCTCTCGCCGGCGACGGCCGCCAGCCGCTGCACGAAGCGCGAGCGCACCGTCGGCGCGCCGGCGACCTTGGCCGCGCGCGTGATGATGACGTCACCCGCGCCGAGCGCCTGGGCGAAATCGTGCGCGGTCAGCCCGACGCGCAACTCCGGCAGATTGAGCTTGAGTTGCTTGCGCATCGGCCGGCTCAGCCACGGGTCGCTGCGCATGTCGGGCGGCCAGGTGCCTTCGTTGAGCCCGCCGAGCACGACGCGGTCGAACGACTGCAGTCGCGCTTCAAGCGGGCCAAGGATGCGGACGTTTGCCTGCTCGCGCAGGCGCACGACGCCGGCCGCGGTGAGGCCCTCGAACATCTCGGTGTAGTCGCCGGTGGCGATGGTCATGCCGCCGGCCGCTTGCGAGGCGGTGAGATCGTCAAACGCCAGCGCCAGCTTGCTGCCGTCGGCGCCGTCGAAGGCCGCATCGCTCAGCGCCGTCACCACGTCGCGATGCAGCGTTGCCAGCGCGGCGAGGCTGTGCCGTCCGCGCTTGAGCGTCTCCAGCGGCGCCAAAGCGGCGGCAAGCGCCTTGGCCAGCGCCTGCGCCGCGGCAAAATCGCCCGGGGTCACCAGCTTGCGCGGGTCGCTGTGGTGCAGCTTCTCGCGGGTCTCCCAATACGTCGTCAGCGCGTGCGCGAGCCCAGCGCTGCGCGGCTTCGGCCGCGGACCGCGCAGCACCGCGCGCTCGAGCGCGGCGATGGCGCGGTCATGGACGCCTTTCGCCGCGCCAAGCCGCAGCAGCGGATGCTTCAGCAGCGCCAGCAACGTCACCGGTTCGAGCCCGCCGAGCGCGGCTTCGGCGGCGAGACGCGCGAATACGCCGGCCGGCGTATCGGCCAGCCGGTCGCCGCCGGAGTCGTCGACCGCGACCTGCCAGCGTTCCAGCGCCGCCAGCACGCGCCGCGCCAGCGCCCGGTCCGGCGTCACGAGCGCGGCGGTCTCCTCCTCATCGGCGCTCTCGCGCAAGGCGACCGCGATGGCGAGCGCTTCCTCCTCCGCGTTGCCGGCCTCGATCATAGCGAGCGAGGCGGTGGCTGCATCGGCGTCGGCGGCGAACTCCGGCCTCGCGATGCGTGACTGCCAGTGATGCGTTGTGGCTGCTGGGCGCAACGCCTCCGACGTCAGCACCTCGCGGCCTTGCGGCTGCGCGAGCGTCGTCACCGCCTCGCGCGCGTTGCCGATGCGCGCGAGCAGCGCCTGCATAGCGAACTGCGGATGGCCCGCGGCGGGCTCGCCGTCGTGCGTCTTCGCCTCGCCGTCGCCGGCGATGAGCCGCCAGGACTGCTCGTCGAGGCTGAGGTCGAGCCCCGGCAGCACCAGCGCGCCATGCGGAAGGCGCGCGATGGTGGCGAGCAGCTTGGCGGTCGCCGGCATCGAGCCGGTCGAGCCCGCGGCGATCACCGGCGCCGATGAATTCGCCAGCCGCCGCTCCTCGGCTTCGATCAAGGCATCGCGGCGCGCGGCAGGCTCGATCACGCCACGTTCGGCCAGCAGCGCCGGCCAGGCCTCGCGGGCGATCTTGAGGAAATCCAGCGACAGCTGCCAGAACCGGTCAAGATGCTCGTGGGTGTCGCGCACCAGCGCGTCAAGTTCGCACCAGCCGATGCCGCGCGTCGTCATGTCGTCCATCAGCCGCGCCAACTCGTCGGCCAAAGCCAGCGCCGAGGCCGGCGTGTTGGCGACCAGCGAAGCGCCCTGCGCACCGCGCAACCCCCGCGAGGCGGCCCATTTCGAGATCAGCTCGGCAAGCAGCAGCCGCCGTTCCAGCGGCGCGATCGTTTCCGGCAGGTCGAGCGCGCTCTGCGCCAAATCACCCGTCGCCGCGTCGGCGAAGACGATCTCGTCCTCGTCGATGTCGCCAAGCGCGACGATGCGCGGCAGGATGGCGGAATCGCTCTTGCTCACGCTCAGGAATGTCTCGCGCGCCAGCCGGCAGGCGCGCCGCGTCGGCAGGTAGATGGTGGCGTGCGCCAGCGCGAGCGGATCGTTCGACGCCGGAAAGCCGGACACGAGCTTGCCGGCCAGCAAGGCCTCGATCAGCGTCGGCAGAAACGGCGCCGAGGCGGGGATATTGAAGACGTTGGGTTTTGCGTCCGGCATCGCTCGCTTTGTCATCGCCCGGCTTGACCGGGCGATCCAGCAATTTGTCTGAGTTGGCTTGAGTCCTTGAATTACCTTAGCCGAGGTGGCTACTGGATGCCCCGCCTTCGCGGGGCATGACGGCAAGAATTCTAGCCGATGTTGGCCTTGATCGCGGCCTCGGCAGCGCCGATCGCCTCCGGCGTGCCGACGTGCATCCACACCCCTTCGAGCCGCAGACCGTAAAGCCGCCCGGACTTTTCCGCGCGCTTGAACAGATCGGTCAGCGCAAATTCGCCCTGCGGCGCGCCGGCAAACAGCGTGGGCGCAAGGATCGCGGCGCCGGCGAACACAAACGGCGCGATGTCGCGCTCGCCGCGCGAAAGCAGGCGGCCGTCCGGCGCCATGGTGAAATCGCCGCGCCCGTCATAGCCGACGCAGTCCGTGGTCGGCGCCAGCAGCAGCAGCGCGTCCATCGCCGTGGCATCGAAAGCCTCGGCGAGCCGCAGCAGATTCGGCTGCACGCCGTCGACCCAGATGGTGTCGGCGTTGAGGTGGAAGAACGGCGCATCGCCGAGCAAAGGCAGCGCCTTGACCACCGCGCCGCCGGTGCCGAGCAGCAGGCCGCGCTCGTCGGAAATCACGATCGCCGGCTTGGTCCGCTTGGCGAGGTGCGCCTGCAAGAGATCGGCGAAATGGTGCACGTTCACGACGGCCTGCTCGACGCCCGCGGCGGCGAGGCGGTCGAGCACGTGATCGATCAACGGCTTGCCGTTCACCTCGACCATCGCCTTGGGCTTGCTGTTGGTCAGCGGCCGCATGCGCGTGCCGAGGCCGGCGGCGAGGACCATGGCACGGCGAGGGGGAGGATGGGAGGCCATGCAACCTTTTAGGATTTCAGCGGCGGCACGTTGATGGTGTACCAGGCCGACAGCGGCACCAGCGCCGGATGCGCCAGCGAGCGCTGCAAATAGGCCCATACGCGGGGCATGTGACGCAAATATTGCGGCTTACCGTCGCGCGCGTCGAGGCGGGCGAAGATGCCGAGCACCTTGGAGCAGCGCTGCGCCGCGAGCGTCGCGTAGGCCTTGGCGAACGCCGGCGCGTCGAAGGCGGAATCGGCGGCGCGGCGCGCGCGCGTATAATGCGACAGCAGCGCGATTTCCATCATCTCCGGCACGTCGACGCGCGCATCGAACAGCAGGGAGACAACGTCGTAGGCCGGCGAGCCGAGCACAGCATCCTGGAAGTCGAGCAGGCCGATGCGCTGGATGCCCTGGCGTTCTTCCAGCCACAGCAGATTGGGAGAATGGAAGTCGCGCAGCACCCAGGTCGGCGGGCTTGCGACGATGGGCGCGAGCGCGTCGCGCCACACCGCGATGTAGGTATCGCGCATCGCCTTGGAGATCTGCTTACCGAGCTGCGGCAGATACCAGTCGAGCAGCAGTTCGACCTCGATCAGCAGCGCGTCGATGTCGTAGCGCGGCAGCCGGTAGTCGTCGCCGGCCGCGACCGGCAGCGTTTCCGGCAGTTGCAGCGCGTGCAGCGCCGCCAGCACGTCGACCGCGGCCTGGTAGCGCGCCTCGATCGGCGCCGGCGGAGTGCCGTCGACCACCAGCTCGCCGCCGAGGTCCTCGAGCAGCAGCAGGCCCGCGTCGCGGTCGGCGGCGATGATGGCGGGCGCCGAGAAGCCGCGCTCGCGCAGCCCCTTCGCCATGGCGACGAACGGCGTCACGCTTTCGGCCAGATGCGCGATCGCGCTGTACGGCTTGCCATTGCGCACCGGCGGGCCGTCCGGGCGGCGCGGCGAATTCATCAGGATGTAGGTCTGGCCGTCGCGCGTCAGCCGCTCGTAGGAGCGTGTCGAGGCGTCGCCCTGGATGCGCAGCCGCGCCGCGTCACCGAAACCGCTGCGGTCGAGGAAGGCGCGGATGGCGGCGACCCGCTCGGCGCGCGCCGCCATGCTGCCGAAGCCGGTGACGCGCGCGTTGCGGAAGGTCGGGCCGTGCTGCGGCGACAAGGTCAGCGCGACGTCGAGCCGGTCGGCGGGCAGCGCGGCGCCGGCGCGATCCGGCCATTCCAGCAGCACGACGCCGCGATCGGCGACGTCCTCGAAGCCGAGCTCGGCGAGTTCCGCCGGTCCCGACAGCCGGTAGAGGTCGGCGTGCACCAGCGTGAAGCGCGGCAGCTCGTAGGTCTGCATCAGCGTGAAGGTCGGGCTCGGCACCTCGATGGTCGCGTCGCCGGCGAGATGGCGGATCATCGCGCGGGCAAACGTCGTCTTGCCGGCGCCGAGATCGCCCGACAGCGTGATGAGATCGCCGGGATCGGTCAGCGCGGCGATGTCGAGCATCAACGCGTGCGTGGCCTGCTCGTCGGCCAGCGCGACCGTGAAGCTCGAACCGCCCGGGGTTGAGGGAAACATCGAATCATCCGCCTCGTGCCGGAACCTTATAGGCGGCGCAGGGGGCGGGGGGCCAGATGCCGAAAAATCCGGGGCAAAGACATTGCTCTCAAGCCCGTACTATAGTGCCAACCGGCATCGGCCAATCTGGCCGTGGATGAGCTAGGCTGGCGGGATAATGTCTCTCAGGCGGCTCGGTCTGACTGTCGCGGTGGCATGCACCGTCACCGCCGCGTCCGGTGCATCGTCATTTGCACAAACAGGCGACGTAGGCGCGCTCAGCAAGAAAGTCGTTGAGCTTTATCATGCTGAAAAATACGCCGAAGCACTGCCACTCGCGCGGCAAATGCTGGCGCTCCGCGAGAAGGTGCGAGGACCGGAAGATCCGTCGGTAGCGCCGGCGCTGGACTGGGTCGCTTTGCTTTCAAACAAGCAGGGTCGCTACGATGACGCCGCGCTGCTTTACAAACGCGCATTGGCGATCCGCGAAAAGGCGTTCGGACCCGATCATCTCGACGTCGCAAAGTCTCTGACCAACCTCGCTTCAACCGACACCCATCTGGCCCGCTACACCGACGCCGAGCCGCTTTACAAACGCGCGCTGGCGATCCGCGAAAAGACGCTCGGTCCCGATCACCCTGACGTTCTGGTGTCCGTGAATAATCTGGCAGTGCTCTACCAGAATGAGGATCGCTACGCCGACGCCGAACCGCTTTACGAACGGGCGTTGGCGATGCGCGAAACTGCGCTTGGTCCCGACAGTCTCGATGTTGCAGCGTCGCTGCGTAACCTGGCAGCTGTTTACGTCAATCGCGGCCGCTACGCCGATGCCGAGCCGCTCTACAAACGCGCGCTGGCGATCCGGGAAAAAGCGCTCGGTCCAGATAGTCCTGATGCCGCGCAAGTGCTGAACAATCTGTCTGCGCTTTACACCTACCAGGGTCGCTATGCCGACGCCGAGTCGCTCTACAAACGGGCGGTGGCGATTTACGAGAAGGCCCTCGGTTCCAGTCCCGAGCTTGCCCAGTCTCTGAGCAACCTGGGTGCGCTGCATCATAGGCAAGGCCGCTACGCAGATGCCGAGTCGATCGACAAACGCGCTTTGGCGATCCGCGAAAAGCTCCTCGGTCCGGATCATCCTGACGTTGCAATGACCTTGAGCAATTTAGCCCTGCTGTACGCCGATCAAGGCCGTTACAGCGAGGCTGAACTACTCGACAAACGCGCGCTGGCAATCCGCGAAAAGGCGCTTGGGCCAGATCACCGGAATCTTGCTCTATCGCTGAACAACCTGGCTGCACTCTTGGTCCACCAGGGCCGCTCCGACGAGGCAGAGCCACTTTATAAGCGGGCCTTGGCTATTTACGGGAAGGCGCTCGGTCCCGATCACCCGGACATCGCGAACCCTCTCAATAACCTGGCCGGGCTCTATGAAAATCAACGCCGCTACGCCGAGGCCGAAACACTTTACAGACAAGCATTGGCAATCCGCGAAAAAGCGCTGGGCCCCGATCATCCCGATGTCGCAGTGTCGCTGAACAACCTCGCTCATGTCCTTTACACGCAGCATCTCTACGCAGCCGCCGAGCCGTTTTACGATCGATCGTTGACAATAATGGAAAGGGCGCTGGGCGCGGATCATCCCAGTGTTGGAACGTCGCTGAATAATTTGGCTTCACTCTATCTCCACCAAGACCGCTACGCAGATGCTGAGCGGTTCTACAAGCGGGCGCTGACGATCAAAGAAAAGGCGCTAGGGTCCGATCACCCTTCCATCGCGGTCTCGCTTAACAACTTGGCTGGTTTTTACCGGGACCAGGGCCGCTATGCCGATGCCTTGCCGCTCGTACGCACGGTTATTGGCAATAACGCCGCCCTCAAGGAGGTGGCGCTTCCGGTTCTATTCGGCGCGCAATCCGATAATCTCATGACCCGGGCCGAAGCATCGGATGCCGGTCTCGATGTGGTTCAGCAGGCGGCGCAGACCGCGGCAGGCCAGGCGCTCAACGCGCTCGCAGTGCGTTTTTCCGCCGGCAGCGACCGGCTTGCCCAGCTTGTCCGCCAAGACCAGGACTTGATCGACGAGGCGGAGACGCTGGACAAGACGATTCTGGAAGCAGCATCAAAGGAGCCGGCCAAGCGTAACGCGGTGGCCGAGCAGCGAGTCAAGGATCGCAGTGCCGAAGTGGCCAAGCAACGCGGCGATCTGCAAAGCGTTTTCGCCAAGGAGTTCCCCGGCTACGCCGCGCTCTCGAAGCCGAGCCCGCTGAAGGTCAAGGAGATTCAAGCGCTGCTCGCCGCTGATGAGGCGCTTGTCGTCGTCGACCTCAATACAAAAAGTTACGTCTGGGCCGTAACCAATAGTGCGGCGGACTGGCAGCAACTCAATGTTACCGCCAGCCAGGTTGCTAAAACGGTCGTAACGTTACGATCCCAACTCGATCCGGACGGCCGACTGCGGTTCGATCCCCAGATAAGCTTCGTCCTTTACAGTCAGGTACTCGGCCCGGTCGAAAACATTATTCGATCGAAGCAGCGCCTGAGTTTTGTCGTCAATGGCGCGCTCACCAGCCTGCCGCCGCAAGTTCTGATCGCCAGCGATCCCGCCGGCAAGACGCTCAACGATGTCGATTGGCTGATCCGCGACCACGCCATCACCATCCTGCCCTCGATCGCCAGCCTCAAGGTGCTGCGCGCCAAAACCGCGATAGCCGATGCGGCCAATCCGCTGATCGGCTTTGCCGATCCGGTGTTCGACCGAACGTCTCTTGCGCAAAACGTCAAGGTCGCCGCCAATGTTACTGCGGAACGCGGCCTGCGCGGCAAGGTCGCCGACGTTTCCGAATTGGCGCTGGACCTCGAAGCCTTGCCGGAAAGCGCCGATGAGTTGCGCCGGGTGGCGCAGAGCCTGCACGCCGAGCCCTCCGCAGTGGTGCTCGGCGCCGATGCCACCGAAACGCGCGTAAAACAGGAAAAGCTCGACAAGTACCGCATCGTTTATTTCGCTACGCATGGCCTGGTCGCCGGCGAGGTGGCCGAGTTTGCCAAGCTCAATGCCGAGCCGGCCCTGGTGCTGTCATTGCCGGAAAAGCCGACCGACTTCGATGACGGTCTGCTCACGGCCAGCGAAGTTGCGCAGCTCAAGCTCAATGCCGACTGGGTGGTGCTGTCGGCCTGCAATACCGCCTCGGGCGAAAAGCCCGGCGCCGAGGCGCTATCGGGGCTGGCGCGGGCCTTCTTCTATGCCGGCGGCCGCTCGCTGCTGGTGTCGCACTGGCCGGTCGAGACCAACAGCGCGGTGCGGCTGATGACCGGCACGTTTTCCGCGATCGCTGCCGACCCGCGGCTGTCGCACGGCGAGGCGCTGCGGCAGGCGATGCTCGCCATGATCGACGACAAGGAAAATCCGGTGTTCGCCGATCCGAAATACTGGGCGCCGTTCGTTGTCGTGGGCGAACCGGCCAAGCCCGCGAACTAGGCCGCGCTGCGCTCGGCCTTCTGCTCCACCGGGAACACGCAGGTCACGGTGGTGCCCTGGCCCAGCACCGAGTCGATCGTCACGGTGCCACCGTGCAGTTCGACGAACGAGCGCACCAGCGACAGGCCGAGCCCGGTGCCGCGATGGGTCGAGCCGCGCGAGTCGGTCTCGAACCA